>SMUZ01057379.1_pt1 | contig 11933 bp, 9 predicted proteins | sample 2456421 | NCBI WGS metagenome assembly SMUZ01 (sample SAMN11095932, study PRJNA526329) | marine sediment metagenome | biome: Marine sediment; feature: Surficial sediment; material: Deep marine sediment; isolation source: Hadal surficial sediment | place: Pacific Ocean | collected 2014-11 | depth 0-1... | reverse complement strand
GGATCAGATTGATCCAGCGACTGGATTACGCCCCTTGGGCCAGACATTGCGACTGGAATGTCGGTTAAGCGCCGGTAAGCGGGCCTAGGACTGCCAGGGGCTGTACGTCGGCTTTGTGCCATAAGCCGACATCGTTCGAGTTGAGCAAGCGTCTCCGTTGAGCGCGGAGCCGACATTCGAGTTAAGTCGGCTGCCGGTGCTTTTTGAGACGCACAGAACCGGCGTCCAGATTCATGGTATGGTCGTTTCAAACGGGCCTATCTCGCACAGGAGGACGACCGTCTGTGACCAAATCAATCGTTCTCCGCCGCATGAGGGACGCGTTAGTTTCAACGATTGCCCTCGCCGCCATCGCCACGCCCGCAGCCAAAGCCTGCGGCCGCGATACGGACTGCGTGATCGGTGATCGCACCTATCGCATAGCGTTTCCCGAGGCCCATGATGGAACCACGCCCATCGGCGCCATCGTCTTCGTCCACGGCTACCGCGGCACCGCCAAAGGGGTGATGCGGAACACGGCCCTGACGGCGCTTGCCTCCGATCTGGGCGTGGCGTTCATCGCCGCCCAGGCGGCCGGACCCGATTGGAACATTCCGGGCGCGCCCAGCCACCACGCGCTGGAAGGGATCCACGAACTAGCCTATTTCGATGCGCTGATCGAGGACGTGACGACACGTTTCGCCATCAACCGAACAAAACTAGTGGCCTCCGGTTTCTCGTCGGGCGCAATGTTGGTCTGGCATCTCGCCTGCTACCGGGGCAACTCGTTTGCCGGTTTCGCACCCATGTCCGGAACCTTCTGGGCGCCGGTCCCGGAGACCTGCCCGACCGGCCCGGTCAACCTCATCCATTATCATGGAGACGAGGATGCGATGGTCCCGTTGCACGGCCGGCGGATCGAGAATGCCCATCAGGGCAACGTCTCCGAGGCGATCGAACTCATCTCCCGGCTTGGAGACTATCGGCCGGTCGAGACCGGGCAGACTCCGGAGCTACAGTGTTCGCGGCAGGTAGACAGTAACGGGAAGCTGCTTGAATTGTGTCTCTTTCCGGGAAAGCATCAGTTGAAGGCAAAGCATCTCGCGCGCGCCTGGCGGATATTCGAAAGGTAGAAGGGTAGGTAAGTCTGAAAGCGTGGTTCGATGGTGGCGGAATGACCGCAGATGGATCTGCGCCGCCATCGCCGGGTCCGCTCTCCAGGGTGAAGCGGAAGCAATCAACCGAAATCCGGACATTGGGGCACGAAGGTCGGCTTTCTAGCCGACAGCGGAAGTCCAAGGGGACACCGTTGAACGTCGGCCTTGTGCCACAAGCCGACATGGAGAACATGCTTCCCACGACCGGAATCGCTGCGCACAATTCCCCGGTGAGGTGCTCTATCCGCCAAGTCCGTCGCCAATCTCGCGAGCTTTGCTTCGTGGGGTCTCTCAAGGGCACCGAGGAAACCACGGACCGTCATATTTGAAAGGTCGAGCTCACAAGCGAGCAATTCCGCCTTCCTCAGCGCCTTCGAAAGCTGGCGGATCAACTCCTTGGTTTCAGATTTGGATCCGACGATGCGAGGGTGGGTGCGGCTCGATCACGAAAGGAAATGCAAATGGGAAATCCTGGTTCGTACATCCGACTTTGAATAGCCTGAATAGCGACAATGTGTCTGGGCGCGTCGGGACTTCGCGCAAATGAGCGAGTGGGTTGGACCATGATCAAGATCGAAAACTATGCCTACCCAGAGGGACTTCACCTTCTGAAGCGCTGGCAGGCGGGCGAGCCAGATGCTAAACAGGAGATGACCGATATCTTTGATGCGGCCATCGCCGGGGCGTTTGATGAAAACTTCGCCGTGTTGGCCCCACCCGACAGAGTCAATTCGACCGCTTCGGTTCATATGCTGGCGCTGGCAGTGCTGCATGATCTCTACGGCATTGAATCATGGGACTATTACAACACCGATCCGTATTGCTATGTCCGGGCCAATCTTGCCGTCAGCCGGCTGTTGGGTGTGCACAAGCTCTACATGACCTGGGCGCTCTATGCCTTCACCTGCGAGGCGCTGGGCCAGAAAATGATGTATCCGGACAGGTTCCCCCCGGGGGCCGATCCGGATGTAATCCTGATCAACAAAGGCAACTGGCGTGACCTTGGAACGCCCGATTTCACCACCGGCGTTCCCAAAGCGATTGATGACATCATGCGCGTCACAGAAGAGCTGACAGGCATGCCGCCGCTGCTGCAAATCTCCGCCCCCTACAGCCTTGCGGCGGACATTTACGGGCAGGAGCCACTATTGGCGGACGTCGTGAATGACCCGGATACCGTGAACGCCATGCTGGACCATCTTGGAGACAAGGTGCTGGGGCCCTGGATGGATCACCATATCGAGACGTTCCCGAAAGGATGGATTGAATTGTCGGACGCATCGGGGTCGCCCTTCTTCATCGGGGCGGAAAACTGCAAGAATATGTCGATCCGCTCGATCCGGCACATGCTGAGAGACAAACCCTATGCTGACCGCGTGTACGACAACAATTACCGCGGAGATTTCGTTACTGAGGTAAAGAGAAAACGGCGCGCCTCGCGGCGCAAGATCGCAGAAGGGGCGAACACCGACAGCGGCACCCTGCTGGAACTGACGGAGGCCAAGGTCAGCGTCAATCCGGTGTTCATCATGCGGCTTGAGGCGGACAAGGTGGATATCTCGTTTTACGAAGAGCAGGCCATCCAGCGCAACTTGCCGCTGACGTCCGGCATCGGCTCGCCCCAGATCGACCGGAACTCCATCGAGGATCTGGATGCTGCAAAAGCGGAGTTTTCCGAACTGGCAAAATCTCATGTCGCCGCGATCAAACGCGTCTGCGGGACGGTCGATCTGCCCGAAGACAACCATGTCGGCGCCCCTTGGCCCAGCCATATCTACTTCGAGGACGTCAACGGGCAGTCACAGTTCGAGCTGGTCGAAATTATCCTGAACGAAGTTTATAAATGCCCGCCGATTGAACGGTGGGCATGAAATGCAGTTCCAATGTAGCCGAGGAGTTCACCGACAAGACCACCGCGCCAAACCAGCTCTGGCAGACCGACTTCACCTACCTCAAGGTCATCGGCTGGGGTTGGTTCTATCTCTCGACCCGCGCCAGTTTGTGCATTCATCTATCAATGTCCAAAAGCGACAGCTCTCTCCCGCGCAGACCGAGAGTCTGAAACCGTCAGGCCCGCGCTGCCCCGAGTGTCCGCAATGCTGCGATAAGGCGACCTACCGGAGTTGCGTGCCGTAGGTCGGCTTTGTGCCATTGTCGGACCTTCGTCAAACTGACCCACTACCGAAGTTTTTGCCCGCTGACGGGGACATCGACAGCCAGGTGAAACCGACAGGAGGGGTGTGTCTGAATGGCGGAAAAACTGGCCAAATGGTCTTCCAAGCGAGGGCTGATCTCCAAAATCAGGCCATCGGATGGCTGCAAAGGGGATACAGTTCCCTCGACGGTGGTATGGGGGTATGATCTCCGCAAACCTGGAGGTCATCTGGGCAATGTCGGCTTTATCAAGCGAAGGAAACCCGGACGTTATAGGGATGCAAAATCCTTATCGTTCGAGGCCGACCCCCGCCGCCTGAGGGCAAGAGAACCAATAAATGGATAAAGGAGGAGAAACAATGAGACGTTACATCAAGGGCTTGGGATTTGTCGCGCTGGCCGGACTCGTGGCCGCCGGTATCCTCGGGCCGGAAGCGGCCAAGGCCGGCGAGTTGGTGCTCTACACGGCGTCCAACGAAAAGATCGAACGGGTGATGATGGAGGCGTTCAAGATAAAGTATCCGGACATCAATGTGTCGGCCATCAATATGTCGACCGGCCCCATCGTCGAGCGGGCCATCGCCGAGAAGGCAAACCCGCAGGCCGACGTCATCTGGATGATCAACGGTATCGCCCTCGAGCAATTGAAGGCTGCCGGGGCCCTGGAGCCCTACGTTCCCAAGAACAGCCCGGTTGTAGAGGATTTCCGCGATGATGACGGCTTCTACATGGGCCACAACGCCACGGTCATGGCGATGGCGGTGAACACCAAACTGCTCAAGGAAAAGAATTTGCCCATGCCGACCACGTGGGAGGACCTGATCAAGCCTGTCTACAAGGGTGCCATCACGGTCGCCGCGCCAACCAAGTCGGGGACGGGCCTGAGCATCTTTTCGACCATGGTTGATGTGTTCGGCTGGAATTTCATCGACAACCTGCACCAGAACATCTTCCAGTACAATTCCAGCGGCAGCGCCGCAGCGCGCCAGACGGCCAGCGGCGAGACGGTCATCGGCCTCAGCTACGACGGCGCCATCCTCCAGCAAGTCAACGCTGGCGTACCGGTGGAAATGGTAATCGGCCGAATCTCGCCCAATGTCGTGGAGGGTGCCGGCCTGCTCGCCGGAGCGCCGCATGCGGAGGAAGGCAAGATCTTCCTCGACTGGCTGTTCAGCGAGGATGGCGCCAAGGTGCTCGGTCCCTATATCGGCATCGGCGCGGTTCCAGGCTACGGCAAGATAGACATGGACAAAGTGCACCTGTGGAAGATGCGCAGGCCGCTGGACGCCAACGCGTTCAAGAAGAAATGGGCCAGTCTCTACGAAAAGTGAGCTTGAGTCCGGCTGCAAGGAACGCAAACGTCATCACCAGGGCGTGCAACCGTGTCCCACCCAGGGGCACGGTTGCCTCCCGCCGACGGGAAGAGGTGGCGTGGCACAACTAAGCTTCAGGAACATCACCAAGACCTTCGGCGGCGTCACCGCCGTCGACGACGTCACCCTTGACATCGCGGCGGGTGAATTCGTCACTTTGGTCGGCGCCAGCGGCTGCGGAAAGACGACCCTGCTGCGCATCATCGCCGGCTTCACCCGGGCTGACTCGGGCACGCTCTCCATTGACGGCAAGCGAGTGGAGACCCTGCCGCCGAACAAGCGCGGGATCGGCTTCGTCTTCCAGTCCTATGCCCTGTTTCCCACCCAAACCGTCGCCCAGAATATCGGCTTCTCGCTGAGCGTCCGCCATCGCCCCAAGGACGAGATCTCCCGGCGTGTCGCGGAACTCTGCGAGCTTACCCAGTTGATCGGCCTGGAGGACCGCTATCCGCACGAAATCTCCGGCGGCCAGCAGCAGCGGGTCGCGCTGGCCCGCGCCCTGGCGCCCGACCCGGCCATCCTGCTGCTCGACGAGCCGCTGTCGGCGCTGGACGCCAAGATCCGCGCCCGCTTGCGTGACGAGATCCGCGCCGTGGTCGATCGTCTCGGCATCACCACCGTCTATGTCACTCACGATCAGGAAGAGGCACTCTCCATTTCCGACCGGGTGGCCGTGATGAACGCCGGGCGCATCCTGCAGGTTGGCGCACCGATGGAGATCTACTTCAAACCCGCGGTGCATTACGTCGCCGATTTCATCGGCACCACCAATGACCTGCCGGCGCGGCCCGCCGGCGACGGACGGCTTGAGGTCGAAGGCGGCATCGTCGAAGCCACCGTACCGGACGCCCTGGCCGGACAGGATCGCTACGTTGTCTGCGTCCGTCCCGAGCACATCGAGCTGGCGCCGGCCGGTGGCGACGCCCTTACCGGCAGGCTGGACTCGATCACGTTCCTTGGGCAGACCATCCGTGCCCGGGTGGTGACCGAGGGCGGCCAGAAGCTGGTCGCCGATCTGTCCACGTCCGAATGGCTGGCTGGCGGTCTCGCCGTTGGCGACCAAGTGACCTGGCGTATCCGCCCCGGCGCCGCCATGGTGTTTCCGCTCGACGATCAAACCCCTGGGGCCGAAGAATGAAACGGCACGTGGCCGCGTATGGCGTGTCCGTGCTAGTCGCCCTTCTGCTGGCCGTATTTATCGCTTACCCACTAAGCGCGGTGCTGGTCGAGAGTTTCTCGGTCAGCGACCCCCTGCCATTGCCCGAGCTGCGCGATATGACTCTGGACGCGCTGGACAAGCTGGAGCCGGCGAATCGGAAAAAGACTGTCGCGCGCTGGGTCAAGAAGGCCAAACCCCGTCAGCGTATGGAAGCTACGGCGGCGGCCCTGGAACTTATCGGCCAGCCGGTCACCTGGGACAGACAGATTGCCTTCGACAAGCAGATCCCCGCCGCCGAAAAGGCGGTCGCGGACCTGGACGCGCAAACGCGGGCGCGCTTCGACGACCAGTATCCGATCGCGCTGGTTATGCTGCACAAGCGCATTTCTCTCGCCTTCAAGATCAAGCCCAAGATTTCCGAGGACGAGTTCGACCGCTTGCGCTCGGGCCTGAGGAGCGGATTTGGTTTCGATCATTACCTGAGCGTGGTGACCGAGGCGCGGTTGATCAAGGCGGCCAAGAACAGCCTCACCCTGGCGCTCATCGCCAGTGTCCTAACCACGTCGCTGGCCTTCGCTATTGCCTTCGGGATCAATCGCGGCGGCATCGTGTTTCCGGTGTTTGTGCGCTACGCTACCCTGACGCCCCTGGTCTCACCGCCCGTCATCATCGCCATGGCGGCGATCTTGCTGTTTGGGCGCAACGGTACCTTCACCAATGGTTTCCTGGACCAGACCTTGGGCTGGATCGACGCCGATGTGACCAACCTCTACGGGTTCGGCGGCGTCGTCGTCGCCCAAGTATTCGGTTTTCTCCCCCCCGCCTTCATCATCATGGACAACGTGCTCTCCAAACATGACGGCCGGGTCGAGGAAGCGGCGGCCAGCCAGGGCGCCAACGCCTGGCAGATTTTCCGCTATGTCACGCTGCCGCTTTCACAGCCGGGGCTGATTCGAACCTTCATCCTGTGCTTCGTCCTCTCGATGACCGACTTCGCCAACCCGTTGGTCATCGGCAAAGACATACCGGTTCTTGCCGGCATCCTGTACGACGAGATCACAGGGTTCCAGAACACCGAGCTGGCGGCCGCGCTGGCGGTGTGGATCATCGTGCCGGCGATATCCATCTATTTCATCCTCGAGCGCATCGGCCGGCGCAAGCGGTTCGACACTGGGGGCACGATGGGCGGGCCGTCGGAGCTGCCGGTGCCGCTGCCGGTCAAGACCGTGCTGACCATCGTCAGCCTCGTGGTCATCGGTACGATTCTGTTGCTCTACGGCACGGTGATCGTTGGATCCTTCGTCCGCTTGTGGGGAATCGATTACACGTTCACCCTAGACCACTACACCTCGAAGGAAACGGTGCCCGGTTTCGTCTCCGAATGGGAGGGCGTGAAGGTGGTTTGGAAGAGCCTCAAGGTGGCCGCCATCGCCGCGCCGCTGGGGGGGCTCCTGGCACTGGTCCTCTCCTATCTGGTTGAGCGGGTGCATCCCCCTGGCGGCATCATCATGAGCTTCGTTTCCATGCTGCCCGCCGTCGTACCCGGCGTAATCTTCGGCATCGGCTACATCATCGCCTTCAATTTTCCCTTCGGCATAAAGGAGCTGGCGCTCACGGGCACCATGGCTATCCTGGTCATCAACATCCTGTTCGGAAACATATTCGTCGGCGTGCTGGCCGGGCGGGCCATGCTCCAGCGGCTCGACGCCTCCGTCGACGAGGCCGCCGAGATCCTCGGCGCCTCCCTCGCGCAGCGGTTCACCAGGGTCATCTTGCCAATGATGTACAAAGCCGCGCTCCTCGGCACGCTCTATGTCTTCGTGCACGGAATGACGACCCTTTCCGCGGTGGTCTTCCTGATCAGTCCGGGCAACAAGCTGGCTTCATGGGCCATCCTGGACAACGCCATGGGGTCGTATTATGGGTCGGCGAGTGCGATGAGCGTCTCTATCCTACTCATCGTCTTCACGGTGATGGGAGTGATGGCGCTGTTCGAGCATTACGGACCCGCCTGGATGCGATCCGGTTTCAGCCAATCGGGGCGTGGGTAACATGAAACATTCTGAATCCGACAGCAATCTGTCGCCACTTCGGCACGCGTGGCAAGCGAAGACCGAGGACGAACGTCTCCGCCGTCTTCTCGACGAGGACAGCCGGTATTTCCTACATCAATCCGCATCGACTCCGTGTCTTTCCGCCGTCAGCAAGGCGCAAGGCATCTGGATCGAGGACGTGACGGGCCGGCGGTACATGGATTTCCACGGCAACAACGTCCATCACATCGGTTATGGCCACCCCAGGATGATCGAGGCGATCAAGCGGCAGCTGGACGACCTCCCCTTTTCACTGCGCCGCTTCACCAACGAACCGGCGGTGGCGGCCGCGCGCAAGCTCGCTGAGATCGCGCCGGGCGACCTCTGCAAGGTGCTGTTCTCGCCGAGCGGATCGGATGCCATCGACATGGCCCTGAAGCTGGCGCGGGCGGCGACGGGACGCTTCAAGACCGTTTCCTTCTGGGACTCCTTCCATGGTTCCGGATTCGGCGGCATGAGCGTCGGTGGTGAACTCGAATTCCGCTCGGGTCCCGCCGGCCCGCTGCTGACCGGAACCGAGCATGTCGCCCCCTTTGCGTGCTACCGGTGTCCCTACGGTTATGCGGACATCGACGGCAAGCCGGACCTCGATACCTGTAGGATGACCTGCGCCACGTTCATCGACTATGTGCTCGAAAAAGAGGGAGACGTGGCAGCCGTCGTCGCCGAACCTATGCGGGCGGTCCCCTATATTCCCCCGCCCGGTTACTGGCGGCAAGTGCGAGAAGCATGCGATCGCCACGGGGCTCTGCTGATTTTCGACGAAATACCGAACGGCCTCGGCAAGACGGGCCGCATGTTCGCGTGCGAGCACGACGGCGTCGTCCCGGACATCCTCGTTCTCGGCAAGGCTCTTGGCGGGGCCGTCGTGCCCATCGCCGCCATGATCACCCGGCCGGAACTCGACATCCTCGGCGAACGGGCGCTGGGTCATTACACCCACGAGAAGAACCCGGTCACCTGCCGGGCCGCCCTGACGACCATCGAAATCATCGAGGACGAGGGACTCGTCGAGAACGCCCGGGTCGTTGGCGCCTACGCCCTCGACAGGCTTCATGACATGGCGGCGCGTCATCCCCTGATCGGCGACGTAAGGGGGCTCGGACTCCTGATGGGCGTCGAGCTGGTGCTCGACCGCGAGGCCAAAACCCCGGCCACCGATAGCGCCGAGGTGGTCATGTACGCGGCGCTCGAAAAGGGGCTTAATTTTAAGGTGACGATGGGCAATATACTGACCTTGACTCCCCCCCTGATCATCAACCGGGACGAAATGGACCGCGCCCTCGACATTCTGGACGAATGTCTTGGCGAGGCCGGAAGGGCTCCCCTTTAGGCTGCCGGCGAAAAACCCTTGGGTCGCTGTCAGTTAGTGCTGTCAGGTTAAAGCGAACTGGAGGGCTCGAAGGACCGATCCTACGGGCGCCTCCCCATCCGCCCCCGCTTTTCCGCCTCCTTGATCTCCCGCTCCCGCGCGTTCATCTGACCGTCGCTTCGAACGACGTGCTTATCCGGCGGTAACCCGACGCTCGGGGTCGGCAGTCGGCAATGCGCCGGTAAGCGGACCTAAACCTGGCAGTCAGCGAACGTCGGCAATGTTGAAGGTTTTCGGATGCGGGCCGCTGCGCTGCGGTGGGGACTGGTCGGCACATCGGCCCGCGTCGGGAACCCTCCCGAGGAGGAAACCGCGGGAAGCTGTCGCGGCGTCGCTATGGGGAAAGCGGGCTGGGGCGGCTGATGTTGCGAGGCTGTGGCGGTGTCGCGGGGAGGAGTTGGCGGGATCGGGCGCTAATTTTTCTGTTGGAGTCGGGATTGGTCGCTGATCGGCCGGGGATTGCCGGCGTGTTGCGGGGTGATCGTTCAGCAGCGAGTGCGAAGGGGCGTGACGCCTGCCGGTGGGCGGCGGCGTGGCGGTGCTTTGCGCCGATGACGTCGGTGCTGTCTCTGATGGTCATGCTGCGCTCCTGACTGGTGGGGCGCGGGATCGGGGTGTCTGGCCGCGGTCGAAGGTCTCGATGACGATCATGGGGCCGCCGCAGCAGGGGCATGGCTGGCGCAGGGTGCGGGTCGCCGGGGCGTCTGCGGCCTGCGTGGCGTCGAGGGCTGGCTCCGGGCCGGGCGGCTCGGCGTGGAGTAGCTGCCGGATGGTCGCGATGTTCCTCTTGCGGGATGAACTGGCGATGAGCCCGTAATGGCGAATGCGGTGGAAGCCCGGTGGCAGGACGTGGATCAGGAAGCGACGGATAAACTCAGGCGTCGCGAGGCGCATGACCTTCTGGCGGCCGCGTCCCTTCGCGCGATAGTCCTTCCACCGGAAGGTGACGGTCCCGGCATCGGCGGCGATGAGCCGGCTGTTGGCGATGGCGACCCGGTGGGTGTAGCGGCTGAGATAGGCGAGCACCGCCTCCGGTCCACCGAACGGGGCCTTGGCATAGACCACCCACTCGGACTTGCGCAGAGGCGCGATGAATGCGGCGAAGGCCGCCGGGTCGGCGAGACCTGCGTGGTCGCCGGAGAACCTCAGCCGGCCCGCCCGATGTGCCGCGTGCAACCCGGCCAGGAACAGCCGCCTGAACAACCGGGACAGGACCCGGACTGGTAGAAAGAAGCCGGGGCGGCAGGCGATCCATCGCTCGCCATCCGCCGACAGCCCGCCGCCGGGGACGATGATGTGGACATGCGGGTGATGGGTCATGGCCGAACCCCATGTGTGGAGCACGGAGGTCATGCCGATCCGGGCGCCGAGATGCTTTGGGTCGGCGGCGATGGTCAGCAACGTCTGGGCAGAGGCTCGCAACAGCAGGTCATAGACCACCGCATTGTTGTGCCAGGCGATGTCGGCGATCCGGGCCGGCAGCGTGAAGACCACGTGGGAGTAGGGCACCGGCAGGAGGTCCGCGGCGCGCCGCTCCAGCCAGTCGCGCGCCGCCACACCTTGGCACTTCGGGCAGTGCCGGTTGCGGCACGAGTTGTAGGCGATGTGAGTGTGGCTGCAAGCGGTGCACGCGGCCACATGGCCGCCGAGCGCGGCGGTGCGGCAGGCCTCGATTGCCGCCATGACCTTAAGCTGGGCGAGGCTGACATGGCCGGCATTGGCGCGGCGCCATGCGGGGCCGTGGTCACGAAAGATGTCCGCGACCTCCAGCGATGGACGGGACACCGGCCCGGTCTCAGTCCGGCGGCTTCGCGTCCCTGTTGCCGCCGGGCCGGGCCGCATCGAGCGGGCTCATCACGTCACGGATGATGCGGGTCGCCACATGGGCGTAGCGTGCGGTGGTGTCGAGCTTGGCGTGCCCGAGCAGCACCTGGATCACCCGGATGTCGGTGTTCGCCTCCAGCAGGTGGGTGGCGAAGCTGTGTCTCAGCGTGTGCAGCGAGACGCGCTTGGCGATCCCGGCCGCATCGGCTGCGGCATGGACCGCGCGGTTGAGCTGGCGGGTCGAGATCGGTGTGATCGGCGGCCGGCCGGGAAACAACCATCCTTGGGGACGGGCCTCGCGCCAGTAGTCGCGCAGCAGCTCGAGGAGCGACGGCGAAAGCATCACGTTCCGGTCTTTGCGTCCCTTGCCTTGTTCGACCCGGATCAGCATCCGGTCGCTGTCGATGTCGCCGATCTTGAGGTTGACCACCTCGCTGGCACGCAGCCCGGCTCCATAGGCGATGCTGAGCGCGGCCTTGTATTTGAGCCCCGGCCCCGGCGCCGCCTCGATCAGCCGGGCCACCTCGTCGGGGCTCAGCGTCACCGGCAGACGCTGCGGCGCCCGGCGCAAGCGCATGTTGCGGACCAGATCGTCCCGCCCGCAAGTCACGGTGAAGAAGAACCGCAGCACGGTGATCGCCTGGTTGAAGCTGGCGACGGTGACATTGGTCTCGGTCATGTGCAGCTGCCAGGCGCGCAGATCTTCCGCCATCGCGGTGTCGGGTGAGCGGCCGAGGAAGGCGGCAAAGCGCTTGATCGCGCGGATGTAGTCAAGCTTGGTCTTCTCGCCGTGACCGCGGACCATCATGTCCGTTCGCCATG
>SMUZ01065918.1_pt1 | contig 11966 bp, 11 predicted proteins | sample 2456421 | NCBI WGS metagenome assembly SMUZ01 (sample SAMN11095932, study PRJNA526329) | marine sediment metagenome | biome: Marine sediment; feature: Surficial sediment; material: Deep marine sediment; isolation source: Hadal surficial sediment | place: Pacific Ocean | collected 2014-11 | depth... | reverse complement strand
GGTTGCCGTAAAGCCCCCGTCCGGGGAGGAAAAAGAGGCTGAGAAGTCCGTATCCGAGGACAAGCCCCCATCCGGGGATAAAAAAATCAAGGCGGACGCCGCACCTGCCGCAAAGCCCAAGGCGAAGAAAAAAACGGTGAAGTCCCCATCTGGGGATAAGAAAAAGACCCAGAAAACTCCTTCCGGGGATAAGCCTTCCGGGGATAAGAAAGGGCCGGAGGATTAATCCATGTCTATCACTGCATCCATGGTGAAGGAACTTCGTGAGCGCACTGGCGCCGGCATGATGGAGTGCAAGAATGCGCTCGTGGAAACAGGCGGCGATATTGACGCTGCGGTCGAAGCGCTGCGTAAGTCAGGCCAGGCGGAGGCCGACAAGAAATCCAGTCGAATTGCGGCAGACGGTCGAATCGTCATCAATCTGGAAGGCAACAAAGCCGTAATCGTCGAAATCAATTCTGAAACGGACTTTGTGGCCAAGGACGAGAATTTTGTTGCGTTCACCGACGCCGTTGCTGCAGCAGCTCTTGCTCATGGCACCACGGACGTCGACTTGATGGCTACGCAGTCCATCGACATAGGCAAGACCGTCGAAGAAGCGCGCACCGAACTCGTGGCGAAAATCGGAGAAAATATTTCGGTTCGTCGTATCGCCATATTAGAAAATGATGGTCCGATAGGTTGCTATACACATGGCGGCCGTATCGGTGCAGTCGTTGCTCTTGACGGCGGTAGCAATGAACTTGCGCGTGATGTTGCCATGCACGTTGCTGCTATTAACCCGGCATGCGTCGACGCGGACGAAGTGCCGGCGGAGACGCTTGAACGCGAACGCCGTATTTTCTCAGAGCAGGCAGAAGCGTCGGGCAAGCCGCCTGAGATCGTCGAAAAAATGGTCACGGGTCGAATGGCCAAATTCCTCAAGGAAGTTACCCTGGTTGGGCAGCCATTCGTCAAAGACTCCGATGTGACTGTCGGTGCGCTCCTGAAGGGAAGCAACGCAAGCGTCATATCGTTTGTTCGCTTTGAGGTTGGTGACGGCATCGAGAAGAAAGAAGAAAATTTTGTTGCAGAAGTTATGGCCCAGGTTAAGGGCGCAGGATGACTGCATTTTAATGAGGCATGAATATGACAAGTAAACCGGTTCAGTACCGTCGGGTTTTGCTGAAACTCAGTGGTGAGGCGCTGATGGGGGAACTGGATTACGGCATTGACCCACAGGTGATACAGCGAATTGCAACAGAGATCGCCACAGCACTAAAGACCGGCGTCGAAATCGCCATCGTGATCGGTGGTGGCAATATTTTCCGCGGCGCCGGGCTTGCACGTGCTGGCATGGACCGGGTGACGGGCGACTACATGGGTATGCTCGCGACCGTTATGAATGCCCTGGCGATCCAGGATGCGCTCGAATCGCTGGATGTTTACGCACGTGTGATGTCGGCCTTGCAAATTAATGAGGTCTGCGAAGACTACATTCGTCGCCGTGCTATACGGCACCTGGAAAAAGGCCGTGTGGTTATTCTCGCGGCGGGTACAGGGAATCCGTTTTTCACCACCGACACTGCGGCGAGCCTGCGCGCGATTGAAATTGGTGCGGATATACTGCTCAAAGCAACGAAGGTCGACGGTGTTTACGACGCAGATCCGATGGTTAACCCAAATGCCAAGCGCTATGACACAGTGTCGTATGATCAGCTACTCACCGACAAACTTTCGGTGATGGATGCGACCGCGGTCGTGATGTGTCGCGACAATAATTTACCGTTGCGGGTGTTCGACCTGACGCGCGCTGATGCGCTTGTTCAGGCGATGACGGGACACGACGTGGGAACTGTGGTAACGGCCTGACGGATTCAGGCGGCCGAGAAAAGAGGGCGACAAATCGTGTTGGATGAAATTAAAAAAGATGCCAGCAGCCGTATGGGCAAGAGTGTGGCGTCATTGCAGCAGGAGCTGACTAAGATTCGTACTGGCCGCGCGCACACGAGTCTGCTTGATCACATTACGGTTGAGTATTACGGCAGCCAGGTGCCGCTGAACCAGGTGGCTAACGTCGGAGTTGAAGATTCACGAACGCTCACTGTAACGCCGTGGGAAAAGGACATGGTAAAGGCAATCGAGAAAGCCATTATGAATTCAGATCTGGGCCTGAATCCGGCGTCTGCCGGGACTGTCATCAGGGTGCCGTTGCCGGCACTGACCGAGGAGCGTCGCAAGGACATGATCCGCATTGTTAGACAGGAAGCCGAAGGCGGCCGCGTCGCAATTCGCAATATTCGTCGTGACGCGTTGCATGACATCAAAGAACTGCTAAAGGAAAAAATGATCGGCGAAGATGAAGAGCGACGCGCCGAAAGTGAGATTCAGACCATCACGGATAAGTTCGTTGGCCAGGTCGATCAGGCTCTGGCGGACAAAGAGTCGGAGTTGATGGAGATTTAGGGGGCTCGCGGTTCCTCAGAGATATCCAGATTGTAGCCATGCAAAACGAACCCTCCAAGCCTTCGCAGATCAGCAGCGTGCCGCGGCATGTGGCGATAATCATGGATGGCAATGGACGTTGGGCGAGCAGCAGGAAAAAGGCCAGGCATTCGGGTCACCGTGCCGGCGTAAAGTCCGTTCGACTATCTGTTGAGACCGCCGCACAGCGCGGCGTCGAATATCTGACGCTGTTCGCATTTAGCAGCGAGAATTGGGCCCGTCCGGTGGACGAGGTCGGTCGTCTCATGAGCTTATTTGTCGAAGCGTTGCGACGGGAAGTCGACGAGCTGCATCGTAATAATGTAAGGCTGAATTTTGTGGGAGCCCGCGAACAGCTGAACAAAGGTTTGCGTGAGAAGATTACTGAGGCAGAAAAGAAGACGGCTAACAATAATGGCTTGCGACTGACAGTGGCGATTGCTTATGGCGGACGTTGGGACATTATTGAAGCGACCAAAGCGATAGCGCGAAGGGTTGAAAGTGGTTCACTGACGGCTGACGCTATTGATGAAGCTGAATTTGTAAAAGGATTGCAGCTTGCTGATGTACCTGATCCGGACTTGCTTATTCGTACGGGCGGCGAGACCCGTATCAGCAATTTCCTGTTGTGGAATCTTGCTTATGCGGAGCTCTGGTTCACAGATGTACTTTGGCCGGAGTTTGATGCTAACGAATTTGACAACGCGCTGGCGTATTTTGCCAGCCGACAACGTCGCTTTGGCAATACGGGTGAGCAGGTGGAAGCAGTAGGATGCTAAGGACTCGAATCATTACGGCAGTCGTCTCGCTACTGGCTTTGGGGGCGGTTTTGTTCGTGGTTCCGCCGCGCGCAGCAGAGCCCATCATCGCCGCTCTGATTCTGGTCGGTGCCTGGGAATGGTCCGGCTTTTTGGACTTGCGCGATTACATCGCGCGCAGCCTGTATGTGGGGCTGATCGGGGCGTTAATGGCGGCCATGGTGCTCGTTTTCCAGGAACAGACGGACCTCCTGCTGCGGATCGGTTGTGGTTGGTGGTTCCTGGCATTCATCTGGACATTTTTTTTTCCGACACCCATTCCGGCCGCATTGCGCTGGATCTGCGGTGCGCTCGTGTTGGTACCGTTGTTCGTAGCACTTTTGCTGCTGTACCGTGGCGACCCGGAAATGTTGTTGTTCGCCTTGCTAATCGTTTGGGCAACCGATGTTGGGGCATATTTCGCCGGCACGAAGTTTGGCCGTGTGAAACTGGCGCCGCGTATTAGTCCAGCCAAGACCTGGGAGGGCGTGATTGGCGGCCTGCTGGTTGTTGTCCTGCTGGCCTTCGCATGGGCGAACTACAGCGCCATGCCGCTTGCGGTTCTGCTGCCGTTTTGCCTCGCCGTAGGCGCACTGTCGATAGTGGGTGACCTGACGGTCAGCATGTTCAAGCGTACTACGGGTGTGAAAGACAGCGGCACACTGTTTCCAGGACATGGCGGTGTCCTGGATCGCATCGACAGCATCGCGGCCGCGACGCCATTGTTCGCGCTCGGCCTGGCCTGGCTGGGTTTGGGCTGATGAGTGGTTCAGGCAACATTCACGCTGAACGGACTAATGTGGTGTGTCAGGCTGCGGGAACTGCGGCCAGTGCAGCCTGTCAATTAAGGAAGACGGTTACTTATGGTTAGTGCATTGACCAATCTGCTGGCATTCATCGCCGCAATCAGCATTCTGGTCGCGGTGCACGAGTATGGGCATTACCTCGTCGGTCGCTGGGTTGGGATGAAGGTATTGCGCTTCTCGATCGGATTCGGTCGTCCTGTCTGGACGCGGATCGCTGGCAAGGATCGTACGGAATATTGCATTTCGGCCATACCGCTGGGTGGCTATGTGCGTTTTCTGGATAGCCGCGAAGGGCCCATTGACGCTGAAGATGAGGGGCGGGCATTCAACCAACGTCCGATTCCCGCCCGCGTGCTGGTACTACTTGCCGGTCCCGCGTTCAATTTCATATTTGCGATTGTCGCTTACTGGGCATTGCTTGCCGGCGGCATCATGGTGCTGACGCCGGCGGTCGGAAGCGTAACACCGGAGTCGTATGCCGCGACGGCAGGCCTTAGCTTCGGCGACAAAATTGTCGCTGTCGGTGATACGGACACCAATGACTGGGAATCCACGCTGGTTGCCATTCTCGGTGAGATGGTGAGTGATGGTCGTATTCCATTGACTCTCGAAAGCGAAGCGGGTCATCGGCGTACTGCGACGATCATCGTCGGTGACGACAGAACCCGGCTTACCGAGCCCGGCGTCTTATTCGACGGGCTTGGCTTCCAACCTTGGCAGCCCCCGGCGATCGTCGGCGAGATAACTGACGGCGGCGCCGCCGCGGCCGCCGGACTGGCGGTCGGCGACCGCATCACAGCGATCGACACTGAGCCGGTCGGGAACTTCAATGAGCTGCGAGCCGTCGTTGGACCGCGCCCCAATCAGGAGGTCGCAGTCGAGTACGTGCGCGAGGGTCGGACGGAGTCAGTCAATGTCATGCTTGGCGAGCATGATATCGACGGCGAAACGCGCGGTCTGCTGGGTATCGCTCTGTCCCAGTCGGTGGGCGACTACTACGAGCTGCGGACGTTTACGCCGTATGAGTCATTGCGTGAGGCGGCGACCAAGACCTGGACGTCAACGCTGTTCACGATGCAGATGCTGGGTCGCATGGTGACCGGGGATGTCTCGATCAAGAATATTAGCGGTCCCATTAATATTGCGCAGTTTGCGGGAGATTCGGCGCAGCGTGGGATACGTAGTTTTCTGGCCTTCCTTGCGGTCGTCAGCATCAGCCTCGGCGTATTGAACTTGTTGCCGATTCCGGTTCTCGATGGTGGCCAGATTGTTTATCAGCTTGTAGAGATGATCAAAGGCAGCCCAATGACTGAAAGGGCGCAGATTCTCGGTCAGCAAGCAGGCATACTCGCGTTGCTTCTCCTCATGAGCTTCGCTTTTTATAATGACATTGCACGAATCCTGAGTTGATCAGAGTGAACGGAAAGACTTTGCGGATAAGATATCAATTACTGGCGCTGCTGATGGCCTTGGCGATGTTGCCTGCCGTTTCCATGGCGCAGGCGACCATGGACACCACTTTCGTGGTCAAGGACATGCGCGTCGAGGGACTGCAACGGATTTCTGAAGGTACGGTGTTCAACTATTTGCCGATCAATATCGGCGACACTGTCGATGCTATTCGTATCGCCGAGGCGATCCGCTCGCTGTACGGACAGAGCCTCTTTGATGACATCGAGATGCGTCGTGACGGAGACACGTTGCTCATTGTAGTACGTGAGCGGCCGTCGATTGAAAGCTTCAAGATCGACGGTAACAAAGACATCAAGACAGAGGATTTGATGGATTCGCTGCGCAATGTCGGATTGGCACGCGGTCGAACCTTCGATCGCTCGGTACTCGACAACGTTGAGATGTTCCTGCGCGAGCAATACTACGATCGCGGCAAGTACGGGGTGCAGGTCACTTCCACGGTCAGAGATGGTCCGAACAATACCGTGCGCGTGAGTATCGACGTCAAAGAGGGCGAGCGCGCGAAAATTCGCCAAGTCAACATTGTGGGTAATTTGTCATTCGATGAAGACGAAATCCGTGACCGATTCACTCTGGATACGGCCAACTGGCTGTCCTGGATTCGACAGGATGATCGCTATGCCAAGGAAGCTCTTGAGGGTGACCTTGAGATTCTGCGGTCATTTTATATGGATCGCGGCTACGCGGACTTTAAAATTGATTCCACACAAGTTGCGATATCACCGAACAAGAAAGATATTTTTGTCACGATCAATGTTAGTGAGGGTGACGTATACACTATTTCCGACGTCAAAATCGTTGGCGATATGGTGATACCCGAGTTCCTTCTACGCGGCTTGATCTTTGCGCAACCGGGTTCCGTATTCAATCAATATCTGCTGACTCAATCGAGTGAGGCCATGCAGTTCCGTCTCGGCGCGGAAGGTTACGCAAATGCACAGATTGAGCCGGTCCCGGAACTTAATGAAGAGACGAAAGAAGCGTCTGTAACGTTCTATGTGAATCCGCATGACCGAGTTTATGTACGCAACATTAATTTTAGTGGCATCAACCAGGTAGACGACGAGGTGCTGCGCCGTGAAGTGCGTCAGATGGAAGGCTCATATCTGTCGAACTCGTTGATGGATCGCACGAAAATTTTGTTGCAACGATTGCCGTATATCGAAGCTGGCGTTGATTATCGCACGACGCCCGTACCCGGTAGCCCCGACCTGGTCGATATTGATATTGATCTTGAATACCGCATGCCCGGCCAGTTCTCAGGTGGAGTCGGTTATTCTGAATCGCAGAAACTGATGCTGAACGGCAGCATCGTGCATACTAATTTTGCCGGCTCTGGCAATCGAGTAGCGCTGCAATTGAATTCAGGTCGCTTTTCCAAGCTCTATAGTATTTCGCATACCGACCCGTTTCGCACGTTGGACGGTGTTCGTCGCACACTCAGTGTCAATTTTCGTGATATCACTCAGTTCACCTCAGCGTCATCGGATTTTTCAACCACCAGCGCCGGTGCGACGATCGATTACGGTTATCCGATAACTGAATTCCAGGGGTTGTCGTTCGGCGTGACGCTTCAGCACTCCGAGTTAATTTCATCGACGAATAGCACGCAGCAAGCGCAGGATTGGGTTGCCAACAATGGTAACCAGTTCATCGAGGATATCGGCAACGGTGTCGTATTTTTCGGTACGGAATTCGATACACTTGAGCTTAACCTCGGTTGGTCCTACGATAGTCGCAACCGCACGATTTTTGCTACTCGCGGCACCCGACAGCAAGTGTTTCTTTCCGTAGCAGTGCCGGGGAGCGACGTCGAGTATTATCAGGCACGCTATAATTTTACGAAGTATTTCCCGATTTCACGCAAATGGGTCGTGCGCGTGAATACCGAGTTGGGTATCGGCGAAGCGATGGGAACGACCACCGCTGTCCCGCCATACAAGCAGTTTTACGGTGGTGGACCGCAGTCGGTGCGCGGCTACAAGGAGTCCTATTTGGGACCCCGGGACAGTTTTGGTCGACCATACGGTGGCAACGTGTTGGTTGCGGGTCAGCTAGAGCTTATAATCCCGCTGCCGGACAAATTTGCCAGTCAGGCCAGAGCTAGTATATTTTACGATGTGGGGAACGTATTCAACACAGGCGAGGTTGCTTTTACAGATAAGCTGGGCAGCCCAATCGAATACAAGCCCGCGTTCGATGAGTTGCGTTCATCGGTTGGCATAGCTGTGCAGTGGATGGCGCCTCTGGGATTGTTCCGCTTCAGTTATGCTTACCCGCTAAATGCGTATGTAGGCAACGACAGGTATTATGGAGACGAACTGGAGCGATTCCAGTTCTCGATTGGACAGGCGTTTTAAGGAATGGATTACATGAGTTTTGTGAAGCAACAATTGGTAAGGGTTTTGTTGTGTGTGGCTTTGGTATGTGGATTGGCTATGCCGGCAGCCGCGCAGCAAACAAAGATTGGCGTGGTTAGTTTACAAGTGATCGTTGAGCGTGCGCCGCAAACGAAGGCAGTCATGGACGCATTGCGCGAAGAATTCGCTCCGCGAGAGCGCGAGATACTCGCAAAGCAAAAAGAGATTGAAGATCTGCAGGCGAAGGTGCAGAAAGACCTTGCTGTCATGGGCGAAACAGAACGCCGCAATGCGGAGAAGAATCTTCGTGATCTGCAACGTGATTTCCAACGGCTGCGCAGCGAATATCAGGAAGACAGCAATTTACGCCGTAATGAAGAGTTTGGCGTTTTGCAGCGCTCGGTTCTCAAGGAAGTGCAGGATTATGCGGAACAGCAGGGCTACGATTTGATCGTCGGTGATGGCGTGTTGTATGTCAGTAGCGCCATAAATATTACCGAGGAAGTGTTGCGCACTGTTGAAGCGAATTATCAGGCGACCGCGCCTTAAACCCAGCTCAGGCGACAGGAGCCAGCGCGTCCCATGCCGATCAGTCTCGGAGAGCTTGCTACCCGATTTGGTTGTGAATTGATCGGCGATCCGGATGCCGTGGTCAGTGAAGTTTCGTCACTGCAGAATGCCGGTCCTGAGTCGCTGAGCTTTCTTTCCAGTTCGTCATTCAAACAGCAACTGCCCGCGACGCGGGCGGCTGCCGTCATTTTGCGCCCGGAAGATGCGGTTGATTCTCCCGTCGCCTCACTGCTCAGTGATGATCCGTATGCGATGTACGCTCGTATGGCCGCGATTGTCTGTCCGCTACCAACGGTCGAGCCTGGCATCCATCCATCTGCGATTATTGCTGACTCCGCACGGGTCGCTCCCAGCGCGCAGCTGGAACCTGGCGTCGTTGTCGGCGAGCGCACGCAAATTGGGGAAAACGTCTATGTTGGGCCGGGCACGGTTATTGGGCCGGATTGCATCATCGGCGACGATTGTTGCTTTATCGCGAACGTGACGCTGGTGAAACAAGTCGAAATTGGCGCTCGCGGCCGATTTCATCCTGGCGTGGTAATAGGTGCCGACGGCTTCGGCAACGCGATGACGCCGGATGGCTGGATCAAAGTGCCGCAAGTCGGCGGCGTGCGCATTGGTAGTGATGTCGAAATCGGTGCGAACACTACCATCGATTGTGGCGCAATCGATGACACCGTCATTGAGGACGGCGTACGAATCGATAATTTGTGCATGATTGCACACAACGTTCATATTGGTGAGCATACTGCGATGGCGGCAATTACGGGAATATCCGGAAGCACCACGATAGGCAAGCGATGCATATTCAGTGGCGCATCCGGTACCGTGGGTCATATCACCGTTTGCGACGACGTGATTGTTGCGGCCAAATCCTTTTTAACGAAAGACGTAACGCAACCGGGTACTTACGCGGCCAGTTTCCCAGCGCAGCCCGTGCGGACCTGGGCGAAGCAACTGGCTCGATTCCGACGTCTCGGTCGCCTGATCGAGCGCGTCAAGAAGCTCGAGAAATGATCCATTCCACTGCCATTATTTCTGACAGTGCCGTCATCGCAGAAGGTGTTGAGGTCGGTGCGTACACTATCATCGCGGATGGTGTGGAAATCGACACTGGCACCGTAATCGACAGTCACGTCGTTATCAACGGGCCCGCGAAAATCGGCAAGGACAATCACATCTACCAGTTTACGTCGATCGGTGACGATCCGCAGGATCTGAAATACGCGAATGAGCCGACGCGCCTGACGATTGGCGAGCGCAATACGTTTCGTGAATTCTGTACTGTCAGTCGCGGCACGATCCAGGATGCCGCTAACACCATTATCGGCGATGACAACCTGTTCATGGCGTATGTCCATATCGCGCACGACTGTATTATCGGCAACAAGACGATCCTGGCGAACAACACCACGTTGGCCGGGCACGTGCACCTGGCCGACCAGGTGATTTGTTCCGGATTCTCCGGTGTGCACCAATTCTGTCACGTGGGCGCGCATGCATTTCTTGGCAATCATGCCGCAGTCCTCAAAAATGTCCCGGCGTATATCACGGTCTCCGGACGACCCGCGATTCCCAGGGGTATCAATAGCGAAGGACTGAAGCGTCGCGATTTTTCGGTTGATCAGATACGCAACATCAAAAACGCGTATCGCCTGGTATATCGCAAAGGCCTGAAGCTTGAAGAAGCGAAACTGCAGATTGAAGCGTTGTGTGCCGATCAGCCGGAGCTCAAACTGTTTCTCGAATCGCTGCGCTCAACAGAGCGCGGTCTTGTTCGTTAGAAATGAAGATAGGCTTGGTTGCTGGTGAAGCGTCCGGCGACCTGCTGGGAGCAGGGCTGATACGTGCCCTGAGCGCGCGCATTCCCGGGGTGTTGTTTGAGGGTGTGGCCGGACCAGAGATGGTTGCGGCCGGCTGTGAACAATGGGAGCCTGCCGAGTCGCTCGCGGTTGTAGGTCTGACCGAACCGCTGGCGCATATTCCACGCCTGCTGCGCCTGCGCAGCGAACTGGTACGTCGCTGGCGAGAATCGCCGCCGGATGTTTTTGTCGGCATTGATGCGCCCGATTTCAACCTGGGATTGGAAAAGCGCTTGCGCAGCAGTGGCATCAAGACAGTCCACTACGTCAGCCCGTCTGTCTGGGCCTGGCGCGCCGGCCGCATCAAGACGGTAAAGGCGGCAGCCGACAAAGTACTGTGCATTTTGCCGTTCGAGAAACCCTTGTATGACGAGCATGGCATTGACGCGGTTTTCGTCGGTCACCCCAAGGCAGATACTGCGCCACATTCCGTCGACATGAATGCGGCAAGGCAGACGCTGGACATTGACGCCGCCGAAGTTGTCGCGGTCTTGCCTGGAAGCAGGAGAAGCGAGGTGTCGCTGCTTGGCGGAACGCTGGTCGGCGCTGCGCGGCTGCTTGCGAATGCACGCAGCGATATTCACTTCGTTACGCCCATTGCCACGCCTGCATTGCGGTCTGCTTTTGAACGGCAGGTGGCCGACGCGGATATGACCGATAAATTCCTGTTACTTGACGGCAATTCGGAATTGGCAATGTCCGCCGCAAATGTTGTGATGCTCGCGTCGGGTACGGCCGCTCTGGAAGCAGCGTTGCTGGCGAAACCCATGGTCGCGACATATCGATTTTCGGCATTGTCGTACGCCGTCATGAAAGGGCTGCGGCTCTTCAAATTGACACATTACACATTGCCAAATCTGCTGACAGAAACTCCACTTGTGCCCGAGTTCATGCAGGGCGACTCCCGTCCCGAGGCTATTGCGGCAGCCGTCGTCGAATTACTGGATGACCCCGATCGACGCCAGTGTATCAGCGACAGGTTTGCTAAACTCCGTGTCGAGCTGGCGCAGAATACAGACCAGCGCGCGGCGGATGCAGTCATCACGCTCTTGCGGCAAGATTCGGGTAATGAAGCAGTCGAGATCGTATAAATCAAGTAAGTTGCTGGCTGGCGTAGACGAGGCGGGCCGTGGTCCGCTTGCAGGCCCAGTTGTTGCGGCTGCTGTGATACTGAATCCGGAGGCGCCCATCGCGGGCCTCGCAGATTCGAAAAAACTCTCCGCAAAGCGGCGTGAAGAACTTGCCCAACATATTCGAAGGCGCGCGTTGGCGTGGTCGGTGGCATGGGCTGACCCCGCGGAGATTGATGTGTTGAATGTTCTTGCTGCGACGATGCTGGCGATGCGTCGGGCGATTATTGGCCTGGCGATCGTGCCAGACCGCGTGCAGGTGGATGGCAATAGATTGCCATGTTTGAACTTTGACAATACCTGTATTGCAGGTGAAGCGATCGTGGGTGGCGATAACTGCGTAACGGCGATCAGCGCGGCATCCATTATTGCGAAGACGACGCGTGACAAGATGATGGTGGCAATGGACAGGATATATCCGCTTTATGATTTTGCCAGCCATAAGGGTTACGGCACTGAGGTGCATCGCGAACGCCTGCAGGAATTCGGCCCGTGTCGCGAACAT
>SMUZ01039649.1_pt1 | contig 11983 bp, 10 predicted proteins | sample 2456421 | NCBI WGS metagenome assembly SMUZ01 (sample SAMN11095932, study PRJNA526329) | marine sediment metagenome | biome: Marine sediment; feature: Surficial sediment; material: Deep marine sediment; isolation source: Hadal surficial sediment | place: Pacific Ocean | collected 2014-11 | depth... | reverse complement strand
TTCTCGATTTTCTTGCCAATGCCCTTGGCAGCCCAGCCGAGGTGCGTTTCAAGTACCTGACCTACGTTCATGCGTGACGGTACGCCGAGTGGATTGAGAACGATATCGATGGGATTACCGTCTTCAAGGTACGGCATATCCTCGACCGGAACGATGGTCGAAATGACACCCTTGTTCCCGTGACGGCCAGCCATTTTGTCACCTGGCTGAATGCGACGTTTGACGGCCAGATATACCTTGACCATTTTGAGTACGCCTGGTGCCAGGTCATCACCCGCCGTAATTTTGGCTTTCTTCACCTCGAAGCGATGATCAAACTCATCACGTTGAGTTTTCAGGCGTTCGAAAGCCTTCTGCAATTGTTCATTCGCGTCATCATTCTTGAGGCGAATCTCGAACCACTGTTCGCGCGACAGTTCATCGAGGTAGCCCTTGGTGATCTTGCTACCGGACTTGAGCTTATTCGGTCCACCCTGGGCCATCTTGTTTGTGAGCATGCGTTCAACACGCTCGTAGATGTCTTCTTCGAGAATACGCAGTGTGTCATCGAAGTCTTTGCGAACGCTTTCGAGTTCCATCTTCTCAATTGACAGCGCACGAATGTCTTTCTCAACGCCATCTCGCGTGAATACACGAACATCTATGACAGTGCCATCCATACCCGGGGATACGCGTAGACTGGTGTCCTTAACATCGGACGCTTTCTCACCGAAAATGGCGCGCAGAAGTTTCTCTTCCGGTGTCAGCTGCGTCTCGCCCTTCGGCGTAACCTTGCCCACCAGGATGTCGCCTGCTTTGACTTCGGCGCCAATGAACGCAATTCCCGATTCGTCAAGTTTCGCCAGTGCAGAATCACCTACGTTCGGAATATCCGACGTAATGTCCTCGGGCCCAAGCTTGGTATCGCGAGCAACACATTGCAGCTCCTCAATATGAATCGTAGTAAAGCGATCTTCTTTGACAACACGCTCCGATATCAGGATTGAGTCCTCAAAGTTGTAGCCATTCCATGGCATGAACGCGACCAACAGATTTTGTCCAAGCGCCAGTTCGCCCATATCCGTGGACGGCCCATCGGCAAGTACATCACCTGCTGCAATCTTATCGCCACTCTTGACGAGCGGACGCTGGTTAATACAAGTGTTCTGGTTAGAGCGCGTGTATTTCGTCAGGTTGTAAATATCGACGCCCGGTTCTGCAACCGTGGTCTCATCGTCATTGACGCGCACGACGATGCGCGAAGCGTCAACCGAATCGACCTGGCCGCCACGACGTGCAATCACAGTCACGCCAGAGTCAATTGCGACCGTGCGTTCGATTCCGGTGCCAACCAGCGGCGCCTCAGCGCGCAGTGTCGGCACTGCCTGACGCTGCATGTTTGATCCCATAAGGGCGCGGTTAGCATCATCGTGCTCGAGGAAAGGAATCAGTGCTGCAGCAACCGATACGATCTGGCGTGGACTCACATCCATGTAATCAACATCCGCCGGCGGCGCAAGCGTGAACTCGTTCTTGTGACGAACCGCGACGAGTGCCTCGATCAGCTTGCCATTCTTGTCGAGCTCGGCGTTCGCCTGAGCCACGATAAACTGACTCTCCTCTATCGCCGACAGGTAATGAATATCCGGCGTAACCCTACTGTTCTTGATGCGACGGTAAGGAGTCTCGAGGAAGCCATACTCGTTAGTACGAGCATAAACCGCCAGCGAGTTGATCAGGCCGATATTCGGCCCTTCCGGTGTCTCGATCGGACAAACGCGCCCATAGTGCGTCGGATGCACGTCGCGCACCTCAAAACCCGCACGCTCACGCGTCAGACCGCCCGGCCCAAGCGCCGACACGCGACGTTTGTGCGTAACTTCTGACAGCGGATTGTTCTGATCCATGAACTGTGACAACTGGCTGGAACCGAAGAATTCCTTTACGGCAGCCGCAACAGGCTTGGCATTGATCATGTCCTGCGGCATCAAGCCATCAGCTTCAGCCTGCGTCAGACGCTCTTTTACAGCACGCTCTACGCGCACCAGGCCAACGCGAAACGCGTTTTCTGCCATTTCGCCAACGCTGCGCACACGACGGTTACCAAGGTGGTCAATGTCATCGACGGTACCAAAACCATTGCGAATGTTGATCAGCGTCGACAACACGTCAAGGATGTCGTCCTTGTCCAATACGCCGACGCCTTCTGAGTTGTCACGACCGACGCGGCGGTTGAACTTCATGCGGCCAACGCCCGACAGGTCGTAGCGATCCGGGTTGAAGAACAGGTTCTGGAACAAGTTCTCAGCTGCATCCTTCGTCGGCGGCTCACCGGGACGCATCATGCGATAAATCTCAACCAGCGCCTCAAGGCGCGTGGTTGACGGATCAATTCTCAACGTATTCGAAATGAACGGCCCACGATCGAGATCATTCACGTACAACGTACTGATGTGCTCGATACCTGCGGCGATTAATTCGTCGACGAGCTCGGCCGTCAGTTCTGCATTCGCAGGCGCCAGCAATTCACCCGTTTCTGTGTCGACGATATCGGTAGCGAGGATCTTGCCCTCGAGGTACTCCCGCGGCACTACAAGCTTGTTAACCGTCGACTTGTTCATGTCACGAACATGCTTCGCCGTAATTCGTTTGCCTTCCTCGACGATGAGCTTGCGGCCCAACTTGATATCAAACGCTGCCGTTTCACCGCGCAGGCGCTCGGGAACCAGGCCCATCTTGATTTCTTTCTCAGAAAGATAGAAATCATTGTTCTCGAAAAACAGCTCGAGCATTTCCACACTGGTCATTCCCAGCGCGCGCAAGATAATTGTGACAGGCAATTTGCGACGACGGTCGATGCGTGCAAACACGGCATCCTTCGGATCAAATTCGAAGTCGAGCCACGAACCACGATATGGAATGACTCGCGCCGAGAAGAGCAGCTTGCCGGAACTGTGCGTCTTGCCTTTGTCATGGTCGAAGAACACGCCCGGCGAGCGGTGCAACTGGGATACGATGACACGTTCGGTACCATTAATTACAAAAGTACCGTGATCGGTCATCAACGGCATTTCACCGAGGTAAACTTCTTGTTCGCGAATGTCCTTGACGGGTTTCGGAGTGCCGCTGGCTTCCTTGTCGTATATGACCAGGCGAACCAGTACCCGAATGGGCGCTGCAAAGGTCAGGCCACGCATCTGACATTCTTTGACATCAAAAACAGGCTCGCCAAGACGATAGCTTACGTACTCAAGGGCTGCGTTACCCGAGTAGCTGACAATCGGGAAAACCGACAAAAATGCCGCATGAAGACCTTTGTTTTCACGGTCTTCAATGGACTTCGATGTTTGCAAAAACTTATTGTACGAATCGACCTGTATCGCCAACAGGTACGGTACGTCCAGAATTGTCGGATGTTTGCCAAAACTCTTGCGAATTCGCTTTTTCTCAGTGAATGAATACGCCATTCGAGAAATCCTCTTTAGCCTCTATAATATACGGACGCGCGCACGCAGTCAGTCGCATTACGACTGACTGCCTGCCCGACTTCTGACCTGACAGGTCTTGCATCTTCAAAGATGCCGCAGCTTAGTCAAGCTGCTTATTTCAGCTCTACCGTTGCGCCGGCTTCTTCGAGTTGCTTCTTAACTTCCTCTGCTTCGGCCTTGGCAACGCCTTCCTTAATCGTTGAAGGTGCGCCTTCCACAGTGTCCTTGGCTTCTTTGAGGCCAAGACCGGTAATCGTGCGCACGGCTTTGATGACAGAAACTTTGTTGCCGCCGAAGCTGGTCATAACGACGTCGAATTCGTCTTGCTCTACGGCAGCTTCGGCTGCGTCGCCGGCCGCTGGGCCAGCAGCAACAGCAACCGGTGCGGCAGCGGAAACTCCCCACTCGTCCTCAAGCATCTTGACGAGTTCAACAACTTCCATAATTGGCTTGGCGCTCAGTTCTTTGAGCAGATCTTGGTTTGACAATGCCATTTTCGTGTCCTTTAAAAAAATTACTTTCCCGAGTCAGGGAATATTGATTGAGCTTATGCAGCTTCCTGGTTGCCACGCGCGGACAAGGTCCTTGCGAGCATCGCGGAAGGTTCTGCAACCGTGCGTACCAACTGGTTCATCGGTGCTACAAACAGGCCGAGCAGCATTGCGCGTGCCTGATCAAGGGTTGGCAATTCAGCCAACTTCTTGAGATCAGACCCTGGCAACAATTTCCCGCCGATTGATAGCGAAACCGCCTGCAGAGCGTCGTGCTCCTTGGCGAAATCATTGATAACCCTGGCAGCGGCACCTGGATCTTCTTTTGCGAACGCGAGCAGAATCGGCCCCTTGAGCGTGTCCTTCATACACTCAAATTCGGTTCCTTCGACAGCCCGACGTGCCAACGTGTTTTTGACCACACGCAGGTATACGCCGGCTTTGCGTGCTTCTCGACGCAAATCCGTCATCTCCTCAACAGACAAACCCCGGTACTCGGCTGCAACAGCCGTAACAGAGTCGCCTGCAACCGCGTTCACCTCTTTGACAAGACGTTTCTTGTCTTCGAGTCTCAGTGCCATGAGTTTCTCCTGGCTTACGGTTACACAAATGGGTGAAAACAATCCTCACCCCCATTCGGGGATACCTGTCCCCTTGGTCGGATGGGCAACCAAAGCCGCTTTTAACTGACTCGGGTAACACCATCTACGTAGGCGTTTATTAAGATCAGCTTGTCTGCTGATCACCTACGGTCTTCGACGATCACCGCTTCCCTGCGGCTAGTGCTGCAGCGCCACAAAGCGCCTTAGCATGTTCTTGACTGGTTCAACACTTGCCTCAGGCGTCGACTGAAGCTTGATCCACTGAAATGCCGGGACCCATCGTTGATGAGACGGTCAATTTCTTAAAATACGAACCCTTCGCAGATGCCGGCTTCGCTTTCTTCAGGTCGGCAAGCAACGCTTCAAGGTTTTCCTGCAGCGCGCCAACTTCGAAGTCAGCCCGGCCGATCGCGCAATGGATAATTCCGGCCTTGTCGGTGCGATAACGAACCTGGCCAGATTTTGCATTTTTTACAGCGGTTTCGACGTCCGCCGTGACCGTGCCAACCTTGGGATTGGGCATCAGTCCGCGTGGTCCCAGGATCTGGCCCAGCTGACCGACAACGCGCATGGCGTCCGGCGTCGCAATAACAACGTCGAAGTCCATGGTGCCGCCCTTGATGGTCTCAGCGAGATCTTCGAAACCCACAATGTCAGCGCCCGCCGCGGTCGCCTTATCGGCATTCTCACCTTGGGCGAAAACGGCGACGCGGACTGTCTTTCCCGTGCCATTCGGCAACACTGTTGCACCACGAACAACCTGGTCGGACTTGCGCGAATCCACGCCGAGGTTGACGGAAACATCGATGCTCTCGGCGAACTTCGCGGTGGCCAGTTCTTTCACGAGGCTAAGCGCAGCACCGATTTCATACGCTTTCCGCGAATCAATCTTGTCGCGCGCAGCCTGCTTTTTCTTGCTGAACTTCGCCATTATTTCACTCCCTCAACGTCAATACCCATACTCCTGGCCGTGCCTGCGACGGTGCGCACAGCGGCGTCCATATCGGCAGCAGTCAGATCAGGCATTTTGGTCGTAGCAATTTCTTCGAGTTGTGCACGATTGACCTTGCCAACCTTGTCCGTGTTCGGCGTACCGGAACCTTTTGGCACACCGGCAGCTTTACGCAGCAGCACGGCGGCGGGGGGAGTCTTGGTAATGAATGTGAAACTACGATCGCTATAGACGGTAATGATCACAGGAATGGGCAATCCCGCCTCAGTACCCTGGGTCTGCGCGTTGAACGCTTTGCAGAACTCCATGATATTGACGCCATGCTGACCGAGAGCCGGACCGACAGGTGGAGACGGATTCGCCTGACCTGCAGGTACCTGCAGCTTGATATAGCTGGCAACTTTCTTAGCCATTTGTAAAACCTCTCGAGTTCAAACGCTCTTGCGAGCTCCTCGTATCTTGTTTGTTCGCGCGTAAGACGCGTATATGCCCTTTGGGTACTCCTACCCTTTCTCTACCTGGCCGAAGTCCAGTTCCACTGGTGTAGACCGGCCCAATATCTGAACCGCGACTTGCAAGCGGTTCTTTTCGTAATTCACTTGTTCAACCACTCCGGAGAAGTCGTTGAATGGTCCGTCGGTGACACGCACCACCTCGCCCGGCTCAAACAATACTTTCGGGCGCGGCTTGTCGACACCTTCCTGAACACGCTGCAGAATATTGTCTGCCTCTTTCTCAGTGATCGGTGCCGGTCGATCGCTCGTGCCACCAATAAAGCCGAGCACCTTCGGTACTTCCTTGACGAGGTGCCAGGTCTCGTCATCCATTTCCATTTGCACCAGAACGTAGCCCGGGAAGAACTTGCGCTCGCTACGACGTTTCTGTCCTTCTCTCATCTCGACCACTTCTTCGGTCGGGATCAAAATGTCACCAAACTTGTCCTGCATACCCATACGTTCAATACGTTCCTCGAGACCGCTCTTGACGCGATGCTCGAAGTTCGAATATGCATGTACGATGTACCAACGTAAGGCCACTGCCATTAATCCTCTAAAATCCGTTCGCTTTGTGCAAAGAGCGTCAACCGACCAACGATCGGGTTAGCCAAAGTAGTCCCGAGTCAAGCACCCAGAAAAACAGCATCATCACCAGCGTAAATACAAATACCGCAATTGCTGTCTGCGTCGTTTCCTGTTTGGTCGGCCATACAACTTTGCGAATCTCGACTCGTGCGCCCTGAACAAATTGCCAGAGTCGATGGCCCTGCGTACTTGTCATGGCGATGGTGATACCGGCAGCCGTGCCACCGAGAACCATCAGTACCCGAATCGCCTGCGCAATGCTGGTCTCATAGTAGTAGTACGCGTACAGCCCACCTACCAAAGCAGCCGCCGCAAGCAGCAACTTGATGGTATCGAGCCCGCCGCTCTGACTTGTTTCTGTTTGTGTTGCCATGTCTTCTTTTCGTCGCCAGTATCGCGCGCCCGGGCGCGTATTTGCCCTCCAGGTGCTCCTACAACTTGGCAGGCCAGGAGGGAATCGAACCCCCAACCTGCGGTTTTGGAGACCGCCGCTCTGCCAATTGAGCTACTGGCCTATATTCTTTACTCGATAATTTTTGCCACTACGCCCGCACCCACGGTGCGGCCACCCTCACGGATAGCAAAGCGCAGTCCTTCTTCCATTGCGATCGGTGCAATCAGTTCTACAACCATTTGCACATTGTCGCCCGGCATCACCATCTCCGTGCCCTCCGGCAACTCAACCGCACCCGTTACATCCGTCGTGCGGAAGTAAAACTGCGGACGATAGCCCTTGAAGAACGGCGTGTGACGACCACCCTCGTCCTTGGCCAGAATGTAAACCTCTGCCTCGAACTTGGTGTGCGGCGTAATCGATCCCGGCTTCGCCAGTACCTGACCGCGCTCCACGTCTTCACGCTTCGTACCACGCAGCAATACGCCAACATTGTCGCCCGCCATGCCCTGATCCAGCAACTTGCGGAACATCTCAACGCCCGTGCAGGTCGTCTTTTCCGTGTCCTTGATGCCCACAATCTCGAGCTCGTCACCAATGTTGACGATGCCGCGATCAATGCGGCCCGTGACCACCGTGCCACGACCCGATATCGAGAACACATCCTCAACCGGCATCAGAAAATCACCGTCAATCGCACGATCCGGCACCGGAATGTAACTGTCCATCTGCTCGATCAGCTTGATGATCGAGGGAACGCCAATGTCCGAGGTATCCCCGTCAAATGCCTTCAGCGCAGAGCCCGTAATAATCGGCGTGTCATCACCCGGAAACTCGTAGGTCGACAACAGATCGCGAACTTCCATCTCAACCAGCTCCAACAGCTCCTCGTCGTCCACCTGGTCTGCCTTGTTCAGGTAAACCACAATGTACGGTACGCCTACCTGGCGGGCCAGTAGTATGTGCTCTCGCGTCTGCGGCATCGGGCCGTCGGCCGCCGATACCACCAGAATCGCACCGTCCATCTGTGCTGCACCCGTGATCATGTTCTTCACGTAATCCGCGTGTCCCGGACAGTCAACGTGAGCGTAGTGACGGTTCGCACTCTCATACTCAACGTGTGCCGTCGCAATCGTGATACCACGCTCGCGCTCTTCCGGGGCATTGTCAATCTGGTCATACGCCGATACCTCACCGCCGTGAAGCTCTGCCATTACCTTCGTCAATGCCGCTGTCAGCGTCGTCTTACCGTGGTCAACATGACCAATCGTGCCAACGTTGACGTGGGGCTTTGTTCTCTCAAACTTCTCTTTAGACATGGGACTTTCCTGTTTCCATGCACCGCTTTCGCCCGCCATGTGCCCTTGGGGTGCAGGGCGGGCTCCGACGATGCAACATCACTTCCTGATAACGGTATCCGCTACACTCTGCGGTACTTCTGCATATTTCTCGAATTCCATCGAGTACACGGCACGGCCCTGGCTCATCGAACGCAGGTCCGTGGCATAGCCGAACATCTCAGCCAGCGGTACTTCTGCACGAATGACTTTCCCCGCAGGGACATCATCGATGCCTTGTGGCAGACCGCGACGTCGATTCAGATCGCCCATCACGTCTCCCATGTAATCCTCAGGCGTCACCACCTCTACTTTCATAATCGGCTCAAGCAGTACCGGGTCGGCCTTACTTGCGCCATCCCGGAAACCCATGGAGGCAGCTATTTTGAATGCCATCTCGCTCGAGTCAACGTCATGGTACGAGCCGTCATACAGGGTAACCCTGCAATCCACCAGCGGATACCCCGCCACGACACCGTTTTCCATCTGCTCCCGCACGCCACGATCGACGGCTGGAATATACTCTTTTGGTACCACACCGCCCGTTATGCCGTTGACAAATTCGTAACCGGTACCTGGCGCTAATGGCTCGATCTTCAGATAGACGTGACCATACTGACCACGACCCCCCGTCTGCCGTACGAACTTGCCTTCCTGCTTCACCGTCTTGCGTATCGTCTCTCGGTACGCAACCTGTGGCTTACCAACATTCGCCTCGACATTGAACTCGCGCCGCATACGCTCAACAATGATATCGAGATGAAGCTCGCCCATTCCCGAGATAATCGTCTGCCCTGACTCTTCGTCCGTATGAATCCGGAACGATGGGTCTTCCTTCGCGAGCTTCTGCATCGCCACACCCATCTTTTCCTGATCTGACTTCGTTCTTGGCTCAATCGCCACAGAGATAACCGGCTCCGGAAACTCTATGCGCTCGAGCGTAATCTTGTCCTTGATATCGCAAAGCGTGTCACCTGTCGTAACATCCTTCAGGCCAACCGCAGCCGCAATATCACCGGCACGAACTTCCTTGATCTCTTTACGATCATTCGAGTGCATCTGCAAAATTCTACCGATGCGCTCCTTCTTGTTCTTCACCGGATTGTAAATTGTATCACCGGAGTTCAGCACACCGGAGTACACACGGAAGAATGTAAGATTACCAACAAACTGATCCGTCGCAATCTTGAACGCCAGCGCCGCAAACGGCTCGTCGTCGTCCGCGTGTCGCACGCCTTCCGATTCATCTTCATTGATGCCCCGAACTGCAGGGACATCCAGTGGCGAAGGCAGGTAATCGATAACCCCGTCGAGCATCGCCTGTACGCCCTTGTTCTTGAACGCCGAGCCACACATGGCGACGACGATCTCACCGGACAACGTTCGCGCACGCAATCCTTGGCGAATCTCGTCCTGCGACAGCTCATGGTCGCCGAGAAACTTGTCCATCAGTTCCTCGTTTGCTTCGGCTGCCGCTTCAATCATTTTCTCGCGCCAGCTTGTCGCTTCTTCGAGCAACTCCTCGGGGATATCCCGAACTTCATGGGTGGTCCCCATGTTGCTCTCGTCCCAATAAATCGCTTTCATGCGAACCAGGTCAATCACACCCTGGAACCTGTCCTCAGCACCTAGGGGCAGCTGAATAGGTACCGGGTTGGCGCCGAGGCGCTCCTTTACCTGTGCGACGACCCGCAGGAAGTCTGCACCCGCACGATCCATCTTATTGACGAAAATCAGGCGTGGGACATTGTGCTTGTCACCCTGGCGCCACACTGTTTCAGTTTGCGGCTCAACGCCGCCTACCGCACACAGCACCGCGACCGCGCCGTCCAGAACCCTCAGAGAGCGTTCGACTTCGATCGTAAAATCCACGTGCCCCGGCGTATCGATAATATTGACGCGGTGCTCGTCAAATTGTTCTTCCATGCCCTTCCAGAAACAGGTTGTGGCGGCCGATGTGATCGTAATGCCACGCTCCTGCTCTTGTTCCATCCAGTCCATGATGGCTGCGCCGTCATGCACCTCGCCTATCTTATGCGACACCCCCGTGTAGAACAAAACACGCTCCGTCGTGGTCGTCTTACCCGCATCGATATGGGCCATGATGCCAATATTACGGTACCGCTCAATAGGGGTAGTACGTGCCACGGCAAAACACTCACCAACGGTAGTGCGAGAACGCCTTGTTCGCTTCGGCCATACGGTGCGTGTCTTCTTTCTTCTTGACAGCCGTACCGCGATTATCTGCCGCGTCGAGCAATTCGTGGGCAAGGCGGTGCGCCATTGACTTCTCGCTGCGCTTGCGTGCCGCATCGATAATCCAACGCATGGCCAGCGTCCGCCGACGCACCGGGCGAACCTCAACCGGTACCTGGTAGGTAGCACCACCAACACGACGTGATTTCACCTCGACGACAGGCTTTACGTTTTCAAGTGCCGTTTCGAGGAGTTCGAGTGCCTTTTCTCCGCTATTCGTTTCCCGATCCGCGATGCGATCGAGAGCGCCATAAATGATGCGCTCAGCAACGGATTTCTTGCCGTCACTCATGATCATATTCATGAATTTCGCGAGTAAATCACTACCGTACTTGGGGTCGGGCAAAATCGTGCGTTTGGGAGCCTGTGATCTTCTGGACATATGTTCTTCCTGAATTCGTTTGTCGCGCCCAAGGGGCGCTCCTACGATGCTTTTGTGGTTCGATTAGGACTTCGGTCGCTTGGTGCCGTACTTCGAACGACCTTGACGACGATCGGCTACTCCGGAGCAATCGAGTGTGCCACGAATCGTATGGTAACGAACGCCAGGCAAATCTTTCACACGGCCGCCACGAATCAGCACGACGCTATGTTCCTGCAGATTATGGCCTTCACCGCCGATATAACTCGTGACTTCGAAACCGTTGGTCAGGCGAACGCGAGCCACTTTGCGCATGGCAGAGTTCGGTTTTTTCGGCGTCGTGGTATAGACACGCGTACACACGCCGCGCTTCTGCGGGCTGGCTTCGAGCGCCGGTACCGTGCTTTTCGCACGCTTTACTACACGTGCCTTGCGAACTAACTGATTGACTGTGGCCATGGGCCTATTCTCTTCATTTTGCGTAATTAATCAGGGCCCGCCTAATGGCGAGCCCCAGGATCAAGGGCGGGCATTTTAGTGATGCCTGCGAGTCGCTGTCAAGCAAGCCCGCAAACGCCCCCGGAAGGGCTTGTAAGTTATTGATATTACTATACCGTTGTCGTTTCTTCCCCGCCCTCGGCAGTCACGTCCGAATCTGTCGCCGCAATTGCTTCGACAGAAACCTCGGTATCGGTTGCAACCTCCAGGCCAATCATTGCCGCAGCCTCGGCTGCTTCTTTTTCGGCCAGTTGAGATGCCTCAAGTTCCTTGAGCTGATTCGCCAGATCCTGCTCGCGCGTACGCCGGCGTTCGGCATGGTGAGCGAATCCGGTACCCGCCGGGATCAGGCGACCGACGATAACGTTCTCCTTGAGACCGCGCAGTTCGTCTCGCAGCCCGCGTACAGACGCCTCGGTCAATACGCGAGTCGTTTCCTGGAACGACGCCGCCGAGATGAACGATTCGGTGGCCAGCGATGCCTTGGTAATACCCAGCAACATCGGGTCGCACGTCGGCGGTTCTTTGTGCTGGGCTGCGAGC
>SMUZ01043809.1_pt1 | contig 11984 bp, 8 predicted proteins | sample 2456421 | NCBI WGS metagenome assembly SMUZ01 (sample SAMN11095932, study PRJNA526329) | marine sediment metagenome | biome: Marine sediment; feature: Surficial sediment; material: Deep marine sediment; isolation source: Hadal surficial sediment | place: Pacific Ocean | collected 2014-11 | depth 0-1... | reverse complement strand
CGTGCGCCCCGACAATGTCCTCAACATCCAGGAGCTGCGCCCACACGTCACGTTCAACCGTTTCTGGAACCACGACGACGGCTTCATCGAGAGCTCGCTGCTCCACATGGACAACTTCTGGGAGTTCAACGACAGCTCGGTGCTGACGACGACCTGGAATATCCGGAAGGAAGGGGTGGTCGACCTGTTCACCGTGTCGGGTGTGCCCGTGCCTCCTGGCTCGTACGACTGGAACGAGGTGTCACTGAGCTACAACTCGGACAGGTCGGCGCCCGTGACCGTCGGGGCTCGCGTACAGAGGAGCGGCTTCTTCGGCGGGGAGCTACTGTCGTTTGGGCCGTCCTTCGGGTTCCGCCGTGGCGAGACGTTGAACGTTCTGCTGAACTGGAGCCGCAACGACATCGATCTGCCGGCAGGCCACGTCATCACCAACCTGGCGTCGGCGCGCGTCACCTACAACTTCTCGCCGCGCCTGTTCGCACAGAGTCTGCTGCAATACAACGACAGCGCTGCGCTCTGGTCGGTGAACCTCCGGTTCGGATGGTTGCAGGACGCCAACACCGGTCTGTTCCTCGTCTACAACGAGACCGACGGCCTCGGAGACATTCCGCACACCAGCGCTGGTCGCACCGTGATCCTGAAGTACAGCTATCTGTTCGATATCCTCTAGGAGTCCGTGGGGAAAGTCGCGCGTCGCACCGAGGGTGGCGATGCGCCAGCCTGGCAAGGCGAGACGAGGAGCATACCGGCAGCATTCGACCGAAAAACACCGCAGGTAGGGCGGATGCAGCGCCGGCCGAATGCAGCGGGACTTTCACCACGGGCTGCTAGCCCCGACCCGATCGTGATGGCGGCGACGTCACGATGCTCGCGTATCGGTGCGAGCGGCGACCCGGGTTATGGTCCGCCGGGTACAGCAACCCGGTTTGTAGGCGCCTTTCTTACTCGCTCTCGAACTCGACGAGCTGGGAGCGCGTCCAAGCGAAGTCGTCCTGTAAGGCGTTAGTCTGGGTGACCTGGAGGGGCGCCGACAGGTCGGGGCCGGCGACGAAGTAGTTTGGGGAGTGGTCGCGCGCCTTCGCACGGTAGACGAAGACGTCGGCGTCGTCAGCCACTCACAGGCCCCGGACCATCTTGTCGACGAAGACCAGGCGTTCGACCGGCGACTGCTCCTGGGTACTGCCGAGTCAGCCGGGCGTGACGCGAGCGTAATCGCACTGTTCGGTCCACTCCCCGTGCAGTGAACAGGTACAGCGGTTGGCGTCCCTCGATCGGATCCTCGTCGGGGTCGAGGTCGACGAGCCGGTGGACACCTCCCCGTCGGCGCCGTCGGTCAGGCGCGACCGGCCCGTACCGGTCGGACTGACCATCCAGGCGTCGTCCTTGCTCGTACGGCAGGACACCGTTGCCTTGGTCCGAACCGGTCGCCACCGCAAGCGCGAGCGGCGAGCCGGTCTCGCTCCAGGCGCTGAGCTTCACGACTGTTACGGGACACTTGCAGCCCGATCCCTTCAGAAGCTCCGTCACGTCGATCTCGACGCGGGGCGGCCGTGACCGTCAGGACCTATTCGTACCGCAGCGCGTCCATCGGGTCGACGCGGGTGGCGCGGCGGGCGGGGAGATAACAGGCCGCGAGGGCAACCGTGACCAGCATCACCGGCACGGCGATGAGGGTCGGCAGGTCGAGGGTCGTGACGCCGAAGAGCAAACTCTCGAGCGCCCGCGTCGTGACGAGCGCACCCGCCAGTCCGAGCGCCACGCCGACACCGACCAGCAGCGCGCCCTGTCGGACCACCATGTTGCGGATACCGCGGCGGTCGGCGCCGAGCGCCATCCGCAAGCCGATCTCGCGGCTGCGCCGGGAGACCGTATAGGCCAACACGCCATAGATTCCCAGCATCGCCAGGGCCAGCGCTCCGGCGGCAAACACGCCGAGCACGAGGGCGTAGAACCGCGGCTGCGCCACCGACGACGAGAGCCGGGCTCCCATCGTCATGACGCGGTCAAGCGGCAGGGTCGGATTCAGATCGAGGATGTCCTGGCGCAGGAACGGTACCAGCGCGAGCGGGTCCCCGGTCGTGCGCGCCACGATGCTGACGCGCGGCGGACTCCGCCCCAGCAGCGATTGCCGGTACGAGAAATACAGCTCCGGCGAGGGCCGGCTGTCGAGACCGCGGTGATGGACATCGCCGACGATGCCGACGATCTCGGACGGCTCGCCGCGACCCAGGTTCAGACGCTGGCCGACAGCTTCTTCTCCAGGGAAATAGGCGCTCGCAAACGCCTCGTTCACGACAAACACCCTCGGGCTGCTCTCGGTGTCCTGGTCGGTGACGAACCGTCCCGCGACGAGGCGCAGCCCCATGGCCTCGAGATAGCCGGGGCTGACGAGCTGTGGCCGAGCCGCCGTCATCTCCTCGCGACTGGTCGCCGCCGCCTGCCCCTGAATCCGGAAGGCGATGAGTGACTCACCCGGGGTGAGCGGTAGCGACGACACGAGTCCCACCGCCTCGACACCGGGGCGCGCGGCCGTGCGCTCGAGCACCTGATCGAAGAGAGCGTTGGCCACCGCAATGTCGGCATACTGCGAGGGCGGCAGGTTGAGCTCGGCGGTCATCACGTTTGCGGGGTCGAACCCGGGGTCGACCGTCGACAGGGTCAGGAAGCTGCGCACCAGCAAACCGGCGCCGACCAACAGCATCAACGCCAGCGCGACCTCCGCGACCACCAGGACGCTCCGCGTCCGGTTGCCTCGGCGAAACCGGAACCCACCACCCATCTGCGGGGCGCCTTCGTTCAGCGCCCGCACCAGATCGACACGCGACGCCTGCAGGGCGGGCACGGTGCCGAAGAGCACGCCGGCGCCGAGGGAGACCGCAAGCGCGAACCCCAGCACGGTGGCATCGATCCCGGCATCGGCCAGGCCCGGGATGTCGGCGGGCGCAAACGACGGCAGCACGCCGAGGATGGCGTAGGCCACGCCGAGACCCAGTCCCCCACCGATGACGCTGAGAGCGACGCTCTCGGTGACCAGCTGTCGTATCAGGCGACCGCGCCCGGCGCCGATGGCCGCGCGAACGGCGAGCTCGCGCTGCCGGGCAGCGCCCCGCGCCAGCATCAAATTCGCCAGATTAGCCGTGGCGATGAGCAGCACGAAACCGACGGCGGCCATCAAGGCAAGGAGCGCCGGCCGCACCTCGCCCACCATCTCGTCATGAAAACCGACCAGGCGCAGGGTCGGCGTACCCATGCCGGGCGCCAGCGGCTCCGCGCGCGCGACGATTGTCTGGCCTTCGGCTTCCGCCTGCGCCAGCGAGACACCGTCCCCAAGCCGCGCAATACCGGAGAAGGCTATGATGAACCGCTGGCCGGGACGTTGCTGCGGCCTCGTCAGAGTCAGCGGGATCCAGATCTCGGTCTCGCGGTTCGGAAAGTAGAAGCCCTCGGGCATGATGCCGATGACGGAATAGCTCACGTCATCAAGCGTGATCAGACGGCCGAGGACGTCCGGGTCAGCGTCGTGATGGGTCTGCCACCGGGCGTAGCTCAATACCGCGACCGGTTGAGCGCCCGACGCTTCCTCGTCCTCGGTGAACACGCGGCCGAGCAGCGGTGTCGCACGGAGCAGCGGGAAGAGCGCGGGCGACACCGTGGCCCCCTGCACCCGCACGGGCTCGGAGTCATCCAGATACGTGAAGGTGCGGTCGCTGTACCCGGCGATCTGCTCGAGGGTCCGAGGATGCTCGCGCCACGCCTCCAACGTGCCGCTCGTCATGAACGCCGGCATCTCCCGTCCACGATTCATCGGGTGCTCTTCCTGTACCCGGACGAGGCGTTCGGCGTCGGGGTATGGCAGCGGACGCAGCAGCGCGGCATTGACCACACTGAACACGGCTGTTGTGACCCCGATGCCCAGTGTGAGTGTGGCCAGCGCCACGGCCGTGAACCCGGGGCTCTTGACCAGCACACGCAGGCTGTGCCGGACGTCCTGGAGGAAGGAATCCATATGAGTGGTGCGAGAACTTTACGCTACGGCCAGTTCGTGGCGACCTGCTCTTCAGACGCGACGGCGCCGGACATAGTCGACAGTGCTCCCGCGGGAACCCGCGCGTCTCCCGGAACGGGCGGCTGGCTACGGTTGCAGAGTCAAGATGTGGGCTGCCTGCTCGTCGACCGCTCCTCGGCTGAAGACCAGCGGGAAATACTCGTCGTTGGCCCACCGTTCGATGAGGCTGCCGTAGAACGGGCTCTCCGGCTGCCCGGACTGGCCGGGGGTGATGGTGAAGATGGACCGGTCCCAGTCGGACAGGTCCAAAACATGCCGGAAGCTGACACCGGTGGCGGCGAGGGTGCCGAACCCGCCGCCCCGCTCGATGGTCGGCAGGTCGAACTCGGCCACCAGCGGGTGGGGAAACGGACTGCGCGTGGTCCGGCCGTAGCGCCACTCGGACCAGTCCGGTCCCAGCTCCCGGGTCAGCCGCTCCAGGGTACGTGTCAGGCCGTCCTCGATGAGCGCCGGCCGCTCCGGCGTCGGAGTGTCCGGGTCATAGGCCGCCCGGTCGGCGACGTCACGCCAGGTCACGTAGATCGCCGCGGCGGCACTGTCTTTCGCGAGGACCGCATCCCAGGTGGCGACCATCTCGCGCGCCCGCTCGACATCCGCGCGCCCGGCCGTCCATCCCCGGAAGGCCGGGATGTCGGCCTCGGCCCGCAGCGAGTAGGCGTCGAGCTGCATCCGCCGGTGGTCCTCAATCGAGTACTGCGTGTCGGAGCGGAGCAGCTGGCGAAGCCGAGCGATCCGCGAGAACTCGACACCCCTCGTCGAGTGATACATCACCGGCCGCCCCTCGTAGCCCGGGGGATGGATGTTGTTGTTGGCCGACCCGACCCAACCGCGCTCCGGGTTGAGCTCGCGCGGCAGATCGCTGCGGAACCCGCGCCACTCGTACTCCCCGGTCCCCGGCACCGGCAGCCGGCCGTTCCACCCATCCCGGTCCGGCGTGAGCGCCGAGGCCTGAAAAGCGATGTTGCCGTCGACGTCGCCGCAGATCAGGCTGTGTGACGGCACCTTCCAGGACATCGCCCGGTCGAAGAAGTCTTCGCAGCTCGTCGCCTGCGCCAGCTGGAAGCTTCCCAGATAGGGCGCCGTGCCAGGCTCGTGGATGACAGACCGCACCGCGTAGGCGCGGCGGTTCTCGAGATCCTCGAAGAAGATCGGTCCGTGACGGCTGAACTTCAGCTCGACGCTGCGTGGCGCTTCGCCCTTGACCGGGATCTCCTCCCGCACGACGCGGAGCGGCTCCCAGTCGTCCTGGTACCGGACCAGGTTCGGGTCTTCCGGGTGCATCTCCTCGACGAAGACATCGTGCATGTCGGCGCCGGCGAAGGTGAATCCCCAGGCCACCCGGTCGTTGTGCCCGACGTTCACGCCGACGAAGGGGGGCTCGCCGGCCCCGATCACGTTCCACCCCGGCGCGTTGAGGTGCACGTAGTATCGGAGCGATGGGTTCTCGAGCCGGCGATGCGGGTCGTTGGCGAGCATCGGCAGGCCGGTCGGCGACAGCGCCCCGCTCACGACCCAGTTATTGCTCCCCACCTCGAAGAACGGGTCGAACGACCGGCGTGCCACCGCCGGTGGGCCAGACACCAGGTGCCGGTAGTGCTCGACGATGTCCAGCGGGGGCAACCGCCCCGGCACGAGCGGGTCGCTGTCGCCGGCCCGCATGCTGTCGAGCATCTCGGTGGTGATGAGACTGACGTCGAGCCCCTCCGGCACCACGAGATCGTCCCACGGGTCGGGCGCCCGCCGCCGGTTGGCCTCCGCTGCGCCAAGCCGGGCCACGTCCAGAGCCAGACGGATCTCGTCGGTCGCGTGTGCCCTGGCGCTCGGGAAACTCAGGGCGGTCCACCGCCGCACCACCGTCTCGACAGTCCACCGCCCCGGCTCGACCCCGGTCAGCTTGAACTCGACCGGCAGGTTGTCGGCGTGCTGCGCGATGAACGCGTTCACGCCGTCGGCGTAGGCGGTGAAAATGCGTTTGCCGTCGGGGTGATAGCTGGTCCACTCGGTATCGTCGAACGGCCCGCGGTGCATCATCAGCCGCGTCTTGTGGTCGTAGTCGAACGCCGCGGGCCCGAAGATCTCGGCCAGCCGTCCCTCGCGCCACCGGCGCCACATCTCCATCTGCCAGAGCCGGTCCTGGGCCATCACGTAGCCCTGCGCGAAGAAGAGGTCGTGGTCGTTCCGGGCGTAGATGTGCGGGATGCCCCACTGGTCGCGGATCACCTCGACCGGCTCCAGCAGTCCGTCCACGGCCAGCTCACCGTCGAGCTGGCTCAGCGACTGGCGGGCCAGCGTCGCGACATGCTCGACCGCCGGGTCGCCGGACGCGGTGGTGCCGCCACAGGTGCTGGCCAGGAGCGCCACGCCGACGATCGTCGCCAGATACGCCCTGCGATGAATCATTGATGCCTCTCCCCTGGAGCCCGCAGGCTACTGCAAGACGAGGCGACACCCTCCCCCGCCTCCTGTTGCCTGTCTCGGGACTCCCGCCTCCTGTCTCCTCGAGCAACCCTGCCAAGCATAGTGCGTTGCCCCAATGGCTCGCTAGCGATAGGATGACCCATCTCGAGGTCGTCAGCATTCGGAAGGAGGAGGAGCGACATGGCAGAACAGCTTCGATCCAGGGGCAGGCTCGCGCTGGCGCTGGCGGCGTCGGCCATTTTCGTTTGGCTACTGGTCGGCCAGCAGTCCCCGACCGCGGCGGCGCAGACCAACTTCGTCGGCGGCGCGCCGAGCCGGCCCGACTCGTCCGACATCCGGGCCCTCAGGTTGCGGTTCGAGCCGGGCTCTCGGTCGAACTGGCACAGCCACAGCAACTGGCAGATCATCGCGGCGGAGGAGGGGCGTGGGCGCACGCAGGTGCGTGGTGGGCCGATGCAGGAGATGCTGCCCGGTGAGTCGCCGATCTTTGCCGGACCCGGTGTGGTGCACTGGCACGGCGCGGCGCCTGACGAGTACGTGGTGCAGCTGACCTTCATCAGCGGCCAGGCCACCTGGCATGCGCCGGTCAGTGACGAGGACTACCTGGGGCGGTAGCACGCATGCCTGTGCCCGTTCCCGGGGAAGAGACAGAGCCCCGGCGGAGCGCACGGGCGCCGACAGCGGTGGGGCACGGCTTCAGCCGTGCCTCGCAGGCCTGCAGGCCTGCACCACAGAGGCAAGCGAAGCGAGCTTCGGGTCGAGAGGAGCCAGAGATGCGGCCAGCACGAGAACCCTGTAGCCGGAGGGCGCGTTGCGCCCAGCGTGTCGCGTGCGTCTCCCTCGCGGCGGTGGTCGTCGCCGCCACCGCGGGACTGGCCACCGTGTCGGCCAAGGACTGGCCGCAGTGGCGTGGCGCCGAGCGGCTCGGTCTGTGGACCGAGACCGGGATCCTGCACGCGTTCCCGGACGAGGGGCTCACGGTGACGTGGCGGGTGCCGATCAACGCCGGGTACTCGGGTCCGGCGGTCGCCGACGGCCGCGTGTTCGTGCTCGACTACATAGAAACCGAGGCCCGCGTCATGAACGGCACCGAACGCCTGCTCGCCCTGAGCGAGGAGACGGGCGAGCTGCTCTGGACCCACGAGTGGGCGACGAGCTACCGGATGCTGATGTTCACCTACGCCACCGGCCCGCGCGCCACCCCCACGGTGGACGGGGACCGGGTCTACGTCACCGGCGCCACCGGGCGCATCTTCTGTCTCGACACCGAGACGGGCGCGGTCATCTGGGACAAGGACACGGTCGTGGAGTACGACACGCACATCCCGGTCTGGGGCACCTCGAGCGCACCGCTGGTCGATGGCGACCGCGTCATCTTTCTCATCGGTGGCGAGCCCGACGCCCTGGTGATGGCGTTCGACAAGCACACGGGCGACGAGGTCTGGCGGGCGCTGGAGAGCCGGACGGAAATGGGCTACACGCAGCCGCTCATCATCGAGGCGGGCGGCGCCCGCCAGCTGATCGTCTGGCACCCGCGCGGGCTCTCGTCACTCAATCCTGAAACGGGCGATCTGTACTGGGAAGAGGAGTTCGCCGGGCGCGCGAACATGACCGTGGCCGACGCGGTCAAGAGCGGCTCGTATCTGTTCGTGTCGGGGTTCTACAGCGGGTCGCTGATGATGCGGCTCGACCTGGACCGGCCGGCCGCCATCCCGCTCTGGAGAGGCGACAACAACCGGGTGCTGGAGAACGGCATCGAGGTGGCTGAAACCACCGGGCTCCACTCGGTGATGACGACGCCGATCATCGTCGGTGACCACATCTACGGCATCGGCAGCCACGGCCAGGTGCGCGGTCTGAGGGCTGAGACCGGAGAACGGATCTGGGAGGCCGAGGGGCTGACGACCCGGAACCGCTGGGGGTCCGCGTTCTTCATCAAGCACGAGGACCGCTACTTCGTCTACAACGAGAACGGCGACCTCATCATCGTGCAGTTCAGCCCCGAGGGCTACGTCGAGCTCGACCGGACCCATCTGCTGAACCCGACCTCGCGGTCGGGCTACGGCGGCGCCCGGGCTGGGTCGCGGGGCCGCGCCCGTCACGGCCAGAGCGACCGGTTGGTGGTCTGGGCGCACCCCGCGTTCGCCAACCGCCATATCGTGCTGCGCAACGACGAGGAGATCATCCGCGTGTCGATGGACGCGAACGACTACTGATCCCGCGGCTCACGTGTGTCGCAGGTCGACCGCGGGCCCGGCGGGTCTACAGGCCCTTGCGACGGCTGCCACGCCGGACGGATGGTCGGACCCAAAGGACCCCGTGTTACCCCCGTCGCGCGCGGCGCAGACGCACTGCCTCCTCGGCCGTCCGCCGGTCGACGTCGGCGACCTCGAACCGCACAAGGAAGGCACGGATGATCGCCTCCTCTTCTTCTTCTTCATGGTGGGCGCCGATCAGCAATGCCATCCAGGTCACGAGACTGACTGTCCACTCGCGGTGGCGCTCGAGCTCGACGCGAGCGTCATCGATACCACGGAGATAGTCGACCAGCACGTTGGTATCGAACACGACGCGCACTTTCTACCACTCCTTCCGTAGGCGACGCTGGTCGTTCACCCGGGACGAAAGGACGACGTCGAATTCGTCAATAGGGTGGGTCATACTACGTGCGACTCAGCGCCCATGGCCGGCGGTGGGCTCGAGCTAGCGGTCTGCGGCGAGCCAGTAGAACGGCCGTGAACAGAGGGAGACACCATGCCTACATACACCCGGAAAGAGTTTCTCGGGCTCGGCGCGTTGCTGGCGGGCGGTGTCGGCTGCGCGGGGCAACCGGGCACCGAGGCCCAGGAGACCGGGACTGGTGAGGGCCGACCGCCGGACCTGGCGCTGGTCAACGGGCGGGTCTACACCATCGATGACGCCGCGCCGCAGGCCGAGGCGTTCGCGGTCACGGATGGGCGGTTCACCGCGGTCGGGAGCACCGACGACATCCGCAACCTGGTCGGGCCGAACACCGAGGTCATCGACGCCGAGGGGATGACCCTCACGCCGGGCTTCATCGACACGCACTGTCATCCGAGCGGCGTGAACGAGCTCTACGGTGTCAACACGAACCTGCGCACGGTGGCCGAGATCCAGGCCGTCCTCCGGGCCAAGGCGGCTCAGACCCCGCCCGGTTATTGGGTCAGCGGCTTCATGTTCGACGACACGAAGGTGGTCGATGGGCCGCTCCACCGGACCCATCTCGACGAGGCGGTCCCCGACCATCCGGTGAACGTGGCGCACCGCGGCGGGCACACCGCCTGGTACAACAGCATGGCGTTCGCGCTGGCGGGGATCACGCGGGACACACCGGACCCGCCGGATGGGCGCTTCGACCGCGACGCCGATGGCGAGCTGGCGGGCATGGTGGCCGAGAACGCCCGGCGCGTGTTCAACGGCGTCGGCCGGCGCGACGAGCTGACCCCGGCCCAGCGCCGCGAGCGCGCGCGTGAGGGGATGGCGCACATCTCTACGCTGCTGACCGCTGCCGGGCTGACCACCGTCCACGACGCCGGCGCGAGCCGCGGTAAGCTGGTCGCCTATCAGGACACCTATCAGGCGGGCGAGCTGCGCCACCGTGCCTACATCATGATTCGCGGCGCCTACCAGGCCCTGCGCAATGCCGGCATCTCGACCGGATTCGGCGACGAATGGGTGCGGATCGGCGGCGTCAAATACGCGGCCGATGGGTCGGCCTCCGAGCGCACCATGCGGATGAGCACGCCGTTCGAGGGCAGACCGGACGACTACGGCATTCTGACGATGTCACAGGAGGAGATCCACGACGTGGTCGAGGAGGCGCACCGCAACAACTGGCAGGTCGGCATCCACGCCAACGGCGACGTCACAATCGACATGGTGTTGAACGCCTACGAGCGTGTCCTCACCGAGTGGCCACATCCCGACCGGCGGCATCGGATCGAGCACTGCTCGCTGGTGAACCCCCAGCTCCTCCAGCGGATCAAGGACACCGGGACCATCCCGACGCCGTTCTGGACCTACGTGCACTTCCACGGCGAGAAGTGGCAGGCGTATGGAGCGGAGCGCATGGAATGGATGTTCGCGCACCGGTCGTTTCTCGACTACGACATCCCGGTGCCCGGCGCGTCCGACTACACCCCGGGTCCGTTCGAGCCGCTGATGGCGATTCAGAGCATGGTGACCCGGAAAGACTTCAACGGGCAGGTGTGGGGCGGCAATCAACGCGTGACCGTCGACGAGGCGCTGCGTATCGCGACCATCCACGGCGCGCGAGCGTCCTACGAGGAGCACGTGAAGGGGTCGATCACCGCCGGCAAGCTGGCCGACTTCGTGATGCTGGAGCGTGATCCGCACACGGTGGACCCGGATGACATCAAGAATATCGCCGTCATCCGGACCGTGGTGGGCGGCCGCACCGTCTATCCGGCGACCCCCTGACGACGCGTTGGGCGGGAATCGCCCGTATAATGGGCGGTCAGACACGTCGTGTCATCGGTCCAGAGGGACCCTGGAGGTTTGGAATGAAGAACCGGTATGCACCCGCGCTGGCGGCGGTCCTGTTCGTCGTAGGCCTCGTATCCGTGGCCACGGCGCAGACCCGCACGAATGACCCGACCCGGTGGGAGAACGTCATCGCCGGCTTCGACGCCGACGCGCCGAACCGGCCGCAGGGCGCCATCGTCCTCACCGGCAGCTCTAGCTTTGCCCGCTGGCGAACCATGGAGGCGGATCTGGCGCCGCTCACCATCGTTCCCCGTGGATTCGGCGGCAGCACCATGGCCGACGTGCTCCATTACATCGACCGGCTGGTGAAGCCCTACAACCCACGCGCGGTGGTTCTTTATGAAGGCGACAACGACACCTTCTACGGCGTAGCGCCGTCGAAGATAGCCGGCGAGCTGAAGCAGATCATCTCGAAGATCCACAGCGCCCTGCCGGACACCCGCGTGTATGTGCTCTCGGTGAAGCCGAGTCTGGCGCGGGTGTCGGTGTGGGACAAGGCGCAGGAGACCAGCGAGCTCTACAAGCAGATCGCCGCCGGTGACGACCGGCTGCACTTCATCGACGTCGCCACCCCGTTCCTGAGGGCGGACGGCACGGTGATGGACGACGTCTTCGTCGACGACGGTCTGCACCTCAACGACAAGGGCAATCGTATCTGGGCGGCGGCGATCAAGTCGGTGCTGATGAAGATCGAAGGCGAATTCGAGCTGCGCAAGGCCAGCGGGCAGTAGGCGCGCGCTGATGACGGGCGGCTGGCGGTAGCACGGTCCTTGGCGGGCCTGAAGGCCCGTGCTACCGTCCCGGCAACGAACACACTCCGGAAAAGGTGACCGGCCAGGCGGCACGTGCGCGCCTCGCGGACGCGGCGTGGAGCCTTGGGGGTCCCCGCGAAGCGCCCGCGGGGGCTCGGGCCGCAGCCCCGTCTGATTACGGATGTGTCCCACAAATCAACTCGGCGCCGAACCCAGCGGGG
>SMUZ01039927.1_pt1 | contig 11996 bp, 8 predicted proteins | sample 2456421 | NCBI WGS metagenome assembly SMUZ01 (sample SAMN11095932, study PRJNA526329) | marine sediment metagenome | biome: Marine sediment; feature: Surficial sediment; material: Deep marine sediment; isolation source: Hadal surficial sediment | place: Pacific Ocean | collected 2014-11 | depth 0-1... | reverse complement strand
CCTGCAGTTACCAGTTTTTGGTATAGCCTGGTATCTGTTATAATTTGATGAATTTTTCCGGCAATATCCTCTGGGTCTTCAGGATTCACCAGCAGGCCGGCATCTCCAATAACTTCCGGCATTGAGCTCACATTCGAGCCTACTACAGGCGTCCCATGTGCCATTGATTCAAGTAAAGGCAAGCCGAACCCTTCATAAAAAGAGGGGAGGGCCAGTACTTTTGCGGAGTTATATAATTCGGGCAGTTTTTCATCGGAAACAAAATCAAAAAAGTGGACATACGGCTCAACAGCCAGTTCTTTCGCTAGATTTTCCGGTCTATTATAATTTGAGTATGCTTTACCCGCAATTACTAAATCCAGTTTTAATTGATGTTTTGTGCGCAAAATAGCCAGCGCTCTAATTAACCCTTCGATATTTTTATGGGGACGTCTGGTGCCGACAAATAAAACGAAATCATTTTGAATTTCAAAAGCGCCATTTTTTTGTTCCGGATTGAGTTGCAGTTTTGGATTTGTGCCATGGTGAATAACCGTTGCTTTTTCGGCATCAAAATCAAAGCTGTTTTCAAGATCATTTAAGGTGTTTTGCGAAACAGCGATGATTTGATTTGAGGCCCGAAGTGAGTGTTGCAGCGATTTCTTGATGTAGATGCTCTTTAATCTACTCCTTTTATCCAGGAATTCCGGATGCGCAATATATTTGAGATCGTGAATTGTAACCACCGACGGCGCCTGAATCCTCCAGGGTAAATCAAATTGCGGATGATGATAAACATCAGCTTTTAGTTTCCTTAGCAATCGATGTGTAATAAAGTGCTGCTTCGGAGTCGGTCCCATCAAGTCTAATTCGAAACGGTTGACGTTCGCATGTGAAAAAATCTCTTCAGGCAAGCAGGATTTCTCGCGCGGAAGGGATAGGATTGTGTACTGAACCGACGAGTCAATTTTCGGTAGCTCGGCCAATAGTCCGTTTAAATAGCGAGAGACGCCGTCGATTTCTTTTACCGCCAAGTGTGCGTCGATTACGATGTGCATGAAAAGTTTTAGTTGACCTCTAAAAATATGTTTTTCATTTATTCAGATTTGGTTAAGCAAAAAAATAAAGGAGCTACGAAAATTTTTTTGAAAGGTTGTGGAACGAATTTAATAAATACTTCAATTAGTTTTTCATACAAAATAACCAGAAACAATAAACTTTGTGGAATTTCAACAATCAATTTTAACTTAAAAAATCTGGCATCAATCCAACTTTGTTTGAAATTTTTTTGCTTAATTATTTTAACCATATCCTGGACAGTATATTCTTTTAGATGTAAACCGTAGGAGGTTCCCGACAATAATCTTGATGGCGTCCAAAACAAATAACTTCCGCCTATTTTTAGAACGCGTTCAACTTCACTGAAATGGAGTAAGAAATCGTTTTCCGTCAGGTGCTCAATTAAGTCATGGCTGACTACAAAATCAAAAGTTTGATCTGGAAAATCTAAATCTCTAGCATCTCCGTACTTGAATGAAACTGATAATGAATGATCTTGGCTTAATTTTTCTAACTTGTTTTTGGCCATTTCCAAAGCAATAGTTGAAATGTCAATGCCAACAACTTCATTTTTATTCTTGGCTAAAGCTACGGCTAATTTGCCATTGCCGCTACCGATATCAAGAACTTTCTTCCCCGTTGAAATTTTTTTTAAAAAAATATTTGAAAACCATCTTAATTCACTGGAATAGAGTTCTTCCCGTTTTGTCTCTTTCAAAAAGAAACGATGTATTTCATCATAAGCTATTTTGAAATTTTCCTCTGAGGGGTTCTTGAGCAAATTTTCTCTTAGCTTTGTCTCTAACTCTACCTGTAAGCTTTTAAGCTCGTTACTTTTATTTGAAACCATTCAAAAGTTCTAAATAAGTTTGTTCAATTTTTTCGGTCATTTTCTTAGCAGAGAAATTCTTCTTGACACGGCGAAATCCATTTTCGCCCATTTCTTTGGCTTTTTCTTTATCCTTAAGCAACCTTATTACTGCTTCCGAAATAGCAAGACTATCTCTGGGCGGAACAAGATTACCAGTTATTCCATTCAGTATAATTTCACTATTTCCAAATACATTGGTTGCCACCACCGGTTTTTTCAACGCCATAGCTTCTAGTATAGTGTATGGCATGCCTTCCCAAAGAGAAGGTAGGACGAAAATGTCAAAAATAGACATTAAGGACACGGCGTCGACCCGATATCCGGTAAAGATTACGTCTTGATAAACACCAATATTTTTTACAGAATTAATCAACGAATTTTTTAACTCACCATCCCCTACAATAATAAATTTACAATTTGGGATTTGTTCTTTGATCAATTTGATTGCCTGAACAAAGTATTTTAAGCCTTTTTGTTCTGTGAATCTTGCCACAGTTCCTACAATATTACAGCTTGAAGCGATTTGCAATTTATGTTTAATCTGAGTTGAATTAATTTCTAAAGATTGGATTTCTTCCAGGTCCAATCCGTTTGCGACTTCTCTAATTTTATTCTTGGGAGCGCGGAACGTTTCGATCAATAGTTTTTTATCTATCTTGTTTACCGTTAACGTCAAATCTACAAATGTAGCTTTGCGTTTATTAATTAACGATCTCAGAAAACTAACCTTATTTAGTTGATCGTAATTTAAGTACAACCCGTGACGTGTTTCAATCAAATATGGTACGCCGGCTAATTTAGCAATTATGCAGGCAAACTGACCGCAATGACTATGCAATAAATCAAACTTATACTCTTTGATTAAACTATACAATCGTCTAGCGGTTGAATAATCTAAGAAACGTTCTCGTTGCAATGACCAGGCTTTTATACCTTGTTTTCGTAGTAGTTCAATTAAAGGACCGTCAGAAAAACAAACCACAGCCGGATCAAACAAATCTCTGTTTAAATTTCTTAGAAGTATCAATAAATGTTTTTCTGTTCCGGCAACAACTCTGGCTTGATTTAGAGTGCATAAAATCTTGTATTTTGCCATAAAAAATCTTATCTGAAGTAAGGTCTTTTAAATGTATTCCGATTGAATTGTGCTTGGGATACTTTGATTTTCTAACAGCTTTTCATATAAATCTTCGAGTTGTCTAACGGCCTTATCCAAATTAAAAAAGTCTACAACTTTTTTTCTTGCCTTTCGGCCCATTTCTGTTCTTTTGTGTTCATCTTGAATGAGGGCAACAATTGCTTCATTTAATTCAGTCACATCGGCTGCAGCTACTAATATGCCATTTGAGCCGTTATCAACAACTTCAGGAATTCCGCCAACTTTCGTTGCTACTATAGGTTTTCCCGCCGCCATTGCTTCCAATAAGCCTAATGGAATGCCTTCTTGTATTGAAGATAGAACAAAGATATCGAGTTTATTTAAAAATGCGGGAATGTCGTCGAGAACCCCCAGAAATTTTGTGTCAGATGAAACGCCTAACTCGTAAGCAAGTTTTTCTAATTCTGCTCGCAAAGGCCCATCGCCAGCTATTAATAATTTCAAATTAGGATGTTGATTTTGTGCTTTCTTGAATGCTCTTAACAAATATCCAAATCCCTTCTCTTCAAATAAACGGCCCACACAGCCGAGAACAATGGCCTCTTGTTTATGTTTATCAATAGAGGGCTTATGGTTCTTATGTATTTCAATTCCATTTTTGATTACATGAATTTTTTTTGGATCGGTTTCCTCGTGCTCGATGAGATAGTTTTTGATATAATCTGAGACCGTGATAATAGCGTTTGAATGCTTATCAGCAATTCTATTTAAAAACAATCTAAACTTTGTTCTAAATCTTCTGTTGTTTAGTTTCCAGCTATCTACGCTGTGAGTTGTTGTAATAATGATGGGTACTTTAGCCCATATCGCTGCAAATCTGCCAAAGGTGTCCGCTTCTAAAAGATGAGTGTGAACGATATCTATTTTGTGGGATTTAAAGAATTGATACAGTTTGAACAGCCCGCGGATATCTCTTTTGTTGTACATATTTAAACAGCGTACTTTTACCCCTGTCCGCTGAAAATCATTTAGAAGCGTGTTTTCCTTTAACATCGGACATACGGTAATGTCATACTTCTGCTTATTTAATCGCTTAACCGTTGAAAGTAGTAATTTTTCTGCACCTCCAACAGTTAAATTATTTATGATATATGCTATTTTAGTAGCCACTTTACATATTTAAACGTTGAGACGATGAGAGCAGGTTATTTATAACAGCACTTAAAGCAAGCACAATAAATAATGAGACATTGTACTGTTCAGATAAAAATAGGCTGTGTACCATAAATCCGATCATGCCAATCATTATTCCCAATGGGTAATAATGATATTTAGAGTTTATGGATTCTAAATATTTCCAACAAGTTCTTAATTGTTTTAATGTCATTAACAATAAAGCCAAAAAGAACGTGATTCCGAGTATCCCTGTTTCGGCAGCAACTTCCAAGTAGGAGTTGTGCGCGACTCTATGTATCAGTGTGTTAGTATAAATCTTAGAGTAAGTTAAAAAATTACCCACTCCTACACCGAAAAGTGGATGGTCGAAAAACATTGCAACACCACCTTTTAAGATTTTTAGTCTTTGAATAATTGAAACGTCCGAAGTTAGCTTTGAAATACTTTTGATTCGTGGTAAAAATAAATCCCAGGGTACAATCAGGATTGCAAGCACAATTAAACCGAGTATTATGACAAAACTTTTGCGCTTTTGGCCTTCTTTCAGGCCAATTAAAAATAGCACTGTAAATAAGGCTAACAAGCCGCCTCGGGAAAGAGTGAATAGGATAGCAGTTGCCATTGAGATTAGAAACAGAAAACTCAAAATTTTTAAAATCAAACGGTGTTCTGTTTTTATTAGAATGTACGAAAAAGCCACAAGGGGAACCAGTTTAATCGCAAGAGAGTTTGGATCTTCCACAAAACTGATCAATCGAAAGTCGTGTACAGTGTCCGAAAAAATATAGGCATAGATGCCATATAGCATCATCAAAAATCCGGTAGCCGTCGCTATCCAAATAAATTGTCTAATTGAGTTCCATGAATTGACTAAGTTAATAATTAGGAAATAGAAAAATAGATATTTTGCAAAGCCGTACAAGGAATTCATGCTCATTTCGATATCGACTGCATACAGTGAAGAAAAAAGCATGATCGCTCCCCACAATATCAACAGCTTGTTTTGGGGCGCACTAACCAGTTGTTCATCTTTGCTACTTAAAAAATTTAGAATCCAGGCAAATGTTGTAAGTAGGATAAGTGGGAGAAATAAACCTTGTAAAACACTCGAAGCAATACCTGAATACGCCGCGGCAGTGGAAAGATATAACCCCCAAATTGGCTTTAAAACAACCAGGGCCAAACCAACTAATAGAATCCCTAAGAGCAAAAAAATAAATTTCTCGAACAAAACCAGATATAGGATAAAAGCTTCACTCACAAAAATTAAGAACAATATTATTTTTGTAATAGCTTTATTCCCTAACGGATTAACGATCGCATTGAAATTTAAAATATTGTTTTTCATTTGACACTTTAGTCAATCATCAACTAAAAATCATTTTATCGGAATGTTCAAAATAGATATCTAAATATTGCCTGTAGTTTTCAACAATTTCTTGCTTGGCAGGGTTTGAACTAAACATATTATGAAATGTGATTAAATATAATGGAAAACACAATTTAATAAATTCTTTAGCAATATTCAATTGCTCACAATAATTTCCTATAAAATATCTTATAAAGTTTGTCAACTCTGATTGCTCGAAATAACTCCTTTTGAAAATAGTCTGCGTACTTATTTCTTTCACCCGTAGAAAAGGCATCAATGAAGTTGTTAGAATATGAAAAAGATCAAATAATGGTAAGTAAGTAAGTGTATAATTTTCCCAATCGATAACCTGAACATGTTCTTTATCCATTAGAATATTACAGGCACAAAAATCACCATGTTGCGGAATTTTCGGAATAGATAAGTCATTTAGGTTTCTTGCTTGACGAAAAATATTTTCCATTTCATTTGTTAGAGTCTTCCCATTATTATTATCAAAAAATTGTTTAAAAGGTTTAGTTATTTTGAGTTCAAGTTCATCGGGGGTGAAATTAAAATATCCATTTTGAACTGATCGGTGAAATTTTATTAAAAAAGTCTTAACTAAATCTAATTTATGAAACCAAATTTCTCGTTCTTTCTCTTTGTGTGGATGCTTACATGCATTAAACAGTTCATCTAACCGGATGCCAGGTAGGGTGTTTTGGATTAATATTTGAAAACCATCAAACTCATCGATTAGTAAGAAGTTAATGATTGAGTTTTTTAATTGTACGCTTATTTGATTTTTGATAATTTTTAGATTCTCATATTCTTGTTTTAAAGTGTTCTCGTTGTCTGTTTTTGAGCTTAATTTTATATGAAACAATGATTGGTTTTTGTGAAGTAATAGAAAGGATATTCCGGAAGCATAATTATGACCCAAAAGACTTATATCTTTTAAATGTTTTTTATTAAGATTTAATTTTGTCCAGTTGTTTTTGATATAGTTAATGATTTTATTGTCTGGGGTTGGGTCGTTTTTCTGTGTAAAGATGATAAAGTCTCCGACAATATATTTAAACAAACCCAGGTTTGATAAAGCTTTTGTTAAAAAATAAATTACTCTTTTTTTGAAGTATTTTGACACGATAAATTGTTTTATATAATAATTTACTGCATTTTTCTTTAACTCGAAAATCAAGTTTTGTTTGTTATACCCCGGAAATGGACAATAGAAGTTGGTGTCTTGAAAACCGGCTTGCTTCAACAGCTTTTGATAACCGGAATAGGAGTAAGTATAGGTTCTGTAATCTTCATTCTTCTTTCTGCGAGTGTAAAGATTGGCAAGTCGCCGTGGCAGCAGGGAAGAGTATTTTAAATAACTGTGATCGACCCGTCCCAAGAAATAACTGTAGCCAATTCGGTTTTCGATTCCGATGTAAAGAGTCCCGGTGTTTTTAAGCACCCGATGAATATTTCGCAGCGCCAGTAGCTGCAGGTCCCGCGGATTTTTGCTTTGCTCCGAAAGTCCGACCCATTCGAGCACGCCGTTCATCACCACTAAATCAAAACTGTTCTCTGGAAACGGCAAATCAAGTAAATTGGCACGCACCAATTCCACGTTTTGGATGTTTTCCTGCTGAAAGCGAATTTTACTAAAAAAGAGCCGCTCCGGTACAGTTTCGATTGAGACGATTTTTTCATAATGCCTCGAAAGAGAATGCGAAATTGTCCCCAATCCGCAGCCAATATCCAGGACATGGGCGTTACCTGGCAGCGGTAGAAACAAATGCCAGTTCGCCCGCTTTAAATCGGTGACAAAATCATAAGTTTCTTCTTGATTGTGTTCACCAAGTGTTCTCTTAAGGACATCTTTCCAATTTTCTTTTTGAATTTGCTTGTTTATCTGTTGCATTAAATCCTGGGAGATTTCACCCCAGTAATGATGCTCCTCAGTAAATTGCGGAATGCCATCGATAATCGGCCACTGCTTTTCACATTTTTCACAAGTTAGACAATCATTATGCTTTTTAAGCAGGTGACCGCAGGTGGTGCAAATGTATGAAATATCTTGATTCATCATTTATCCAATTAACTGCTGGGAGATAATTTTATCCAGGCTTTTGATAAGAAATCGGCGATTATTTTTTTGTCGTTATCCGCCAGCAATTGGTAACGATAAGCGACGGTAATGTAAATTGCAAAGAAGAGTAATGAAGAAAGGAGGATGCTTAACAAAGGAGAGAGCGAAATAGACAAGATTGCAAAATAAACGATTAAGCCGATGAGTGCAGCGGCCGTAAAGTTTCTTAGAAAGTCATTCCAGGGAAGCAGTTTCAACCAGGTCACTTGCAAAAGTTTTTTCGTTTTCGAGAGTTGCAGGTATGCCGTCAAGTACAGCGAAAACACGACAACCATTGGCGGCCCGGTGATGCCAAAAGCTTTGATCGACGGGAACATCAAAGCCGCCGCTACTGCTAAACTTGCAAAACAGGTTTTCGAAATATATTTTGTCTCTCCATATGCTCTTAAAATGACGCCGTAATTAGTCATTTGACGCGGCAGCAACAGTAAGTAAATCATTAAGATTGGAACGCTGTCTTGGTAGTTTTCTGTAAACAGGAAGACAACGATCTGGTTCGCGAGAATTAAAAACAAAACAAAAAGTGGAAAACCGATGAGACTCAATTTACTTGCAGCTTTTTGCCAAAGATTGTGCATTTTTGGAATATCAGATTCCTGGTACAGATTGGAAATCTTTGGTAGAATAATGTGAATAACCGGATCAAATATTAAAGCAACGATCGGCACTTGAAAGCACCCGATCGCATAAATCGCATAAATCTTTGAGTCATAAAAATAGGAAATAAAATACTTGTCAATTGTAGTCGTGAGAATAACGAAAATGCCTGCCAGCCCAAACGGCAGGCTGTATTTTAATTGAGTAAAAAAATAGCTTCTGCTGAAGTTACCAAATGACAGTTTATAATTTTTGGATAAATAAAAAATCAGGATGGCGACTCTTAAAACGGCAATTCCAGTGAGCGCAGAAAGTAAAACAAATACGTCGCGCAGAATAAGAGACGCTCCAATTAAAAAACAGAATCTAAAAAATCCGGTAAAAAAAGTCAGCAAAGATGCCTTCAGGGCGTTTTCTTCGACGATAAACAAAATTTCCAGGAAGGATGAAACCAGCATTAGCAGAAGGTAAATCCCCAATAATGGCAAAAGCGGCCCAATTTGAGGATTGTTAAAATAATCGGCGATTAGATTTTGAAAAAAGAAGAGACTGATTCCAAATAAAGTTCCTGCGGCGAGAAGAAAGAATAAAGTCTGGCTTAAAAGCGCTTGCCGTTTTTCAATATCCCGCGGGTAGAAATACAGCAGGCTATTGACCATCCCCAATTGCAGGACGGCAAAGAACGTGTTGAAGATCAATAAAACTTGCTGAAATAAACCGTATTGTTCCTGGGAGTAAAGTCTAACCAGGGCAATCGGTACAAAAAATGAAAACGTAAATGCGGATATTTTTCCAGCTATTAATATGAGGGCTTGGTTGGATAAAGAGGTTTGTTTCATTATTTAAAATATTAACTCTTGAGCTGGTCGAGGTTGGCTCGAAAGGGCAAAAGTGTTATTCAGGTTCTTAATATTGAGCCTTTCGATAGATTCAACATAAAACTTTCGTCAAAGCATATCGTTTTACACAGCCGTCGCGCCCCCCTTCGACTTTGCTCGGGGTGAAGAACGTTTTTAGACAGTTCCAATGAAGAAGCCTTACTTTCTCCTCAACAATTTCCGAAGGTCGCTTCTAAAACTTTGCAAAATGTTCTCAACCTTGCGGTAGTCTTCTTGCCGGTTTTCTTCAAGATACCTGATATATTCAACAAAGAAAACACCGGTGACGCTGAAAACGATGCTTAACAAACCCGCAAGCAGAACCATAATTGCTCGTTTCGGTTTTTTGCGCTTAACGGGTGTGACTGCTTTGTCCAGCACCTGTACAGTGGGCGTGTCTTTTGCTTCTTGAATTTTCGCCTGTTCATACTGGGGCAACAGAAATTCAAGAATTTTTTGCTGTAGAGACACTTCGCGATAGTGTCTTATATATTTTAAGCCTAAATCAGGGACATCATTTAGCGGGATAAATAATCGAGTATTTTGGGTTCCATTGTTATTCAAAATGTCCCTGCTTCTGCCCGTTTTCATTTCATTGAATTTTTTTCTTAACTCAGTCAGCTCACTTTTAGCCCGCGTGAGTTCACCGTGTGATTCACTTACATATCCACTCAATACCGAAACTTCGACTTCTTTGGCAATAATATTTGCGTTGATTTCAGCGGCGGTTTCGATGGTAATTGCGGTTTGCTGGGGCAAAGCAATGACGCCATGAGTTTTTTGAAATGTTTTAAGTTCTTCTTCCGCATTCTTGAGATCGTTGATATTTTGCTCATACCTCTTTTCTATAAAAACGCGGTTATTGTGGGCTTTTTCAGTTTTTAGTCGTGTATTTACTCTGTCTAATTCTTCGATAAAGGCGTTCGCCATGTCTCGTGCCAGAGTTCTTGCTTCGTTTTCTTCTTCATCATCAGGTAGAAATTTTGTACTTGCCATTGAAGAGAGTGTGATGGTGCCGTCTTCATTGATTTCTATTATAACATTTTGTCTGAGCTCCTTGACAGTGTATTCCATGTTGTCATAATCGTACCTTTGCATTAAATCAAATTTTTCGGCAATTGCTTCCATAACTGTGCGACTGTGTAAAATCGCCATAAATGTGTAAGTCTCTTCCGAGACGCCACCGAATCCTAATGGGCCGAGAGGTAAATTTCCGATTAGAGATGACAACCCGAACGCATCAGCTTCGTTGGTTGGGGGGAGAATCGTTGAATTTGCCGAAAAGGTTTTTGGAAGAATCAGAGAAATGATTGCAGTGATAATACAGACAACAATAAAATTAACGAAAATAAGTTTTCGCCATTTTACAACGACTGAGAAATAATCTATGATGTTCGATTTCGTGCCTTCCATACAAATTCCTAATTTTTTTTTAAACAGGAAACTGACAAAATTGCTATTTAAAAGGCTGGGTCTTTAAATACGGACGGAAAATAAATTTAAACGATCTGAGAAATTTGCTGAATTTTCTTATAAAAAATTCAACGCTTTCATCGTGAGTAAAACATTGGTCACTGTGAAAATTAGAGTCGTTACGTCTCTGAGCCCAAAAGTAGATTTTTGTGGAACGTAAACCGTATCACCCGGCTTAATGATTAAACCTTTCGCCTTTAGGGTTTTCTCCGAATTACTGCGGATGAGCTGAACCTTTGACGGTTTCGCTGCTCTTTCGGTGCTGCCGGCGAAACCCATATAATCGAGGGCGGTTAGATTTGGATAATAGGCATACGGCCCGGGACTTCTAACCGCGCCAATGACATAAACTTCCTCGTTTCTTTGCGGAACCATAATGACGTCGCCATCCTGCAAATATAATTCCGAGTGGCTGTTCCCCTGGTTTTTCAGGTATGGGTAAATCGGGATGGTTTCCGAGCCGCCGTTAGAAGCGGTTAGTCTCTGAATGTAAGCGTTGGTCAAGTCAGCACGCCGGTTGTAAGCGTCAACTCTAAGTAGGAAACTCTGCACGGTTTCATTTTCGGACAATTGATAAATACCGGGGTCGTTTACGGGCCCTTCAACGCGCACGGTTGCCCTGGAGAGGTTAATATGAGGGACGTAAATAACGTCACCACCTTTTAGAGTCAAATTTGCGTCTAAGTCTCCGAGTTTTGAGTATCGGTACAAATCCACCATGTCCACGGTGCCGTCCAGATGCCGAACCTCGATGGCGCTTTCGGAACCCCAGTTAGTTATGCCGTCGGCTGCTTCGATGAGGTTCGATACCCGGTCAACAGCCAGCGCTTCATAGGAGCCCGGTTTCATAATTTGTCCGGTAACATGCACCCGGAATTGCCGCAGGATTGCCAGGTTGGCGGTTATTTCAGAATTAAGGTATTTATCTGCCGCTGCCTCTTTAACCATAGTTTGAACGTCAGACAGCGTTTTCCCATCGACATCGAGGACAGCGACGGTCGGTATGACAAGCTTGCCGTCAGAGATCACCTGAACTCGAAAAACGATTTCTTCACTTGAGGAAATTACTATTTGAAAAACGTCACCCGGCCCGACAATGTAAGATTCAGGATCGATTGCCGCTTCCAGGGGTTGCTGTAGAAATTCGGGTTGAGGGAGAAACTCTGATTCCGATTTGTCAGTCGGTTTGTTTTTGTCGAACGCTGATTTTAGCGGGCTCCTGAAATTCTGCTGCTGTTTTTTCTTCAGCCGTTTATCGAGTCTTTGCGCGGTCAAGTTCTGCCAACTGGAGAATATCAGGATGAGCAGGATTAAGAAGAGCTGAATTTTTGCTTTAAAATGCATTACTTATATTCGTTGTATTATTG
>SMUZ01007873.1_pt1 | contig 12017 bp, 9 predicted proteins | sample 2456421 | NCBI WGS metagenome assembly SMUZ01 (sample SAMN11095932, study PRJNA526329) | marine sediment metagenome | biome: Marine sediment; feature: Surficial sediment; material: Deep marine sediment; isolation source: Hadal surficial sediment | place: Pacific Ocean | collected 2014-11 | depth 0-1... | reverse complement strand
GCTTCTGGATCGAAGCGCAGCATGCCTGTGGCCCACCGGTGGAACCGGTCTTCCTGCTCGGGCGGTATACCCAGCATCCGAGAGATCACGAGGAAGGGGTAGATCTTCGTGAAGCGTTCGACGAGATCGACGCGACCCTCGCCGGCAAAGCGATCCACCATCTCGTGTGCGAGGGGGCTGAGCTCGTCCTGCCAGCTGCGCAGAGCGCGAGGTCGAAAGGCTGGCGTCGCCAGGCTGCGGAGCAGATGGTGTTCGCGACCCTCACGGCCCTGGAAGGTCGGGCCCTGGCTGGGTTCCAGCACACGCCTGTAGTGCTCGCCGGCTGGGAACATCGTTTCGTCCTTGAACGCGGTCGTCAGCGCGGTTTGGCTCAGGATCAACCAGGCCGTCTCGCCCGCAAACGGCACCTCGACGACAGGACCCTTTTCGCGCAGTCCATGAAGCCACGCGTGCATCTCGGGGCCGGGAAAGCTCAGCTCGGCCGCTTCGTCGGCTCGAAGCTTTGACATGGGGCGCTCCTCGGTCGGCTAGAATAGCCGACCATGCGCACCATCGTCGTGACGGGAAGTGGTTCGGGACTTGGCGCCGCCATCGGGCGTCGGCTCGAGAAGGAAGACGTTCGAATCATCGGAATCGACATCCATGGGGCGGAGATCGAGGCCGACCTGGGCACGTCCAAAGGTCGCGAGCACGCCATCTCCGCCAGCCTCGAGGCCAGCGCTGGCAGGCTCGACGGTGTCGTGTCCTGCGCCGGTGTCGGCCCCTACGGCGAGGCCAAAGACATCACGCGGGTCAACTATTTTGGCGCGATCGAGATGCTCGACGGCCTGCTCGACGCGCTGGCGAAGGGCGAGGCGCCCGCTGCCGTCGCGATCTCGTCGGTCGGCGGCGCCGTGCAGGCGCTCGCCATTCCGGAATTCCTGGACGCCTGCCACACGGGTGACGAGTCGCTCGCTCAGCAGATCATGGACGGAAAGGACGGCAACACCGCCTACGTGAACGCCAAGCGCGCATTGGCCCAAGCGTGTCGGAGACGCGCCGAAAAATGGGGGCAGCGGGGCGTACGCCTGAACATCGTTGCGCCGGGGACGATGGAAACGCCGATGCTCGACAAGCTACTCGCTGACCCCGATCACGCCCCGGCAATCCGCGCGCTGCCGGTTCCGCTCGGACGCTCGGCCCCGGTCGAGGAGGTCGCGAGCACCGTGGCCTTCCTGCTCGGCCCCGATGCCCGCTATGTCCACGGGGCAGTGCTGTTCGTCGATGGCGGTGCCCAGGCCGTCATGTACCCGGACCAGATTTAGTCTGTCTATCGGGTCAGAGCGCCAGCTCGAAAACGATGAAGCGCAGGACGTAGTGCCCGAGGGCGAGGAGCGCCAGGCTGCCGATCCATGGCTTCCTCCTGTACGGCTGGCGACTGTCAAGGATTGCGCGGTCGGTTGGTCCAACTTTGCTTGCCCACGCGTTTGTACCAGCCGCTGGCGGCAAGCGTGCCACCGTCGACGGGAAGCGTGTGTCCCGTCACAAAGCGTGCTTCGTCCGATGCCAGGAAGAGGGCCACGGCGGCCACGTCCTCCGGCTTGCCGAAGCGGCCGACGGGGACCCAGCTCGGAATCAGCGAGCGCTCCTCCTCGGAGACCCAGCGGTCGTAGGGAAGCTGGGGCGTCTGGGTCACGTCGGGCGCAATGGCGTTCACGCGGACGCCGAGCCCCCCGACTTCGACCGCCAGGCTGCGTGTGAACTGGTTCACGCCCGCCTTGAACGCGCTGTAGACGGCGCCCGCCGGAATGCCGCGAAAAGCCTCGACGCTCGAGACGTTGACGATCGAGCCCGCCTTCCGCTCGGTCATGCCGGGGAGGAAGGCGTGAGTCAGGCGAAAGACATGGAGCAGGTTCACGGCATAGAGGGCCTGCCAGTCTGCTTCGCTGCTGCCGGCAAAGAGACCTGCGGGCCGATAGTCGCCCACGTTGTTGACGAGCACATCGATGGACCGATCGAGACCTCGGGCCGCCTCGAGGATCGCTTCGACCGAAGCCACTTCTCGCACGTCGGCAACGCAGGACCGGGCCACTCCGCCGCTTCGCTTGATGGAATCCACGCTGCGGCCCGCGTCGTCGCGGTTCGAATCGACCACCAGGACGTGGCCGCCCTCGGCCGCGAAGCGTTCGGCGATTGCGGCCCCGATGCCAGCGCCGGCCCCGGTCACCACCACACCCTTGCCCGCGAGAAGCCCGCCGATTGGATTGCTCATGGCTGGCTCACGGTGAATCCCGGCGCTCTAGCGTCCGCGGTACTTGGGCTCGCGCTGCTCCGCGCGGGCCGCCTTCATCTCGGCGTAATCATCGGAGGCAAACACCATCGACTGGGTGATCGCCTCGTCCTGGATCGAGGCCTTCACCATCGGATCGGTCATGCGGCCGAGGCTGCGACGGAACATCTTGACCGTAAACGCTGGCGCCTCGGCGATCTGGTGGGCGATTTCGAGCACCCGCTGATCGAGCTCCCGATCGGGAACGACGCGCGAGACGATGCCGTGGCGCAGCGCCTCCTGAGCGTCCATGACGCGTCCCGTCAAGGCGAGGTCGGCGGCAAGACCGTGACCCGCCATCTGCACCAGGCGAGCCGTGCCGCCCGTGTCGGGCACAACGCCGTGCAATACCTCGGGAAGGCGCATCTTGGCGCTCTCGCCGGCGATCCGCATGTCGCAGAGCAGCGAGCGTTCGAAGGACCCACCGATCACCCAGCCCTTGAGCGCACAGATGATCGGGGCGGGAATCGTGAAGAACTGCTGGGCGCCGCGGTGACCTCGCTCGATGAATTCGAGATCGCTGATGTCCTCGGTGCGCACACCCAGCTCGGTGGTGTCGCGGCCCGATGAGAACGACTTGCCGTTGCCACGCCAGATGATGGCACGGACGCCTTCGCGCTCGTGGAGCTCGCCCAGCACCTCCCACAATCGCAGGTCCATGGCGTCATTGGCTGCGTTGTGCTTCTCGGGACGGTTGTTGCTCATGATGGCCACGGGGCCATCGAACTCGAGAGTGATCGTTTCCTGGCTCACGCGGGGTCTCCGTCGGATCTTTGTTGAATCGAAAACGAACGCACGGATCAGCGGCCCTTGAACTCGGGGGCTCGCTTCTCCTGGAAGGCTTTCACGGCCTCGACGTAGTCTTCGGTCTGTGCGCTCTGCACCATCCGATCGGCTTCGACCTCGAGGCACGATTGAAGGTCTTCGCGCAGCGCGCGGTTGAGATTCTCTTTCATGTAGCGGAGAGCGATGGGCGGGCCCGCTGCAATCTGACGCGCCAGCGCCATTGATTCCTTCTCGAGGTCCGCATCGGGAACGACCCGGTTGACGATGCCGAGTCGTTCGCACTCCTGGGCGTCGACGCGCCTCCCCGTGAAGAAGAGTTCGCGGGCCTTGGCCGTACCGACGAGCTGAGTGAGAAACCAACTTCCGCCGTAGTCACCCGACAGACCCAGGCGCGCGTACGCTGTGGTGACGAACGCACTCTCGGCCGCAATGCGAATGTCGCATGACAGCGCGATCGAGAAGCCGGCACCGGCCGCCGGGCCGGGCAGAGCCGCAACGACGGGCTTCTCGAGTCGGTGGATCGCCTCGGGCAACGCATGCTCCCAGCGCAGGATGCGTTTGCGCTCCTCCGGAGAGGGGGGCTTGCCTTCTCGAGCCATGCTCTTCGTGTCGCCGCCGGAGCAGAATGCGCCACCGGACCCGGTCAACAGCAGACACCCGACCGCAGGGTCGGCGCCGAGACGCGGAACCAGCTCGATCAGGGCAGCTTTCAGCTCCCAGGTCAGCGCGTTGCGCGCATCGGGACGGTTCAAGGTCACGACCGCCACCCGGTCTTCCCATCGGCACAGGAGCTGGTCGGTTCCCGTCTCGATGTTGTGCGGCGCGGGGCTCTCGGCCAACCGGCGTCCTCCTCCGGCTCCTGGCGGAGCGAGGGCATAGACTATCATCCTCCGGCTTGATCGACCGACAACAGGCGCCCTGCAGCCAGGGTCGAAGCCATTGGCTCCGCGTGGTTTGCGCCTCAGAAGACAGGAGCCGATGAAATGGGCCTTCCTGAACCGCCCGAGCTGGGCGCGACTGCGCTCGCGCACGGCACTTTCCAGGGCCAGGCGGTGATCGTAACCGGTGGCGGAACCGGTCTGGGCAAGGCGATTGCCATGGAGTTTGCCCGCCTCGGCGCCGCCGTTGGGATCCTGAGCCGCAAGCAGGATCACCGACGGTCCGGCGTTGCCGCTGTCGAGGCACTGGGCGCGCGCGCCGTCGACGCCGAATGCGACATCCGCCGGCCCGAGAGCGTCGCCGCCGCCTTCGACACACTCGAAGCCGAGCTGGGCCTCCCCGCCACATTGGTCAACAACGCGGCCGGAAACTTTCCGGTTCCGGCCGAGGACATGAGTCCCAATGCCTGGCGCACCGTCGTCGACATCGTGCTGAACGGAACCTTCAACTGCTCGCGCGAGTTCGCCCGGCGTCACATTGCGGCGAAGACGCCGAGCTGCATCATCAACATCGGCGCGTCCTATGCCTGGACCGGCGGGCCCGGCTTTGCCCACTCCGCTGCGGCCAAGGCCGGCGTGAAGAACATGACCGAGTCGCTGGCTGTCGAGTGGGGGCCGTACGGCATTCGCGTGAACGGTCTGGTGCCCGGCCTGTTTCCCCACGCCGACGAGACGGAGGACATCCAGGGTGTGCCCGACCGCGGAAAGCAGGAAGATCGACGCTCCCCCGCCGGACGCGTGGGGCAGCCGCGCGAGCTCGGCTGGGCCGCGACGTTCCTGGCCTCGCCCTTCGCGTCCTACGTGAGCGGCCACACCCTGGTCGTCGACGGTGCCAACTGGCAGCGACGCGCCATGCTCCAGCCGGAGTTCACCCCCATCCGCGAGCAGCTCGGCAAGGGACCGTTCGAGCTCTAGGCATGGCGCGACACCCGGTCTCCCGACCCCACACTTCGAGATTCGCCTCCCTCTGGATCGTGTTGCGCAATCGTCGCCCTGGCTGTCGGTTGTGGCCCAGACGAGCCGCCGCCCAGGAGCAACCGGCTCAATCTGCTCGTCTTCCTGCTGGACGCGGCGCGCGCCGATCACTTTGGCTGCTACGGGTACGAGCGCGACACGACACCGAACATCGACGCTCTCGCCCGTGAAGGCGTCGTCTACGAAACCGTCGTCGCAGAGGCGGCATCGACCTTCGCGTCGACGGCCGCGTTCATGACCGGCTCGAGCCCGGCCGAGTCGGGACTGCTCCAGACGACGGAGATTCCACTCGCGCTGAAGACCTTGGGACAACGGGCCACGGCCGCAGGCTACCGGACCTACGGTTACTCGGAGAATCCCTTCATCACGTCCAAGTTCGGCTTCGACCGGGGCTTCGAGGAATTCGTCGAGGTCTTTCTCCACGCGCTCTTCGCCGAGCTGGGAAGCCCGCCTCCAGCGCATCTCGAGCCTCGTGAGCCGGGAGCCTCAAGTGGGGCGATCCAATCACCGAAAACGTCCTGGGCACCCAATGCCCCGCCGAATGCGGTACTCATAGGAGTCGGGATATCGAGTTCATGCGGACCACAGCCCTGTGCATCAGCTTGGCGTTGCTTCTACTGGCCCAGGGGTCGGCTTGTGACGTTCTGTGCCAGGCCGGCGATGCCGGCAGCGCCGCGGCCCTGGCAGAGGTGCCGTGTCATGAAGAGCGTTCCAGTGACCGGCAGCCGGGCCACGACTGCCCCGCCTGCGATTCCCTGACGCTGGCCACCGCGAGCCGCCCCCAGGCGGCGACTGCGCTCGACCTGCCGACCGCGATCATCGCCGCCTCGTTCACGGCTGCGAACGGGTTCTCCTCGACCCGGACTCGCATCACCCCACCGGACTCCCAGCCCCTTCCGGTCGGGAATCTGCTGCTCCAGAAGTCATCGTTCCTGCTCTGAGAGAGCCATCTGCTTGATCCAGATTGGCATGGCTCGCGCTCGAATCGCGCCTGCCCTTCTCTCGACTCTCAACAGCAAGAACCTTGGCGAACCCATGCAGCACGACACCCCTGTTTCTGTGATCAAGACCGCCTGGCTCGCAACCGCGGCGCTGATCCTCGCGGCCACGGCCACGGCCCAGGACGAGTCCAGGGCCGCGGACGCGTCAGTGGCCGCCGCCACTGACGTGGCGGAATCGATCCCCGATCCCCTGACACTCGCCTGGTGCGTCGAGCGGGCGCAAGCGCGCAACCCGTCGATTGAAATCGAGAAGGCAGGACTCGACGCGGCCCGACATCGGATCACGCCCGCCGGCGCGCTGGATGACCCGCGGCTCAGTTACGAAGCGAGCAACGTCCCCATCGGAGACCTCGACTTCGACTCGACGCCAATGTCGGGACATCAGTTCGGTCTGCGCCAGAACTTTCCCTTCCCGGGCCTGCTGTCGAGTCGCCGCGACGCCGCCGAAGCCCGTGCGCGGGCGGCCGCGCACGCGGTTGCGGACCGCGTGCTCACGATCGACTCCGCCGTGGAATCCAGCTGGGCCGAGCTCGGCTTCTCCCAGCGCGCGCTCGACATCACCGACAGAAACATTTCTCTTCTGCGCCAGCTCGTTCACATTGCGGAGGCCCGATACCGGGTCGGATCGGGCCTGCAGCAGGACGTGCTTCGCGCCCAGGTCGAGCTGACGGTCCTGCTCGGAGAGAAGCTCGAGCGAGAGGCCGCCATCGAGCGGGCCGGTGCCGGCCTCGGTGCATTGCTCGATCTCACTGCCACGACCGTGTTTCCGAGAACGGCGTCACTCGAAGATGCCTCAGCGCTTCCGGCGCTGGAAGAGCTGACGGCGGCATTGGAGCAACGGAACGCCCAGCTGCTCGCACTCGATGCGAATGTCGAGGCGGCGAAGCGGCAGATCCGCATGGCCGAGCTCGAAGGCTATCCCGACCTCGACCTGGGAATCGGCTATCGGCTTCGCCAGCGCGCCCCGGGCGACCCCGCTCGCGGTGACGACTTCATCGGGGCCGGTTTCACGGTCCGGCTGCCCGTGAACCGCTCGAAGTGGAACGCCCGCGTGGCCGAGCGCCGGGCACTGCTGCGGCAGGCGAAGGGCACCTATCGTCAGGCTCGGGCCTCGCTGCTGGCCGGCCTGCGCACCTCCCACTCCGAGCTCCGAAGGGCGGAGTCCGAAGAGATCCTGCTGCGAACGGGCCTCATACCCCAGGCGCGCCAGTCGCTCGAGTCCAGCCGGTCCGGCTACGAGGTCGGGCGGATCGACTTCCTCAGTGTTCTCAACAGCCAGGTCCGGCTGTTGAACGCCGAGCTGCGGCTGGCGCGCGCACACGCGGACAAGCGCCGCGCTTTCGCCAGTCTCGAAGCCGTGGCCGGAGGACGCCTGCGATGAAGATCCGCAGCATCCTCACGATGCTCGCACCGGTCGTGCTGGCACTCGCCCTCGGCTGGTGGATGCGGGGGCTTCAGTCCGACGACGCTCCCGCATCTGACGGTGGGGCGCAGTCGACGGCTGCCGACGGTCCCTGCCCCAGCGGGGTCCCGGCCCTCTATTGGGTGGCGCCGATGGATCCCAACTACATTCGTAACGAACCGGGCAAGTCGCCAATGGGAATGGACCTCGTCCCGGAATGTCCGAGCGGTGACGCAGAGGCTCCGGAAGGCGCGATCGTCATCGATCCGACCACGGTCCAGAACATCGGCGTGCGGACCGCTCGCGTCGAAAGACGCGATCTCTCGCGATCGATCCGGGCGCTGGGACGCATCGCCTACGACGAGCGTCGCGTCGAGCACGTCCACACGAAAGTCCAAGGATGGGTGGAGACACTCCACGTCGACTTCGTCGGACAGGAAGTCACGCGAGGCCAGGCACTGCTCGAGATCTATTCGCCCGAGCTGGTTGCGACCCAGGAAGAGCTGCTGCTGGCCTCCCGTTATCGAAGCGCGACCCAGGACAGCCCATTCGAAGACGTCCGGCGCGGCGGCGAAAGCCTGTACCAGGCGACGCGGCGACGACTGGAGCTGTGGGACATTCCGGATCGAGACGTCGAGCGGCTCCTGAAAACCCAGGTCATCAACAAGACCCTCACGCTCTACGCACCGAGCCCTGGCGTCGTCACGCACCTCGGCGTGCGCGCGGGCATGGAGGTCAAGCCGAACGACAACCTCTACACCATCGCCGACCTCTCGACGGTCTGGGCCGTGGCCGACGTCTACGAGTTCGAGCTGCCCTGGCTGGCCCTGGGGCAGACGGGTAGGGTCGAGCTGTCGTACCTTCCCGGAGAATCGTTCAGCGGTCCCGTCACCTACATCTCGCCCTTCTTGGACCCGAAGACCCGAACGGCCCAGGTGCGTATCGAGCTTCCAAACCCGGACGGACGACTGCGCCCGGAGATGTTTGGAAACATGATCCTCGAGGGCTCGCCACGTGACGGCGTCGTCGCGATTCCTTCCGAAGCCGTGATTCGCTCGGGCCGCCGCAGCCTGGCGCTCGTGGCCCTGGGAAGAGGGCGTTTCGAGCCTCGCGAGCTGTCCCTGGGACTCGACTCCGGAGACGGCTGGCTCGAGGTCATCGAGGGGCTCCGCCCCGGCGACGAGATCGTGGTGTCGAGCCAGTTCCTGATCGACAGCGAGAGCAAGATGCAGGAAGCAATCGGCAAGTTTCTGGCAGCATCGGCTGACGAACAGGTTGGGCCGACCGAGTCCGCCGATCAGGAGTCCGCCGAACCGGACGCCGCCGGCACCCCCCAGCATCAACCTGCCGATCACGGCGCGCACGGGACGCCCTGAGATGTTGAGCCGAATCGTGGAAGGCTCCGCCCGAAACCCCATGTTGGTGGCGCTCGGTGTGTCGGCACTCGTGGCCTGGGGCCTCTACGCCGTCGCCAACACCCCGCTCGATGCCATCCCGGATCTCTCCGACGTGCAGGTGATCGTCTTCACCGAATATCCCGGCCAGGCCCCCAGAGTCGTGGAAGACCAGGTGACCTATCCGCTCTCGACCGCCATGCTCGGAGTTCCCTTCGCCGAGGTGGTCCGCGGCTATTCCTTCTTCGGTCTCTCGTTCGTGTACGTCATCTTCGAGGACGGAACCGACCTCTATTGGGCCCGAAGCCGGGTTCTGGAATCGCTCAACTTCATCTCGAATCGCCTGCCAGAAGGTGTGACACCGACGTTGGGCCCCGATGCGACCGGAGTCGGCTGGATCTACGAGTACGCGCTCGTCGACCGGACTGGCAATCTCGATCTCTCGGAGCTCCGCTCGATCCAGGACTGGTACCTCCGCTACGAGCTTCAAACGGTTCCCGGAGTCTCCGAGGTGGCCAGCGTCGGCGGCTACGTCCGGCAATATCAGGTCGAGGTCGATCCCAACAAGCTCGCGGCTTACCAGCTGTCGATCGGCCAGATCCGACACGCCATCCGACGAAGCAACAGCGACGTGGGTGGACGACTGATCGAGATGGCCGAATCGGAATTCATGATCCGCGTGCCGGGCTACATACGGAGCGTGGAAGACCTGGAGATCATCGCCGTGGGCGCCGACGACCGCGGCACGCCGATCCTGCTGCGCAGCGTCGCCAGCATCCATCTCGGCCCCGAGCTGCGCCGAGGCGTCACCGATCTGGACGGCGAAGGCGAAGTCGTGGCCGGAATCGTCATCATGCGGTTCGGCGAGAATGCGCTCGAGACGATCCGCAGCGTCAAGAAGAAGCTGGCCGAGCTGGCCGCAACCCTGCCCGATGGGGTCGAGGTGATTACGGTCTACGACCGCGCTCCCCTGATCGAGCGGGCCGTCTCCAACCTGCAACAAAAGCTGCTCCAGCAGGGCCTGATCGTCGCACTGATCTGCTTCGTTTTCCTGGTGCACGTGCGCAGCGCGATCGTCGCGATTCTGGTTCTTCCGCTGGGGTTTCTGTTCTCGTTCATCGTCATGTACCACCAGGGCATCAACGCCAATATCATGTCGCTCGGCGGGATTGCCATCGCGATGGGAACCATGATCGACGCCGGAATCGTCATGGTCGAGAACGCCCACAAGCACCTCGAACGGGACGGCGGCAGCCGACCCCGAGCCGAAATCCTGATCGACGCCGCGAAGGAAGTGGGTCCCTCGCTCTTCTTCTCGCTCGTCATCATCACGGTCTCGTTCCTGCCGATCTTTGCCTTGGAGGCCCAGGAAGGCAGGCTGTTCAAGCCGCTGGCGTACACCAAGACCTACGCCATGGCCGGCGCAGCGCTGCTCTCCATCACGGTCGTGCCCGCGCTGATGATCTGGCTGGTGCGCGGAAGGATCCTGCCGGAGGCCCGAAACCCGCTCAACGTGGTGATCCTGCGCGTCTACGGCCCCGTGCTTCGCAAAGCGCTGAAACATCGTTGGTGGGTGCTGGGTGTCGCGCTGCTCGCGTTGCTGGCCAGCCTCATCCCACTGAAGCGGCTCGGCAGCGAGTTCATGCCACCGCTCGACGAGGGCGACCTGCTCTACATGCCCAGCACCCTCCCGGGGATTTCGATCGCCAAGGCGAAGGAGCTACTGCAACAGACCGACCGCATCATTGCGAGCTTTCCGGAGGTGAAGCGCGTCTTCGGAAAGGCTGGCCGTGCCGAGACCGCCACCGATCCGGCGCCGCTCTCGATGATCGAGACGATCATCACGCTGCGGCCTCGCTCGGAGTGGCGCGAGGGCATGACGACACAGCGCCTGATCCGGGAGATGGACCGGGCGATCCAGTTCCCGGGCCTGAGGAACGTCTGGACAATGCCGATCCAGACGCGCCTCGACATGCTATCGACGGGTGTCAAGACAGCGGTCGGGATCAAGATCTCGGGTCCCGACCTGGAAGAGCTCGAACGAATCGGTGCGCAGGTTGAAGCCATCCTCGAGGGAATGCCGAACACGCTCAGCGTCTACAGCGAACGGGTCGTCGGCGGAAACTATCTGGACTTCGACATCGACCGTGGCCAGATCGCCCGCTACGGGCTTACGATCGGAGACGTCCAGGACATCATCGAAACTGCCGTCGGGGGCAAGAACGTCACCCAGACCGTCGAGGGCCGGGAGCGCTACCCCGTCAACGTCCGCTACAGCCGCGAACTTCGCGACGACCTGTCTTCCCTGCAGCGGGTGCTCGTGCCGACACCGGGCGGCACAAATGTTCCGCTCGGACAGCTCGTCGAGTTCAGGATCCGCAAGGGGCCGACCGCCATCAAGACCGAGAATGCGCGCCACATCGCCTGGGTCTACGTGGACCTCGATGAAATCGACATCGGAACCTATGTCGCCGAGGCGCAGCGAACCCTCTCGGGGCAGATGCAACTTCCGGCGGGCTACACACTCAACTGGGGCGGACAGTACGAGTACCTCGAACGCGCCAATGCCCGACTGCTGCTGATCGCTCCCGTCACGCTCGGCATCATCTTCCTGCTGCTCTACCTCAACTTCCGGCGGATCAGCGACACACTGCTCGTGATCGCGGTGCTTCCCTTCGCCCTGATCGGGGGCATCGTCCTGCTCTGGATCCTGGACTACAACTTGAGCGTCGCCGTGGGCGCGGGCTTCCTGGCGCTGGCCGGCCTGACGGCCGAGACCGGCGTCATCATGCTGCTGTTCCTGAACCAGGCGCTGGCCCGACACCGGGAAGAGGGCCGGCTGCGCACGCGGACCGATGTCTGGAACGCCGTCATCGAGGGAGCCACCTTTCGCGCTCGCCCCCTCCTCATGACCGTCGCATCGGACGCGATCGGGCTGCTGCCGATCATGTGGGGCACAGGAACCGGGTCGGAGACCATGCGTCGGATCGCCGCCCCGATGGTGGGCGGTGTGGTGACGGCCACCCTGGTGACGTTGATCTTGATTCCGATCGTGTTCGCCCTGATTCACGGACGCCAACTCGAAAAACGTGAAGAACCGGAAGGACTCGAGGCGGAGCGCGCACCCGCGCTGCCCCCCGGTGGGGCGAGGTGGGAGAAAGATTGAAATCGTCCCCAGAATCGGGGCGTGTACTCGTCAGATTGGATCTGATC
>SMUZ01019807.1_pt1 | contig 12042 bp, 9 predicted proteins | sample 2456421 | NCBI WGS metagenome assembly SMUZ01 (sample SAMN11095932, study PRJNA526329) | marine sediment metagenome | biome: Marine sediment; feature: Surficial sediment; material: Deep marine sediment; isolation source: Hadal surficial sediment | place: Pacific Ocean | collected 2014-11 | depth 0-1... | reverse complement strand
GTACCTCGCACGGAAGCTAGTGTTTCCTTGCGAATTCGAGCGTAGATTTCGGCATCGACGATTTTGTCGCCAGAAACACCCAGCAACCCGAGGCCGAGCCCTTCGTTGCCGGGTGGCAGGTCGCCTTCGTAAACCGGGCGCGATCGATCAGCAAAATAGCTGTCGATACGCGTCTTCGCAGATTCCCATTCACCGCTGGCACGCAAGTGTTTTTCAACCTGTTGATCAATCGCCGTGTTCATGAAAAACGCGAGAATCATTGGCGCCGGACCATTGATGGTCATCGATACGGACGTAGTCGGAGCGCAGAGATCGAAGCCCGAGTAGAGCTTTTTCATATCATCAACGCTGGCGATCGACACACCGGAATTGCCAACTTTGCCGTAAATGTCCGGCCGCTCGTGCGGATCCTCACCGTATAACGTTACCGAGTCGAACGCCGTGGACAGACGTGCAGTGTCCTGACCGTGTGACAGATAATGGAATCGACGATTGGTGCGCTCAGGCGTGCCCTCACCCGCAAACATTCGCGTGGGATCCTCTCCCAACCGCCGATACGGATACACGCCGCCCGTGTACGGGTAGCCGCCCGGCAAATTCTCTTTTTGCAGGAATCGGAGCAACTCGCCCCAATCACTGAACTCCGGAGCTGCGATCTTCGGGATTTTCTGATGGCTCAGACTCTCACGATAATTGTTGCCCGTGATTTCGCGGCCGCGAACTGTGTAGCTGAACTGGTCTGTCTGCACTCCGGCTTTTCGTTCCGGCCAGCTCTTAAGCAGATCAATCGAATCGGATGTCAGTTCACCCAGCATTTCCTGATAACGCTGACGCAACACGAGCAAGCTACGATCCTCATCCGCAGTCAAGGCCTCAGACGCATAGCGTTCGAATTGCAGCGGCAAAGCGGGATCGGTCAGCGTCTTGAGCGCTGCATACAAGTGTTGCAGTTCCGATGCAGTTTCAGCCTGACTCGCTACCTGATCGTTGATGCCGCGACCTTGTTCCGCAATTTCCGCCAGATACCGAATCCGGGCTCCCGGAATCATCGTGGTCGCCCTGGGCTCGCGTATCGAAGTATCGATGTCAGGCGTCCATTGCTCTTTGTCCAGACCGATCTTCTCTGCAACCCGTTCGCACATCTGTACAAACATCCAGCTGATGCCCGGGTCGTTAAACTGGCTCGCAATCGTTGGATAGACGGGAATTTCGTCGTCGGGTGTTTGGAACGAAACGTGGTTTCGCTTCCATTGCTTGCGAATATCGCGCAACGCATCCTCCGCGCCACGTTTGTCATATTTATTGAGAACAATCAGATCTGCGAAGTCCAGCATGTCTATTTTTTCGAGCTGACTGGCCGCACCGTACTCGCTCGTCATGACGTACACAGAAAAGTCGACGAGATCGACGATCTCGCTATCGCTTTGGCCGATGCCGGCCGTTTCAACGATGACCAGGTCGAATCCCAGTGACTTGAGGTATGCAATATGATCACCAAGCATTTCGCTGGTCGCGAGATGTTGTCGCCGCGTAGCAATCGATCGCATGAACACCTGCTCGGAGCGCAGGGAATTCATACGTATGCGGTCACCGAGCAATGCACCACCCGTCCGTCGGCGGGTTGGGTCGACCGCCAAAACGGCAATACGCTTGTCGGGGAAACAGGACAGAAATCGATTCAAGATCTCATCCGTCACACTGCTCTTGCCGGCGCCGCCTGTTCCCGTGATGCCGATCACTGGCACCTGACCGGCCTGAATTTGCCATTCCTTGCGCAGCGCGATCAGCCGCGACTTATCAATTCGCCCTTCTTCAATCGCCGAAATCGTCGTCGCAATGTCGGTGGCGGAATCCGAACCAGCCGGGCTTAGCGCCGGTGGTGTTTGCCTGCCGGCCGCCGTGCGTTCGACGAGATCCTGAATCATCGCTTCGAGGCCAAGTTCCATGCCGTCGTGCGGATGGTAAATTCGCTCGACACCGTATTTCGCCAACGCATCGATCTCTTGCGGCGTTATCGTGCCACCACCACCACCGAACACTTTGATATGCGCCGCCCCAAATTCGCGGAGCCGATCAATCATATAGCGAAAGAATTCCATGTGGCCGCCCTGATAGGAACTGACGGCAATACCGTCCGCATCCTCCTGGATCGCCGCACGAACAATATCGTCGACACTGCGATTGTGGCCGAGATGGATGACTTCGGCGCCGCGCGCCTGAATCAGGCGACGCATGATATTGATTGCCGCATCGTGGCCGTCAAACAGCGATGCTGCCGTTACGAATCGCAACGGGGCATTGCGGCCGGATGTGTCTGGCAGATCGCTGGCTGCGGTACTCATAGCCACTAAATCTCCGGGATAAAAACAGCAGTAATTTCCGCCAAGGGAGCGGAAAATCTTTAAAAATCAACGCGTTTTGCTATTGAAAAAATTTTAATCTAGATTAAAATAATTCAGATTCGAGAAAATCTCAAGTGCACGGTCGAATTATTCCGGCTGCCGACAAGAGGAAACCATGTCCCGCAATCCTGACGAAACGCGATTCCAGCTGCAGCGCGACCGCATGCTCAAGGCAGCCGCTTATTGCTTCAATCAAAAAGGATACAGTGGCACATCGCTCAAAGACGTTGCGGACATTCTCGGACTGACCGACGCGGCGCTCTATTACTACGTCCGTAATAAAGAAGAACTGGTCTACCAATGCTATTTGCGGGCCGCCGACGTCGGCTATGACGCAATGGACCGCGCGATTGCGGACGCGCAATGCGGTTTCGATCAGGTACGACTGTACATCCGATATCACATCGAATACATGGTCGGTGATCGCGGACCTATTGCGATCATGAGTGAGATTCCGTCGCTCAAGCCCGAGCATCGTGAGGAAGTGCTGGAGTTGTCCAGGTCACATAGCTCCCGCTTCGAATCGTTGCTCGAGAAAGGCATTAAGGACTGCAGCATCGCGCCATGCGATGTTCGAATGACCGGCAACTCGATCATGGGATCGATTAACTGGATACCTAAATGGTTTCACGGCGACGAGGAGGTCGCGGAACGACTGCTAACGAAGTTTCCTGAAATCCTGAGCCAGGGGCTCCGGCCTGTCGATTAGTAATCGGCCTTGTAGGCTTCGACCTCTTCAATGACCTGCTGTTCGAGCTGCTCGAACCGGCTGCGTTCTGCAGCAAGGATTAAATCGTCCGACGCGAGAATTTGTCTGAGATAGCTCATACGATGCTCGATCCTCTCAACCACATGATCGTATTGGTCTGACTCTCGCCGGCTGCCGGATCCACCACGGTCGACCAGGCTTATTGCCAGCGAATCGGCATTGGCTCGACTGCGCAAAATTGCAAGATCACTCTCCACAAGATTTGCAAGTAACGCGACGTCACCACACTCGGCGCGAAGACCAATGTAAATCTGATCGGACTGCGCCTGTTGCTCGGTATTGAGCAAGTTCCATATCTCGTCGCGCGCCCGCATATACAAGGGGTCTTCTCGTTGGGCCGCCAGCCGAAACCAGGCCGACGCGGCGGCCATATCACGCTGCACACCTTTTCCGGCCAGGTGCATATATCCGACCATGTACTGGGCATATTTGTCTCCCAGTGGCGCCAACTCTTTGCGATAGATAAACAGAGCACGCTCATATGCGCCTTTCTCGAACAGCGAATCGACTTGTTCCTGTGTTTTCAGAGTGCGCCGGTCCGGTGCCCGGCCCGGAAAGTTATCGCCCGCAATAGCATGCAACGATGTCGCGGCAAGTGCGACCAGAAGTACGAGTATCAGAGTGCCTGTGGGTCTCGCTGTCATCGCATCACCTTTTTAGCACAAAACAACAAGCAAGGCTCTTAGCTCCGCGGATCCTCGAAATCAGGACTGCGTTTTTCGAGATTTGCTGTGACAGCCTCGACCTGATTGGGTTTGCCGAGCAACGATAATTGCAGGCGCGCTTCGAGTTGCAAGGCTTGCTCAGCCGTGAGCTCTTCCATTTCGCCGAAGAGCGTCTTAATCGCACGAATTGCATCCGGAGACTTGCTCGCAATAATTTGCGCTGTGTCGCGCGCGACCTGGGATGGATTTTCGTGCACGGCCGTTATCAGGCCCAACGCACAAGCTTCCTCGCCCTGCACTATGCGCCCGGTCCAGGCCAGTTCCTTGATCTTGTCCGTTGCCATTAACCCACGCAGTGTCGTACTGATCGCCATGTCCGGAATAATGCCCCACTTTATTTCCATGACCGACAGACGGCTGTCAGCAGTGGCGTAGCGCAAGTCCGCACCGAGCGCGATCTGCAGGCCCGCACCATAGGCAATGCCATGGATGGCACAAATTACAGGCACCGGAATTTCGCGCCACACATAGGCCGCACGCTGGAAAAAATTGGCCGGCGTATTCTCGCCTGGCGACATTGCCGTGCCACCGATCGGCGAGTCGCTCTGCCTAAAAATATCAAGGTCTACTCCTGCGCAGAAACTGGCACCGGCACCTTCAAGAACGACGGCCCTGACAGTCCGGTCTTCCGCGAGCTGGTTGCCGGCGTTCGCCAGTGCCTCGAACATTCCCAGGTCAACGGCATTGTGTTTGTCCGGACGATTCAGGGTCACGATGGCAACGTGATCTGCAATCGATATTTTGACTCGCTCAGTCATGATTCGCACGCAGCATCATGTCCTCAGCGTGCACTTGCCATTTCGCAATACGACGTTGCCGCGTTCTTTGACTGAACACTGGAACGACACGATATTGCCGTCCTGCCACATATCCGTCGTAATCGTATCGCCAGGTAGCACGGGCAGTGAAAAGCGAGCGTCAAAACCTTCTATCAATGTATGGTCGTAGTTACAGATCGTCTGCAATATCGCTCGACAGGCGATACCGTAGGTGCAAAGACCGTGCAAGATCGGAACCGGGAAACCGGCTGATGTTGCTGCGTCCGGATCGGCATGCAGTGGATTTCGATCGCCGTTGAGTCGAAATAACAGCGCCTGGTCTGGCCGCGTCGGAGTATCGCAGCTCAAATCGGGTTCCCGTCTGGGCGCGCGATGCGGGGGCGGACCCTTTCCCGACGGGCCACCGAATCCACCGTCGCCCCTCGCGATCACCGTACAGCCCTGCGTAAACAGCGCGCTATCATCTTTGGCCAGCCGTCCATCGACCTCGAACAAGAACATCGCGCCATGCTTGGCACCCCGGTCGAATACCTCTACAACACGCTTGTCGAGCAGCAATTCGGCGGCCGGCGGCAACGGGCGATATAAAGTGAGCCGCTGTTCAACATGCAGTACCTGGCCGTAGTCCCAGCCGAGGTCCGGCGGAAACATGTTAGGAACGATTGCGCTGGCCAGGGTTGGCACTGTTCGCAACGGCGTGCCTTGCTCGTAGACGTAGGCTAGTTCTTTGCGGTCTATCGGATCACGACCAAAACCGATGCTTTGCGCATACAGCATCGATTCCTTGTCCCCGTAACTCGTTTCGAGGTCTGTAACTCCGGTCGAAATAACTTTTTCGTAATTTAAAGCCATCTATTGTTCCCGTGTTGCAAATTCCCATCCCAGATCAGCCAGCGGTAGTACTGCAGCAGTCGCTTGCTCGGCGTGCGCGCTGGCCGCGGTGCCATCGCGGACTCGTCCCGCGATACCCTGCAATATGGCTGCCAGCCGAAAAGAATTAAAGGCTGAATAAAAACTCCTGTTCTCAATTCCACTACTCCGACCTGTTCGTTCGCAGTAACGCAATGTGTACGCTTCCTCGTCCGGGATACCCAATGCACCAATGTCCAGACCTTTGAACCCTGGCATGCCGATACCTGTCTTCGGCATCTGCCACGCCATCAAATGATAAGTGAAATCGGCCAATGGATGTCCGATCGTCGAAAGCTCCCAGTCGAGCACCGCGATGATCTTCGGTTGGGTAGGGTGCACGATCATGTTATCCAGACGAAAATCACCGTGCACGATGCTGGACGAATCGTCCGCCGGAATATTGTCGGGCAACCACTCGATCAGCGCATCCATGGATCGGATGCTGTCAATCTCCGAGGCACGATACTGCCTCGACCAGCGCGATATCTGTCGCGAAAAATAATTGCCCGGCTTGCCAAAATCGTCGAGCCCCAGTGACTCGTGATCGAAGGAATGCAGCTTCGCGATTGTGTTGTTGATGTCATCGTACAAAGCTGCCCTGCCCTCCGGATTGGCATTTGGCAGGTCGAGGTCCCAGAAAATCCGACCGTCCACGTACTCCATGATAAAAAACATCGTGCCGATAATTTCATCGTCCTCGGACAGAACATACGGCCGCGGCACCGGAAAGTCGGCGCCGTAAAGGGCGCTGATCACTCGATATTCACGATCCACGGCATGTGCAGACTGCAACAGCTTTCCGGGCGGCTTGCGGCGCAAGACGTATCGACCCGACTCCGCTTCCAACAGATAGGTCGGGTTCGATTGGCCTCCGCGGAATTGACGGACCTTTAATGGCCCGCGAAAGCTTTCGACGTGCGACGCCATGTAGTCTTCCAGGCGATCGATGTCGAACTTATGTGCATCCCGGACCTCGCGTGTACCCGAGTTTTGTTCCTGCTTGCTCGTCACGAACTACGTCTCAGTACCTTTCGGCTCCACGAAGAAGTCGGGCGCCAATGGGACGTCCGGGTCGACTGCGTACGCGCTCAAATCGTCAATACCCTCACCCTCAATAGCGGTATCGTCGATGCAGAAGTTGCCAGTGAACTCACGACTGGGCTTGGTCAGGATCACGTACGCAGCATCGGCCATGATCTCCGGTTTGCGCGAATGCATTAATAGTTCGTCGCCGCCGAGCATTTTGACGGCCGCTGTCGCAATCGTCGTTCGCGGCCAAAGGGCATTGACCGCTATTCCCTGTTCACGAAATTCGCCCGCCATGCCCAGCACACACATGCTCATGCCGTACTTGGCCATGGAATAAGCAACATGCGGTGCGAACCATTTTTCCTTCATGTCCAGCGGTGGTGCGAGTACCAGGATATGGGGATTGTCCGACTTTTTCAGCCACGGCAGGCAGGTCTTTGAAACCAGGAAAGTTCCGCGCGCGTTGACCTGATGCATAAGATCGAAACGCGCCATCGAGATTCCTTCAGTATCGTGCAGCGCGATGGCGCTGGCGTTATTGACGACGATATCGATGCCACCAAATTTTTTCGCGGCTGCGGCAACAGCATCGGCAACGGCCTGATCATCTCGAATGTCACAAACGACCGGCAGAGCCTGACCACCCGCCTCTTCGATGTCGGCCGCAGCCGTATGAATCGTCCCCGGAAGCTTGGCGTGTGGTTCGTCGCTTTTTGCAGCGATTACGATATTGGCGCCGTCGCGCGCCGCACGTATCCCGATTGCCAGTCCGATACCGCGACTGGCGCCGCTTATAAACAGGGTCTTGCCTTCAAGAGATATCATGCGGGCATGATACCGCAGCGGGCCTCGAGGTTAACTACATGCGGAAGATGCCGAACGGACCTTCTTCGTCGCGCGGCCGATTCATGGCAGCGGATAGTGCAATCGAAAGAACGTTGCGCGTATCGACCGGATCAATGACGCCGTCATCCCACAGACGGGCACTGGCGTAGTAAGGATTGCCCTGAACTTCGTATTGGTCGCGAATTCCGGCTTCGTACTCGGCCTGCGATTCCTCCGACCACTCTTCCCCACGCGACTCGAATCCCTCACGCTTGACGGTCGACAATACGAGCGCCGCCTGCTCCCCTCCCATGACCGAAATACGTGCGTTCGGCCACATCCACAGCATGCGAGGACTGAACGCCCGTCCGCACATTGCATAATTGCCCGCACCGAAAGAGCCGCCAATGACAACCGTAAATTTGGGCACGGTTGCCGTCGCCACCGCATTGACCATTTTCGCCCCTTCTTTTGCGATTCCGGCATGCTCAACGCGCTTGCCCACCATGAATCCCGTAATGTTCTGCAGAAAGACAAGCGGAATGCCGCGACGATTACAGAGCTGGATGAAATGTGCACCCTTTTGAGCAGATTCCATAAACAGGATGCCGTTGTTCGCAACAATGCCGACCGGGCAACCATCGACATGCGCGAAGCCACAAACCAGCGTTGAGCCGTACAATTTTTTGAATTCCTGGAATTCAGAGCCATCGACGATACGTGCGATCACCTCGCGCACGTCATAGGGAAACCGGTACTCGCTCGACACGATTCCGTAAAGATCGTCAACTGGATAGGCAGGCTCGACGGGCTCGCGCAGTTTCACACTGACCTGTTTTTTGATGTTTAAATTGGCGACAATTTCCCTGGCAATCTCGAGGGCATGGGTGTCGCTGTCCGCGAGGTGATCGGTTACGCCCGAGATACGCGAGTGAACGCTGCCACCGCCAAGCGTTTCGGCATCGACCACCTCCCCCGTCGCCGCTTTGACGAGTGGCGGGCCACCGAGAAAGATCGTGCCCTGGTTGCGAACGATAATTGCCTCATCGCACATCGCTGGCACATAAGCTCCACCGGCAGTGCAGGAACCAAGAACAGCTGCGATCTGTGGAATGCCCTTCGCGGACATGCGTGCCTGGTTGAAAAAAATCCGGCCGAAGTGGTCACGATCTGGAAATACTTCGTCCTGGTGCGGCAGAAACGCCCCGCCTGAATCGACGAGATAAATACACGGCAAGTGATTTTGTTCGGCTATTTCCTGCGCGCGCAGGTGCTTCTTTACGGTCAATGGGTAGTAAGTGCCCCCTTTGACCGTCGCATCGTTGGCGACGATCATGCATTCGATATCGTGGATGCGACCAATGCCCGCTATGATGCCGGCCGCCGGAACTTCGTCGTCATACACGTCGTGCGCTGCAAGCTGCGCGATTTCAAGAAACGGCGAGTCGTCATCGATCAGGCCGCTGATTCTGTCGCGCGGCAGCAATTTGCCCCGAGACAGGTGACGCTCCCGTGACCGTGCCGAACCGCCGGTTTTCACCTGTTCGCTGAGTTCACGCAGCTGCTGCGCCAGCAACTCGTTGGCCATCTTGTTTTTCGCGAATTCCTTAGACTCGCGGTCGATCTTGGTTTCAATGAGTGGCATTGAATAACTCGCGCCCTATCAGCATGCGTCGAATTTCACTGGTGCCGGCGCCAATTTCGTACAATTTGGCGTCACGCATCAGGCGGCCAGCGGGGAACTCGTTGATATACCCGTTTCCACCGAGTGCCTGGATCGCTTCACTGGCCATCCAGGTCGCTTTCTCCGCCGAAACCAGAATACAGCCTGCAGCATCAAATCGGGTAGTTTGCTCCCGGTCGCAGGCCTCTGCCACGGCATAGACGTAGGCCCGACAACTGTTCATCGTCGTATACATGTCGGCGATCTTACCCTGCATCAATTGGAATTCGCCGATGGGCTGACCGAACTGTTTGCGGTCGTGGACGTACGGCATGACGAGATCCATACACGCCCGCATGATACCGAGCGGACCACCGGCCAGCACGACCCGTTCGTAGTCGAGGCCGCTCATTAGAATAGAAGCACCCTTGCCCTCGGCTGCCAGCAGGTTCGCGGCTGGAACACGGCAATCCTGCAGCAATACCTCACTGGTATCCGATCCACGCATGCCGAGCTTGTCCAGCTTTTGCGGCGTGGACAGACCGGGTGTAACGCGCTCCACAATGAATGCACTAAGCCGGCCGCTGCCAGCATCGCTCGCGGCATAGATAATGATGACATCCGCCTGTGGTGCATTCGTAATCCACATCTTGGAACCGTTCAAGACATAGTCATCACCATCGCGGACCGCAGTTGTGCGCATGCTCATGACATCCGAACCAGCACCTGTCTCACTCATAGCGAGCGCCCCGAGATATTCTCCGGATACCAACCCAGGCAGGAATCGGCGTTTTTGATCATCACTGCCCCAGCGCCGTATTTGATTGACGCACAGATTGGAATGGGCACCGTACGAAAGGCCTACCGACGCAGACGCGCGGCTTATTTCCTCCATCGCAACGACATGCGCAAGATAGCCGAGGCCCGATCCGCCGTAGTCTTCCTCGACGGTGATTCCGAGCAGCCCCAGCGCACCGAGTTCGGGCCAGAGATCACGTGGAAATTCGTTGCTGCTATCAATTTCACTCGCGAGCGGCGCGATTCGGTCTGCCGAAAATGCGCTGACCGAGGCACGCAGCAGATCGATATCTTCGCCAAGTCCAAAGTCGAAATCGAACATATTCAATCCCTATAAATGACAATGGGTTGAATTGTCGGTGTTTGCATTGTGCCGCAGAATACCGATTTGCTGGTAGACAACCCGGAAGACTCAAGAGCTTGATAAATCCTTGATAAATAATGAAAAAAGTTCGTACTGAGATGTGATTCCAAGCTTGGCAAACAGGTTGCGCTTGTGGACCATTACCGTGCCCGGTGCGATGCGCAATTCGCGGGCGACCGACTTCGCCGAATGGCCGCGCAACAGTAGCTGAGTGATCTGCCGTTCGCGCCCAGTGAGCTTTGAATCGCCGAAATTTTCGAAACATCGTGTCAGGCGGTGGTGCAGACTCTCGTTACGATCGGTGTCACGCGCATTGACGTCCCAGCGCTGCCAGATGTTGTTCAATGATGCGTACACGACCTCCGCGATTAGCGTAAGCCGGTCGAGTTCCGCTTTCGAAAACAACTTCCGGCGCCGTCCAATGACGAGCACCAATGTCGCTGCGTCGGACACATTAAGAAGAAAATCCATTTCATCGCGAAGATGCGTACGTTCACAATACTGCCGATAGTACTCACTGGACCAGAATCGGTCTGGCGCCTGGTCGCGAAACCGGCAGACAGAAGGTTGACTGTTGCGCAGCGCCAGCTCGTACAATGGGTCAAGCAGGTAAGGCCCTGCGAGGTAGCGATCCACGTAATGCTTGGCGACCGCCGGATCCATGGTGTGGTGCAAGACGTCAGGCGGCGCACCGTTGTAAAACGCCATCAGGCAGGTGCCGTCATTGTCGACGGCGAGATCTATCACCACGCCCAACGCATCGCAGGTGGTTTGCGCATCTCCACCACGCAGCAGCCTTGCGATGGCATCGTGCCAATCGGGCGAATCGAATCGGGTCCTCACTCCAAAACGTCGATTAGAACGACGTCAGGAATGACGCTGCATTGCCGCCAATCGGACCGATTCCGGCTTGCGCACTCCTCAGGTAATCCGCACCACTCGGATAATCGTCCGGTTGCGGGTTGCAAACCCGGAGCACGCGGTTGCGATGGTAAAGCTTGAGCTGTGCGCCGAACGGGATAACGCGTTCGGGATCGTCCCCAGTCAATTCGCGATGCAGCGCCGACAATCGGTACCAGGGCACGTTCATGTTGAAATGGTGCGCATTGTGGTAGCCGAAATTCAAGGTTAGCCAGTTCAATATCGGGAAACGCATTGATATCGGCACGCTGAAGGTATGTTCCTGCTCCCAATCCCCGTCACCTTTATGCGGCGGCTGAACGTAATCGAACAACGTTGCATCGTAGGGGTAGTCGTGTTGCAGGGCGTCCATAAATCGCAATACATGCATCATGAGCAGGTACGCTATCGCATACAGTATCGCGACCTTCGTGAAAAATACCAGCAGCGCAAAGTATGCAGTACCCCGCACGACGATAACCTGCAGATTTCTCATGCGTTGGTCACGCCGCTGCGGAATGATGAACGACGTAAACGCCATGATGAAATGCATGATCAGGTCGTGAGCAGGAACATAAAACCACTCTAATGCCTGCGTGATTTTTAGAATAATCGGGTATTTCTCGAAGAATACTTCGTATTCAAACCAGACCACGTCACCATTATCGACATGATGTCGGAAGTGCTTGTAACGCATGTCCTCGTAGGTGCCATACGCAGCGCCGCACAACCAACTCATCGCTCGCCCGAGACGCGCGTTGTGTCCGTTTCGCTTGAATACGAGCTGATGGCCACACTCGTGGATCAGGTACGCAGAGATCATCATCGCGTGGGCAAGCAGCAAGGTAGCCAGCAAGTTGATTGTCCAGGCAGGGT
>SMUZ01044477.1_pt1 | contig 12044 bp, 14 predicted proteins | sample 2456421 | NCBI WGS metagenome assembly SMUZ01 (sample SAMN11095932, study PRJNA526329) | marine sediment metagenome | biome: Marine sediment; feature: Surficial sediment; material: Deep marine sediment; isolation source: Hadal surficial sediment | place: Pacific Ocean | collected 2014-11 | depth... | reverse complement strand
GTCAGCCAGTATTGAAACTGATCATCTAGAGACTCGCGCATAGACATCGCGATTTCGATTAACTCCGCAGTACTGAGGCTCTCCACTTGACGCCTTGTATCTTAAGAAGCAGCAGATAAAAACATGTTGAAGAAACAACTCCCGCTATAGTTGGTCAGTTGCTGGGTGACGCCGAAGACGCCTGAAGGCTTGACCTTGTGCGTTAGATGGGTGCCCCGCCTTCATGACAAGTTCCCAGGAGCATCCTGAGTCTATGAACTCGCATAACAAGGGCTGATTGTCATCGAACAAGGTCGGGACACCCAGCAACGGCGTACTACCAACAGGGAGATGAACAAGTGAATACAATCGGTATCGATGTTGATTCGAAGTATCTGGTGTGCCGTATTCGGCGTTCTGGTAAGGACTTTCCCGAAGCCAGGTTTGTGAACGACCCTGCTGGACATCGCAAATTGATCACGTGGGGCAACCAAGGGTAAGAGAAAGGCCAGAATATGCATGGAAGCCACTGGGGGTTTATTTAACTCGCAACCTTGCCTGGGGATATGACTGGACGCCAATGGGTTGCACATGCAGGTCTTGATCCAAGAGCTTATGAGTCAGGAACCTCAGCTCACAAACCCAGGCGCATCAGCAAAGCCGGAAATCGCTTTTTGCGCGACGCACTGTTCTTCCCCGCATTGGTTGCCAGCCGGAACGATCCACACGTGAAAGCCTACTACGACAAACTCATTGCACGCGGTAAGAAACCCATGCAGGTCATCGTCGCAATCATGAGGAAGTTACTCCTGGCAATCTGGGGAATGTTACAAAGAGCACTGGGACGGTAAACGGATAATTCGCAGGCTTAACCGTGCACATATTCACACATTGGGGATCATGGCGAAAAAGGACTTACATCTCCGGAAAATCGATGAATGACCGCATACTCGACGGCGAGGCCCCTTAGACGAAAGTTCTCGTCCGAACCTGGTGCCGTGAATAGGTCTAAAAATGCTTGGTGGCTTGGGTACCAAGCGGCCAATACTTCGTCGAGCTTCTGATCTCCAATGGGTTGGCCGAGAACGTTGTGGCGCCAAAGTATTTTGGCACCCACGATCGGAAGGAATTCTTCTAAGACTGACATATAGCCTCTGTAAAGTTCACCATCCGGGAATGCCGCCGCCTCAGTGTAACGATTCAGATTTAGCATCAATACAGGGACGTCATTTTCGCTACTGGCGATTTCCTTGATCACCTGGATTTCGTCGTCATTTCGGTTCTTTACATCTGCCACTTTCGAGTCCTCGTCCGATTTAAGTAGCGAAGTTCCTCGACCTCCCAACGGTCAGCTGTGATTGCTGGGAAGTACGTATAAGGTTGCTCTGACGCCTAAGCGCCGTGACCGGCGATTTTCTTGCGCATGCAAGAAAAGTGATGGGTAGGTGCGTCCGCTTCAACGAATTGTTATACGGCGCTTCGATCATCCGGAGGAACCCAATTTATCGAAACTATGCACTCCGCCTCTAGTCGCCCCTTCATATCAGAGTATGCCGTTTCGATTAGCTTCATTAGAGCCGTAGCATTGACGTTACGTTCCGGCCTGAGTTTCACATGACGCATAAACCGGCCGGTTCCTTCCAACAAGGCCTCCGGATCAGCAATCTCGGCGCCACGAAAGAACCCAACATTGACATGAGCTTTGAAGGCGTTGACATAGGCGAATGCCGCATCACCTACACACGCTGTCGGATGACCATCATGCAGTAACTCTCGAACGTCGTCTCCGCAGTCGCGCATAACCTCAAACCAGCGCTGCGCGATCGCCCCCAATTCACCCGAATGCTCGTGAATCCAGACCTCGATAGCTGGATCTCGCTTGACCGAGCTGGGGAATCGCAGAAGTTGGCTCATGGCGATCTCATCTCGAGGCTGGGCCACAAAGCTGGACTCTCGAGTCTCGCGATCTTCATTGCCTCTAACGTCTGAGTTCAGCGGCGCAGCAAAGAGGCGCGACTTTTGCGCTTGCAAAAGGCGTGACGCTTTGTTGTGTCCGCTGGAACGATTGGTTAAGCGTTGGCGGAGGATCTCGTAGAGCGAAACCCGAGCAGCATGGTTGCACTTCGGAAGAAAACCTAGGTGTGCTCGTCATCGAGAAGCAACAGCTTCGTTGAGTATCGTGGGATCATAGTAAGGGTTTATCTCCGCCAATTTGCCGTCAATTACTCGAAATTTATCGAATACGTAGGTTTTCCCATTGGGCGTATGTAGAATAAATAGCGACGCTACATATTCTCCTTCAACAATGTGCTGCACTATCTCTGAACCCCTCATGAGAGGGAACAACCCGGATAGGAAATCTATAACCGCCTGACCCTCGATTTTGGGAGTGAGTGGGCTTTCGTATGTTATGTCTGGAGAAAAAGGCACCTGCGAGAAATCCCCAGCGCCAAGTCCAGTGATGTAGCTTTCTACAACGGCAATCATTTCATCTCTGTTCATTCTTCTGTCTCCTTCGGTAGAATCTTGCCCTGACGCCTAACGTCAATTCGACAACATATGCGGTATAAACTGCGATGCGACGTATCTGCTGTAGTAAATCAATAGTTTCCGGGCTTTCGGAATGTTCCATATTATCAACTTGTCAGGATCGTGAGAACGTAGCAGAAGTTGTATAAAACGCCCGTTCACGACTCGGTGCAGCTGTTGATTGATGCACAGCAGATCACACCGCGTAGGGACGCAGTCACCTTGCGTTGCTTTCAGTCGTTATTTTCGATTAGCAGTCGCTCGAGCGCCACCGCCAGAGGTGGGCGTGCGATACCACGATCTGTGATGATTGCGCTTACCAGATTGACTGGTGTCACATCGAATGCTGGATTGTGCACCGGGACCCGGGCGGCGCTTTCTCCCAGCACCTCGCTGGGATCGCGTTGCTCGATGGTTACCTCATGTCCGAACTTGGTTTCCGGGTCGTAGGTTGAGGAGGGGCAGGCGACATAAAATGGGATGCCGTAGTGCGCGCAGAGAATGGCAAGGTTGAGAGTGCCGATCTTGTTGATCACGTCGCCGTTGCGGGTAACGCGGTCTGTGCCGACGATGACGAGGTCGATCTTGCTTTCTGCCATCAGGCTTGCAGCCATGTTGTCGCAGATCAAGGTCACGTCCATTCCGGCCTCGGAGAGTTCCCAGGCAGTGAGCCGCGCACCTTGCAAGAGCGGACGAGTTTCGTCGACGTAGACCCGGAAAGGCATTCCCTGCTGGTGGTTGAGGTACAACGGTGCTGTCGCGGTCCCGAGCTCTGATACGGCAAGGGCACCGGCGTTGCAATGGGTCAACACACCGTTGCCGGGTTTGATGAGCTCACGGCCATTTACCCCGATGGCACGACAGATCGCGCGATCTTCTTCGTGGATGTGTTCCGCTTCCTCACGTATTGCGTCGAGGTTCGCTGAACGTTTTGCCCGCTCGCAGATCCTGCGCACTGCCCAACTCAGGTTCACTGCGGTGGGTCGGGCGCTCTCGAGATGGGTTGCGTATTGTTCGAGCTGCGCAAGGAATTGCCCTGGTTTGGCTTCGAGGTCGCGACCTTCGGCTGCCATCGCGACGACCAGGGTATAACCAGCGGCGATACCTATTGCGGGAGCGCCACGCACTGCAAGCGTATTGATCGCATCCCAACCCCCTTGTACGTCATCGATCTCCAGGTATTCGACCACGCCTGGCAACTGGCGTTGGTCGAGTATCAGAAGTTTGCCGTCATGCCAGCGCACGGCGCTTGGTGTGCTCATGGGGATTGAGCTCTGTCGGAGGATCGCATCAGCCGAGTGCTTTCGCTAGGTAACTCACGAGTAGACCACCTGTGTCTCGTGCGGTTGGCCCACAGGCGAATACACCGTCCTCATGTCCCATGGTGGCAAAGACGATCGGCCTTGAGTGATGGGTTTCAAGCAGCTTGGCCACAGCATGGACCATATCGGGCGATCCGTACTCGACTTCGGGTGCGGTACAGGGTAAGGCCAGATCCTTTACGCGATTCCAGATCTCCGGACTGTGACAATGGAATACCCATTTCACCCGGGGATCTGCGCTATACACCATCGCGTGGGTGATAGTTTCTGAGGAGGGTGGATAGTTGCCGAGCGCGTCCGCCCAGAAGCGATCGAGATTGCAACTGGTTATACGCACTAGATGTTCGTCGTCGAACCCATCGAGGCCACTTGTCTGGCTGGCCGAGATGACAAATTCGTTTGTGCGGACCGGGTCACGGGCGCTCAGGTTGCCGAATCCGAAACCCCCGTAGCGCTCAGGGTGCTGTCCGAGGATACCGAGGCGACGTAATAGCGTTCGCCAGGCGAAGAGCGGCCGCGTGAGTTCGCCATCGGCGATCGGTTCGGTGGGCGCCAACAGTTCGTAGGCAAACTTGATCGTGCCTTCTGTTTCGGACACTCGTGTAGAATTCCCAACGTCGAAAGTCTAAGGATGCCACGTTGCAGTTGCAAAAAGCAGCGGGTGCGCTCGGTGCGTACATTACCGGGATTAACCTGGCCGAGGCAGCGGATTCGGAAACGCTCTTCGCCGAGGTGCATGGAGCGCTCATCGAGCACGAGGTGTTGTTTTTTCGCGACCAGGTGCTCCAACCGCTTGAATATCAGGCTTTTGCGCGCCGGTTCGGCCAGATCGAAGGTCATCCCGCCTATCCGACCGTTCCCGGGGCGCCGGACGTGCAGGTGTTGGAGAGCACTGCCGAGGCGCCAACTAAAATCGAGGCGTGGCACTCCGACATGACGTTTCGGCCTGCGCCACCCGCGGTGACGTTGTTGCACGGTCAGATCATCCCAGCGTACGGCGGCGATACGTTGTGGACCAGTGCCACGGCTGCGTACGCCGCGTTATCCGCAACGTTGCGGCGGTTGCTCGATGGCTTGGACGCGGTGCATGACTTTCGGCACGGTTTTCGCGAAAGCCTCGCCGAACCCGGTGGCGTCGAACGCCTGGCAGGTGCGATCGCAGAGAATCCACCCGTCACCCATCCATTGATTCGCACCCATCCGGAATCTGGTAGGAGGGCGATCTTCGTGAACAGTCTCTTTACCACTCGGATCGAAGGTCTTACCCCCTCGGAGAGCGATGCGATGCTCGAGTTTCTCTATCGCCACCTGGTAATCGAGGAGCACACGGTTCGCTTGAGCTGGCAACCCAACACCGTTGCCATCTGGGATAACCGTTCCACGCAGCACAAGCCGGTTAACGATTTTTTCCCACAACATCGTAAGATGCATCGGATCACCATCGCCGGTGATGTGCCCGCATGACCGGGGGTTGAGTGCATCGTGAGTAAAAGCAGTCAATTCGAGCTTTTGCGAGAACGCCGGTTTGCCGGTTTGTTCTACACACAGTTTTTAGGCGCCTTCAACGACAATCTTTTCAAGAGTGCGTTGTCGTTGATTTTCGTTTACAGCGGCTTGATTGCTGCACAGAACACGAATCTTTTCCTCAATGCAGCGGCAGGATTATTCATCCTGCCTTTTTTCCTCTTCTCTGCTACTGCCGGTCAGCTTGCCGACAAATACGAGAAGTCTCACCTCGTACGCATTATCAAGATAGTCGAGATATTCATCGCACTTGCTGGCGGTGTTGCCGTCTACGTGCAGAGCGTGGTGGGGATGTTGACAGTTTTGTTCATGCTTGGCGTCCAATCGACGTTTTTCGGGCCGTTGAAATTTGCGATCCTTCCACAGCAGTTAAAGGAGTCCGAACTCATCGGCGGGAATGCGCAGATAGAAATGGGAACATTTGTTGCCATCCTCCTTGGCACGTTGATTGGAGGCATCGTAGCTGCACAGAGCGAAGTATCACTCCTACTGCCTTTGCTGGTAGTGGCAGTAGCTGTATTTGGTTATGGCGCAAGCCGATTTATTCCACACACACCGGCGACCAGCCCGGAGATGAAGATCGGCTGGAACCTTTTTAATGAAACCTTCAAGTTGATCAAGCTCGCACGGGCCAAAAAAGCCGTGTTCCAGTCAATTCTCGCGGTGTCGTGGTTCTGGTTGTTGGGTTCGGTTTTTCTTACTCAGATTCCCAACCTCGTGAAGTTGCACCTCGCGGGCGGTACCACCGTGGTAACGCTGATTCTTAGCGTTTTCACGATATCTATTGCGTTGGGTTCGCTCGCTTGTGAGAGGCTCTCTGGGCACAAGATTGAAATTGGATTGGTACCGTTCGGTGCTTTCGGTTTGAGTGCTGCTGGCGTGGATCTTCATTTTGCGATTGCTGGTATGAGTACAAACCAAGCTGGGGGTGTGCTCGGCTGGACGGCGTTTCTTGGTGCCGACGGGAGCTTTCGCGTGCTTCTGGACATGGGCCTCATTGGTCTGTTTGGTGGTTTGTTCATCGTGCCTCTGTATGCCCTCATCCAGATACGTACGCCTGAGGATCGACGGGCGCGCATCATCGCCGCGAACAACATCCTTAATGCCCTGTTCATGGTCACTGCTGCTGGTGGTACCGCCTTGCTGCTCGATGTAGCGGGTTGGAGCATTCCAGATCTGTTGCTGGCAGTAGCCTTGCTGAATCTGGTGGTCGCAATTTATATATTCCGGCAAGTACCGGAGTTCAGCATGCGATTCCTCATCTGGCTTTTGAGTCACACGATGTACCGTGTAACCCATGAGGGGCTGGAGAAGATTCCAGAGAAAGGCTCCGCGATTATCGTTTGCAACCATGTCACGTTCGTCGACGCGTTATTGCTGGCTGGTGCGGTGCGGAGACCCATCCGTTTCATTATGTTCAAACCAATATTCGACATACCGGTACTCAACTTCGTATTTCGTACAGGGGGTGCAATTCCTATCGTTTCGCAGCACGTCGATAAGGCAGCGTACGACAAGGCCTTCGAACAGATTCAGGAAGGGTTGCAGGCTGGAGATCTGCTCTGCATATTTCCTGAAGGTGCGCTCACGCTGGACGGAGAGGTGGCCGAGTTCAAATCGGGCATAGAACGCATCCTTGCGCAATCGCCTGTGCCTGTCGTACCGATGGCGCTACGCGGATTGTGGGGTAGTTTCTTCAGTCGCGATGAGGGCGCGTTCAAGCGACCAAAACGTTTTTGGAGCAGGGTGGACGTGGTAGCCGGTGAACCCATTGACCCCGGTGCCGCGAGCACGGAGGCGTTGCGTGAATCGGTTCTTGCGCTTCGCGGTGCCGCAGCCTGATTTAGGAACTGGCTATTGGGCTTCCCAGCCGCGTGCGTTGTTAGCGGACAAGTCTTGAGTCATTTGGGCAAGCACCTGGCGTTCCGAAATCCAGACACCAAACTCGGTAACGGAGTCGGTTTGCAGGTCCTGGGATTTAAACCAAGTGACCATGGCTAGCATAAGTTGCTGGGCGAGTTCGCGATCGCCTCGAAAGAGCTCCATATAATCTTGTTTGGCATTCCCGATTAAGCCGAGTGCCAGAAGCGCCTCGCCGCGGTATTCGATAGCCTGGTAGAACTTCGGGTTGATCTTCAGGGCATAGTTGTAGGCTCCGATTGCCTTTTTATAATCCCCCGTTTTGCGTAAAGCGTAGCCGAGTTCATTGGCGGCTTCATAGTGGGCGGGGTAGAACTTCAGCGCCTCGGTCTGTTTATCGACGGCCTTGCCGTAGGATTTCTGCGCTCGGGTGAGATATTTCTCCCGTTTCGCCTGATTATCGTACTTAGCGGCTTTTGCCTCGTTCTTCCAAGCCTTCTTCTTATGTTTCAAACCCGATTTATAGTGTCCGTTGGCAATCTGTTCAGGCGTCTTGGGGGTTGCAGTAGAGACGTTGGATATATCGCCGCCCCCGCTGCTACCGGCGGCAAACGAACCGGTGGTCGCAAACACGGCGGCAAGCAGGGTTATCGCTGTTAAGGTGATACGCATCATGGCCGGTCCCCCTCTATTAGGTTTGTGACCTTTTTGACTTCGTGGTGGTTTTGACCATCCTCGTCGAATGAGTTCAAAGACTCCAGATAAGTGTACGGTATTAGTGCGCGCAGTGCTGCTATCCGAGTTTACTTAACCATCCTGCTTGAAGCGCGCAGACGGCCCGGCTACTGTCATAATCCTTGCGTGTACGTAGGGTAACAAGAAGCACGAAATGGTCAGAAAAATCCCGCTTGCTGGAATGTTGTTGTTGAGCTGCGCTTGTGGCGGTGTCGTCGCCCAGACGCCCCAGGAAGCGGCATTGGAGGTAATGGACAATTTCCTGACGGCGTTTAATGCTCGCGACGAACAAGCCTGGGCAAATACCCTGCACTTCCCCCACGTTCGTCTGGCGAGCGGCCAGGTCACGGTGTATTCGACGGCAGCAGAGTTTGTTGCCGCGATGGATCTGGAATCGTTCGCAGAATCAACGGGTTGGGATCACAGTGTATGGGATACTCTGGAGGTTGTGCAGGTTTCGCCACAGAAAGTGCATATCGCCGTGACCTTTTCGCGTTATACCGCCGTGGGTGACAAGATGGCTAGTTATCGGTCGCTCTACGTCATAGAGAAGGTCAATGGTCGTTGGGGGGTGCGCGCCCGGTCGAGCTTCGCTCCTTGAGGGGAAAAGAGACAGGAAAACCAGGAGATGAATTGGTCTGACGAAGAATTTGGCTTCGAGACCCGAGCGATACACGCCGGGCAAGAAACAGATCCCGGCACCGGCGCGATTATCACGCCGCTGTATCTGACATCAACTTACGCGCACTCCTCTCCGGGGGTACACAAAGGGTTCGAGTATTCCCGTTCTCACAACCCCACACGCAAAGCTTATGAAGCCTGTGTAGCGAATCTGGAAGGGGCGCGTTTCGGTTTCGCGTTCGCGTCGGGTTGTATTGGTGCCACAACGGCAGTCGCGATGTTGGAGCAGGGAGACCACGTCGTGTGCTGCGACGATATGTACGGTGGTACCTATCGTTTGTTCGAACAAGTGTTCCGAAAACAGGGGATCGATTTTTGTTATGTCGACCTGACCGGCGCAAACATGCTGGAAGCCGCCATGAAGCCGAACACGCGCATGGTCTGGCTCGAATCACCAACCAATCCGCTGATGAAGCTGCTGGACATCGCTGCCCTTGCGAGTGTTGCCCACGACCGAGGGGTGATGGTGATGGTGGACAACACGTTCATGAGCCCCTTCTACCAGCGACCGATTGAGCTGGGTGCGGATATGGTGCTTCATTCCACCACCAAGTACATCAATGGTCACAGCGATCTGATCGGTGGGTTAGTGGTCACGGACGACGAGGAGATCGCGAATCAGCTCGGATTTCTGAGTAACACGATGGGCGGGATTCAAAGTACGTTCGATGCATTTCTCTGCTTACGCAGCCTGAAGACGTTGGCCATACGCATGCGAGCTCACGAACGAAATGCGTTCAGTGTTGCCCGTTTCCTCGAAGGTCATGACAAAGTTGCCAACGTGTTGTATCCAGGGCTCGAAAGCCATCCGCAGTACGCGCTTGCGAAGGCGCAGATGTCGGGGTTCGGTGGCATGATTGCCTTTACGATCAAAGGCGGTTTGCCAGCCGCGCGTAGGATGCTCGAGACAGTAAACGTCTTTACCTTGGCAGAAAGCCTGGGCGGCGTTGAATCGTTGATCGAACATCCCGCGATCATGACGCACTCGAGCCTGCCAGAGGAGAAACGCTTAAGCTTAGGGATAGATGATGGTCTGATTCGGCTGAGCGTCGGAATCGAGAGCGAAGCGGATCTGCTTCGTGATCTTGACCAGGCGCTCGCGGCGGCATGATTTACGACGATTTAGACCGGCATATGGAACAGGCCGGCTCTATTGATAGGGCTGCCACACCGCTCGGTATGTATGTCGCTTGGTGCGCAAACCTGCAGCTTGTGAGTCGGCAACTGCAAGATCGAGCGGAGCAGTTGATCTTGCGAGTCCGTTATCGCGAAGCCACCGGAGCCGAGCTGCTCGTGGGGGGCTGTGCTGGAACGCTGGATGCTCTGTGCTTGAACGAAGAAGGCCAGCGGTTCACCGAGGCGTATTACCCGCGCTACATGGAAGATTTCCGGGCGGTGTTTGGTGACGCGGTTTACGACGTAAAAGACGACTGGGCGCACTACGATGAAATCGCCAAGCTGCTGACGAAACGGTACATGCACCACCGCGGTGTGCCTGGTTCTAAGGGGAGTTTGAGGGGGTCACCGTGGTGGAAATTCTGGCAGTAACCCAGGCAGTTGCAGATACGCGGGCGAAATGGCGTTTCCGCGGCGCTGATCGACCGGAATTCGCACTTTCTGCGTCTTGCCACGAAGAATCGGTGTGGGACTATCCGCGACCACCTCGAATCGCCGAGGTAACCAAGCGATTGCGGGTATTGTGCGGAGAGTTGCTGATTGCCGAGACGGAAGTCGGGTTGCGCGTGTTGGAAACTGCCGGTGCGCCAACGTATTACTTTCCGCCTGAGGACGTCCGTCGCGAGCATGTTACGATGCAAGCACAAGCGCAACTTTCTTGCGAGTGGAAAGGCAAAGCGGTGAGTTACTCGGTTGCTGGGGTGCGTGCTGCTGCCTGGTCGTACACTTCGACCTATCCTGAGTTTGCGCCGATTCGTGGTTGGTACGCGTTCTTCCCGGCACGGCTCGATTGTTATGTTGGTGCGGAGCGCGTCAGTCCGCAATCGGGAGGCTATTATGGCGGCTGGGTCACGGGCAATCTGCGCGGCCCGATTAAGGGTGAACGGGGGACGGAACATTGGTAGAAGGATTCCAGGCAAGAGCCGCTGAGATCTACAAACCTTATCCAGACGAGGTGCCTTGGGAACTGCTCCTTGAAGGAGACCCCGATGAAACACGCATCGGCGGTTACCTCGATCAGGAACTCATTCGCGTCGCGAAGTTTCGTGGTGAAGTCATCGGTGTGTATGTTGTCAAACCCGTCGACCGAACGCGGTTTCAGCTCGCCAATATTGCTGTTGCCCAGGGGTTTCGCGGTAAGGGGCTCGGTGATTGGCTGCTGAGCCACGCCATCGGCCTCGCCGAAACCAAAGGCGCGCGCGAAATCATCGTGAGTGGCGCCCGGTCACAATCATTCTTCAAAAAGCACGGATTCGAGCCCGATGGCCCCAACCTTCTGCTTACCCTGACACCGGAGTAGTAACGGCTTCCCCAACGGTTCGGCCAATGGTCGGTCCAACATAGTGGGCAGCTGGGCGGATAATTCGGTTGTCCTCGCGACTCTCGATGAAATGGGCGATGTATCCGTAAACGCGCGCCATCGCGAAGCAGGAAGTGAAAAAACGTGTTGGCAAGCCTAACGCGCGATACACCACCCCTTTATAGAACTCGAGGTTGGCATAAAGCGACTTGCCTTGTGCGGCCATACGCTCGGTAAACCGGGCTTCGATTGCCACGAGGGTACGGAAGGTACGCTCGTGCTCGGTGTCTCGGGTAAGCGCTTCGGCAAACCGTTTGATGTGACGAGCGCGGGGGTCGAGTACTTTGTATTCGCGGTGGCCCATGCCCATCACCTTGGTCTTGGTGGCTAAACACTCATCGACAAAAGGTGCAGCACGTTCAGGCGTTCCCACGTTGTCGGCAACTTCGAGCGCGGCCTGGTCTGCTCCACCGTGCAGAACCCCGTGCAGGGTGCCAAATGCAGCTGCTATGCAGTTCTCGATGGGTGCGAGGGTACTGGCGGTACTTCGTGCAGCGAAGGTACCGGCATTGAAGCTGTGTTCGATTTGCAGCACTTGTACGGCTTCGAAAGCAAGGCGTGCGGTTTCGACATCCGGCGCGTGAACGTATTCCAGAAAACGACCGACCAGGGTGGGCGCTTCGCTGGGGGACAGTGGCTCGCGTGCGAGGTGTGTGGCGATGAGTTCGGGAACCTTTGCGGCGATCACGAGCCCTTGCGCGGCTTCGCCATAGTCCTCGAATTCTTCTGGATGGTCCAACAGCGGCGCCATGCCCTGCAGAACGTGCATGGGATGTGTCTCCTCGGGCAGGCTCAACAACAGATCCGTTTCCCTCAAGCTCAAGTGTGCGACCTTCAGCAGTCGTTGTTCCAACTCGGGTTCGAGGGTGCCGTCGACT
>SMUZ01009920.1_pt1 | contig 12051 bp, 10 predicted proteins | sample 2456421 | NCBI WGS metagenome assembly SMUZ01 (sample SAMN11095932, study PRJNA526329) | marine sediment metagenome | biome: Marine sediment; feature: Surficial sediment; material: Deep marine sediment; isolation source: Hadal surficial sediment | place: Pacific Ocean | collected 2014-11 | depth... | reverse complement strand
CCTCGGTCAGAATTGGCGGCGACAAGTTCGACGAGGCAATTACGAATTACGTTCGCCGCAACTACGGCATTTTGATCGGCGAAGCGACTGCCGAGCGTATCAAACATGAAGTTGGCTCCGCCTATCCCGGACAGGAAGTGAAAGAAATCTCCGTGAAGGGACGTAATCTCTCGGAGGGCATCCCACGTAGCTTCACCCTGAATAGCAATGAGATTCTCGAAGCGCTTCAGGAGCCACTGCAAGGCATCGTTGGAACCGTCAAAGCTGCGCTCGAGCAGACGCCGCCCGAACTGGGTGCGGACGTAGCAGAGCGAGGCATTGTGTTGACTGGCGGTGGCGCCTTGTTAGTCGATCTGGACAAACTGCTGACTGAGGAAACCGGCCTACCGGTGGTCATCGCAGACGATCCTATGACGTGTGTGGCTCGGGGTGGTGGCCGAATCTTGGAGTTATTCGACGAGTATGGTCCGGATGCTTTTGCGGTGGAGTAACTCGCCCTCGGTCGGCGCAGACAGTTAGCGGGAGTGGCGTAGGCCATGAATGCTGTCGGAGGAATCGCCGGAACTCTCGGGCGGCGGCGCATACCCCTAGGCCTTCGTTTCCTTCTGATCTCCATAGTCAGTGCCTCATTGATGCTCCTGGATCACCGCGAAGAGCATCTCTCTCGAATACGCCAAGCTTTCTCCATATTGGTCTACCCGATTCAGGTGGCAGTGGATTTGCCGTTTACCGGCTTGCGATGGGCGGCCCGAGTGCTTTCTGATCAGACGGCGTTACTGGAAGAGAATGCACGACTAAAAAGCGAGCGCCTAGATGTCAACGTGCGCTTACAGAGACTCGAAGCGCTGGGAGCTGAGAACAACCGTTTGCGGGCCATGCTCGATTCGAGCGCGCGCGTATCGGATCGCGTATTGGTTGTTGAAATCCTCGCGGTGGATTTGGCCCCCTATCGGCAGCGCTTTACGATCAATCGTGGCCTAAACGATGACGTATACGTCGGCCAGGCGCTTCTCGACGCTTCCGGTGTAGTCGGCCAGATCGCGCATGTGGATCTATTCACCTCCGAGGCGGTTTTGATCAGCGACCCCGATCATGCGTTACCGGTCGCGGTAAACAGAAACGGTCTGCGGACTATCGTTGTCGGTACCGGAGACAGCTCGAGGTTGCGGTTGCCTTATCTCACCAATAGCGCCGACATTGAGCCGGGCGATCTTCTGGTGTCTTCCGGTCTCGGCGGAGTCTTTCCGTCCGGTTACCCGGTCGGACGAGTGCTCGAGGTTCACCGTCAGCCAGGACAGCCCTTCGCGCAAGTGATCGCGGAGCCTGCAGCGCAACTGGATCGCGACAGGGAAGTACTCCTGGTCTGGACGGCAGAGGACGCGGCCGACGGGTATGGCTCCACGAATGCTGTCGAGACACCATGATGCGGGAGGGAGGCGGTAGACGACACCTGTTGCTGGTCTCGCTGGTATTGGCATTGGCGCTGGCGATCGTACCGCTACCTACGGCTCTGGCGCCATATCGACCGGCCTGGGTCCCGCTCGTCCTGATCTTCTGGGCCCTCATGGCTCCTGAGCGTGTTGGCCTGCTCACGGCGTTCGCGATGGGGTTGGCGCTAGATACGCTGTCGGGCGCTTTGCTCGGGCAGCATGCCCTCGCGATGGTTACGGTCGTGTATCTGAGTATTCGATTTCATCTGCTTATCCGGGTATTTCCTGTCTGGCAACTGAGTACGACCGTGTTTTTGCTACTCGCGATTTATGAGTTCGAGCTTTTCTGGATCGATGGTGTGGTAGGTCGCAGCGTGCCGATCATCGAGCGATGGGCCCCGGTCGTCAGCGGCGCGCTGGTCTGGCCCCTGGTACTCGGCTACCTGGCCAGCGTTCGGCAAGACACGCAGACGCGGATATAACATGAATCAGGCCGTCCCGTTCAAGAATCACTGGAAGGAACAGCGGCTGTTCCTCTCCCGCCTGATTGCCGCAGGCATCATTATCCTGCTGTCTACCGGTGTTCTCGTGAGTCGGCTATTCCAGTTGCAGATTGTTGAGCATCAGCAATTCGCCGCTATGTCCCAGGGTAACCGCCTCCGAATTGAGCCCTTAGCGCCGACGCGAGGCCTGATCTTCGATCGTAACGGAGTAGTCTTGGCCGAGAATCTGCCTACGTGGGAGTTAGTCCTCATCCCAGAGGAGGTCGCGGATCTTGACGTCGCACTGGATGCATTGGAGGCACTCGGTCTTGTCGACCCCGACGACCGCAACGGCCTCACGGAACTTGTGCGTTCGCATCGAGGATTCGAGCGTGTGAAACTCCGCAATCTGACCGAGGAAGAAGCTGCGCGGTTCGCCGTACGCCGCCATCACTTCCCGGGAGTCGACATCAGGGAAGGTCTCGTGCGTTCCTATCCCTATGGCGAAGCCGTGGCTCACGCGCTGGGCTATGTCGCCAGTATCTCGCCAGCGGATCTGCGGAGAATCGAACGAAGTGAATATGCGGCTAGCTCCAATATCGGCAAGACTGGTGTCGAGCGGAGCTACGAGCAACTGCTGCATGGCGTGGTCGGGTACCGCCAACAAGTCGTTAACGCGCCGGGGCGCGTGCTGTTCGATCCAGCCGCCAATACGGGACTGGCAGGTGCCGGTGCTTCGCCGACCGGTCTGGAGACCAAGTGGCCGATACCTGGCGACAATCTTATTCTGGCGATAGATATTCGCTTGCAGCTAGCCGCAGCGGCAGCGATGGAAGGAGTGCGTGGCGCAGTTGTCGCGATCGATCCTACCAACGGCGACGTTCTAACATTTTTCAGCGCACCGTCTTTCGATCTGAATCGATTTCCGACGGGCCTCAGTCGGACGGACCTCCGCGCGTTAACTACTGATTCGGACGAACCGCTGTTCAATCGCGCGCTTGCCGGAACCTATCCGCCGGGTTCGGTTATCAAGCCGTTCCTGGCTCTGGCGGCCCTCGACTACGGGGTCGTAGATGCTGATCATGAAATCATGTGCCCCGGCTATTTTATGCTGCCGGGTCAATCGCGTCGTTACCGTGACTGGAAGCCGCAGGGTCATGGCCGCATGGATCTGCATCAGGCGATCATAGAGTCCTGCGATGTCTACTTTTACCAACTCGCGGTCACGCTAGAAATCGACTCCATCGCACAGTTTCTACGGTCTTTCGGTTTCGGAGCCGCCACAGGTCTCGACATCAGTGGTGAGGCCCGCGGGATCGTCCCGTCTCGGGAATGGAAGCGCAGCAGATTCGCTCGCCCCGAGGAACAAATCTGGTTTCCGGGAGAGACGGTAATTACGGGCATCGGCCAGGGCTTCACGCTGGTCACCCCGCTGCAGCTTGCACACGCTAATGCCACCTTGGCGAGCCGCGGGAAACCTTTTCAGCCACGTTTGGTCATCGGCACCGAGAACGGCATGACTGGAGAGGTAATCCTGCTGGAACCTCGGGCTCAGTTGACGTTAGATCTTGATGATGCTGATTGGCAGCGTATCCATGACGCGATGCTCGGCGTCACCGAGGATATCGGTGGCTCGGCGCGCGAAGTGATGGCAGGAACGGCCTACCGTGTCGCCGGAAAGACGGGTACCGTGCAAGTCTATTCGCTCGCGCAGGATGAGGAGTACGACGAGGAGAATCTCGAGGAGCGTCTCAGGGATCACGGCCTGTTTCTTGCTTATGCACCAGCTGAGGCGCCGAGCATCTCACTCGCTGTCGTCGTGGAGAATCGCGGCGGTGGCAGTCGAACAGCGGCGCCTATCGCACGGCAGATCCTCGATGTTTATTTTACAGGAGCAGAGTATGTCGCTCGGCAGCCTTGAGACAGGCTCGCGCCGGGAACTCCTCTTCAGCCCGCGCTACTTGCGCAATATCGTCATGGATGTGCCGCTCCTGGTCACCTTATTGGCCGTCAATGGTCTCGGCTTGGTTGTGCTTTACAGCGCGGTCGGCAGCAATGCAACGCTGCTGCTGCGTCAGGGGGTACGCTGCCTCATCGCGCTGACGGCTTTTTTGTTCGTCGCTCAGATTCCGCCGCGGATTCTAAGGCTATGGACGCCGCGGATATTCTTCTTCGGCTTGGTGTTGTTGGTACTCGTGATCTTGATCGGTGACGTGGGACAGGGCGCTCAGCGTTGGTTAGACCTCGGTATCGTCAGTTTTCAGCCCTCTGAGCTGTTAAAGTTAGCCGTTCCGATGATGATTGCATGGTTCATGCATGAGAGACGGTTGCCGCCGACATTCACCGAGCTACTGGTCTTGATTCTCATCATCATAATTCCCGCGCTGTTGATAGCTCGGCAGCCGGACCTGGGCACGGCGATTCTGGTCGTTGCCGCCGGTGGTCTTACGATATTGCTCTCTGGCGTGAGCGTCAGAGTCATCACGGTCCTGGGGCTACTGGGTCTGGGCTCGATGTTGCCGCTCTGGCAGTTCATGCGGGAATATCAGCGTGTCCGGGTGTTGACCTTCCTGAATCCGGAGTCTGATCCGCTGGGTGCCGGCTACAACATCATTCAATCGAAGATTGCCCTCGGCTCCGGAGGCTTATTCGGTAAAGGTTGGTTAAACGGAACCCAGGCGCATCTAGAATTCCTGCCTGAACGCAGCACAGATTTCATCTTCGCGGTCATAGGAGAAGAGTTTGGGCTGTTGGGGCTGCTGTTGCTGCTGGCGCTCTATCTGGTTCTGGTCGGGCGCGGTCTCTTCATCGCGGCCCAGGCTCAAGATACTTTTACACGGTTACTCGCCGGCGCAGTGAGTCTTACTTTTTTCTTCTACGTATTCGTCAATGCCGGTATGGTCTGCGGCTTACTACCAATCGTCGGTGTGCCGTTGCCACTTGTTAGTGCAGGTGGCACATCAATGGTCACGCTAATGGTTGGTTTCGGTATGCTCGTGGCGATTCAAGGCAACAGAATAATATTGGTACGATGAGCGGTATCAGCCGACAGGCGTACTTGGTGATCGCACTGTTGTCCGTAAACGGCGCTGTCGGTGCCGTCGATGTTGATCAGGACGCCGTAACCGCTGCGCGATCAGTTTTCGTTGAGTATATGGTGACGACCCACGAGTTCGACCGTGAGACGCTCGCGCGTTTACTCGAAGAAGCGGAAATCGTCGACCGAGTGCTAGAGGCGATCTCACGTCCCGCCGAACGAGTCATGCCCTGGTACGAGTATCGTGCCTTGTTCGTCTCGGCTTCTCGGATCGAAGCCGGAGCGAAGTTCTGGCTCGCGCACGAAGATGAGCTTCGTGTTGCAAGCAGGCGATATGGTGTGGCTCCCGAGATGATGGTCGCTATTCTCGGCATCGAGACATTTTACGGCGAACGTACCGGTACATATCGGGTACTGGATTCCTTGAGTACTCTGGCATTCGCGTATCCGCCTCGGTCTTCTTTCTTTACTTCCGAGCTGGAGGCTTTCTTGCTGCTGTCTCGCGAGGAGGAACTCGATCCTCGTAATAGCCTCGGATCGTACGCGGGCGCGATGGGCGCCGGGCAATTTATTTCTTCGAGTTTTCGCGCCTATGCCGTCGATGGCAATGGTGACGGACGTCGAGATCTGTGGGGGGACTGGGAGGACGTTTTCGCTAGCGTGGCAAACTATTTCAAGGTTCACGGCTGGCAGCGCGGGGGGGCGGTCGTCAGCCGTGCGACATTAAGCGCAGGCTGGTCAGGGGCTGAACCGGAGAACAGTATGGAGCTGACCGAGACTGTCGCGTCGCTCAATCAACTCGGCTACATTTTCTCGAGCGAGCTGCAGGAGACGGCAGCCACGACCATTCTATCGGTGCAAGGTAAAGACGAACAGGAATATTGGGTCGGATACCATAACTTCCGTGTCATTACGCGCTATAACCATAGTGTAAAGTACGCGCTTGCCGCTTATGAACTCGGCCAAGCTGTTCGGGCCGCGTATATGCAATTGCACGCTGACGCTGATCTCGAGGCCGCTGGCGCGTAATGCCCATCGTTACACAAAGAGTCTCACCGTCAGGTGTCCGGCTAGGGCTGGCTGCGATTCTGTTGGCGACTCTGAGCGGTTGCTCATTTCAACCCGTGCAGAGTTTCGAAGACGCTACCGTACGCGAAGCGATAATTAATGCGCCGCGCAGTAAATCGGGCAACCCGGCAGTCTACGAGATAGCGGGTCACAGCTACTATGTGCTCGAGACCAGCATCGGCTATCGCGAGCGGGGTATGGCATCCTGGTATGGCAGTGATTTCCACGGGCGCTCGACAGCAAGCGGCGAAATCTACGACATGTACGCATTGACAGCCGCGCATACGACGCTGCCGATTCCCACGTGGGTGGAAGTGACTCATCTCGGTAATGGCAGGCGCGTCATCGTCAAGATTAACGATCGTGGCCCCTTCGTGGAAAACCGGGTAGTCGATCTGTCATATGCGGCAGCGGAAGCACTCGGGATGGTGCGCGCGGGTACGGCATTGGTCGAGGTGCGAGCCTTAGGAGAGCCTGCCGGCAGCGCACTGGTTGGCTCCGAGGCAGCCGAGCCGATAGACGTCGGATCGAGAGGCTTCTCGATTATCTCTGCAGCGGCCGCGGCGACGGTTAGCGAGAATGATCAGCCACTGCAGCGGATTTACGCGCAGGTTGGAGCATTCAGCCAGCGCGAAAACGCCCTGAGATTGGTAGGCACGCTTGAAGCGGGCGGCTATGATGCGGTCTTTATCGTGTCCGATAGTGGCAGTACCGGTAACTTGCACCGCGTCCGAATCGGACCATTGGCAGACATCGCCGAGTATGATGATTTAGTCGAGGGGCTCTCCTTATTCGGTTTGAATGAGAGCCGCTTGGTCGTGGAGCGGTGAGACCGATTGCTATAGGAACGTCTTTTGATGACGATTGACCGATTAGGAGATCACTGATGATACGAGCCTGGATACTAGCGGGCTTGCTGCTTGCGACTTCCGGCTTTGCCGCTGATGTTCCCATTCCCGCACCTCCTCAGATCGGGGCGGATAGCTTCCAGCTCATAGATTTCTCCAGTGGGCGGATCATCGCGGAGGCGCGCGCCGACGAGCGAGTAGAGCCTGCCAGCCTGACCAAGCTCATGACGGCTTACACGGCCTTTCACGCCTTGCGGCAAGGCCAGATCACGCTGCAGGACCAGGCACACGTCAGCGAGAAAGCCTGGCGAACCGACGGTTCACGCATGTTTATCGAAGTGAATACGCGGGTTTCGGTCGAGGATCTGCTCCGCGGCATGATCATCCAATCCGGCAACGATGCTAGTGTCGCGCTCGCTGAACACGTTGCGGGTTCCGAGGAAGCATTCCTAGGGTTGATGAACCGGTACGCGAAGTTGCTCGGAATGACCGGGTCCTCGTTCATGAATACCACCGGACTTCCGGCCGAAGGACATTATGTTACCGCTCGCGACGTCGCGATACTCGCACGAGCAATCATCTCCGAATTTCCAGAGTATTACCGTTGGTACTCTGAGCGAGAGTTCACCTATAACGGTATTCGGCAATTCAATCGCAATTCTCTGTTATGGAGGGATGATTCAATTGATGGCGTTAAAACCGGCTACACGGATGCAGCAGGCTACTGCCTGGTTGCCTCTGCCGAGCGTTCCGGCATGCGCCTTATCTCGGTGGTCACGGGTATGGCAAGTCCAGAGGCGAGGGAAGATGCTAGCCAAGCCCTGTTGGACTATGGATTTCGTTTCTATGAGACACACAAGCTCTACAGTGGCGGAGAAGAAATCACGACGGCTCGCGTCTGGAAGGGAACCCCGCCAGAAGCCTCATTGGGTTTGACTGAGGATCTCTACGTTACTGTTCCGCGTGGCCAATATGATGCGCTCGAGGCGATCATGGATCTGAGATCGGAATTGATGGCGCCGTTGTCTGCTGGCGCTCAAGTGGGATCGGTCCGAATTACCCTGGATGATGTAGAGATTTCGAACATGCCGCTCATGGCGTTGCACGAGGTACCGGAGGCTAGTCTCTGGACGCGTATCAAGGACGAAGTCACGTTGTGGCTCCAATGAGCTCCAACCCTCAGGTGCGAGGGTACTTTACTAGAGAGCTTCGCTCACAATAACGATTCATGCACAGAGCCGCGAGCAGATCGATGCCCTCTAGCGGGAACTCAGCGCCAGCGACGACATCATGATGGTGCTGTGATCTCGTTCGTCTGCCGAGATTTAGGCCTACAACCTCTCCCTGCAGTGTGGGCAGACATGAAACGCTTCACCGACGAGCGTGACGCTGAGACACCCGATGAGGTTTGGTTCGTCGAACACCCATCGATTTTTACGCTTGGGCTAAATGGCGATCGCTCTCATCTATTGATGCCCGGGCAAATCCCCATTCTGCAGATAGATCGCGGTGGCCAGGTGACCTACCATGGCCCCGGACAACTCGTGGTCTATCCGCTTCTAGACTTGAAACGGCTAAAAATCAGTGTGCGCGGTTTAGTGCAAGCGCTGGAGGCTGCAGTGATCGACACCGTTGCGAGCTACGGCATCGAGGCGTATGGGCGCCGTGATGCGCCAGGAGTCTATGTAGGCGGGCGGAAACTCGCGGCAATAGGATTGAGGATTCGGCGGCATTGCTCCTATCATGGTATCGCGATCAATGTTGATATGGATCTTGAGCCCTTTCAGCGGATCAACCCGTGCGGCTTTGAGAACTTGGAGGTCACACGGCTCAGCGAGCTCAGCACGGTCCAGGAACTATCGAAGTTGCGTCGGGATCTAGAACCTCAGTTGCACTTAAGGCTCGATCACTTATCCGCTGTAGCCTGAGTCTGATAGGCCGCCGGAGCATCGGTGGTCAAGAAATCGTATTTGCGCTTCCAGGCCTTAGCCACTTCGGTAAGTTTTCGTATTTTCGCTTCGCTCTTCTCGAGTTTCTCGATGAGTTTACTCGACGGACCTTGATCCGTACCCGCTGAATTCCCGTCGGCTTTAGCCTCGGTCGCCAGTTTATTGCGTAGTTCGGTGATCTCTCGCTCCAACGCTTCGATGATCAAGCGATTCTTCTCATGATCGTTTTGGCTCGAAGCCAACAACTTGTTGCTGACCTTCTGCTGTTGAGTCAACTCCAACTGGGCTTCTGTCTGGGCATCTGCCGTCTTGTTGCTGAGATCACGCTGAATCAACTTGGACAGCTGAAGATCGTTCTCCAGTGATGTGATGAGTTCGGCCTGCGTATTCACACGCTCCTTGAGTTCGCTGATTCGTTCGCGGCTTTCTGTAATTTCTTTCTTCGAAATCACCGTGTCCTGGGAACGTTGACTGGCATTCTTGGCCGACGCATTAGCCTCCTTGACTGCGCCGAGCTCCGATGTGAGCTGCTCAATTTGTGCGAGAAATTTTTGCTCGGACTGCTCTGCAGAGGCCTTGTGTCTTCTGACGCTATCCAAGCCTGCTTTCAAAGCAGTGTTGGCCTTCGCTTTGGATCTTATCGTTGCGATCAGCGAGGAGATCAGGTTCTTGCGTCGTTGTACGAGGCGTTCGAAGTGCTGGGCTTTGCCGAGGCGCCATTCAGCCTCCTCCTGGCGCTCCTCGGCTTCCTCGCACTGTTCCCGGATCTTATTGAGCTGATCGAGTCGCTCATTAGCGACTTCGCTAAGGTTCTCTGCGCGCTCCTGCGCTTCTCTGCGCTCCGCTTCTCGTTCCTTGAGCTGTTCGTTCAACGTCACTGCTGCGCGAGAAGTCTGCGCGCGTTCAGCTTTATCGGCCTTCGTAGCGTTCATCGCGTCGTTGATCTGAGCAGCCAGCTCCTGCAGCTCCGCTTCTCGTTCCTTGAGCTTTTTCTCCAACGTCGCTGCTGTACGCGTATCCTGCGCGCGTTCGGCTTTAGCGGCCTTCGTGGACTCGGTTCCGGCGTTGATCCGAGCAGTCAGCTCCTGCAGCTTTGCTTCTCGTTCCTTGAGTTGTCTCTCCAACGTCTCTACTACACGCGCATTCTGCGTACGCGCTGTTTCAGCGTTCTCCCTGGCCGCGTTGATCTGAGCGAGGAGCTCCTGCTCCTGGCTGGTCTCGGCTTTCTGAGCTTCCGCGTGATGTTGCGCAGTCGACGTTGCCGCATCATGGGACGAGAGCGCGGCTCGAACATCACGAAGTTCGTCATCCCGGTCGTTGACGTCTTGCCGTAACGTCACGATGCGTGCCTTGTACTCGGCGGTCTGTGTGTCGAACGATTCGACTTTGGCTCGCCAGTAATTGATCTCTTTTTTGGTTACCTGGTCCGGGCCGGACTCCGCGATCTCCAATTTCGCTTTAAGTTGGTTGACCTTGACATTGGCGTGCTCCACCAATCCTTCGAGGTGGCCGGCTTCGATTTTCCAGCGCTCGCGATTCTCATTCGAGTTTTCCAGTCGATGTGTGAGGATGTCAAGCCTTTTTTGTAACCCGTTTTTGGTCGGCCGTTTGTGCCGTAACTCCTCGCTCAGCTCGGCGATACGGGCTTCGGACTCCTCCAGCGCTTTCTGAAGCAAGTCGAAGGCTTGTTTGGCCACTTCCCGGGAGTTCGACATGGCTTAGGATATTGACAGTCGTCCACTACAATGCTGAGGATGCTACGCGAATTGCCACGACCGAGCCTGGTACGGGGTCACGTTTTGCGCAAGCATTGATGACGTCATTTTGTAGTTTCTCTATGAAGGACAAGGGGTTGCGGGCAACTTTGACTGAGGCTCAAGCTCTGCTCAACGGCGATCGTGACGCGTTGGCCCGTGTGGCTGCGAGGATTCTGAAACCCCTGAGAAACAACTTCGTGGAGCGACCCTGGGGCGGTACCCGTATCCGGGAGTTCAAACGGCTCGCACCGCTTCCGGATCAACGCGCAGCAACCGGTATGGGTCTGGGGGAGGCATTCGAGATAGCCGCCTACGATCAAGACCCTGAAGCCCGCCAGTATCCCAGCCGCCTGCGTTTTGAGGATGGCTCAGAAATCAGTCTTGCCGGGTTGCTCGGGCACTATGCGGTGGAAGTGTTGGGCAGCGAATTCGCCGAACGTTTCGGCCCATGTATGCCCCTTCTTCCTAAGACGTTAAATATTAAAGAACTATTGTCGGTTCAGGGGCACCCGGAGGGACACACCGAGGTCTATATCATCATCGAAGCTGAGCCGGGGGCTACGATCCGGTTGGGTTTCCGTGAGGCTATGGATCCCGACCTCTTCAAGAAAGAGCTCATCGAAGGGCGCCGACAACAGGCAACCGTTCTGTCGTTGCTGGGGGAAGCGCAAGATCCGGGCGAGTTGCAGGCAGTCGTTGCGCCGTGGCTAGCTCGACGCGAAGTCGGCGTCGAGGGAATTGCGTCCTTCATCCGTGGAGCGGATCCGCATCGGGATGAGATTTTGAGGCTATTGGCGGCATTGAAGAGCTTATATTGGCGTGTCCTGGATTCGATGAACGCGATACCAGTAAGCGCCGGGCAGGTCATCTATAACGCAAACCCGGCGAGAATCGTGGCGGCGACGGGTCGCAGCCCCTCTGCCGAGGTACACGCGCTGGGCAATCCAGAAGGAAAAGAAATTCTAGCTCTAGAGATTCGTCGGCCCGGCCCGACATTTCGTGCCTGGGATAACGTGCGTTTTCCGATTCGTGAAGTCGACGTCAGTACTGCGATCGACGCGTTGAATCTGAGCGGAACAAAAGCCGATGATTATCTCGTCGTTCCCACGCCTCTCGCAGGGCGACCCGGCGTACTTTGCTCTGTTGACTCGGCGTCTTTTCGAATCGAGCACTTGCGCCCGAAGCCTTCGAATCCCGTAGATATCCCTGCAGAACCACCCCACTGTCTACACGCAATACATGGCCGAGCTCGATTCCTGACCACGGCAGGCTTGCCGATCGGTGATCTCGATCGCGGTGAGTCAGCGGTCGTGCCGATCGGTGTAGGTGCTTATCGGGTCGAGTGCGCTACTGCCGAGACCGAAGTCATCAAGGTCAGTCTACCCGTTCTCGCCTAGCCTTTAGTGGTCCAACAAGGCTATATTGATGAGTTCAGAGCTACCCAGATGATCCAAGACAAGGCGCTGTCTGCAGGGAATGG
>SMUZ01090641.1_pt1 | contig 12073 bp, 10 predicted proteins | sample 2456421 | NCBI WGS metagenome assembly SMUZ01 (sample SAMN11095932, study PRJNA526329) | marine sediment metagenome | biome: Marine sediment; feature: Surficial sediment; material: Deep marine sediment; isolation source: Hadal surficial sediment | place: Pacific Ocean | collected 2014-11 | depth... | reverse complement strand
CGCGAAGATACGCGTACGCCAGTACGAACCCCATACACCCTGTCTGTAAGATCCCCATGAGCCCCCCCAGTCATAGTGGATCAAGGCAAATTGTTACTTTGCATTCGCAGTGCCGCATACACGATCGCGCATCACAACGTACACAACCCAGATGACTGCCTGGTATGCGATCGCGTCAGTGCCGAATTCGTTGCGCGTGCGGAGTTGTTCGGTGGGTCCAGACAGCCACTCCAGAAAACGCTGACGACCCTCGGTGGTAATACTGAACATATACCGTTTGCGTTTTTGGGTGGATTCACTGGACTTTGTCGCCAAACCATCCATTACCAGCTTTTCCAGTGCTGGAGAAAGCTGACCGTAACTTTCAGACCAGAAATGGGATAGACCCCTGGCTGGATGGCTCTGTAAAATAAACTTCCGCAGGAATCACTATGGGGGAAACGGGATGAATCTGAACAAACGCACCTTGAAGTACGCGGCCACGTTTTTGGCCACTGTTTTTGTTACCAGTGGCGCGGTAGCAGACAACGAAGTCATTACCACCGATACCCACCGACTCGAGAGGGTAGCTGATGGAGTGTACCTGGCCCAGAGTACCGCGCGTATTTTTAACAGTAATTCGCTGATCATTGTCAACGAAAGCGATGTACTGGTGATTGATTCCCACATCACCCCCACCAAGGCTCGCGGGCTGATTGCATCAATCAAGCAGATTACCTCGAACCCGATTACCACGCTCATAAACAGCCACTTCCACTACGACCATGCCCATGGCAATCAGGCATTTGGACCCGATGTGCAAATCATTGGCCATGAATACACGCGTATGAAGATGGCGGGGAAGCCCCTGGAGGAAGGTACCTTCATGGGGGGCAAAGCGCGCAATCTAGCCTATTTGAAGCGCCTGCAAGAGGAATTCGAAACTACCGAAGACGCCGAACGACGCGCTGAAATCGGGGCTCAGGCCAAGGTGCTCGCGGCGCATGTTGAAGCGTGGAAGGAAATTGATCCGGTGGCACCCGACGTTACTATGAACGATCGCCTGACATTGTTCAGAGGTAGCCGGGAAATCCAACTTCACTTCATGGGTCGTGCCCACACCGGCGGTGATCTGGTGGTGTATTTGCCTGCGGACAAATTAGCCTTCACCGGCGACATGATGCTCGAGGGGCCTTCGTGGCTTGGCGACGGATATGTCGATGAATGGGTTCAGACGCTGGAGAATTTAAAGGGCTTAGACATCGACCTGATGGTTCCAGGACATGGATCACCGTTTACAGATCGTAACAGGATCGACTATGTCCAGGCCTACTATACGGACCTCTGGGATCAGGTTGCCAAAATGCACAAAGAAGGTGTTTCCGTAGAAGATGCGGCAAAAGCCGTTGACATGACGGGTCACAAAAAGCTCGGGATCACTCGAGTAGGGACAGATCCATTAGCCGTCGCGAGAATGTATCAACGCATGGAAGGGGTGGATTAAGTCTCCTATTAACGAGTTTCATACTGTTCACACTGGAGAGGCACCCTTCGGTAGAAGACCGTGATCAGCTGGATAGCTGACCTATACTTTTCTTAATACCTCTTTCTCAGGACCGACCCCGGTGGAAACCCCAATCAACAACTATCTCCAGATTCTGGCCGCGGACGATGGTTCAGACTTATACCTCAGCACCGGTGCACCACCGTTCGGCAAGTTTCAGGGTGAGATGAAACCGCTATCGGAAACCGCCTACCAACCTGGCGAGATCGAGACGATCGCCCAACTGATCATGGATGAGGAGCAGCGCGAGCAGTTTCTGCACGAGCTCGAGATGAACCTGGCCATCTCGATTCCGGGTGTGGGTCGATTTCGCATCAATATCTTCAAGCAACGCAACGAAACCTCCATCGTTGCACGCAATATCAACACCGACATTCCGAAATTCGAAGATCTTGGACTGCCCGAAGTACTTAAAGACGTTATCATGGAAAAACGCGGGCTGGTGCTGTTTGTCGGTGGAACCGGTTCAGGTAAGTCGACATCACTGGCCGCGCTGATCGACTATCGCAATACCAACAGTGCGGGTCACATCATTACGATTGAAGATCCGGTGGAGTACGTACACCGGCACAAGAAGAGCTTGATCAATCAGCGTGAAGTCGGCGTTGATACCCGCAGCTTCAAGAACGCATTGAAGAACACCCTCAGGCAGGCGCCCGATGTCATTCTGATCGGAGAGATTCGCGATCGCGAAACCATGGAGCACGCTTTGGAATTCGCAGAGACTGGTCACCTCGCCATTTCTACGCTGCACGCGAACAATGCCAACCAGGCTCTCGAACGGATCATCAATCTGTTCCCGGAGGAGCGACGCAGTCAGTTGCTGCTGGCCCTATCACAGAACATGCGCGCCATCGTCTCGCAACGTTTGATCCCGACCCTGGATGGTAAGCGCTGCGCCGCCGTAGAAGTGCTGCTTGGTACCAAGACGATTCGGGATATGATCCTGAACGCACGTTTGGAAGACATCAAAGAGATCATGGAGAAATCGGAGAATCTCGGTATGCAGACCTTCGATTCCGCTCTTTTCAAACTGCTCGCCGACGGCCGTATCAAACGGGAGGATGCGATCGCAAATGCGGACTCGGCAAACAACCTCCGGCTTCGAATCAAACTCAGCGAAAGGGCGGCGTCGGAGCAAGCACAGGTCGCTGAACCCGATGACGCGGAGAATACCGCGGCCAAACCTAAAAGCAGCATGGGACCTTTGAAACTCGAGGAGATCGAGGAAGACGAACCGGATAAGGACCAGTTGTTCGGCTGACCCCTTCTCGGCAACAAAAGACGGATGTAGAGTGGTACTCACCAACCGAAGGAGAGCACCATGATTACCGGAATGCCCCGAATTGCGATTGCTGTTAGAGATTTCGACAAGATCATAACTACGTTTCGGGATCAGTTTGGTATGCCCGTCATCGACATCTCAGACACCAGCGTTGACAGCCTTGGTGCGAAGCTCGCCATGTGCGTGCCCCAGGGTGGCAGCAATATTGAAATCATGTGCCCGGAGATTGCCACGGCGCCACTCTGCCAGAGCTTGCAGCGGTTTCTCGATCGGCGTGGGGAGGGACTCTTCGCGTTGATGTTGGAAGCACCCACGCCGGACGACGAAGCCGAAGTGTTGCTGGAAAGAGGTTTGCACGTGCTGCCCTTGATGGCGGGTGCTGGAGGGCGGGATATTCATCCTAAGTCAACCCACGGTGTGTTGATTCGCGTATATCCAGTCAACTCATTCCAGGGGGAGAAACAACAGAGTGATGAAACGCTATCGTTGTCCGGCATCACCCGGGTGATGATTGCGGTCCAGAATATCGATCAGGCGGTTGCGGTTTATGGTGCAAAGCTGGGTATGCCAATTGATCCGGTTGCCGTAGACGCTGTGAGAGGCGTGAAATCAGCCCTCTGTCATCCACCGACTGGCGGGATGATTGAATTGGTCTCCGTCGAGGACAATAAGCAGGCGTTTGCAAAATCGGTTGAGGCATTTCTGCAGTCTCGCGGAGAGGGCATGTTCGCGCTGGTGCTGGAAACTCAGGATCTGCAGAAGACGGCTGAGGTGTTGTCACAACGTGGGCTCAACGTAGACACGGTAACCGACGACGCAATAGAAATTGCACGGGCTGATACTTTTGGCGCACTGATACGCATCGAATCTAAATAGCGGTTGCTTGGGAGAGGCATGGGCAGACTAGCAGGCCAGGTCGCCATTATCACGGGAGCCAGTAGGGGTCTGGGTCAATACTGTGCTTTGGGTTTCGCAAAAGAAGGTGCCAGAGTTGCAATCGCCGCGCGTACCGTTGCGGAAACGGATAAAAGATTACCCGGGACGATTTACCACACTGCGGACTTGATTAACGAAGCGGGTGGTGAAGCATTGCCAGTTATTTGCAACGTTGCGGACCCCGCGTCGATCGCCGCAATGGCCAAACAAGTGTTGGATCGTTGGGGCCGTATCGACATCCTGATGAACAACGCAGCGATTCAGCCACCCGGTGACAACTCCGATATTCGGGAGAAACACTTCAACCTCATCTATAACGTAAACGTGAACGGACCGTTCTATTGCATACGGGCAGTCTTGCCTGCCATGGCGGAGCAGCAACACGGCAACATCATCAACATATCATCGGCAGCTACCATGGGTGGCACTCCTTATGGGGGTACCAAACGGGCACTGGAAGCGATGACGGAAGGGCTCGCTCTGGAACTTCGCAACAAAAACATTGCGGTGAATGCCTTAAAGCCCGTCAGTGCAATAGAAACGCCCGGTTTTCTGTTCGCCCAGGTACCGCGCGGCGACGGTCAAGGGAGTACTCCGGAGTTACCGCCACCCGACAGTTACGTCGAAGCGGCCGTCCTCCTTGCGTGTCAGACGCCAGATACCTATACCGGTCAGATCAACAATGATGCCGAGGTGATTGCTAATCTCGCCGACGAAAAAACAAAGGAACGACTCAAAGATCTGAATCCGGACTACTGGGTCTCGGCAATGGAAAGCTGAGAGTCAGGTTACCAATGTCGCCTGGGTAAGCGTGCACATGGAGCGCGATGTGAACGAAGCAGATTTCAAAGAAAAACTCGAACAAATTCTCATCGCACATATCCCGGATTGTAGATCTCTGGAATCTGTCGTGCGGTTGTCTGGCGGGGCCAGTCAAGAAACCTATCGGATTGAAATCAACTGCCCGGATGACAAGCGCACGCTTGCGATGCGTCGCGCACCCGAGGGTAGGTACAACGAAGCTGGAACCGACCGACCCGGACTTGCAGGTGAAGCCCAATTGATGCGTAGTGCGCTCGCAGCAGGGGTACCGGCGCCGGAAGTTTATTATGTGCTCACCCGAACCGACGAGTTGGGTGACGGGTTCATCATGGAGTGGATCGATGGCGAAGGTCTGGGGGCACGCATCGTGCGCAGGCCTGAATATGAAGCCATCAGACCGCGACTCGCCTACGAAATCGGTAAAATCCTCGCGCGAATCCACAACATCAATATCCAAAAGAGTGGCTTACAGGATTACCTGAAACAGATACCACCAGCTGAGTTCATTATCCAAACCTGGGATCGCTACATCGCTCTCGAAACCCCACAGCCGATGATTGATTACACGGGTCGCTGGCTGAAAGAAAACCTCGCCGAGTTTGCTAACACGGAGGACCTGGTGCTCGTTCACAACGACTTTCGCAATGGCAATTTCATGATTACGTCTGAGCGTATTGTCGCTGTGCTGGATTGGGAAGCCGCGCATATTGGCGATCCGATGCGGGATCTTGGCTGGATCTGCACAAATTCCTGGCGGTACGGGGGTGATGCGCCTGTTGGTGGGTTTGGAACCTACGAAGATTTATTTCGCGGATACGAAGAGATATCGGGTAAACGGGTAGATCCAGACCAGGTGAAGTACTGGCAGGTGTTCGGTTCTTTCTGGTGGGCCGTTGTCTGTCTGGGTATGGTCGGACAATTCCGCAGCGGACCAGACAGATCCATTGAACGTGCCAGCATCGGGCGACGCACCTCTGAAGCGCTGGTCGACTGCGTCAACCTGATCATCCCGGGGTCTGTGGATCTTATTTCGTCAGATCCGGTCCGACAGAACCTTGATATGCCGAGAGCCGATGAATTGATCTCGGCAGTCAGTGATTTTCTGCGGGATCAGGTAATGACGGAAACCGAGGGCCGAACCAGCTTCCTGTCCAGGGTGTCCGCCAACTCACTCGACATCATCGGTAGGGAGTTCGATCTCCTGCCAGAAAACCGACGCAGGGAACATGCCGCCTTGCTGACGTTCTTTTGTTGTGATGCAGCCGATAACGATGCAGATCTCGAGAACTTGCGCTGGCGTTTGGTCCACGCGCTGCGGGACGAATCCCAGCCGCTGGACGATGAATTCCTGAAATCCTATTTGCGAAACACCGTGGTTAACCAGGTAGCGATCGATCAGCCTCGTTATAGTGGGTTTCAACAAGCACTTGAACAGCAAGCGAAAAAAATTAGCTAAGAGACCTCCTCGCTGATCTTCAATTCACAATCATAACCTTCAAGTTTCATGGCAGCTTTTGTTTTCTCCCCGGCATCGGTCAGTGTTTCCATTTGTTCCAAGCGTTCGAGCGCTTGTTCAAACCTGGGGTCACATCGCACGGGGTCCCAGAATCTGGCAAATTTCAAACTGTCCAGCATCAGGCCACTGTGATTCTCAATAGCGGCGTCAATCGCCTGGAATGCGCCATCATTGTCTCCCAACGAAAGATAAGCTGTAGCTAGAAAGTACTGATTTACTGATGCTGGTTGTATGTCAGCCAAAATGTTTCTAGCTCTCGCTTCCTGATCAGTATTAGCGTACGCGGCGATATAGGATTCAGGAACTACAATACCGTCCAATTTCCAAGCTTCATCTATCAGGGGTCGCGCCTCTGCAAATCTGTCTAATTCAATTAGCGCCGCCCATCGAACCCATAAAAGGTCCGCTCTGGCCCCGCCACCTGCTGCCAGCTCTAATCCGACGGAAGATTCAGTCAACGATAGTTCGTAATGGCCGCTCAGTAAAAGCAACCACGCGTAGTTATACTGGAAATTTGCTTGTTCAAAACGAAACGGGATCTTTTCTGCGGTTGACATCAAGTTCAACGCGGCACGCGTTCTGCCCTCTCGCAACGCTATCATGGCCAATTCAGCGGGAAACCATCCCCAGTCTGGATACTGATCCATGCCTTGTCGAAGTAGCGCCTCGGCTTTGCGGTAATCCAGCGTCATCAACATATGCACCTGCCCCGCCTGAAGCAGATTTTGCGGGTCTGTGGGATTCAGTTGGATAGCCTTTTCTATGTTGGCGAGCGCGCCGCTTGTTGCATCGCTGAGAGACATTCCGCCATAACGATAGGTGTAGGTCTCTGCAAGGAGTAGATAAGCGAGTGCAAATTCCGAATCGGCTTCGATCGACTTCTCCAAATAATTTCGCATTAAGATCCGATCATCACCGCCTTCGCCGGTATTCGCGAGAATCTCTAGTTCTCGAGCCCTGAGAAAATATTCACGCGCCTGGGGCATTACTGAAGCGAGGGAAGGGTGTTGTGATGCATGTAGTTTCAGTAAATCGAAACCCAGCCACACCGCGCTTAGCTCAGCAATAGAATTAGCCACTCCCGATTGCATGGTGAACAGATCAGTATCGCCGAGCGTTCGAGCATAAGTTTTTGACCAAACGCTTGAATTATCGGCTCGTACCAGCTGTACCCGAATTTGAACAACTTGACCCTCTCGTTGGATGTTGCCACGGAGTACATAGTTGACGTTTTGTTCCTGGGCAATTTCGGCGATGCTCTGATCTCCGTCGAAATTGGAGACTTTAAGAATCCCACAAACCGGATCCAGCGCACATGACCGTCTTTGAGTGAGCTGCTGTATGACAACATCGGACAATCCGCGAGCAATCGCTGCAGTTTCCGGATCAGCGGACGTGTCTTCGAAAGGAAGAACAACCATTGAAAAAGCGCTTGCCCAGTCGAATGTTTCTTCACTCGCTGCCCAGTCTCTTTCATAATGGCTGAAAAGAAGAATTCCTACTCCTAGTCCAAGCGCCAGCGCTAGTGCTGAAGCAACTCCCAGTCCACGCCAGCTAACACTCCGTTTCTCAGTTGCGGGTACCTGTACGATTTTTTGTTCTAGATAGGAAGCGACGCGATTCCGCAATTTCTCACGATACTCTTGATCTGACATCGTGTGTTTCAGTATCGCCTGACGAGCAGACAGGCTGAGAGACAAACCCCCCGGTAAATCAGTTTTCTTCAGGTGGACGGCCAGCGTGGGTATTTCTTTACCGAGCGCAAAGTTCACTTCGTTGCGACAGTTCTGGGATTCCACAGACTCAGGCGTTACGAAATACAGGAATAGTTTTGCCCCCTCTATGCGATCGGCCAGCACCTCATTCCACTCCCTGCCTGGTTCAATGCCTTCGTCGTACCAGACATTGAAGCCACAATCCCTCAGCCAGGTTAGTTCGGAGTAAACGATGGACGGTTCCTTGTGGGAGTAACTCACAAAGACATAGGGTTCATCACCGTTGTAAGCTTGGAATGGACGTTCCAATTGTCGCTTCTATCAGCCGGTTGGCTTAAGGTTGATTTGAAAGGAACCGTAAATCAAGAGTTCGTCTGACGTTTCGTCTTAACGTTCGCGAAAACCGTGGTTAACCAGGTAGCAATCGATCAGCCGCGTTATAGTGGGTTTCAGCAGGCGCTTGAACAACGACAATCAGTGTATGAGGGAGATTAAAAGATGATTGATTTTGACGTCGAGCCGGAATTTCAGAAAAAGGTCGACTGGGTGGAGAAATTTGCCAAGGAAGAGATCGAACCCCTGGATAGTTTCCTGAGTATAGGAAGATCAAAAGACGGGGAGCGAATCAGCAGCGACGGCTGGCAGGCGATTCGGGTCTTCATTGATGATTTGAAACAACAAGTCAGGGACCAGGGATTATGGGGCTTTCACTTAGGCCCGGACCTGGGTGGTCCTGGTCTTGGGCAGGTAAAACTCTGTCTGCTGAACGAAAAGTTAGGCCGAACTCGAATGGGGCCAACTATTTTCGGTTGTCAGGCACCCGACACCGGCAATATGGAGTTGATTGCCCATAACGGTACCGACGAACAGAAGGAAAAATACTTGCAGCCTCTGTTATCCGGTGAGAAACATTCAGCCTATTCCATGACCGAACCCCACGCTGGAGAACCGGGCGAATTCATCTGTTCCGCGCAACGCGATGGGGATGAGTGGGTTATCAATGGGGAAAAGTGGTTTACCTCCAACGGTGCTGACGCAGACTTCTTGATCGTCATGGCCGTGACAGCGCCGGATAAGCCGCTGCTTGAACGGGCGAGTATGTTCATCATAGATCGAGATACACCCGGGGTTGAGATCATTCGTAACGTGCATACGCTTGGTACGCCGCTCAGAGAGAACTACAAGCTCACCGGTGGTGGCCATGCATACATCCGCTACGACAATGTCAGAGTGCCACGCGGGGCTCTGCTCGGCGAAGAAGGTGCTGGCTTCGTCGGTTCGCAGACACGTTTGAGCGGTGGGCGGGTGCATCATGCGATGCGTGCGGTTGGTGTCTGTAGCAAGGCATTGGACATGATGTGCGAACGCGCACTCAGTCGTAAGGCCAAAGGCGAATTGTTATCTAATCTGCAGATGGTGCAACAGGACATTGCCGATTCCTATATTCAGCTCAAGCAGTTCCGGCTGCATGTGTTGTATACCGCCTGGTTGATCGACAAGACCAAAGCTTATACACGGGAAGTTCGCATGGAGATTGCCTCGATCAAAATCAGCGCGGCTAAGGTGAACCACGACATCATCTATCGTGCGATCCACTTACACGGTGCACTGGGCATGTCCAACGAAACACCACTGGGTGAAATGTGGATGGCTGCGCCTCAGATGGGGATTATGGACGGCACCACCGAGGTGCATAAGGCCAACCTGGCAAAGTTGTTACTTCGAGACTACGACGCCTGCGATGACCTGTTCCCAACTTATCATTTGCCTAAATTGATTGCGAAGGCGCAAGACAAGTTCGAAAAGGTTATCGAAGAGTACGTTGCATAGGTAATCGTCTGCGGACGGGTAAACGTATTTGGTTGGAAAAGGGGGTTGCTGGTGATTCAGTCTGCGAATCCAGGGCAAGGCGGTAGCCGCCGACTTTTTTTGCAGCGAGCTGGAGTTGCCGCGCTCGGGGTTGGTCTCGCGCCATTCAGGCGCCTGAGGGCCGCACCCACCGACACCATCAACCTGGGCGTCATTGGCTGTAACGGTATGGGCTTTTCCGATCTTCGCTCCATGTTGAAGGTGGCGGGTACGCGCTGCGTGGCATTGTGTGATGTGGATGCAAACGTGCTCGCACGCCGTGCCAACGATGTCAAAGAAGCCACCGGTAAAACACCCCGGCAGTATTCGGATTATCGCGCGCTACTGGGCGATGCTGATGTGGACGCGGTCATCATCGCTACACCCGATCACTGGCACTGCCTGCAGATGGTGGATGCCTGCGAAGCCGGCAAAGATGTTTATGTCGAGAAACCCCTTGCCAACTCCATCGGCGAATGTTCGTTGATGTCACAGGCCGTCGAACGTTATAACCGGGTAGTACAGGTAGGCCAATGGCAACGCAGTGGCGCCCATTGGCTCGATGCGATGGACTACGTCCAGTCCGGAAAGCTCGGTGAGATCCGTACGGTGAAAGCCTGGGCATATATGGATTGGATCAAGAGCATTCCGGTGCAACCGGATGGGTCCGTGCCTCCTGGCGTGGATTACGATATGTGGCTGGGGCCCGCCGCAAAGCGGCCCTTCAACCCCAACCGTTTCCACTTCAATTTCCGTTGGTACTGGGATTATGCGGGTGGCCTCATGACGGACTGGGGCGTACATCTGATCGACATCGTGGTGTGGGGCATGCAGGCCACCTATCCCCATCGCGTCGTATCCTCGGGGGGCAATTTTGCTTACCCCGACAGCGCGATGGAAACGCCCGACACGCAGCAGGCCATCTACGAATTTGATGGTTTCTCGATGATCTGGGAACACGCGGTGGGGATCGGGTTGGGCCCGTTTCAGCGTACCCATGGTATCGCCTTCATCGGTAACAACGGCACGCTTGTTGTGGACCGGCAGAAGTGGGAGCTCTTTCCCGAAAAAGAAAGCGGGCGCTATAAACTTACGTCACAACCGGCGCAGGTCGCGCGTCCGGGACAGACCGGATTGGATCAACACACAACGAACTTCATCGACTGTATGCGCACTCGCAAAGCCCCGCGCTGCGATGTAAACACTGCGAGTCTTGCCGCGGTGAATGCGCACCTGGGTAACGTTGCACTTCGAACAGGCGATGCCCTCAATTGGGATGCAACGGATAACCGGTTCACGAACAACAAAGCAGCCAATGCCTATCTCGAGCCGGACTACCGGCGCCCCTGGCGCCTTCCTCGTGTTTAGATGCTTGTTTGTGAGTCGGTGTTTTGTGTTGTCGGGCCTGATTGCGGCGGTTCCGGCGTCCACAGCCGAAAACAACGTCAACAATATCAAAGACTTCACTGAACGGGCCAACGTCACAAACCTCTGGCAACCCGAACCGCCCATCGTTACCCCCGGCCTTGATGGGCGCGCACCATCGGATGCAATTGTGCTTTTTGATGGTTCGAAGACTGCCCCCGACGATGGATTATTGGAGTGGGAGTCCGTATCTGGTGGCCCCGCGAAGTGGCAGGTCGCAGACGGCGTGATGACGGTGGTGCCGCAGACGGGCGATATTCGAACGAAACGGGAATTCAGCGATATTCAGCTTCACCTCGAGTGGCGTTCCCCTCGTGATGTTCAAGGCGAAGGGCAGAGTCGCGGCAACAGCGGCGTGTTTCTCATGGAGCGTTACGAGGTTCAGGTGCTGGATTCGTTCGATAATCTCACCTATGCCAACGGTCAGGCGGCGAGCGTTTACAAACAGCATATCCCGCTGGTTAACGCATCGCTGGGTCCCGGGGCCTGGCAGACCTACGATATATTTTTTACCGCGCCGCGCTTTGGCGACACTGGTCGCGTCATACAATCAGCGTCGATTAGCGTATTACACAACGGCGTGCTGGTGCAGAACCACGTGACGATTCAGGGGCCGACAACCTATATCGGGGCACCCAGCTACGTGCCACATGACGCCGCACCCATACGGCTGCAGGATCACAACAACCCGGTAAGCTTTCGGAATATCTGGGTTCGAGTGTTGTAGCTCTTCGGGTGACAACACCCATAATTAATGGCGCCACACTCTGTCGAGGGAAGTGACCACAAGCTTCTCAACCATTCCGTTCGCCAGCATTTGGATTGCGGCGTCAACCTCCAGCTGCAAACTTTCTCCATCGTTGGCCAGCCAGTCATCAACGTATCGAGTTTTGCCAATATGATCGAACTCGAAGTTTCCGGTGCCACTGTCGAGCTGCACTTCCATCTCCGCATGAACGATCAACTGGACGTGCTCACCGGAT
>SMUZ01080369.1_pt1 | contig 12076 bp, 10 predicted proteins | sample 2456421 | NCBI WGS metagenome assembly SMUZ01 (sample SAMN11095932, study PRJNA526329) | marine sediment metagenome | biome: Marine sediment; feature: Surficial sediment; material: Deep marine sediment; isolation source: Hadal surficial sediment | place: Pacific Ocean | collected 2014-11 | depth... | reverse complement strand
CGTGGTTACGGTGGCAGAAAGCAGGTGGGTGTGACCGCCCGGTTCCTGTTCTAGTCTAGACTCGTGATGTGGCGCTTTGCGCCGCGAGAAAGGGGTCCTTCGGGGCCCCTTTTTTTTATTGTAGCGACCGCCATTTGTGGCGCGGCCGAGGTTCGGATCGTGGCCGGGCGGCCGTTCCTACAACACGGCCGTCCCGCGCGCCAGCGCTAGTGGCAAACGTTGTTCGACAGGCCGATAGCGAACGCGCCGATGCCGTTATTGGCGGCAGTGAGATAGGTGATCTCGTGGTCCTCGAGATCGACGATCGCGATCTCCGGGCTGTCCCTGAACGCGACATAGGCCGTACGGCCGTCGACCGAGCCCTGAGAGTCCAGCGGCGTGTGCCGGAACTGGCCGGACTCCACGACGGCCTTGCGGACGTTGTCGTAGACGTAGAAATTCTTGTTCTCGGTGCTCGCCAGGAGGTTCATTCGATCGAACCGGCCGACCGTGACGAGATCGATGCCCTTGCCGATGATGATGTCCTCGTATTGCTCGAAGCGATGCTGGTCGATCGAGACGAAGCGTCCGGTCTCCTTGTCCATCATGTAGAGGAAGACGCCTTCGGGCGTCGTGTACGGTCGGGCGGGGGAGTTGCCGATCTCGAACGTCCGGTAGACGACCTTCGAGAACGCATTGAGGCTGTAGACCTCGCCCGAGGTGTTATTTGCGACGTAGACATAGCGCCCATCCAGGCTCCTGCTCGGTGAGGACAGCTCCTGGCCCGCGAGATCGGTCACCGGCACCTCGAACGTGCGCTGCGTATTCGTGTCGATGAGGCCGATCGAGCCCGTCCGGTTGTTGCTGTAGTAGATGTCGACCTCGTTGGGGTCGAATAGCACGTCGGAGGTCGGCGGAAAGTCTTCCAGCGTGAATAGGATGGCGGCCGCATACGCCGAGAACAGCACGAAGCCGCCGTCCTCGCTATCGGAGAAACCGATTTTCGATCCGGACGTATCGAGGACCATATGCCGCGGCACGATCGGTAGCACGATCTCCTTGGCGAGTTCCTGGCTCCTCAGGTTATAGACGCTGACGAGCCGCCTCTCGATATTCGTATAGATGAGAACCGGTGCGTAGGGCGTCGCGAGCAGATCATCGACAGGATATTTCGTCTCGATGCGAAACACGACTTCTTCGTCTACGAGGTCGATGATGTCGATGATGTTGTCGATCGTATCGGCGACGAACATCAACCGCGCCGGGTTGGAGATATCGACCGCCGCGATTGCCGTGCCGCCGAGAATCAGCGCAGAGGCGAACGCGAGCGATTTAAGGAACCTGTTCATGTCCGGCGGAATAACAGTCGGCGCCTACGACAATCCCAGATAGGGATAAATCATGTCACTGACGGTGTGGAAGTTATCGGTGATCAGGATCAGGCCGAAGGTCACGATGACGGTCATACTGGCGTAGCTCAGCGGCTTCGAGTTCCTGGCCAGAAACAGCAGGATGCTGTCGACCTTGCTGATGTAGTAGGCGGAGAGCAGGAACGGTATCGCGACGCCGACCGCGAACGTCAGCATGATGCCGGCGCCGATCACCGCGCTGCCGATAGCGCCCACGTAGACGATCAGCGTCGCGACGATGGCACCACCGAAGCAGGCCGTGCAGCCGAGGGCGTAGCCCATCGAAGCGATGATCGTCCCGGCGATATCTCGCATGGCTAAGCCGTCCATCGCCCGGCGGTCCGGTATCCGGCAGGCGAATTCGCGCGTGCCCCGCAGGCCCACCCACAGGCCCAGCAGGATGACGATCACGCCGGAGACCACCGCGACCATGCGGCTGTACTCGGCGAAGACCAGCTGTGCCTGGTGACCGACCGCGCCGATCATCGCGCCCGCGAGACCATACAACAACATGAAGCCCAGGACGAAGGCCACCGCGATCTGCGTGATTTTGCGTCTGATCACCGGAGTCAGTTCGCGGGCCCCACCCGTCGTCTGGCCCGGTACCGTGGAGAACCCGGCGATCACGCCGCCGAACACGACGACGAGTTGCAGCAGGCAGGGCGTCAACACGGACGAAAGCAGGCCGGCCCCCAGAGCCAGCATGGCGATGGGCGTGATGTCTGCCCGGGATTTCAGCTCGTCGGGCAGCGAGTACGGAACGTCCCAGCTACCGACGAAGGTCATGTCGCGCTCGCTGCCGAGATAGCGGTTGGATACATACAGCCGCAGGCGCCCGGCGGCCTCGAAGTCGATCAGATCGCCGTCCGCGTCGCGTTTCGGGAAGCTGAAAACGCTGAGCCGGTGATGTGCGACGATCGACGGTCCGTCGGCGACGTCGGGGAAGTATTCCTCGTCGCCGACACGCAGACTGACCCTGGGCACCGTGGCGGGAAGATCTCCGCGGTGGACCGTCTCGGCCACGAAGAAGACCAGGTTCCTGTCCGGGCGGAGGTTAGCGACGATGGCCGCCCGATCGACATACTGGAAGTATTCGTCACTCGCGAGGGTCGCCACGATCTCCAGGTCCGGGGTATGGATCAGCTGACGAGTAAGGTACCCGGCCACGTTGCCGGCTTTGATCATGCGGCTGTTGTCGCCGACATTGCGTAACAGCTGTTGCCCTTGGACGAAGTACGGCATGACCAGCCACGAGGACGCGATGACCAAGCCGACGAGAAGCAATGCGCCGAGCTTCAGCGGGTTTATGGGAGTGACGGTATCCACATCGATTCCTGTACGCGGTCGGGTCCGTTCGACGCTACTGCATCGCCGCGAGAAGCGTCTCGGGCGAAGTCGCGAATGTGAAAACGTCCAGCAACTCTCCCGCGGGGTCGATCACGTAGACGTTCGCCGTGTGTTGGACGGTGTAGTTGTTCTGCGTCTTGGTCACGGCGAAGCTGACCTTGAAATTCGCGGCGGCGGCGCTGACCCGTTCATAATCTCCGCCGAGGCCAAGCATGCGATCACCGAAGTTCGAGGCATAGTCGTCGGTCACCTCGGGCGAGTCCCGTTCGGTATCGATGCTGATAAAAATGCCGGCGGCGTCGAGGCCGGTCATCTTCAAGGCCTTGCCCATATTTAAGGCCATCATCGGGCAGATATGGGCGCAGTGTGTGAAACCGAAGCCGAGCAGGACGTAGCGGCCAAGGAAATCCTCGTCGGTCACGACATTACCGTGCCGGTCGAGCAACTCGAAATCCACGTCGATGCCGTGTGCGTTCGCGCGATCGAGCGAGTCATGGTTTGCCGTATCCGCGGCGAGCGTTCCCGCGTGGGCGGCATGGTCCGCATGCGCGAGGGTTGCGTCGCTCGCCCGCTGCGCGTCGGCGGGGCCGGCAACGGCGAGGCCCATGGCGAGGGCTATGGCCGTCGATCGTGCGCGCATGTAACTGTTGACCATCTCTTGCACTCAGTAGTCGAGCACACGACCCATGGCCGGATCGATCCCGCCATGGAAGTTGCCCTGATCGCGAACGACCCGCGAATTCCCATCGTCATCGTAATGGACCCAGATCAGGCCGTGCGCGTCGCCATTCTGCGGCATGTCGATCACCTTGATCAGAGCCTTGCTCTCGGCATCGTAGACATAGATGCGGCCCTCGCCGTTACTGGTCGCCCACATCTCCTTGCCGTTGGGGGACAGCAGCACATGGTCGACCTTGTAAGCGCCGTAGAGCGTCTCCACGGCGTGACCCGACACCGTGTCTATAATCGTGACCGTGCGGCCCAGGTGGTGGGCGGCCTCGCCCTTGTCCGCCACCCACAGTTCCGTCTCATCCGCGTTCAGGGACGCGCCGTAGGGTCCGATGCCGGTGCCGTTCGTCCAGATGATCTCGCCGGTATTGACGTCGACCTTGGAAGCGACGGAGCTACTCATGATGGGGTAGATGTATTCCTTCGCCGAATCGATGACGGCCCAGTTCGGCCGGTAACCCGGGATCGGGAATTCGTCGACGACTTCCCAGGTATCCGGATCGATCTTCGCGATCCAGAAGGGGCGCATGGTCATCAGTGTGCCCTGATAGATCATTCTCATGCCCGTCATTCCGGTGCTGCGCCCGGTCGCGTAGCCGGCGGGCTCCATCAACGCGTAAATATATTCGTAGTCCTTGTCGGTCCAGACCGTGTAGAGGAACCCGCCCATATCGACGTCTCTGATGCCGCCGAGGACTTCATTGTTCTCGGGGTCGTAGAGGATCAGGCCCAGGCCGTCCGGGTCGCGTGTGAACATGTCGAACAGGACTTTGTCACGGAAGACCTGGCCGTGATGGAGGCGGGCGCCGATCGTGACTTGCGCAACCTGCTGCAGCGTCAGCGCGTCGAGCACGATCATCGTCTGCGAGCCGGCCGGGTCGGGCGCGCCGTCCGGGCCGGGTTCCCGCGGCCCGACGAGGTAAGCGTATTTGCCGTCGGGCGACATGGCCGAGGTATGCACGACGGCGCGGAGGATTTCGGGTATCTCGTAGCTCGCGATGATCTCCATGGTCTCGGCATCACCGACCACGAGTCGATTGCTCCTCGGCGGCACATAGCCGTCGAACAGGACCGAGGGCGAACTCGTCGTCCCGACATTCTCATAGAAATACGTCTTGCCGGGTTGCGGCTCGAACTTGGGCTCACCCGGGTCCCATGTGGCCACGATCCTCGAGCGGTACTCGCTCCATACGCTGCCTTCGATCGAGCGGCGCTCCCAGGTCGCCTGCACCGATGCGAAGGTCTCGACGGCTTCTACCTGCAGGTCGCGGGCCGTCTTCGCGAACTCGAGTGGCGCCGCCTGATTGGCTTTCACGGTCGCGAGTGCCGCCCGCCACTGCCCGGGTAGCTCGGCGTCCAGCGGCAGGCCCGCCAATGTACGGATGTATAGCGAGATCGCGACGAGGTCTTCGTCGCTGGGATCCATCTCGGCAACGATGACGCCCATGACGGGGTTGCTCTCGAGCTGATCGAAGATGTCCACGGGCGTCGGGCCGAAATGCAGGCTGGGCCCGACCAGGCCTTCGCCGGTCGCCGCATGGCAGACCCAACAGCCGATGTCGGCGTGAAATAGTTCCTGGCCGCGCTCGACGAGGACATCAACCGAATCCTGTCCGCTGGCCGCGATGCTGAACATCGCCGAGCCGACTGATATTAGAACTTTCGGCAGAGTTCTCATCGATTGGGCACCCCCGACACTCAAGGCTCGTTCGTCTGAACGGCCGATTATACCGCAATGGGCAACGCCCCCCCCGGTGGGCGGGCGGAGCCGGACGAGCCTGGGACGCTAGTAATCCAGGGCGTTGCCGTCGGCCGGATTGACGCCGCCGTGGAAATTACCCTGGTCCCGGACGACGCGCGGCTCTCCATTCTGGTCGTAATGCACCCAGATGAGGCCGTGGGCGTCGCCGTTCTCCGGCATGTCGATGATCTTGATCAGGTCCTTGCTTTCAGCGTCGTAGACATAAATACGCCCTTCACCGTTACTGGTCGCCCACATCTCTTTGCCATTGGGTGACAACAGCACATGATCGACCTTATAGGCACCATAGAGCGTTTCCGTCGCGTGTCCGGACGCGGTGTCCATGATCGTAATCGTGCGGCCCAGGTGATGCGCGGCCTCGCCCTTGTCGGCGACCCACAGCTCGGTCTCGTCCGCATTCAGCGAAGCGCCGTATGGCCCGATGCCGGTGCCGTTGGTCCAGATGATCTCACCGGTCTCGATATCGATCTTCGATGCGTTCGACAGTGAGTTGATGACATACATGTATTCCTTGGCGGTATCGATCACTATCCAGTTCGGGCGATAGCCCGGCAGCGGATATTCCTTCAGGACGGTCCAGGTGTCGGGATCGATTTTCGCGATCCAGAACGGGCGCATGGCCATGAGCTTGCCCTGATACATATTGATGGCACCGAACATGCCGGTAGCCCGGCCGGACGCATAACCCGCGGGCTCCATCAGCGCATAGATGTATTCGTAATCCTTATCCGTCCATGCCGTGTACACGTAGCCACCCATGTCCACGTCCCTGACGCCGCCGACTATTTCGTCGGTCTCGGGATCGAGCAACATGATCGCCAGCCCATCGGGGTCCCTGCCGAACATGTCGAGCATCACGTAGTTCCGGAACACCTGGCCATGATGGAGCCGGCCCCCGATCTTGATCTGCTTGATCGGTTGCAGCGTCAAAGCGTCCACCTTCAACAACGTTGCGGAAGTACTGAGGTTTTGAGTCGTGTCGAAGTCCCCGCCTGGCCTCGCGCCGATGATGTAGACGTACCGGCCGTCGGGCGACATCGCTGAGGTATGTACCACGGCACGCAAGCTCTGCGGCAACATGTAACTCGCGATGATCTCCATGGTCTCTGCGTCGCCGACGACGATCTGGTTGCTCCTCGGCAGAACGTAGCCGTCGAACAGGACAGAAGGCGAACTCGTCGTCCCGACATTCTCATAGAAATAAGTCCTGCCGGGCTGGGGTTGGAACTTGGGTTCGCCCGGGTCGAATGTCGCGACCACCTCGGTCTGGTAATGGCTCTCGAGACTCCCTTCTTTTGCTCGCCGCGTCCAGGTCGCCAGCACCGACTCGAAGGTCTCTATCGCTTCGACCTGTAAATCCCGGTCCGTCTTCGCGAACTCGAGCCGTTCTGCCTGATTGGCCTTTACCGTCGCAAGCGCCGTTCGCCACTGCCCGGGCAGGTCGGCGTCGAGCGGCAGGTCCGCCAATGTGCGGATGTACATAGAGATCGCGACGAGGTCTTCGTCGCTGGGATCCATCTCGGCGACGATAACGCCCATGACGGGGTTGCTTTCGAGTTGATCGAAGATGTCCACGGGCGTGGGGCCGAAATGAAGGCTGGGTCCGACGAGGCCTGTCCCCGTCTGCGCATGACAGACCCAGCAGCCGATATCGGCGTCAAAGAGTTCCTGGCCGCGTTCCACGAGGACGTCGATCGCATCCTGGCCCGCTGCGATCCCGCTGACCATGCCTCCGGCGACCAGGCTAACGGTCAGGACTGCGCTACGGAATGGTGTTCTCATTGTGTTGTGCCCTCTGAGTGTTCTTTTCGCTTGCCGGCTGGCCCGAGATGAGTGAGTTTACTCCAGGTCCGTCCGGGCGGCCATGCGCATGGGCACGATCCAACGGCGCGGCCCGCCGTGCAGCCGCAGGGTTTCATTTCCTCGCGCGCGCGCTAAGCTCTCGATTCGTTCACCGCCGGGACCGGGTCTGCCGGCCGCACAACACAGAGGGTTGAGCACATGTCTGGCATCTGGCGCAGCGCTTCGGCGTTCACTTTCGCACTGGTACTACTCGCCGGTCTCTCGACCCCGGCGGGCGTGTCGGCAGAGACGATCGCGATGATCGGCACCGGGCAGGTCGGCAGTGCGCTCGGGCCGCGTCTCGCGAGTCTCGGCCATCGGATCGTCTATGGCTCCCGCTCACCCGAACGCGAGGACGTTCAGGCGTTGGTGGCTGCGACCGGGGCAGGGGCTTCCGCGGCCACGCCTGCGGAGGCAGCGCGACAGGCGGATATCGTCCTGATCGGGTTGCCCTGGGACGTCGCGGAGGAGGTCGTCTTAGGCCTGGGCGATCTGTCCGGGAAGATCATCATCGACCCGATCAATCCACGGATCGTCGGCGAAGACGGCTTCGCGGATTATCCGACCTACACGTCGAACGCGGAACGTATCCAGAATCTGGCGCCCAACGCCAGGGTCGTCAAGGCGTTCAACACGATCAGCGTGAATACGATGATCGACCCGAACGTCCTCGGTTTTCCGGTGACGATCCCGCTGGTCGGGAATGACGCTGAAGCGAAGGCCGTCGTTGCAGAGATTTGCGAGGCACTCGGTTTCAAGACGCTGGACTTCGGCCCTATTCGCTACGCACACATTCTCGAAGGCCTGTATCTGTTACGGTCCAATTCCAGACTCTACGATCAGCACTTCGAGTGGAGTTTCCCGGAGGGTCCGCCCCGGTTTTAGATCACCCGGCCGCCGTTCAGGATTCCGTTCGGGTCGAGCGTTCGCTTGAGGCGACGCATCAGCTCCAACTCTTCGGAGCTGCGCGAGTAGTGAAGATACTCCCGCTTGAGTGCGCCGATGCCGTGTTCTGCGGAGACGGAGCCCTGGTAGTCGCCGGTGATCTTATAGACCGCGTCGAGGATCGGATCGACGTCGGCCTCCCTGCCGGTCGTGATGAACAGGTGCAAATTATTGTCGCCGACGTGGCCGAAGACGAGATTCGTCACCGGGCCGAAACGAGCCGCGAGCTTCTCGTCGACCTGGTCGAGAAAGCCGGGCATGTCGGCGACGGCCATGCTGACATCGAGACTCGCGTAGGGCATCAGAGCGGAAGTGATTTCGGCGATGCCGTCGCGGATCGCCCAAAAAGTCTGTACGTCTTGCTGCGACTGAGCGATGACGGCATCCTGTATCACACCTGACTCCAGCGCCGACCCCAGTGTGCTCTCGAAGCGCTCGGCGTCATGGGCCGTATCAGTCCCTTCGGTCTCGATGAGCGCGTAGAGCGGGTAGGTGCGCTCGAACGGCGAACGAAGCGTCCCGACGTGCTCGATGACGTAGTCGAAGTACGACGCCCACATGACCTCGTACGCACTCAGTGAGCTACCGATGTTGGCCTGCACCGCTCGAAGGAGCTCTACGACGCCCGCGAAAGAGTCCAACGCGCACAGCGCCGTACACTTGCCCGGTAGTCGCGGGAAGAGCCTGAGCACGGCACGCGTCACGACGCCCAAAGTTCCTTCGGTACCGATGAACAACTGCTTTAGGTCGTAGCCGGCATTGTTCTTGAGCATCCGGTTCATCGAGCTGATGACCGTGCCGTCGGCTAGAACGGCTTCCAGTCCCAAGACCAGATTCCGGATCATGCCGAAGCGGATGACCTGATTCCCCCCGGCCTTCGTCGCGATCAGGCCGCCGAGCTGGCAGGTGCCGCGAGCACCGAGGTCCAGCGGAAAAAGCAGCCCTGCCTCTTCGGCCGCCTCTTGGATCACCTGGAGCGGTGTGCCCGACAGCGCCGTCAGCGTCATCGAGGCCCTATCCAGTGATTCGACGCCGGACATGCGCTCCAGATTCAAGGCCAGCTCGCCGGGTTGCGGCGTTGCGCCCCCGGACAAGCCCGTCAGCCCGCCCTGGACGACCACCGGCTGACCGGCCTCCGAGCAGTGCCTGAGAATCGTCGCGACGTCTGCGGTGGATCTCGGCAGGACGACGGCGATTGGCTTGAGGGGATTCTCGCCGCTGACATCGACAGCGTACTTGTCGCTGACGTCCGGCCCGCCGAGGACCGCGTCCTCGCCGAGTTCCCGGCTCAGCGTCGTCAGGAGTTCGCTCATGACATCGGCACCGTCCATTCTGCTTGTCCGCGCGAAGATTGTGGGCGTAGTGCGAACCCGTGTCCAAATATCACTCGGCGAGTTGCGATCTGCCGTCTCTACACCTAGGGTATGCGGTCATGAGCAGACTGACCAGCTTCTGCCAGGAGGTCTACTACGGCCTCTCGCCCGAGGCGCTGCGGGCGCGTTACGCGCTGGTCGTATTCGACCTGCTTATCATCTCCTATTTCATCGTGACGACGTTCACTCCCGATTACGCGTGGATTGTGGCAGCGGATGCCGCGATCGGGACGCTATTGGTCATCGATTTCCTGGCTCGAATGATCGCGCACTCGGATCGTGGCGAATTCCTCGTCAGGCCGATGAGCCTTATTGATCTGGTGGTCATCGTCTCGCTCTTCATCCCGGCCGCATTTGAGAGCGTTGCGTTTCTACGGATCATACGGGCGATGCGGTTGATGCGGTCCTACGCCGTCATGCAGGAGCTGAGACGCCATTCTCGCTTCTTCGCCAGGAACGAAGACGTCATCTACAGCGCGATCAATTTAATGGTTTTCATCTTCATCGTGACGGCCGCGGTATATGTCTTGCAGGTACAGGACAACGAGTCCATCAATAACTATGTCGATGCGCTGTACTTCACGATCGCCACACTGACGACTACCGGATTTGGCGATATCATTCTCGTCAACACCACGGGCAGGCTATTGGCCGTGATCATCATGATCGTCGGCGCGGCGCTTTTTATTCGTCTCGTGCAGACGGTATTTCGACCCAGCAAAGTACGTCATGAGTGCCTGGACTGCGGGCTGACCCGACATGATCATGATGCCGTGCACTGCAAACACTGCGGCCGGCAACTGCATATCAAGACAGAAGGCGTGGCTGGCTGAACGACTCCAGCCGGAGGAAATCGGACCGTAATGATCGACTTATATACCTGGACGACGCCGAACGGCCGCAAGGTCTCCATCATGCTCGAGGAGTTGGGGCTGCCTTATCACGTGATCGCCGTCGACATCGGGCAAGGCGAACAGCATGAGCCCGAATTTCTAAAGATCAGCCCCAACAACAAGATCCCGGTAATCGTCGACCAGGACGCCGGCCTCAGCGTCATGGAATCCGGGGCTATCCTGATGTACCTGGCGGACAAGACCGGGCAGTTCCTGCCGTCGTCCGGGGCGGCCAGGTGGCAGGTCGTGGAGTGGCTCATGCTGCAGATGGGCTCGGTGGGGCCGATGCTCGGCCAGACACATCACTTCGTCTTCTATCACGCGGGCGAGGTTCCCTACGCCGAAGAGCGTTACCGTAAAGAGAATGCCCGCATCTACCGGGTACTCGATACGCGGCTCGGCGAGCAACAGTACCTTGCCGGGGATTACTCGATCGCCGACATCGCCACCTGGCCGTGGATCTCACGCTACCCGCGGCAGGAGATGAACCTGCACGAGTATCCGAATCTGCTGCGGTGGTACCTCGAGCTCGCGGCGCGGCCGGCCGTGCAAAGGGGCTACGTCGTGCCTAAGCATGTCGAGGATATCCCGATCCCGGACTAGCGGGCTTCGAGTAAGTCCGGCAGTGCATCGCGAAGGGCGCGAATATGGTCGGGCGTCGTCCCGCAGCAGCCCCCGAGGAGCCGGGCACCCTGGCCCACCCACTGCGCCGCCGTCTGCGCGAAGTCCTCCGGTGACACCAGGTTCTTGAAGTTCCAGTTCGGGGCCGAGAAATCGCCGAGCTCCGGGTAGACACCGAGCGGCCCGGACCACCGTGTCCGCACCTCGCTAACGGCCGGCGCTGTGGCCTCGGGATCGGTGTGCATGATGTTGACGACGGTCGCGCCCATCGGCAGCAGGGCGTCCAGAGGCTCGGCCACGGGTGTCTCCGGGAAGTCGTATCCGACCAGCGTCTCCCCGTCGTCGGCAAAGCGACAACTGACGCCCAACCAGACCGGCAGCCCGATTTCGAGTGCAGCCTCCATGGCCATGACGGCGTGGTGGGTATCCTCCATCATCTCCAACGCGATCAGATCGACGCCGCCCTCGGCCAACACGTCAGCCAGTTCCCGATAACCGTCGCGTTCCTTGGTCGCCTTGGGGTAAGCGGCCACATCATTCCGTGGAGGAAAGCAGGAGATCGAGCCGGCGATGGCCACCGCGCTCTGCGCCGCCATATCGCGTCCCTCGACGGCCGCCTCGATGGCCAGCGCGTTGACCCGGGAGAACTCGTCGCCGAGCCCGGCGGCCTCGAGGACGAAACGGCTCGTAGCGAACGTATTGGTCGTGATGATCTCGGCACCCGCGCGGATGTAGTCCGCGTGGATCTCACGTAGCAGTTCCTTGTGGGTGTAGGCGGCGACGCCGCTCCACGCGTCCCGATTCATCGCGACGCCGCGGCGCTGCAGCTCACTGCCGGTGCCGCCATCGAGTAGAACGATGTCGTCGGCGCGCAGTCGATTCAGCCAGGTACGGTCCACGCCCGGTATATTATCCCAGTTGATCCCTGCTCCGGGCACGGCGACCATCAGCGCTGGGGTATACTCGGTCGCAGCGAGCGGGACGCGAGTGTGACCGCCGCAATGACCGTGATGCGTTTACTCCTGATCACAGTGTGCTGCTTCCTGGCTTCAAGTTGCGGACACGATTCGGCCGCCGTACCGGACCCGGCCGCCGTACCGGATGTGGCCGCCTACCGGGACTCCGTGGCGAGCTGGCACGCGGCACGCGTCGAAGGTCTGAAGGCTGCGGATGGCT
>SMUZ01025095.1_pt1 | contig 12079 bp, 9 predicted proteins | sample 2456421 | NCBI WGS metagenome assembly SMUZ01 (sample SAMN11095932, study PRJNA526329) | marine sediment metagenome | biome: Marine sediment; feature: Surficial sediment; material: Deep marine sediment; isolation source: Hadal surficial sediment | place: Pacific Ocean | collected 2014-11 | depth 0-1... | reverse complement strand
TGCCCGGTCGAGACTCATCTCCAAATCGCTGAGACCGTCGACGACGGCGGCGATCTTATGAATTTCGCCGCTCGACTTCGCAGGGTCAACCTCTTCCCGGTAGGCAGCCGGAAAATGTTCCGCGAAGCGATGGAACAGCTTCAGTCCTTCGTTCGCGCCGAATTGCGCGAGCAGGGCCGCACGAAAGCGGTCAGCCCAGGTCTGTGCGATCGCCTCCAGTTGTTTCTCGATGACTGGGATATTGGGCGCAATCCGTGAGTCGGGCGGTATCCGGATTGTCGCTTCCAGTCGAGCCAGCGCTGATTCCGACATGGTGAGTTTTGTTTCGATCGACGTTCCGTTGAACGCTTGCATCAGTAGCTCTTCGATGCGGCGTCGCGTCTGCGGGTTGTATTGATCTCGGGGCAGGTACACAAAGCAGGAGTAGTAGTGATTGAACGCATCGCGACGACAAAAGAGCTTGACCTGATGACGTTCCTGGAGATTCAGGATTCCGGCGCTCATTCTTGCGAGATCATTTACGGATCCCTGGAAGAGGTCGTCCCGCGGAAATGTATCCAATATATGTTGCAGGGCTTTGCCATTATGGCTGGTCGGGTCCAGGCCCGATTTAGCCATCACCCTGTCCAATTTGAGTCGAACCAGGGGCACGTCGCCGGGACGCTCGGTATAGGCCGCCGACGTAAAAAGACCGACGAAGCGCTTCACGGCCCGGGTTTTGCCGTCAACGCTGAAAACCTTGACCCCGATCTGGTCGAGATGCCCGCTGCGGTGAATGGTCGAGCTCGCGTCGGCTTTGGTGATGACCAGCGGACTATTCGCTCTAGCGATTTTACGCGTTTGGGAATTCAACGTGATTACCGGCGTCGTCAACCTCGTGTTATCGCGACTGATACCGAGCCCTGTTCCTGCTACCGGCCGTAGGCGATCTACAATTTTGCCGCGACTGAGCCGGTATTCTCGATACCCGAGGAGCGTGAAGTGATCGTCGGCGAGCCAGTCCAAGAAGTCGCAAGATTCATGCAGTAGATCTGACCGCGTTGGCGCGCTCTGTCGTAATTCGGCGCTGGCAGACCGAAGTTCGGCCAACATCTCCCGCCAATCGTTGACGGCCACCCGGATATCGCCGAGTGTGTCCTCCAAACTCGTTTGCAGTTTCTTCAGGACTTTCGTCTCCGCGTTTTTCGAGATTTCGATATGAATGAATGATTCTGCGTTGTGCTCCCCATTTCCGTGCAGCGCTGCTACTTCCAGAAGCTGACCGGCAGTTGAACGTTTTACGCCGAGTCTGGGATGAATCAGAAGCTGGATGTAGTGACCAAGACGGTTCAGCGTCATTGTGACCGAGTCGACGAGAAACGGCATATCGTCGGTGACGATCTGAACGATCGATGCGTCAGAGTGCCAGCCGTCCCGATCGACCGCGGGGTTGAAGACCCGAACGATGGCAACGTCGCGACGGCGGTTTCGACCCGACGCGACATGATTCAGGGCCGCCGCAGCCAGTGCCTGCGGATTGCGATCACGCAGATCTTCCTCGGGCACGTCGGCGAAGTAGGCCCTGAGGAGAGCGACCCGGCTGCCGGGCAGAGTCGGGCCTGCTCTTCGACCGCGGGAGCGGCGGATGATCGCGTCGAGGAGATCGCTACTACGAACTGGCGGTCGCTGACTGATTCCGGACCTCGAGTCCCGATACGATATGCGGGTTAGTGTTCACAACGTACTATCTTCCTCCACTTGACTAGCTGCCGCGTGTGAAGTGTCTCTCAAACCCGCTTCGTGGCACAAGATGAGTTTCACCCGCTGCTGTTAGATCGTTATCGACGTAGTCACTCGGTCAGTTCGACTCGATCTCTAAAGTGGTCCAACGCTTGCGGATTGGCCAACGCGTCAATATTTTTAACCTGACGGCCGTGCAGGACGTCGCGCACAGCAATTTCTACGATCTTGCCGTTGATGGTTCTGGGAATGTCCGGCACTTCAAGGATCTTTGCCGGCACGTGTTTCGGGCTTGCCTTGATACGTATCGCGTCGCGGAGCCGCAGCGCCAGATCGTCATCGAGGCTATAGCCTGGCTGCGCGAGAATAAACAGCACGATTCTCACATCGTTGTCCCAATCTTGAGCGACGGCGATACTCTCGGCGACTTCTTCAAATTGTTCTACGACTCGGTAAATTTCTGCGGTGCCGATACGCACGCCACCCGGATTGAGAACGGCATCTGAACGACCGTACATAATGATACCGTCATGCTCGGTCAACTCAGCGTAATCGCCCTGGTACCAGACGTTCGGATACCGTGTGAAGTACGCTGCCTTGTACATGCTATTGTCGGGATCGTCCCAAAATCCGATCGGCATCGACGGAAACGCAGCCGTGCAAACTAACTCGCCCTTTTGTTGCCTGATCGAGTCGCCGTGATCGTCGAAGATCTCGACTTTCATCCCCAGAGCGCGGCACTGGAGTTCACCGGGATAGACCGGGAGGATAGGATTACCGGCGCCGAAGCACGCGATAATGTCTGTGCCGCCGGCGATCGATGATAGTTGTAGATCATCTTTAATATGTTTGTAGACAAAGTCGTAGCTTGCCGGGGCCAACGGTGAGCCCGTGGACAACACGCTCTGTAGGCTATCGAGATTCGCGTGCTCGTTCGGCTTATAGCCCGTCTTCTCCAGCGCGCTAAGGTACTTAGCGCTCGTGCCGAATACTTTGATCTTCTCTCGCTCGGCAATCCGCCACAGGATACCTGGATCGGGATAGAACGGTGAGCCGTCGAACAGCACGAGCGTGGCACCGCTAGCCAACCCCGATGCCAGCCAATTCCACATCATCCAGCCGCAGGTCGTGAAGTAGAACAGCACATCTCCGGCTTTGACGTCGGTATGTAGCACATGCTCCTTCTGGTGCTGAAGCAACGATCCACCGATGCCGTGGACGATGCATTTCGGAATACCGGTCGTGCCTGACGAATACAGAATGAACAGTGGGTGCGAGAACGGCAAGGGTTCGAAGACCAGTTCTGCATCGTCTTCGGCGATGTCAGCAAATAACAAAGCGTTCGGGAATGTGCTCAGGTCAAGTTTGTCGCATCGGTAGGAGACGATGATCAATGCTTGCAGCTGTTTCAATTGATCGACGACGGCCCGAACTACAGGTCGAGAGTCGATGCTTTTGCCGTTATAGAAATAGCCGTCTGTCGCGAATAAGACTTTCGGTTCGATTTGTCCGAAGCGATCGACTATGCCGTCGACGCCGAAATCCGGTGAACACGACGACCAGGTCGCGCCGAGGCTAGCTGTGGCGAGCATCGCAACGATAGCTTCCGGGCAGTTGGGGAGCACGCTTGCGACTCGGTCTTGCCGAGCGACGCCGGCCGCTCTCAAGGACTGCGCTACGCTTGCGACCTGGCGCCGCAGCGCCTCCCAAGTCATCTCCACGCGACGGCCCGTTTCGCTGTAGGACACGAGGGCGACGCCGTTATATTCTGGTCGCAGTAGATTGTCCGCGAAGTTCAACGTGGCTCCGGTGAACCAATTAGCGCCCGGCATGCGCTGACGATCGTCCAAAACATTCGTGTAATCGGACATGGAGCGAATACCGAAGAATTCCCAGGCCGCCGCCCAAAATGCTTCAGGCTCATCGATACTCCACTGATAGAGTCCTGGATAGTCTTCGCTGCTCAGTTGCCGACTGTGACGCGTCAGAAACTGTTGCATATTGCTTGTCTCAATTCGCTGCCGCGAGGGCCGCCATATCGATTCGGTCATCCGGGCGCCTCCTCGCGTTCGACAGTCAGAGCAAGTTCAGAATGTTACAATGCTACTCCTTCCAACTGCATCTCCTGCGTATGTGTAAGCCTTCCGACGCCATTTGAGGGGCGCATGGACAGAGAGGTTATGGAGTTCGATGTCGTTGTCGTTGGCGCGGGCCCGGCGGGGCTCGCTGCTGCGTGCAGGCTCGGCCAATTGGCTGAGGCGAGCGGTGTTGAACCGAACGTCTGTGTAATCGAGAAAGGCTCGGAAGTCGGAGCGCATATCCTGTCCGGGGCAGTCATGGAGTCGCGGGCACTGGACGAGTTGTTTCCGGACTGGAGAAACCAGGGGGCTCCACTCGACGTGCCGGTTCGTTCCGATACCTTTCATTGGCTGTTGAGCGAGAACTCGGGTGTCAAGGCACCGGGATTCCTTATTCCTGCGCCGATGCATAACAAAGGCAATTACATTGTCAGCGCGGGACGTTTATGTCAGTGGTTGGCCAAGCAAGCGGAGACTTTAGGCTGCGAACTATTTCCAGGCTTTCCGGCAACAGAGGTTCTTTACGATGGCGACGGCCGCGTCGCTGGTGTGGCCACGGGCGATCTGGGTGTCGCGGCCGACGGGTCTGAGAAGCCGGGGTTTCAACGTGGTATAGAGCTACGTGCGAGGCATGTGATTTTCGCCGAAGGTTGCCGCGGTAACCTCGGTAAAGAGTTGGAGACACGGTTTTCGCTGCGCGCTCGTAATGATCCTCAACACTACGGGATTGGACTGAAGGAAATCTGGACGATCGATTCCGCGCGCCACAACGCGGGCACTGTCGTGCATACGCTCGGGTGGCCACTCGATAATCGCACCGAGGGTGGGGGCTTCCTCTACCATGCTCACGACGAGCAGGTGTACCTCGGTTTTGTGATCGCGCTTAATTACACCAATCCGCACTTGAACCCGTTTGAGGAGTTTCAGCGCTGGAAGCAACATCCTCGTATTCGCCGAGTTCTGGAGGGTGGTTCGCGTATTTCCTATGGTGCGAAAGCGGTCAACAAGGGCGGGCTCCAGTCGTTGCCTGCGCTGAGTTTCCCGGGCGGCATGTTGGTCGGCTGCGAAGCCGGTTTTTTGAATGGCTTGAAAATCAAGGGTATCCACACGGCCATGAAGACCGGGATGCTTGCCGCGGAGTCGGTCTTTGCGAGTCAGCACGGGACCGCCAAAGCGCACGAGTACTACCCCCTGGCAGTCGAGGATTCCTGGGTCATGAACGAACTCCATCGGGCGCGGAATTTCAGCCCGGGGCTGGCCAAGTTCGGCACCCTTATAGGAGCCGGCCTGGCGTTCGTCGAACACTCGCTGTGCTTCGGCCGGGTGCCGTATACGCTGCGCAATCGGTGCGCTGACTATGATGGTCTTAAGACCGCCGAAGATGCGGCCAAGATCGTTTATCCTAAACCTGATAACAAGATCTCGTTCGATCTGTCGTCGTCGGTCTATCTTTCCAATACGAACCACGAGGAGGATCAGCCTTGCCATCTACAGCTTGACGATCCGGATGTACCTGTCTCGGTCAATCTGCCCAGGTTTGCGGAACCTGCTCAGCGCTACTGTCCGGCAGGGGTATACGAGGTCATAGTACGAGCGGACGCAGAGCCGCGCTTCCGGATCAACGCGCAGAACTGTCTGCACTGCAAAATCTGCGACATCAAGGACCCCGCTCAGAACATCCGCTGGGTTCCGCCCGAGGGGGGTGGGGGGCCAAATTACTCGGGCATGTAGCGAGGCACCGCTGGCCACCACGCCACCACACAAAACCGTCCGTCTCCTAGGTAACCGCTGATGCGGCTTGCCAGGGCGGCTACCAGCCAGGTTGTGTTCTAGATGAGGAGTCTACAACTGTCTTTCGAAGGACCCAGAGACCTTGACTCGCCGCCGAACGCGACGCGAAAGTCTGGATCTCATCCTCCAAGGATCGTCGTCAGCTTACTGTGAATCAGCACTGAGGCCGGTTTCCGCGAGATCAGGTTCGTCCAATCGTGCGAGCATCGCTTGCCGAGACGCGGTCAATAAGCTTCCTGCCGAGGCGTCTGGCTGATCAGGGTCGATCGGTTCGCCGACGGAGACTGACAGCGGCCCCGGAACCGGTAGCCAGACGTTCGCGGGTAGCTTTGCCCGTGAGCCGAAGATCACCACGGGAACCACGGGTAGACGAGCTCGCCACGCCATGCTGAATGCGCCAGGCTGAAAGCGCCTGAGCCCGGGCGTGGCATCGAAGGTTCCTTCCGGAAAAAACGCGAGCGCGTCTCCTGATTCCGCGGCCTTAAATAGCCGGCGAGTCACCCGGTCCTTCTGTCGCCCATCTTCGCGCGTCACAAATTCGGAACCGATGCGCCGAAGTAAGAATCCCGCGAATGGGAAGCTCACCATCTCCTGCTTGATCACAAACGTAAAACGGGCCGGAAGCGCGGCCGTAAGGATCATCCCGTCCAAATAGCTCGAGTGATTGGCGACGACGATGCAAGGGCCTTCCGGAAGGAATGTCGCGCCGTCGACGCTGATCGGGCTGCCGATCGATACAAAGAAAGCCCGGGCGAACCAGCGGGTAACGCGGCGGCGGGCTCCGCGTCCAGGTGTCACGGCCAGCAACAACAGAGCCGGAATCACCGCGACGAGCAGTGCGCTCCAGGCATAGATGCCATACGCGATATGTCTCGCGGATTCTACGATTGCTGTATCACTCAAAGTTATGTCAAAAGTTGTCTGAACAGAGCGTGAACTCGCGAGCTTGGGAGGCCGCTCTTCTGTGACAAATGTCTCTTTATGTTAATGATTCCGGGGATCTGTGATGCTGGTCACGCTGCCCGATTTGGCCCTCACGCATACTCCTCCGGCAGTGGTGACCAGTCGAAGGAAGCCGAATGACGGCGCTCCAATGCGCTGAATTATATAGTTTTCTCTGGTGTCTTGGTACGCACATCGAGGTGCAGGCAGCCAGCCGTACCCCGCCAACGGGTTCGAACGGTTACTACCAGGTCACTGGAGTGTGTGAACGAAATAGCAATGGCTCATAATTTCATGCAATCAAACTTGTCAGACGCGAGAAGTAATCGCCCGGAGGCTTCGAAAGTCATCATTGACCGTTTTCTAGATGCCATCTGGATGGAGCGAGGCCTCTCCGAGAATACCTTGGACGCCTACCGTGCGGATCTGCTGGCACTCGATAAGCGCCTAAAGGGACACGATGTCGAGCTCGTCAAAGCGTCAAAGGCCAATCTCCTCGATTACATTTCCTGGCGCGTGGAAGGCGGGGCGAAGCCTCGATCGACGGCGCGACAGTTGTCGAGCTTCAGACGATTCTACCGGTATCTTCTCAGAGAAGGCAGCATTGCCGAGGACCCCACCGCCGGGATAGCGATGCCGAAAATCGGCCGAGCGCTGCCGCAGTCGCTCACCGAAGATGAAGTCAATGCCCTACTCGCCGCGCCCAATGTGTCCGAGCCGCTAGGTAATCGTGACAGGGCAATGCTTGAGTTGCTGTACGCTACAGGCATGCGGGTTTCGGAGCTCATCAGTCTCAAGATGAGCCAGAGGAATCTGAATCAGGGGGTCATCCGGGTCATCGGCAAGGGTAATCGCGAGCGCTTGATTCCCCTCGGCGGAGAGGCTCAGGATTGGCTTCGAGATTTTATCGACGGTGCCCGTATCGAGATTCTTCTCGAGCGCCAAACCGACTACCTGTTCCCTACCCGGCGCGGTGACTGTATGACCCGCCAAGCTTTCTGGCACATCATCAAACGCTACGGGAAAAAAGCGGGCGTGGGTAAAAAGCTCTCGCCGCACACCGTACGCCACGCCTTCGCAACCCATCTATTGAACAATGGCGCCGATCTTCGCGTCATCCAACTGCTGCTTGGCCACAGCGATGTGTCGACGACACAGATCTACACTCACGTCGCGCGGGAACGCATGAAGGAACTCCATTCTCAGCACCATCCCCGGGGCTGATAGCTCCCGCGGCTTCCAGCGATTCTGCTAGAATTCCGTCTACGTCTTCGAACTACGATTGCTGTGAGGGGTCTTAATGATTAGATCCGAAGACTTACCCTTGTGGAGAGCCGTTTGAAGCCCGAATGGTCGCTATTGCCGTTGAGTCTCTTCCTCGCCGTGTCGGTGGCGCAGGAGGATGCTGAGCTGAGCAAGGAAGAGCTCGCCGCGACGCTGTTCGGCGTGGAGGCCTCCGATATTGCGGACTCGCCTCTACCGGGCATCTATGAAGTCGCGGTCGGCTCAGACATTGGCTACATTACCTCCGACGGTCGCTATCTTCTTCAGGGCGATCTCTACGATCTCAGTACGAACGAAAATGTGACCGAGACACGGCGCGAGCGTAGACGCGTGAACGTGTTGGCCGGGGTCGATGTGGCCGACATGATTATCTTCAGTCCCGAACCCGAGGACGTAAAGTACACGGTCACGATCTTCACCGATATCGACTGCGGCTATTGCCGGCAGTTTCACAGCGAGATCGCCAAGGTCAACGAGCTGGGTATTGAAGTCCGTTACCTGTTCTATCCTAGGACGGGTCCGGATACCGATTCATGGTCTAAGGCGGAAAAGGTCTGGTGCTCGGGTGTAGACGCTCGGAATGGCGCCCTGACACTCGCCAAGTTGGGAGGCCCGATTCCGGATCAGACCTGCGATAACTCGCTTGTGAACGATCATTATGAATTGGGGGAGCTCGTCGGTGTACGAGGGACGCCAAGTGTGTTCTCAGCGTCGGGCGTGCGGTTGGGCGGCTATTTGCCACCGGATGAGCTGTTGCAGCGGCTCGAAGAAGAGTCATCCGAATAGTAGCCTGTTAGCCAGACGCTGATCTCCCCGGTTTTTGCGCAGGCCGGCTGCAAGCCCGTCTAAAAATATCGGTAGTCCCGTACAATTGGGGCGAATCTTCGAATTCTCGTCCACGTCTGGCGGTCGTTTGCGTCTCTAGAGCGACTTCGCGTTCAGCACGCATAGCTTCCATGTGGTCCACGCCTGTAGGATTGCGGTGATTAGCTACAGAGCGACTATGAGAAGAATCGTTATCGCAATCGCTTCGAGCGTGAGCCTTGTGCCAGTCGTCCATGCGCAGGCGCCGGAGTGGGCGTATCCGGTCCAGGATGATGTCGTCGTACCGTCGCCGATCGACGAAAACATGCGGCGCACGGTTCCAGGCAGCGACCGATCCTACACGCAGGCGCAGATCGATAATCATTGGACTCCTCCGGACTGGTTTCCTGACGACCACGAGCAGCTACCGGACGTTGTCGCTAACGGTGCGGGGCCGCACGTCCGGGCGTGCGCCGCGTGTCATCTAACATCGGGTGCGGGACACCCTGAATCTTCGCATCTAGCCGGTCTTCCCGTGAACTACATGCTGCGCCAGATGGCTGATTTCAAGAGCGGCGCAAGAGTGGACCGCTACTGGATGAACGAATTCGCGGCGGTGATTACCGATGCGGCAAGCCGCGAAGCGGCGGAGTATTTCGCCGCGTTGGAGCCTGCCGAGTGGGTCGACGTTGTCGAGACCGACATGGTACCAACGACCTACGCCGGTGACGGACGTATGCGCTTCTTGCATCCGAACGGCGGAACCGAACCGTTGGGTCACCGCATTATCGAGTTGCCGATTGACCCGGAGCTCGCAACGGCTCGGCATCCGTATTCCGGCTTCACAGCCTACGTGCCGCTCGGCAGCCTGGCTAGAGGCGAGACGCTCGCGACCACGGGCGATGGCGGCAAGACCATTCCCTGCGCAATCTGCCATGGCGAGGGGCTCAAGGGTCTGGGCGACGTACCGCGGATCGCCGGTATCTCGCCGCTGTATACCGTGCGACAGTTGTACGACTTTCAGAGTAAATCACGCACCGGAACCTCTGCGGCATTGATGGGCGAAACCGTCGTGAATCTCAGCATAGACGACATGATCGCTTTAGCTGCTTATCTGGCATCCTTAGATCCCTAGGCTTAAGGATCAATCCGTACGCATGTATCCTATGGGAGCCAGATGGAGTAATAGAGCGTTATGAGTCGTTGCAGCCTGTTTGTTAGTTGCCTGTTCATGTCAATTACGGCGAATGCCCATCATTCGTTTGGCGCGTTCTACGATATGAGCCAGCTGGTCGAATTGGAAGGAGAGATCACCGCCGTGTTCTGGCGGAATCCACATATACGCTTCACAATCGACGTCGTTGATAGCAGCGGTGCCGTCGCATCTTGGAAGATGGAAGCCGGCTCCGTGAATACGTTGCAGCGCTTCGGGATCGGCGAAGAAATCATCAGAGTCGGCTCCAGACTCCGAGTGTCCGGCCCGCCCTCCCGGCACGGTCTGGATACGATGTTCGTTGTTTTCGTCGTTCCGCCAGGCGGCGACGAGGTGGTGCTGAATCCCAATTTGGCGGCACGTGTTCGGCGGTCCGGCGGGGATCCGTTGCCGCAGGAACTTGTGCTCGACGATGACGTCGTCGCTGACGCGAGAGCTACGGCGCGTAGTATCTTTCGCGTCTGGACGCCCAAAGCGCGACCGAATACCGGCAGCGGCACGCACGTATGGCCGCTGACCCCGGCCGGGCAAGCAGGCAGAGACGCGTGGGACGCACTCGCGGACGATCCGGCACTGCGCTGCATTCCGCCCGGTATCCCGGTCGCGATGGATAATCCTTATCCGATCGATTTTACCGAGCAGGGAGACGACATCGTCATGCGCCTGGAGGAGTGGGACGGCGTCCGGACCATTCACATGAACCCTGATGTGAGCGCTGCCGGTCGGGCAGCCTCACAGATGGGATTCTCGGTCGGTCGTTGGGACGAAAATACTTTGATCGTTACCACGACCGACGTCGCTTATCCCTTTTTCGATGATGTTGGTACGCCCCAAAGTCCGCAGGCCGAAATCGTCGAACGATTTACACTGAGCGACGATGAAAGCCGCTTAGACTGGAACGCGACTATCATCGATCCAGTGAACTTTACCGAACCCGTGACGTTGAGTGGATATTGGGCCTGGGTGCCGGGTGAGCAGATCAAGCCGTACGAATGTACGCTGCAGGCCGAACTGATCGAATAAGAACTAAAGACGAAGGTTCTCATTATGAACGGCAACCCCAATTTAGGAAGTAGCTCCCTGGTGCTGCTGGCGACACTAGTTCTAACTCCGACGCTACCGGAATTAGTAAATGCCCAGGATTCCGGGGCCGTCTTGCGAGAATATTTAACATTGGATTGGACAGAGGCTCGAGCATTCTCTCCCGCCGTCGCGACCCAGGGTGGCAAGACAATATGGCTCGCGGGTGTAACGGCGCCGTTCGATGCGGAGGGCAATTCGCTGGTTGGCGATTTCGAGGCGCAGACCCATGAGATTTTCAGAGTCATCGAGGAGAGACTCGGAACGTTCGGCGGAACACTCGCCGACATCGTGACGATGACCGTCTACATCGGCGATACACGTTATGGTGACCCGTTCGTCGAACTTCGCGCGACCAAGTTCGAGGCTGGTCACTATCCGTCGAGCGCGTTGATCACTGTCGTCGGCTTCGCGCTTCCGGGCATACTGCTGGAGGTCAAGGCTACCGCCGTGATCGGTACCGACTGAGGCAGACGCTATACCGAGCCATAACCAAATCGCAGGGAATCCGCAATGAGATACAGCGTGCAAGGCGCCAGCATCGTCGGAGGGCTGCTGCTCGCGCCACTCGCGGCGCTCGCTCACCATAGTGTCGCTGGAACCTTCGACACGAGTGAGATTACCGAGGCAGAGGGTGAAGTTACGAGTGTGCTGTGGCGCAATCCGCACGTACGTTTCTCGCTCAGTACGACCGGAGAGAACGGCGAAGTTGAAACATGGGCTATCGAGATGACGTCGTTGAGCAGCTTGCGTCGCCGTGGCGTCGACAGCCAGTTTCTCGTCGTAGGCGACACGGTTCGCGTCGCGGGCAACCCCGCCAAGGATGGTACTGACCAACTCTACGTGCGAAATCTGTTATTGGCTGGTGGTGAGGAAATCGTGCTCAGCAACGGCGGGCCGCGTTGGACAGAGCAAGGCTTGGGTACGACCGGACCTGGGTTCGGTTCCGAGGGCGATCGCTCGCGGCCGGATCTCGGAATTTTTCGCGTCTGGAGCACGTCTTTTCAGGGCGGCAGTGCCCTCGCGCTATGGAACGACAGCTATCCGCTGACCGTTGCCGCAGAAGCAGCGGTTGCGGCATTTAATCCGGCAACCGATGCGCCGACACTGAACTGCACACCGAAGGGCATGCCCACGATCATGGAGCAACCTTACCCCATGGAGATCG
>SMUZ01025762.1_pt1 | contig 12087 bp, 14 predicted proteins | sample 2456421 | NCBI WGS metagenome assembly SMUZ01 (sample SAMN11095932, study PRJNA526329) | marine sediment metagenome | biome: Marine sediment; feature: Surficial sediment; material: Deep marine sediment; isolation source: Hadal surficial sediment | place: Pacific Ocean | collected 2014-11 | depth... | reverse complement strand
GCCTATGCGCATGCGTTCTAGTCTGTGGGGTCGCTGTTGGCCAGAACCTCTTCGGTCTGGCGCTGGCGAAATTTTTCAAGCGCTGCAGCAACGGCATCGTCATCGTTCGCGAGTATGGCCGCAGCGAGCAAGGCCGCATTGATTGCGCCGGCTCTGCCAATAGCCATGCCGCCCACCGGCACGCCGGCAGGCATCTGTACTATCGAGAGCATTGAGTCGAGGCCTCGCAATGATTCGGACTGAATAGGAACTCCGAGAACCGGTAGCCGCGTTTTCGACGCAGCCATGCCCGGCAGGTGAGCCGCGCCGCCGGCGCCGGCAATGATAACTTTCAAGCCCCGCTCTACGGCTGATCCGGCGTACTCAAACAAGAGATCAGGCGTGCGGTGCGCGGACACAACGCGAATTTCGTGGTCGATTGCGAGACTGTCAAGGGTTTCGCTCGCATGACGCATTGTTTCCCAGTCTGAGCGGGAGCCCATGATGATTGCGACCTGGGTACTCATTGCGGAAGTCTAACCAGAATGTCGTGAATGCGTCGAAAAACTTGCCGCTTGAGCGATTTCTCGGTGCGGTCGTTGACCGCCATTTTGAGGTCAACTAACAGCCGTCGCAATTCGGCGTCCGGCGCGCCGATATAGGTTTCGAATTCATCGAGTGCCTGCTTATCGTCGCCGACCAGCTTGTCTCGCCATTGCTCCGCTCCCGCGAACAATTTTTTCTCGCGGCGGTCGGAAGCACCAAGAGCTGCGAGCTGAATGCGAATCCTCTCGGCGTCCGCCTGGCGCATCAACTTGCCAATCAATAGCTTTTGTCGCCGCCGCGCCCCGTGCGACTTCATACGTGCTGCGGCGCGAACCGCGTTGAGCAGGTCTGCGCTCAGCTCCATTGTGACGAGCTCGCTGTCTTTGAGCGCAACCAGCTGTTCGCCGAGTTTTACGAGCGCCTGTTGTTCGCGCTTACGCGCGTTTTTGCTGGGCTTATTATGGATCACCGGCTAAGCTACCTTGGGGTTATCGACGGATCGCAAAAGGCGACGTATACGATGGGCGAGATTGCCACAACCGAATCTCTGGGACAAAAAGAACTCGAATCGCTGGTGCAGCAGGCGCTGGAGGAGGCCACCAGGCAAGGCATGGATCAGGCGGAAGTTGCTGCGAGTCACGACACGGGATTGACAGCAACGGCCCGACTCGGCGATGTCGAGAGCCTCGAGTACACCAACGATCGCGGTATCGGGATCACCGTCTACAAGGACATGCGCAAGGGCAATGCGAGCACCTCTGATATTTCACCGGAGTCGATCCGGGAAGCCGTGCTCAAGGCGTGTGCATTTGCCACATATACCGCGCAAGACAAGCATTCCGGTCTCGCGGAAGCGAACCTGATGTGCACCGATGTTCGGGATCTCGATCTCGATCATCCCTGGGCGATTGACGCGTCGGCCGCCATTGCGATGGCGATCGCGTGCGAGGAGATCGCGCTCAAGTACGATCCACGGATCAACAATTCCGAAGGCGCGTCAGTTTCAAGCAGTCGTAGTACGCGCGCTTATGGCAATACGCACGGCTTTATTGGCAGCTATTCGACGTCAAGCCACAGCGTGAGCTGTGTTGTGCTCGGCAGCGAAAACGGCGACATGCAGCGTGACTACTATTACAGCGCGGCGCGGGACGCTGCCGATCTCGAATCTGTCGATGTCATCGGCGAGAAAGCCGCACGACGGACTGTCAGTCGGCTCGGTGCGCGCAAGATCAAGACTACTCGCGTACCGGTGCTATTCACGCCGGAACTCGCGAGAGGTTTTATCGGACACGCCATTGGAGCCGTATCCGGCGGCGCACAGTATCGTCGTGCGTCATTCCTGCTCGATGCAGCGGGAGACAAAATCTTTCCGGATTTCGTGTCGATACAGGAACGGCCACATCTTCCCAAAGCGATGGCGAGCGTCGCCTACGACGCTGAGGGGGTTGCTACTTACGACCGAGATATCGTTGCTGACGGGGTGTTGCAAGGCTATATATTGGGCAGCTATTCGGCGCGCCGGCTTGGACTGCAAACAACGGCGAATGCGGGTGGCGCACAGAATCTTATCGTTCCAGGTAAAGATGGAAACCTGGAATCGATGATTCGTGAAATGGGCACGGGCCTCGTGGTGGAAGAGCTGATCGGCCAGGGCGTGAATGCCGTTACCGGCGATTATTCACGCGGGATTGTCGGCCAGTGGGTTGAGAACGGCGAAATTCAGTATCCGGTGCACGAAGTGACAATTGCTGGAAATCTGAGAGAGCTATACGGGCGAATTTCGATGATCGGCACAGACCAGGACACGCGCGGCGGTATTCGCTGTGGTTCGCTACTGGTCGAGGAAATGACTGTCGGAGGCAGTTAGTCATGATAGGGGACTGCGTCATGGTGAATCCGTCCTCGAAAGGTCTACACACCAAGCATCCGTCCCCTATTGTTTGACACTACCGCTATCGTTGCCGCCGGAAAGTGAAACGGGTCACAGTTGCGTCAATCGAGATCACGCCAATAAAGTAAAAAGTTAAGAACTGGGACTGCCGTCGTAGATAACCACAAAGCGATTTCTTAGGGTTTCCGTTGGACGGTTTTTTATCCGACGACAATGATTCTGACACAACTGCTACAACAGCCAACGACCTCCTCGAAGCTTCTTGTCTGCGACCCTTTCCGGGTGCCGGATCAGGAGGAGCTTGTCAAAGAGGTCATCGGCCTGGCCAACGCTGACGTCGATGGTCCCCGGTACATCCTGTTTGGGGCCAACCCGGGGGCCATGGAAGGCAGCGGTGTCGTCGGTATCGCTGAAAGCGCCATGGCTGACCTGAAGAAAGCGCATCGGCTGTTATCGGCACTGATCGAACCGGTTGTCCACCTGGCATTCATCTTCGACAGGATTAACGGCAAGCTCGTTGGCGCTCTCGAAATTGACGGCTGCGATGAGGGGCCGTATGTCGTCGGGCAGGATTTATCCAAAGAACTTTCGCAAGGCCAATCCTGGATACGGGAGGGTCGGGATCTTCGCGCCATCCAGTCCGCTGATTTGGCGTCGCTCGGCAAAACCGAGGCAGACAATGAGCCCGCTGAGCCGTTCAACCCACCCCCGATATCGGTGGGTTTCAACGACCAGCCGAATTGCAAAGTACTCGAGATGTCCGTGCCTGATACCTCAAATCCGCCGTTTGCCCACGATAAACAGAAAGTCAAAGAACCCAGGGATTTGAAAAAGGTGATCAAAGATGCTGTCGAAACAGTAACAACCCAGATTTTGCGATTGCGGCCCGGATACGAGCCCAATATCGCTGCCAATACCGCAGAACTCCGGGAAACCAAAACACTATTCGCCGACGCAGATAACCACTACTACTACGAAGAAAAAGCACTGCAGCTGAATCTGATTGTCAGCAACGACGGAACGGAGATCGTCAGGGATGTGAGCATGGAGCTCGGTTTCCCGCGACTCCCGGATTTCGATGTGGCCGACCGCTTATATACTAGTCCGTTTGATAAACGCTCAAACCATGAGCTTAAGAATCTTGGCTACCCGACGGTAAAGCGCGACAGCGCCGTCATAATGGTGCGTAGCTCGATTGGCGTTCTTGCCCCGGGCAGTCCGGAGCCGGCATTTCGATGCGCGCTGCGGTTGGCGGTCGGCCCCGGCATGCGGGGAAAGAAAATAGCGATCCACTACACGCTCCGCGGGCAGAACAAGCAAGAATTTGGTAAGGGACGCCTGAAAATTATATTTGGCAAGCTAGCGCAACCCTGATTGCCTCTCCACTGACGCCACTGGATTCCTCGGATGCGAGGAATGCAATCATCTCGGCTACTTCCTGGGGCGAGACAACGCGGCCCGGCGGATACAGTGCCGCCCTTTCCTGCCACACCTGATCAGTCGAGATATCCCGATCCTTCGCTTCCTGGCGCGCCGAGCGTTCAGCCATCTCCGTCCGGACCCAGCCGGGCAGAACGGCGTTCGATGTGATGCCGAAAGATCCACCGTCCAGCGCAACCGAACGCATCAATCCCAGCAGCCCGTGTTTGGAACTGTTGTATGCGCTCCCACCATGTTCTGCAACCAAACCAGCCGTAGAACTCGTGAATACGACGCGCCCATATTGACGTTCGATCATTCCCCGTAATACAAGCCGCGAGAGATGGAATGGCCCGTCAAGATTGACCCGCATCGTCTCACTCCAGACGTCCGGATCCTGTTCCCAGATGACCCGCTCGTGAGCTGACCCGATACCGTGGTTGCATATGAAAATCTCAATCGGACCCAGGCGTTTCTCGGCATCTGCAACCGCATGCGCGCAGCCCTCTGCAGTTCCGAGGTCTGCCACTGAATATTCGAGACCTGTTTCTTCCAGTTCGTCCTTGCTTCGTGCGACGCACATTACTAGCGCGCCGCGTGAGGCCAAAAGCTCTGCAGTAGCACGCCCTATTCCGCGGCCTCCGCCTGTGATCAGAGCTACACGCCCTTCGACTCCAGCCATGCTGCGTCAGGACTCGGCTTTATCCAGCAATTGCGTCAGGGTTTGATCACCCACCGTACTGGCAATTGCCGAGTCGAGTTCAACACCGAGTCCGTGTATTGCATTTTCCCATTTTGGGTCACGATACGAGCCTGTCTCGCCATGGATGCGTACCACAGCGAGAATATCGGTCAATTTGATACGCGACATCTCCCGTGCGGGCACCAGCTCCTCCGTTTCGGTCAGGGTCAGAAGTTTCTTCGATTCGAGGCCGTCGATGATCGGGGTCAGCGTTACTGACGGAATCCTCATGTGGTGTGCCAATGTACGAATCGTTTCACTGGAATCGCCATTGCGAAACGCACGACCAATCAGGAACATGATGTTGAGTGCGAGGTGTTCGCGCATTGAATTCGACAGCCTCGGTTCGCGCCGGCCGATACGCAAATAGGCGGGATTCTGGTGGTAAAACGCGAGTTGCGATCCGATCAGCAGGATCAGCCAGTTCATGTACAGCCAGATCAACGTCGTGATTGCGATGGCAAAGCCCGAATAGATCAGTAGCGTTCGCGACGAGTACACGACAAAGGTCGCGAATATCACGCTGATGCTTGCCCAGGCGAATCCCGCGGCGAGTCCGCCGATAAGCGCTGAGCGAAAGCGAACCCGCGTATTGGGCATGTACATGTACAGAAACGTAAAAACGCCGGTCACAAGCAAATAGGGTGTCAGCTTGCTGGTTACCACGACTATCGGGCCCAGAAAATCGACACTCAGGAAAAACTGGACCATCGCATTACTGCCCAACGATGCAATCATGCCGAGCGCAACAAAAATTATCACAGGACCGATCAGTAGCACGACCAGGTATTCGACTATGCGGCGCGCAAAATTCTGTCGTTTCGCCACGTGCCAGACGTAGTTAAAACTCTCCTCGATCTTCTGTACCATCGAAATCGCGGTATAGATAAAGAACGCAAAGCTGATGCCACCGAGCACGCCACCCTCGACGTTGTCGACCAAGTCGATTACCTGTCTTGTAATTTCCGCGCCCTGGGTACCGAGTGGTTCGAGCATCGTGTACAGCACTGGTTCGAGCTGGTTGTGCACGCCGAATCCCTTGAGGACCGAAAAGCTGAAAGCAAGCAGCGGCACGACTGACAGCAGGGTCGTGTAGACGAGGCTCATCGAGCGCATCATCAATCCACCGGCAGACGTGTCCCGGACCAGGGCAACGGTGTAACGCAGCACGTTGGCGAGAATACGGCCGGGTATGCCGTACTCGTAGAGCATGTCACTCCAGACGAGCCGCTCGAAACGTTCACGTAGTACGGCGATCATTGCTGGATGTTAACCCATTGTGGGAGCGCTTATTATCCCGCTCGACGGGGCCTTGGAGCGCGGTGGCTGCTAGTCAAACAGTCGCGTCAGGGCTTCCTGGTACCTCTCGCTGGTCTGGTTCAGGATATCGGCCGGCAACGTGGGGCCAGGCGCTGTCTTGTCCCAGTCCAGTGTGTCGAGATAGTCGCGCACGAACTGTTTATCAAAACTTGGCGGGCTGATGCCGACTTTGTAACCCTCGACCGGCCAAAATCTCGATGAGTCCGGCGTGAGCACTTCGTCGATCAGGTACAGACGACCTTCGTGGTCGAGCCCGAACTCGAACTTGGTATCCGCGATGATGATGCCGCGTTCGAGTGCATAACTGGCAGCCCGTTCATATATCTGGATCGACAAGTCACGAACGCGTGCGGCCAACTGGTCTCCAACCAGTTCGACAACTTGCTCGAAGTTGATGTTCTCGTCGTGATCGCCGGCCGCGGCCTTGCTTGCCGGCGTGAATAGTGTCTGCGGTAGTTGTTCGGCCTGCGATAGATCGGGTGGCAACTTGATACCACAGACCTGGCCAGATTCCTGGTAGTCGCGCCAGCCCGAACCGATAAGATAGCCGCGAACGACGGCCTCGATCGGCAATGGCTTAAGGCGCTTCACAACCAGCGAGCGACCACGCAACGACGGGATCAGTTCGGCGTTGTCCACAACATCGTCGACGCTGCGGTCCGTCAGCTGGTTCTCGACGAGATCGGCCATCATTCGGAACCAACGCAGGGAGATATCCGTGAGCACGCAGCCCTTCATCGGAATCGGGTCCGGCAGCACGACATCGTAGGCGGACATTCGATCCGTCGTCACGATCAGAAGGTGATCATCGTCGACACTGTATATGTCGCGCACCTTGCCGCGTCCGATCAGGGGCAAGCCCGGAATCATCGATTCGAACAGCGCGTCGACAGAATTCATGGCACGGATGATCACTGTTGGGCTGAAACGACGCAAGCGGTTGCGATAGGATTGGCTAACGGCATCTCGCGGGGGGGTTCGATTGTACTGGGGTAAAATCATTGGCACATTGGCCGGGCTTGCGACACGGCAGCCATGGGTTGCACTACTCGGCCTGTTTGTCGGCGACCAGTTTGATCGTGGTTTTGCGAGGCGTCACCGCCAATTCGAGTACCAGGGCGCCATCGTGGGCCGCCTGCCCGAAGAGTATGTCCGGCCTCTGTTTCAAACGATGGGACATCTGGCCAAGTCCGATGGCCGAGTCAGCGAAGCCGAAATTCGGGCGGCACGATCGATCATGCATCGCATCGGACTCGGGCCTGCGAAGGTGCGTCATGCGATCAGCTGGTTTGAAGACGGCAAGCGGCCGGAATTTCCATTGCTGCAGACGATTCGACACACTCGACGAATCGCGGCGCGCAAGCACGAGCTGCGGTTACTGTTCGTGCGCCTGTTGCTCGAAGTCGCGCTGGCGAAAGATCGCCTCAACCAGAAGAAGAGGGCGCTGATCTGGACAGTCTGCACCGAATTTGAGATCGGGCGGGTCGAGCTGGCACAACTCGAGGCGATGATGCGCGCACAGAAGGGTTTCAGGCACTCGCCGGCAGGTGATGCCGATGCTGCGCGAGTGAAAAATGCCTACCAAACGCTGGGGATGGATCAGTCTTCGACCAATGCAGAAATAAAGAAGGCCTATCGACGGCTCATGAGCCGTAATCACCCGGATAAGATCGCAGGCAGCAATCCGGCTCCAGACGTTATCGCGGCGTCAGAACGGCGTACGCGGGAAGTCAGAAGCGCGTACGAAATGCTCAAGGCGCGGCGTTCGATTCGCTAGCGAATGCCGGCTCAGGTACATTTGGCAGCAAAACGGGGATTAAACAGTGACGCCACTCATAGCACCTTCGATTCTATCCGCAGATTTCGCGCGGCTCGGCGAGGATGTGACAGCCGTACTCGATGCCGGCGCCGACATCGTGCACTTCGACGTCATGGACAATCATTTTGTTCCGAACCTGACGATCGGCCCGCTGCTTTGCGCGGCGCTGCGTAAATACGGGGTCGAAGCGCCTATAGATGTGCACCTGATGGTCGAACCCGTCGATCGCATCATTCCGGACTTCGCGAAGGCGGGCGCCAGTTATATTACGTTTCATCCCGAGGCGAGTAAGCATGTCGATCGGTCTCTCGCGCTCATTCGCGACGAAGGCTGCAAGGCCGGGCTTGTTTTCAATCCGGCCACGCCGTTGTCGGTCCTCGAGCATGTCATCGACAAGATCGACATGGTGCTGATCATGTCGGTGAATCCTGGCTTTGGCGGCCAAAAATTCATTGCATCCGCGCTCGATAAACTGCGCGAGGCGCGCGCACTGATTGACGCAAGCGGCAGGGAAATCCGGCTCGAGATCGATGGCGGGGTGAAAGTGGACAATATCGGCGAGATTGCGGCGGCGGGCGCCGACACTTTTGTCGCGGGATCCGCGATCTTTGGTAGTGATGACTACGCGGCGACGATCGCAGCGATGATAGCGGAAATTAATAAACGATCGTAGGATGGCCTTCAGGCCCGAATGATTCGGCCCTTATTATCCCCCTTGAGGGGAAAAGAGCCTCCCACACAGTGTCCTATAGCTTGCGATTCGGCCGCGCGCCGTACACGACAATCGTCTTGCCGCTCGCCGTCACGAGGCCCTGCTCCTCGAGAACTTTAAGTACGCGACCGGCCATTTCCCGTGAACAACCTACCAGACGGCTCAACTCCTGGCGGCTGACTTTAATCTGCATGCCGTCGGGGTGCGTCATCGCGTCGGGCTCGTTACAGAGGTCCATGATGGCGTGGGCAACGCGTCCCGTGACATCGACGAAGGCAAGATCACCGAGTTTGCGATTGGTCTTGTCGAGGCGTGTCGCGAGCTGTGTGGCGAGTTCAAATACGAGCCCCGGGCTTTCGCTCGCGATCTGGCGGAATCGCGGATAGGTCATCTCGGCGATTTCGCATTCCGTTCGCGTTCGCACCCAGGCGCTGCGCGTTGGTTGCTCGTAGAAAAGACCCATTTCACCGAAGAACTGACCCTTGTTCAGGTACGCCAACACCATTTCGTTGCCGTCTTCGTCCTCGATCATCACCTCGACCGATCCCTCGACGATGTAATACAACACATCGGGCAAATCACCGGCGTGGATCATAACTGTCTTGGAAGGGACAGTCCGTACGCGACAGTAGCTCAAGAATCGATTGATTGCTGGTACGTCGCTCAAGGTCTTCGCTGTATTTTGCATGGGGTATTCCTTTAGGCAGCTGCGGCCCCTCTTTTAATACAGATGGCCGTCAAGGGCAAGCTAAGTCCGTCAGACCCAGTACGCGGTCTTGGTCATGATCTTCGATGTCCAGCGCATGAGCAGTCGCGCGGGTTCGGGCAAGTCGGCGGCACCCGCGTCGACTGCATTGTCGCCATGCTGTTGTTCCTCATCGCGCATCTTCTCGACGATGGCGCGACTTCTTGCATCGTCTTCGGGCAATCGGTGCAGGTGGCTGGTCAGGTGGGCGCAAACCTGGCGTTCGGTCTCGGCAATAAAACCGAGGCTCCATTTGTCGCCAAACAGACCGCTGACGGCACCGATTGCGAAGGAGCCCGCGTACCACAGCGGGCCCAGGCGGCTGGGCCTGGCATCGAGTTCTGTCAGGCGTTGCTCGCACCATGAGAGGTGATCAAATTCCTCCTCAGCGGCGTGTTGCATCTGCTGCCTGATCGTTTCATCGTGCGCAACGGCAGCATGGCCCTGATACAGGCCTTGGGCTGCGACTTCGCCGGCATGGTTGACACGCATCAGACCCGCAGCATGGGTCTTTTCACTGTCGCTGAGGTCAGAATCGGCAATGCCTTCAGCCGGATTTTCGCGCGCGATTCTACTCGCCGGGGCGGCAGCCGTTCTCAAGGCATCGTTAATGCCCGAGATCAGCCGGTCCAGCGGCGTAAGGTCACGTTCCTGCATGACCACATTATAACCCGTATACTCCGCCGTCGATTCCTGGAGCCCACAATGAATTTGCACAATCTAATCGCTATCCTATTCCTGTTTGCCGCCGTAACCGTTAACGCGGCCGAGGAAGAGGAAGAGGTGCCGGCGAGTCCGTGGGCTGGAAAGGCAACGCTCGGCTATTTGGCCACGTCCGGAAATACAGAAAATTCCAGTCTCAATTCGGCGTTCGAAATTTCCTACACGACTGGCGACTGGCAGCATCTATTTGACGTATCCGCGATCAACTCGACCGAGGACAATGCCACTACGGCCGAGGCTTACGCCGCCGGCTGGAAAAGCGAGCGACAGCTGTCGGAGGTCAATTTCCTGTTCGGCCGGCTCAACTGGCGCAAAGATCGATTCAGCGGCTACGATACCCAGTTCTCGCAGACTGTGGGCTACGGTCGTCGCATCATCGATAGCGAGAAGCACAGCCTGAACGGCGAGATCGGCGCAGGTGCGCGGCAATCCGACGTGGCTGATGGCACAAATGAGAACGAAACAATCCTCACGGGCGCTCTGCAGTACACGTGGGCGATTAGCGAGACGGCCGAGTTTCGCCAGGATCTGCTGGTCGAAGCCGGCTCTCAAAACACCTATATAGAGTCGGTGACAGCCTTGTCAGCCAGACTGATTGGACAATTGGCCCTGGTTGCCTCATACAGGATTCAAAACAACTCGGAAGTGCCGGCTGGCACCGAAAAGACCGACACCTTCACAGCCCTGTCATTCGAGTATGCTTTCTGAACCTTCGACGCGAATACGTAACTGTTTGAAAAAAAACAGGAAAAATCATTCGGTTTGTAGATCGATTATTTAGCTGGATTCGCCAGGATAGTTTGCATCTCGGCGGTCCCTACAGTAGAATTTCGCGCCTTTCGGCCCTCCGGCAGGCAGTGGCCAATTTAGAAGAAATATCCCTACGGAAGAGATAATGACTACGTTTTCTGCAAAGCCAGCAGAGGTACGACGCGACTGGTTCGTGGTTGATGCGACCGGCAAGACGCTGGGTCGCTTGTCGAGCGAGATCGCGCGTCGTCTGCGTGGCAAACACAAACCCGAATACACGCCGCATGTCGATACCGGTGACTACATCGTCGTCATCAATGCGGAGAAAGTCCGTGTCACTGGCAACAAGCTCAAGGACAAGATCTATTACCATCACACGGGCTACATCGGCAACCTGAAGTCGATTACGCTCGAGAAGCAACTCATCAAGGCACCAGAGCGCGTAATTGAAGGTGCTGTGAAAGGCATGTTGCCGCGAGGCCCGTTGGGTCGCCAGATGTTCAAGAAGCTGCGCGTATTCAAAGGCCCGGAACATGATCATGCTGCACAGCAGCCGATCTCACTGGAAATCAATGTCTGAGACCGACGAGTCTGAGGCCAGAGGCAAATAAATGAGTGACACACGGTATTATGGGACGGGCCGCCGCAAGACGTCCACTGCTCGCGTATTTCTGAAGGCAGGCAGCGGCGCTATTACGGTCAACAATCGTCCGCTCGACCTGTTTTTCGGTCGCAAGACAGCACGCATGATTGTTCGTCAGCCACTTGAATTGATGCGCCTTGCGGACCAATTCGATGTCAATGCGACCGTCAAAGGTGGTGGCACGACTGGTCAGGCAGGCGCTATTCGACACGGCTTGACCCGGGCGTTGATGCAGTACGACGAGTCTCTGCGACCGATGCTGCGCAAGGCAGGTTTTGTGACCCGCGATGCTCGGGAAGTTGAGCGGAAAAAGGTTGGTCTGCGCAAAGCACGTCGCGCAACGCAGTACTCGAAGCGCTAGACTCGACCGGGGCGTCACCCACCAGGATTTGGGGGATCGTCTAGCGGTAGGACTGCGGACTCTGACTCCGCCAACCAAGGTTCGAATCCTTGTCCCCCAGCCAAAAAAATGTGGGCCCCATCAGGGGCCTATTTTTTTCAATCCTTAATCAGGCGCGCATTTCCCGGACGCCGTTATCGTCACCGATCAACAAGACATCCGCTGCGCGGTGCGCAAAAATTCCGACCGTGACGATTCCCGGGATCTGATTGAGGCGAGCTTCCATTTCGAGCGGGTTGCCAATCGCAAGGTCGTGCACGTCGATAATATGGTTACCGTTGTCGGTCACGAATCCCTCGCGCCAAACAGGCTGGGCCCTCATTATGAGGAGCTGGCGCGAGACAAAGGTCTGCGCCATTGGCAGTATTTCGAGCGGCAAAGGAAATTCACCGAGCATG
>SMUZ01084746.1_pt1 | contig 12106 bp, 9 predicted proteins | sample 2456421 | NCBI WGS metagenome assembly SMUZ01 (sample SAMN11095932, study PRJNA526329) | marine sediment metagenome | biome: Marine sediment; feature: Surficial sediment; material: Deep marine sediment; isolation source: Hadal surficial sediment | place: Pacific Ocean | collected 2014-11 | depth 0-1... | reverse complement strand
GGCCGCCTGTGCAAGCTCGGCCTCCAGATTGCCGCCAAGAACGATATCCGTACCGCGACCCGCCATATTAGTGGCGATGGTGATCGCACCAGGTCGGCCCGCCTGCTGAACCACTATGGCTTCGCGCTCATGCTGCTTCGCGTTCAGGACCTCATGGTCGATCTTGCGTTTCTTGAGCAGTGACGACAACAACTCCGAGGTCTCGATCGAGGTCGTGCCGACCAGCACGGGCTGGCCACGCTCACGGCAATCGCAGATATCCTCAATGATCGCCTCAAACTTGTCATCTTGCGTCAGGTAGACGAGATCCGGTGCGTCATCACGAACCATGTCACGATGCGTCGGTATGACGACCACTTCGAGACCGTAAATCTGCTGGAATTCGAAGGCCTCGGTATCAGCCGTACCCGTCATGCCCGACAGGTTGTCGTACAGGCGAAAGAAGTTCTGAAATGTAATCGACGCGACGGTCTGATTCTCCTGCCGGATCGCCACGCCCTCCTTGGCCTCAATTGCCTGGTGCAGACCATCGGACCAACGCCTTCCGGGCATCGTGCGCCCTGTGAATTCGTCCACAATCACAACTTCGCCGTCTTTGACTATGTATTCGACGTCGCGATGGTAAATCGCATGCGCCCTGAGTGCCGCGTTGAGGTGATGTAACAGGCGAATGTTACCCGCATCATAAAGGCTCTCGTTTTCTTCAATCAGGCCCGCCTGTACCAACAGCGATTCGACTTTCTGGTGACCGTCCTCGGTCATGTGTGCCTGCTTGGCTTTTTCATCAGTGATGAAATCGCCTCGCTTGACCAGCTTGCAAGCGACGATCTTGCCGGTCTCATCGACGGCAATAACATCGGCCGAATGAGATTCGGCGATATCGACAGCGTCGTCGAGGCTCATGACCTCGCTTTTTTCGCCATCGTCTCCCGCGAGTGTTACTGCGGCACCTTTTTCGTCAACCAGCGTGACCTGCCGCGCACCGATGTCGTAGTTAGTCGCCGCATCCGTCTCAATGTGCTGCTCGAGTTTTGGAATCAACTTATTGATCTGTCCGTACAAGTCCGTACTGGATTCAGCCGGCCCGGAAATGATCAGCGGCGTGCGTGCCTCATCAATGAGAATGGAGTCCACTTCATCGACGATCGCGAAATTTAGACCACGCTGCGCCTTATCCGCTAGTGAGAAAGCCAGGTTATCGCGCAAATAATCGAAGCCCAGCTCATTGTTGGTCGCGTACGTGATATCGCTATCGTAAGCCGCACGCTTCTCTTCCTGCGTCTGTCCACTCTTGGACACACCGACCGTCAGTCCGAGAAATTCGTACACGGGACGCATCCAGTCTGCGTCGCGCTGGGCGAGGTATTCGTTCACTGTGACGATGTGGACGCCGTCGCTGCTGATGGCATTCAGATAGGCGGGCAAGGTCGCCACGAGAGTCTTGCCTTCACCCGTGCGCATTTCGGCGATATTGCCATCGTGAAGCACCATCCCGCCGATGAGCTGAACGTCGAACGGTCGCATCCCAAGCGTTCGTACCGCGGCTTCGCGGGCCACGGCGAACACCTCCGGCAAAAGGTCTTCAAGTGACTCACCATCGTTGTAGCGTTTTTTGAACTCGTCGGTCTTGCCGCGCATTGCGGCGTCGTCAAGCGCCTGCAAGCCCTCCTCAAACGAATTGATCTTACTGACGGTTTTTGAGTATTCGCGTAACAGCCGCTGATTGCGACTACCGAAAATACGAGTCAAGAAATTGGCCACGGGGGCTCCTGCAACAGATTGGCGCGCAAAGCCCGCTATTCTATCGAAACTCGCGATTTAAGGGTGATTTCCGGGAAATCAATATGCCCGGAATTAACGATTCGGCCGGATGGCCTACTTGGTGGATTCGCGGATGAAATTTACCGGATTGACGCGACGGCCATTTTTGAGCACCTCGAAGTGCAGGTTCGGTCCGGTAGCGCGACCGGTCTCGCCCATCAGGGCAACCGTTTGCCCTTTTTTGACTTCATCACCAACCTTGACCAGGTTTTCCGAATTATGCGCGTATCGGGTTGAGTAGCCATTGCCGTGGTTCACCTCAACCATGATGCCGTACCCGTATCGATCTGCCGACCAGGTCACAACGCCGTCCGCAACCACCAAAACGTCTGCACCAAGTTTGCCGGCAAAATCGATCCCGGTGTGGTTGGCGAGTTTGCCCGTGAACGGATCGGTGCGCTTGCCGAAGTACGATGAGATCCAGCCCGAGCCGACGGGCCGCCCTTGCGGATAAACCCGCTTATTGAGATTCTGATGCATCAACACGGCTTCGAGCACGCCAAGTTGTGCTTCGCGATTATCAAGTTGGTAGTCGAGCAACTGCATCGCATTCACGACTTCCGGCACGGCAACATTGGATCCTGTTGCGACCGGCTCTTCTGGTCCGCCAACAGCCGGCATGGAGTCGAAATCGAATTCGCCATCTTCAAGGTCGGCCATTCCAGTGAGGCGACGACCGAGTGCATCAAGGCGAATAATCCTTGCATTCATTTGTGCAATGCGTATCGCGAGCGCGTCGAGCGTATCCTCACTTGTATGACGAATCGTGTCGATATTGCTGCGCTGCTGTTGCAGTTCGTCGATCAATTCGGCGACCGCTGTCTGACTGACACCCGAACCCGTTATCGATGAGTACCAGTAACCGCCCGTAAATCCTGTCACCGAGACGATGAGCGAAAATGCAATGGCGGCGGCCCATGCGTGCGCGCCCGACAGGTTAATTTGCCTGGGCTTGCCAAAGCTCTTGCCAAAAATGACTACATTCATCGAGAAAACCTCGAAAGTGTCTGCGCTCTGTCGTTGCTGATGATCTTTCCGGCCATCGACTTACAGGGCTGTGCCGAATGCCGGCAACCTCTTGTTATTCTGTTCCTGCTGTCATTATTCACTTTGGTAGCCCCGCTGTCGTAGGATCGAATCCCTTAGACCGGTGGATTTGCGCCTCCGCCTTTCGACGGGTTTGCCCTTATCGAGATAAACAATATGCATAATGTCTGTTTTTAATACAAGAAAAAGCCTCCCGAACCGCGATTTTTGTCACTTTGGGGGCTCCATGAGTGCCAACTGCGTCACACTTTCATGCCCATAAAACGCCTTAAAAATCTATTAAACGCTAATGACAACGGGGACTTAGGCGATATAGTTCAGCACGCCCGTAACATGGACGCGTTACTACAGGTGTTGCAGAAGGCTCTACCCGCGGATCACGCGACCAGCATCGCCGCAGCCAACATTCGCGACGATGGCCAGCTCGTGATTCTGGCGAAATCCTCGGCCTGGGCCTCCCGCCTGCGCTTTGAGACCGAAGCGCTGATCGAAGCCGCCCGCGAAACCGGCGCGGACGTTATGTCTTGTACCGTGCGCGTGACAAGGGAGTGATCTGGCGCTGCGCTTTATTTGCGGCCAAAAACATCCCGTCCACAGGCCCTATTCGCGGCTGCACTCAGCGCGTTGTCGCCCGCATGGCCGCATGCCGCGTGCGGGGATAACCGCACTGAGCGCATGTCGTATTAAGCGATGGGCGGTTATCGCCGAGCGCGGCACATGGCCGGCTATGCGTAGGAAGGAGTGGCGTACGAGATCGGCGCTTTCGCCGAGTCCTCAAATGTCACTTCTTCCCAAGCGGCCGTCTCGTCGAGTAACGCACGCAGCAACTTGTTGTTGAGCTCGTGACCGGACTTGTAAGCACGGAACTCGCCAATCACGCAGTGGCCGAGAAGATACATGTCACCGATCGCGTCGAGAATCTTGTGAATAACGAACTCGTTTGCGTATCGCAATCCATCCTCGTTGAGAATCCGGTAGTCGTCGAGCACAATTGCGTTATCCATGCTGCCGCCAAGCGTGAGATTACGCTCGCGTAGCGCTTCAACATCGCGCAGGAAACAAAAGGTTCGGGCACGACTAACTTCTTTCAGAAACGACGTCGATGAGAAATCGATCGTTGCATGCTGTGTCAACTTATTGAAGACGGGGTGATTGAAATACACTTCGAAACTGACCTTGAATCCATTGAATGGAACTAGCTCCGCCCATTTGTCGCCGTCTTCGACCCGGACTTTTTTCTTGATGCGAATAAATCGCTTCGGCAGATTTTGTTCTTCGATCCCCGCTGATTGCAACAGAAATACGAAGGGTCCGGCGCTGCCGTCCATGATCGGCACTTCGGGCGCCGATAAATCGACATGCGCATTGTCAATTCCGAGCCCCGCGAACGCGGACATCAGATGTTCGACAGTTGCGACCTTGACGCCGTCCTTGACCAGGGTTGTGCCCAGCATGGTCTCGCCAACCAGGCGTGGATCGGCTTTGATATCGACAGGGTGGTCGAGATCAACGCGTCTGAACGTAATACCAGAATTTTCCGCGGCGGGTCGCAAGGTCATGTAGACCTTTTTGCCGGTGTGTAGACCAACACCAGTAGCGCGGATAGCCGTTTTCAGTGTTCGTTGTCGCAGCATTGAGTATCAATATCATCGATCGCCGCGCGCAAGATTACCATACGTGGCAAGTAGTTGACTTCTTTCCGGTGAGAATTGAGGGGTGCGCTGCGTAGCGCGGGAGGAGTGCCGGCCCGGGCGATCCGGGCCGGCGAAGCGGAGGTCCTGCTGTGACGGCTTGCGCCGTCGTCAATCGGCCTGACGTCTCAGAAACGCCGGAATGTCCAACATCTCTTCCTGCAGCCCTGCCTCATTGAGGCCATCTCCAACTGCACGCTTGCGCTGTACGGTCGGCTTGTCGAGGCCATGGTAATTCGGCTCGGCAGCGGCGGCTGCGCGGCGCACGATACGCACCGGAGCCTCGGCGTTGGCTAGACTATGACCGAGACCGGTCGCAACCACGGTAACGCGAATTCGATCCGTCATATCCGGATCAATTACTGTACCAACCACAACTGTGGCATCGTCGGACGCGAATTCCTTGATCGTGTTACCGACTTCCTGAAATTCTCCGATCGACAGATCCATGCCCGCCGTCACGTTCACCAGGATGCCCTTCGCACCGGCAATGTTGATGTCCTCGAGAAGTGGGCTCGAGATTGCCGACTCGGCTGCTTCGCGCGCGCGATCCTCGCCCGACGCCGTACCCGATCCCATCATTGCCATGCCCATCTCGGCCATGACGGTTCTGACATCTGCGAAGTCCACGTTGATCAGGCCCGGTCGCGTAATCAGCTCAGCGATACCCTGCACTGCTCCTTGCAAAACCTCGTTTGCGGACCGGAACGCGTCGAGTAATGTCGTTTCCCCGCCGAGCACGGCCAACAATTTCTCATTCGGAATCGTTATCAACGAGTCAACATATTTGCCAAGCTCGGTAATACCTTGTTCCGCTATCGTCATACGCTTGCGACCCTCCATATCGAACGGTTTCGTCACCACCGCTACCGTCAGAATCCCAAGTTCCTTGGCACACTGTGCAACAATAGGCGTTGCACCAGTTCCGGTGCCGCCACCCATGCCGGCCGTAATAAACAACATGTCGGCACCCTCGATCACTTCATGTATCCGGTCGCGATCCTCCATCGCCGCCTGACGGCCGATGTCTGGATCTGATCCCGCACCCAGTCCCTTGGTAATGTTGCAGCCAATCTGCAATGCCGTACGCACGCGGGCGCTTTTTAGCGCTTGCGCATCCGTATTCGCGCAGATGAAATCAACACCATCAATCCCGGCGTCAACCATGTGCGCGACGGCATTGCCGCCGCCGCCGCCGACGCCTATGACTTTTATGACGGCATTCTGGTTATGTGCATCCATTAGTTCAAACATTTGCGTTTCCTCCGCTTCTAGACCTCTTAGTGGGGTTATCCCCGTTGTCACTCCCCGGCAACTCAATGCCGGAATTCTTAAAACTGTCCACCAAACCAAGCCTTCATCCGGTTCCACGTGTCACCCAGGTTGCTGCTGATCGGCGTGCTGCGTGCTGAGCGCCGTGACAGGCTTTCGTTGCCATACAGAAGTAGCCCAACGCCCGTGGCATATATCGGGTTACAAATAACGTCCACGAGCCCTTCGACGTACTGCGGCGCACCAAGCCGCACCGGCATGTGGAATACTTCCTCGGCCAGTTCAACCGCACCTTCCATTTTGGCGCTGCCACCTGTGATGATGACGCCTGCCGCAATCAATTCTTCAAAACCGCTTCTTGTCAGCTCATCTCGAATTAGACCGAAGAGTTCTTCATATCTTGGCTCAACGATTTCTGCGAGCGTTTGTCGCGCAAGCCTGCGCGGTGGCCGATCGCCGACGCTTGGCACTTCGATCGTTTCATCAGGATTCGCGAGTTGCGACAACGCGCAGGCGTACTTTATTTTGATTTCCTCGGCATACTGCGTCGGCGTCCGCATCGATACAGCAATGTCGTTGGTTACCTGGTCACCCGCAATCGGAATGACCGCGGTGTGTTGAATTGCACCGCCAAGGAATACGGCAAGGTCAGTCGTTCCACCGCCAATATCGACAATGCATGCACCGAGTTCTTTTTCATCGTCAGTCAGCACTGAATAACTCGACGCCAACTGTTCCAGCACGATATCGTCAACTTCGAGTCCGCAACGCTGTATGCACTTGACGATATTTTGTGCCGCGCTCTCCGCACCCGTCACCATGTGCACTTTCGCTTCCAGGCGCACACCGTACATGCCTACCGGTTCGCGAATGCCCCCCTGGTTATCAATCAAGAATTCCTGTGGCAAGATATGCAATATTTTCTGATCTGCGGGAATCGCGACCGCGCGAGCGGCATCGATGACTCGATCAACATCTCCGGCGGTAACTTCCTTGTCGCGCACGCCCACGATGCCGTGCGAATTCAGACTGCGCACGTGGCTACCCGCTATCCCGGTGTACACCGAGTGAATATCGCAACCGGCCATGAGTTCAGCTTCCTCAACAGCGCGTTGAATTGAATGCACAGTTGACTCGATATTGACCACAACACCTTTCTTCAATCCGCGCGACGGATGCGAGCCAATGCCCACGACCTCGATCGCGCCACTTTCATTGATTTCCCCGACGATCGCGACGACTTTGGACGTTCCAATGTCGAGCCCTACGATCAAGTTCTGGTCACCCCGTTTGGACATTCAGCGGTCACCTCTCAGTGCGAGCATGTTGTCGGTGTTCTGCCGAGGGTCTTCAACCGGTGTGTTGGATCCGTTGATCCAGCCAATCGTAAAGCCATTGCTGTACCGCATGTCCACGTATTCGATATCGTTTCCCCGTCTCACAATGATGTCAGCGACGATGTCGAGAAATAACTGGATGCGGCCCGTGATGTCTCGTCGCCCGAGCCGAACCTGGACACCGTTTTGCAACGTCATCTCCCAAGCTCCTCGTTGATCGAGATGCACGCGACGCAGGTCGAGTCCAACCGGAATCAATCGCTCGCGCACATCCAGATAACGTCTGGCCACATCGGCGGAACGACCCTCGGGGCCACTCAATCTCGGCAACTCCGCAGGAACATGACGCACGCTATCGACGAATAACTCACCGCGAACATTCAGCAGTCCGCGTTTGCCCCAGACAGCCGCCGGCACCTGCTCATTGACCGTTATGCGCAATCGATTTGGCCAGCGCCGCGCGACCGTTGCCTGATCGATCCATGGCAGTAAAACAATGCGTTGTTGTATCGCAGCGAGGTCCGCACTGACGAATCCGTCCTCAAGTTCGTCACTGATGGCCTCCTCAATCTGTAGGGCGGTGACGCGCTGGAACGGGCCGTTAATCTCGATTGAGAGTATCGGGCGATCGAGCATGCTCGAACTGATGAAATAGGTTGCGACGACAATGGCAACCGCCACAAGCGGCGTGACCAGCAAGCTGGCACGAATTTTCGGCATCGAAAATCCAGTCGCTTTCTGTTGTTTGCGCCGTCGCGCTTGCTTATGCGTCATTGGCTGCCACCTCGGTGTGCGTTGCACGAACGTCGGCACCGACACTCGTTTCAAGAATTCGCCAGCACAGCTCCTCAAAATCGATGCCCACCTGCTTCGCGGCCATCGGCACCAGGCTGTGACTCGTCATGCCAGGGACTGTGTTCACTTCGAGCACCTGCGGTTCACCGTCGGCTCCGGCCATGAAATCAACCCGGCCCCAGCCCGAACAGCCGAGTTCGCCAAATGCCGCAACAGCCAGCTCGGCGTAACGCTGCTCAAGACTGGCGTCAGATGTGCCAGGGCAGTGATATTCGGTTCGATCCGATTCGTACTTAGCGCGGTAGTCGTAAAATACGCGCGGCGTTTCGATGCGGATGCTGGGCAGCGCTTCGCCCTGCAATACACCGACCGATATTTCTTCTCCAACGATGCAGCGCTCGGCAAGCGCTACGCCGCCATAATTCAGTGCAAGACTGACGGCGTCGGGCAGATCATCGGCTTCAAAAACCTTACTCATGCCAACACTAGAGCCCTCGCCCGCCGGCTTGAGTATTAGCGGAAAGCCCAGCTCCTCCAGCGCAATAACAGCATCAGCGTGATGCCGTATGACGGCATAGTCCGGCGTGGGAATGCCACAGCTCTCGAACAAGTGTTTGCTGCGTATCTTGTCCATCGCAATCGCCGACGCCATAACGCCGCTACCTGTAAACGGGGTGTCCAGCCACTGCAATGCACCCTGCAAGGATCCGTCTTCGCCCCCCGGACCGTGCAACGCTATCCAGACGCGATCAAAACCTGCCGCTTCAAATTCAGACAGCACGTGATCGGCCGGATCCCAAGGGCGTGCGTCGATGCCCCTCGCCCGCAGCGCCTTCAAGACAGCATTGCCGGTGCTCAGCGAAACTTCACGCTCGCTCGAGAACCCGCCCAGCATTACAGCAACACGCCCAAAGTCCCGCGCATCGTCGACGGCTAAGCGTGCTTCGTGGTTACTAATTCGACGGCTCACTGCAGTACCTCACCAACAATACGGACCTCGTGCACGAGCTCGACACCGTGCCGCTCAATGACCGCGTGCCGAACGTGCTCGATGAGTTCTTCGACATCGGTCGCAGTTGCGTTGTCGGCGTTAATGATGAAATTGGCGTGTTTGGCCGACACCTCGGCGCCGCCGATGCGATGGCCCTTGAGTTCGGCCTCCTGAATCAGGCGAGCCGCATGATCGCCCGGTGGATTGCGAAAAACAGAACCGCAGCTAGGAAGACCGAGCGGCTGTGTCGTCTTGCGCCGCTCGAGCATCGCGTCCAGCGTTTCTTTGCTCGCAACTGCCTCGGGATCAAAGCGGAAGGTAGCTTCGATGAACCACTCATCACTTGGTCCGGTTACGCTGCGATAGGCAATAGAATATTCGCCGGGTGCGCGGTGGTGAATGTCGCCCGCACGATCAATTGTGCGAACTGATTCGACGCGTTCCCAGGTTTCACCGCCATGGGCTCCGGCGTTCATTGCCAGGGCTCCGCCGACCGTGCCCGGAATGCCCGCGAAAAATTCGGACGGCCCCAGGGTCCAACGAACACACTGTCGCGCGAGCTGGGTGCACGACACGCCACTTCCGGCTTTCACCCTGTAGTGTTCGACACGTTCGAGGTCTTTTAGAATCTTGCTGGCCGAAATTACAACGCCACGAATGCCGCCGTCGCGAACCAACAGATTGCTGCCAACTCCGTGCCAGAAAATCGGCGTGTCGATTGCGAGTTCACGCAGGAATTGCGAAAGGTCTTCGACGCTGGCTGGCATAAAAAACAGGTCCGCAGAACCACCAACGCGCCAGGACGTGTGACGACTCATGGGCTCGTTTTCACGCAGCTCACCCTGCACCTCGGGATGCGTCTCTGCGGTCATCATGAGTGCACCGTCAATGTCGGTCTGGTTCTCAGCAGGTCGGGCAAACCAGCGGCATAAGCACCGATATCGCCGGCACCCATCGTCAGCACGAGGTCGCCGTCCTCGATGAGGCCGACCAGTACCGGCAAGAGCTCATCCAGCGATTCAACGAAGACCGGTTCGACCGAACCGCGAGACCGAACCGCACGGGTGATTGCCCGTCCATCAGCGGCAGCGATTGGCGCCTCACCCGCCGCGAAAACGTCGAGCACGATTGTGACATCGGCATCAGACAGGACGGTGGCGAAATCATCCATGAGATCACGCGTTCGTGAATAGCGATGCGGTTGGAAAACAAGCACGATGCGGCGCCCAGGCCAGCCGGAGCGAGCTGCGTCAATCGTCGCCGCAATTTCGGTCGGATGGTGACCGTAGTCGTCAATGAGTAATACTTTGCCGGCTTTCGTCTCGACCTCACCAAGGATTTGAAAGCGTCGATCTATGCCTTCGAATTTCTCGAGCGCCCCAACGACGGCCTCGTCGGCGATCTGCAGTTCATCGGCAACAGCAATTGCGGCCAGTGCATTACACACATTGTGCAACCCTGGCAGCGGCAGTGAGACATGCAGCGCCTCGCGATCGCCCGGGCGAATAACGTCGAAACGCGTCAGGCCTTCCGAGAATTCAATGTTCTCGGCGCGAACGTCAGCGTCATCATTGACACCGTAGGTCACTATCGAACGACCGATTCTGCCGATAACTTCATTGACACCCGGATCGTCGGTGCAAACAACGGCAAGCCCATAGAACGGCAGATTGTGTAAAAACTCGATGAATCCCGTGCGCAACTTTTCGATGTCGCCGTCGTAGGTCGACATGTGATCGGCATCGATGTTGGTCACAACAGCAAGCATTGGTTTGAGGTGCACAAACGATGCATCGCTCTCATCGGCTTCGGCGACCAGGTAGTCGCTCTGGCCAAGCCTCGCGTTCGCGTCGGCACTCTTGAGCCGGCCACCGATGACGAAAGTCGGGTCCAGGCCGCCTTCCGCGAGCACGCTTGCGACAAGACTCGTCGTCGTGGTCTTGCCATGCGTGCCTGCGACAGCAATCGAATAGCGAAAGCGCATGAGTTCGGCCAGCATTTCGGCGCGCTGCACAACGGGCATGAGTTTCTCGCGTGCCGCAGCAACCTCTGCGTTGCTTTCGTCGACCGCGCTCGACACAACGACCGCATCCGCGTTCTCGATGTTTTCAGCCGCATGACCGATGAAAATCGTCGCGCCCTGATTCTCGAGGCGCCGCGTCTGCTTGTTGGCTTCGAGATCCGAGCCCTGCACTTTGTAGCCGAGACTTAGCATGACTTCGGCTATTCCGGACATCCCGGATCCGCCGATACCGACAAAGTGCACACAGTGAATTCGTCGCATTCGTTTGATCATGCGGCGAGTCTCGCTTGCGCCAGACACAACTCCGTAATTCGCATCAGCGCATTCGGTCTTGCGAGGCCGCGGGCCTTTTCTGCTTTGCTCTGCAAATCGTCGCGCGACGACAACCATTCGCCAAGTTGACCTGCCAGCACCTCGGCGCTCAGCATGCTTTCGTCGATAATCACGGCCGCGCCGACGTCCGCCATCGGCCGCGCATTTGCGGTCTGATGGTCGTCGACAGCCGCGGGATACGGCACGAACAGGGCCGGCAGTCCGACCGCGCATAATTCGGCAACCGTCAGCGCCCCGGACCTGCATACGACGAGATCGGCCCATGCGTAGGCCATCGCCATGTCTTCGATATAAGGAATTAACTCCGCGTCGACGCCATGAGTCGCATAGGCGTTACGCGCCGCTTCAAGTGTGCGCTCGCCGCACTGATGACGAACGATGGGACGTTCGGGCGCCGGGATCTTCGAAAGTGCGTGCGGTACGGTAGTGTTGAGTGCCAACGCACCTTGACTGCCACCAAGAACCAGAAGGCGCAGTGGCCCCTGCCGGTCTGTGTATCGAGCAGCCGGCAGCGGAACCGCTGCTATGTCTTCGCGAACCGGGTTGCCCACAGTTTCCACGACGACACGAGAATTAAAACTGCCCGGGAAGGCTTGCAGCACAACCCGGGCAAGACGCGCCAGAAGACGGTTTGTAAGGCCGGCGGCCGCATTCTGCTCATGAATCACGAGCGGCCGACGGGTGAGCCAGGCAGCGACGCCGCCCGGTCCTGAGACGAAACCACCCATACCGAGAACGACGGCGGGACGGCAACGCATGATGATTGCGAGCGCCTGTAACAACGCCCAGACAAGCT
>SMUZ01029570.1_pt1 | contig 12123 bp, 17 predicted proteins | sample 2456421 | NCBI WGS metagenome assembly SMUZ01 (sample SAMN11095932, study PRJNA526329) | marine sediment metagenome | biome: Marine sediment; feature: Surficial sediment; material: Deep marine sediment; isolation source: Hadal surficial sediment | place: Pacific Ocean | collected 2014-11 | depth... | reverse complement strand
TATTCTTTCGTAAGATGAAGGTCGGCAGCAGAAGACTGCGTTGATAGGAAGGTGGTGTAGATCACAAGCTTCGGCGAGTGGTGAGCCAGCCTTTACTAATAGACCAACACATCGGTTCAGCCACTTACATAGAGACTATGCGCGATGAATTCATTTTTGAATTCACAAAGTGAATACAAATACACGACTGCACGATGAATTTTTTTTAATTCACTTAGCGATAGCTATACACGACTACATACATTTTTTTTCAAGAATCAAATTATTTTTTTTGCGAATATGATTCTTAATACGAACTTTGAAATATCATATTTTTACCCAAAAACTTGTGACTATTGCATATGTTTTGATAAAAAGTGATTTAGGTGCTGAACAAAAAGTAATAGAACAATTAGAGAAATTGGAACAAGTAGTACGAATTGATAGAACTTTTGGTGACTATGATATGGTAGTAAAAATGGAATCCGAACACATTGAAAAAATTCGAGAAACCATTGCAAGGAATATTAAAAAAATTGATAAAGTAAGGGCTACTCTAACACTTGTTAAAAAAGAATAAAATTAAACAATTAGAAACTTAGGAAATTTTTAATGCAATTCCAATTTTCATTTGATTTTATTTTAGATAGATTGTTTGTTTACTTTTCAAACTCTATATCGTCTTGAAGTTCTTCTGGAAGACCAATCCACCATTCATTTGTTTGGGCATCCGACATTTCTTAAAAAATAAAGATCAAAAGTTGCTAATAGATCTATTGGTTAATTCTGCAAAGGACTAACATAAGAAAATATGACAAAATTCAGTCTTTTTTGTATTTGATTTTTTCTGAATCGTTTTCTGTATCTTTAATTTTGATTACAATTGTGTCTCCAATTCTATTGAAAATTCTCTGTCTTTTTTGATTGGTGAAAATTAATCCCAAAATCATATCAATGGGCAATAGAAATGATTTGCCAAAACTGCTAATTATTACGCCCAGTAAGGAGGGCGATTTTCCATCAATATTTACCACCTTCAAATGAAGGATTTTCTTTCCAATTGACTGTCCTATTTTGTACTCTAAAATTATCCAATATCCCAAAAACAAAAGGCTTGCTGGAATATAGCTTGTGCTCTCTGAAAATATCATGCCTTCATTCCATTTGACATCTAGTGTACCAAAAATAGCCGCAAATATTGATGCACAAATTGAAAATATAATGATAAAATCTATTAACCATGCAATAAATCTGTCAGTCCATCTGGCAATTAGAATTTCATTGAACACATCCGAATCCGAGTCTGACATGTATGATTTTGAATTTTTAAATTAATATAATGTACTACTTTAATTTTTTACCCTAATAATTAATAGGATTACTTCTACAATAAATTGAAAATCTCTTTGGTCACAATAAATCCTCTCGATGTTTTTCTTTGGACATTTAGACGAAATGAAACAGATGTGGTAAATCTCTATAATTCTCTATCGCCTGTAATGCAGATTGCAACTGGTGGCTCGATGTTAAATTTTGGCTATTGGACAGACAAAATTAAAGAACCCATTACTGCACAAAAAAATCTTTGTGATTTTTTTGGTAAACTGGCTGAACTTAAAACTGCAAATACAGCTTTAGATGTAGGCAGTGGACTCTCAGCTCCCGCAATTTTCTGGAGAAATCTTTATGAAAAATTAAATTTGTATTGTGTAAATATTAATTATAATCAACTTCATTTTTCTGGTCCAGAAAAGAATTTAGAATTTATTAATTCAACGTCCACTAAACTACCATTTGCAGATAATTCGGTAGATCGTGTTTTAGCATTGGAATCATCTCAGCATTTTAAACCCTTGGAGGATTTTATTTCTGAATCAAAAAGGATTATGAAAAAATCTGGAATATTTGTTTTATCTTTACCTGTAATTTGTTCTGATGTATCTATTAGAAGATTAGGAATTCTAAAATTTACCTGGTCATCTGAGCACTATGATATTAATTTAGTAAAGAAATTGATAACTTCTAAAGGATTCACAATAACTGATGAACGATTGATTGGTAAACATGTCTATGATCCTCTAGCTGATTATTATGTCAATAATAGAAAATTTTTGAAAAAATCAATTAAGCAAAAATATCCTGATTTTGTTGAAAAAATTCTCTTTAAATCAATATTAAAAATGAAAAAAGCATCTGAAGAACAAATAATAGATTATATAATTTTAAAATGTAAATTGTGAATACTATCATCTTGCTAAGTGTGATTATTCTTCAAAATTAGACAAGGTTTTTATTTTTGAAATTTGAAATTGTCTTCTGATTGTCAAAACAAAATGAGTTTAGTTTTCAACTGTATGAAGAAAAATGCAAAATTCTTCTAAACGAGCCTGAAATCAGATTTGCGGGGATAATCAACAAGAACGGTGAACTTGTTTTAGGGGGTTTCAAAGAAGGACTTGTTCCCTATGAAAATGATGAAACAAAACTTCAAGCATTTTTTAATTTTGTATCAAAAGCTTCTATTAGAAAGGAATTTGATGAAAGTTTAGGGCCACTTAATTATATTGCAGCCAGACGTGATAAGGCAGTTTTAGTTAGTTTCCCTTTTCCTATCTCACAAATTCTTCTTTTGATATCTGCAGAACCTAGCATCAATATTGAAACTCTAGCAAAGAAAGTAGTTGGGATTTTTACAAATGTTAAATAATTATTGTTAGAAAAATGATCTTGTTAGAATGGTTTTAATCTAGTTTATTACAAATTACTAGTGATGAAAGCAACATTTGCATCTGGTTGTTTTTGGCATGTTGAAGATTTATTTCGTAAAACTAAAGGTGTAAACTCCACTAAAGTGGGGTATACTGGGGGAAATTTAGCAAACCCCACCTATGAAGAGGTATGTGCTGATAAAACAGGACATGCCGAGGCAGTAGAGATAGAATATGACCCAAATGAAATTTCGTATAAGGAATTACTTAATTTATTTTGGAATAATCATGATCCCACATCTCTTAATCGTCAGGGTCCTGATATTGGAGTTCAATACAGATCATCAATTTTCTTTCATGATGAATCTCAAAAGCAAACTGCACAAAAATCAAAAGAAATATTAGATTCTTCTGGAAAATTTTCAAAAAAAATTGTTACTGAGATAATTCCAGCTCCAGAGTTTTACAAAGCCGAGGATTACCATCAAAAGTATTTTCAAAAACATGGATTATCCTAAAACTACTTTAAAATCAATATGGGAATTTTGGAGGAATGAATAACATATTTTTGATCCACTTCCAAAAAACACTTCTTACTAGAACCTCTTACCATAAAACCAATTACTTTTAGATTGAACTTTTACTTCTTACTTTGAGTTGATATGAATATGTTACAGCCAATATAACTCCAATCTGCCTTGCCACTGAAATTGTCATTTCAATCTCTCAAAGGAATTTTTTGATCCATCCACAGGAACGGGAATTTTGATGACTCTTTTTTATCACATTTCAGCCTCAAATTAGTATACTAAAAAACACAGTTGAAGGATCATCAAAATTAAAAAATATAAAAGCTACCGATCGCAACGATTTGTTAATATTTATCTAGTGATAATTATTGATGCTAAAATAGTGAAAGAAAATTTTATTCAAGTAGATGGAAATAAAATTCGTTATCTGGAAACAGGTCATTCAAAAAATACGTTGGTTCTAGTTCATGGTTTAGGGGCATCTGCTGAGCGATGGAGTAATACTATTCCTTACTTTGCAAAAGATTACCATCTCATAATTCCTGATCTAATCGGATTTGGATATAGTGATAAGCCTTTAGTGGATTATACTACTGATTTTTTTTCAGATTTTCTAACAAAATTTCTAGATTTAACTGGAATTGAAAAACCAAATATTCTTGGTTCCTCATTAGGAGGACAGGTCGCCGCAGAATATGCCTCTGGAAATAGCAATATTGAAAAGTTAATTCTTGTATCACCATCTGGAATTATGAAACAGTCTACTCCTGCATTAGACGCCTACATAATGGCAGCACTTTATCCTAATGAAACAAATGCAAAAAATGCCTATGAGATGATGGGAGGATCTGGAAACGAGACTGATGTAAAAATTGTTGAAGGTTTTATTGAAAGGATGAAGTTACCAAATGCAAAAATGGCATTCATGTCTACTATACTAGGACTGAAAAATGCAGAAATAATTACAAATAAACTCAAGACAATCAATGTTCCTACCTTGATAATTTGGGGCGCAAATGATCCAGTAATTCCAGTAAAACATGCTGATGAATTTGTGTCATCGATCAAAAATTGTAGATTTTATAGAATGGATGGATGTGGTCATACTCCTTTTGTCCATGCTCCCAAAGCATTTGCAGATATTGTTCTTGATTTTTTAAAAAGTACTTAGAACTCTGGAGTTCTCCGTTAGTATTTTTGGCGTAAATGATCTATTGATGGAGGGGATGAGAGAATCATGATAAGATATGGTTAAATATTACTCAATACCATAATTTACCAATGAGCGGTAATTACAGCCAGTTTGATCCTACATATTTGTTCAAAGAATGGATACAAAAAAGCGGTCGTGCACAAACTGAATTTATAAAAAATTTTGGCTCATTAATGAACAATCAAAGTTCTCAGACCTTCAATCCACTAGAGGCTCTAAAAACAATGTCTGATGCAACAAGAAACAACCAATCCAATTTAGTGGAGAACATGACAAATATGCAGAACAAAAGCATGGATGTAATGTTCAACCTAGGACAAATGCTCCCATCTTTTCTGAATTGGGGAGCTTACAAAACATCTGTTGGCACAGGTGGCAGAATTTCAATTCCAGAGGCAGAAAGAAATGCCCTTGGACTAGGCGAAGGTGACTTGGTTCAAGTCATTATCCTTCCAATAGGAAAAAAATCAGGTAAAACGGAGGTGAAACAATGAGTAAAAACGAGCAAACACAAGGAACTCCAAAAGATGTATTTTCAGTATATCAGCAAAATGTAGATAAATTCTTCACGAGCATTAAACAATCAGTACCACAGTATCATCAATCAATTACTAACGTACAACAAGAATACCTGCAAGCCTATGAAAATATTGTAGATTCTTCATTCACAATGCAAAAAGAATTTGCAAGGAAATCTGGTATGGCAGCAAATATTCCAGAAGCGACACTAAAAGTAATTCGTGACACAACAGATGAATTTGTAAAAGCAACCTCGATGCAAAATCAAATACTACTTGCAACAATTGATGCAACACAGCAAAATATCAAAACCTTTAACGACAATGCAAAATCATTTGCTGACCTAAACAAAAACGTTCTACAATCATGGATTTCCACATTTTCCGCACATAACAATTAGCGGTTAATTTTTTCATTTTTTATTTTCTTTTATGATCTCTCAAGTAACCATTGACCAAGTTCCGGAAGAACTTTTTTCTGAGACAATGAACTGGCTATCATTCCGACATGTCCTGTTGGATACATTCTCAGTGTCTTATCCTCACTTGCTACAGCATAATGCAATGGCATGCTACATTCTGGTGATACAAGATGGTCACCTACGGCAACCTGGGTGAAAATAGGCATATCTATTTTTTTCAAATCTATGTGCCTGTTATTTACATACATTTTGTTTTGAATCAATAAATTATCTTGATAAATATCCTTTATCCACTGTTTAAATAATTCTCCTGGAATTGGAGGAGTATCACTTAGCCATTTTTCTACTCGTAAAAAGTTATCAACGTATTTTTTATTTTCAATATTCTTAAAAAATTTCACATATTTCTCGAGACCTTGCTCAAATGGTTTAAGCACAGAAAAGCAATAATACATGAATTCGGGAGGCATATTGCCAATAGTGTCCACCATTTTATCTACGTCAATATTTTTTGCAAGATTGCTAATTACTGTGGTGTCTCTCCAGCCATCTATTACTGGGGCTGTAGCGATGTAGTTTTTTACACTTTCTGGATGTAATGAAATATATGCAGTTGCCAAAGTTGCCCCAGTACAATATCCCTGCAAGGATATTTTTTCAACCGAAGATTCGTTTCTGATAAATTCTACTGCCCCATCTAAATAACCATTAACGTAATCATCAAAGTCAAGATACTTGTCCATAGCAGTGGGAGTTCCCCAATCTAGCATGTATACGTCAAAGCCTTGTTGGACCAAATTTCTAACCCAGCTTTTGTCTGGTTGAAGATCTAAAATGTTGTATCTATTGATTAAGGCATAAGCAATTAGCAAAGGTGTTTTATGTTGTTTATCCGTTAATGGCTTGTAGTGCAATAATCTTGTTTTATCAATTTCTAGTGCTACATCATGTGGAGTTTCTTCTAAAACAATTTCATCTGGGGCTGGAACTAATTCTGGCGCCTCGATGACATTTTTATTAAATTTGATGATTTCCTCAATTATTTTGGGGTCAATCACATTTTCACTTTTCATTTTTTTCCACTACCTTTTTCTTTTTTGATTCAATTTCTAATTTTGTAATTCGTTTTTTAAGGGAATGTAGTTCTTTATACACTTCATCAATTTCCTCTTTACTTGGTAAATTTACTGATTGGAGTATCACATTTGTTATGTTATTCCAATGTTTGGTTAGATCCAATTCTTTTGAAACAAGTTTTCCGTAATTTTCTCCAAATTTCTTTGAATCAAACAATTCAGTAAAATCATTATCAAAAATATCTATCCATATTCTTTTGAATGCCTCTATCTGCTCTACATCTTGGGGAACTTCTGGAGATTTCAAATTTACCTTCTTTTGTGCTTCACTCCAAGTCTCTGCAAACTGCTTGTAGTATTCTGTTTGAAACTTGTTAAAGCCCATCAAACTCTCGTTTATCTCAATTAATTCTGTAGCCACTTTTTTTGAATTTGCCGCAAAGGCTCTCATTGGACCCGTCGAGGTTAGAGCTTGCGGTTTACTTGACATCAAGTGTATCAAGTCAGTCCAAAACAAGGACAAATGTTTGTAATATTTTACCGCCTCTTCTGCTGATTGAGGTTTCATGGTTTTTTGGAAGCCAAGCTCGCAATAAATAGATCGCTTGTTACATGAGACTAGTGGAAAAGGTTGAAGAGATAGAGAAAATATGTCAGAAAATCATAAAATTAGACACAAAAATAAGGTCGGCAAGAATCATCAATGGCCGAGGCCATCTTATGGCCGGAGGTATGAAAAAAGGCCTAATGTCACTTGAAGCACAAAAACAAGATGAAATGATGTTCATGGAGTTGGCATTACGTGTGCGTATGAGACGTGAGTTTGATCAACAATTTGGTGAAGTTCACTTTTCGATGTCTTATCGAGACAAAGTGATAGTGATTAGTTTTCCGTTAGCGAATGATGATGTGCTTTTAATATCATCTGAAAAGGATTGGGATTTTGGAAAGATACCTTTTAAAATTCTAAAAATTATTATGCCGCTAAAAAATAAAATGAGTACATTTTGATATACTTATAGCAATCTTAGGGGTAGAGCAATTAATTGATTTAAAAAAATCTGTTGGACAAAAGAATAATCCTGTTTGAAGTTGAAAAATTTATTCCTCTTGGATCATCTTTCTCAATCCTGCACATCTATTTCTAATTGTTACCTCGGTAACTCCTGATGCGATTGATATTTCTTTTTGTGATTTTACCTCACCTGTGCTAATACATGCTAAATACAAAGCCGCTGCGGCTATTCCCATAGGGTCTTTTCCTGCAGCTATACCAAGTCTCTTTGCCATTTCAAGGATTATTACTGCTTTGCGTTTACTTTTTTCTGTAAGTTTTGCAATGCTTGCAATTCTTGACACACCTTTGACGGGGTCTACTACTGGCATCTTTAGCTCCAGCTCACGAATAATTAATCTGTAACATCTTGCAACATCTTTTCTTCTAATGTTGATTCCTTTTGCAATATCGTCTAATGTTCTTGGTGTTTCTGTATTTCTACACGATGCATAAAGACACGCGGCTACCAACCCGTGAATTGAACGACCTCTTACCAATTTTTTTTCCATAGCTTTTCGATAAATGTATGCTGCTTTTTCGATAACTGCGTCAGTTAAAGCTAGTTTGTCTTTTAATTTATCCATTTCATTTAACGCCTGACGTAGATTTCTCTCTGCTGAAGAATGTGCTTGTGTTCTACTATCCCACGTTCTTAATCTTTCAATCGAACTCTTCATAGCTGAGGTTAATGGTTTCCCAGTGGAGTCTTTGTTTTGGGTTCCAATTATCGTGGAGAGTCCCATATCATGCATGGTCAATGACGTTCCGGCACCAACTCGTGTTCTGTTTGTTTCATCATTTGCAAATGAACGCCATTCGGCTCCAGTATCTGAAATTTTATCAGTTAAAACCAATCCACATGTTCCACAAAATAATTCTCCGGTATTCTGATCTGTTACCATTTTTTTATCCCCACATGAGGGACATTTTGGTCCAGACACAGTTGTATTGTTTAACATAAGTACTATGAAAGCATGATTTGGACTATTATCAGTTCTACACCGTTTCTAAGTGTTATTGGTGTGTAGGTTAAGCTAATTTCATTTTGATTACATTAGAATTGAAAAAATTACACAATTTTAATTAAAGCATAATTATTTTTCTTTCTTGTTTTCTCATATCTACATAGGCGTTTTTTTAGAAATATTCTTTAATCAACAAAAATATCTTTTGATAGATTGACTGAAGTGGATACAGGGGGGATAATTTACGAACTACGTAAACAGATTCAGATAAAAACTTCCGAATTGAAAAATTTGGATAATTCTTCTTCTGATATCCCCGAATTAATAAAATCAGCTAATCTTTTACGATCAAACGAGTATCTTGTAGAGGTCAACCTCAAAAGGTCTGAATTAATTTCTACCTACAAAAATTATTCAAAAGAATTAGAACAGATGCTTGTAACTGTTTTTGGCATACAACAAGATCTAAAAGAAATTTTGAAAACTCAAACATCACTAATTTCAGAACAAAAAAAATCCAAAAAAAGATCTAAAACTAAGAAAAAACCCTCCAAAAAATAATTAATAAACTGATTTTTTGTTTATTATGATAAATGAATGATATCTCCAGCTATCACTCTGGTATTTTTTTTATCTGCTATTACTAGGGCCCCATCATCATCAATTTTGATGGCCTTTCCACTAATTTTTCCTTCCTTGGTAACTAATTCTACATTTTTTCCAATTGTGGCTGATCTTTTTGTCCATTCTTTAATAATTTTTTTAGTTTGACCTAAATTAAGCAAATCAAAAATTTTTTCCAACTCTAACAAAAAGGTTTGCACCAGACGAACAGGAGTTGCGTCTTTTTTAAATTTTCTTAATGAGAAGACACCATAAAAGTTTGGAGTATTTTTTAAATCTTTTTCAATTTCCTTTATATTCACATCAAAATTAATTCCAACTCCTAACACTATATTTTCAATCTTGTTGGATTCTAGTGAGGCATCAACTAGTATTCCTGCAACCTTTTTTCCTTTAATGGTAATGTCGTTAGGCCATTTCAATTCTGGTTTTATATCTAAGCATTTCTCCAGCGCATAGGATAAGGCTAATGCTGAAGCAATGGGAATTAATGTGACTGCTGAGATATCAAATTCAGGATATAAAATAACTGATAACCAAATACCACCTTTAGGTGATATCCATCTTCTTCCTAACCTTCCTTTTCCACCAGTTTGTTTTTGGGCAATGATTATGGCCCCGTTATTTTTGGAGTCTGAAGTCATTTTCATAGCTTGATTTTGAGTTGAATTTATTGAGTCAAAATAATATGCTACTCTTCCAATTTTTTTTGTTTTTAATCCATGAATAATTTCCCACGGTAGTAATAAATCAGTATTAGAAACTAACCTGTATCCTAGCTTTTGTTTGGATTCAATAGTGTATCCCAGCTCTTTAATTTTTTTTATATGCTTCCAAACTGCTACTCTGCTAATCCTTAATACATCACTTAGATCCTGACCAGACAAATATTCTGTATCATGGGATTTCAAAAAAGACAATACCCTTATCAATCCTGGATTGTCTTTTGAACTATAAACCAATTATTGTACTTTATTGAAAGACGATTAAATCATTTGCTTTTGTTTAATTTTTATTAGATAATCCTGAAGCGCAAGTTTTTGCCTTACATGATTATTGTTTGTTCATGTTGTAAAACTTAACTTCGATCCAAACCTAGAACAAAAATACATGATTCACAACTATATTCTATATTTCAAATCAATTTTATCAACAAATTTAACATATACAGGAAAGTTATTTTAAAGAAATTAATTTTTCAAAGAATGTCTTACAATGGGTAATGAAATTGACTATCCTACATTCGAACTTTTCCCACTCCTCTGCGATTTCTTCAAAGGTGTAATTTTCCGGTTTTGACACGTTTGCCAATTTTACCATATCTATATAAAATTTCGGGATAAAAACCGATAAATACCAATTACTACCAATCATTACCAATGATATATATACAGGGGGTTTGAGTGGTATGATATGAGTACACAAACTCCAACAACTGATGTATATTCAATGTACAAGCAAAATGTTCAAAAATACTTTGAGAATATTTCCAAAATCACCCCACAGTATTTTCAAGCCATAACACATTTGCAAGAAGAATGTTTGAAAGCATGTGAAAAAACAATTAATGCCTCAGTATCTGTACACCAGGAATTTGCAAGAAAGACTGGAATTTCAACTGATATTCCAAGCGCTGCAAAGACTGCAATTATTGATACCAACAAGCAAATTGTTCAAGCAAGCACCGTACAGAATCAATTTGTAAAAACCACGATTGATACAGCCGTACAAAACATCCAAGCATACTCTGAAAATGTAAATGCATTTGCTGATTTGAATAAAAACATTGTCCAGTCATGGACAAACCCATTCACACTAAAAAACTAGTGTGAGTTTTTTATTTTTTTATTTCTCATCTTTCCCAAAAAAAACTTTAACTATATCTATCTCAAAAGGGACACATTTTAGGTACATGGGATCGATTAGCAGACGGTATACGATTTTAGTGAAATTTTATGTTAGACAAATGCTCCAAATTTATTTTTTTATTTCTCATCTTTCCCAAAAAAATTTTTTTGTAAAACTGTGAATGCAGAACATTTGTTCATAATATTCAAATACCAGAAAATTTTAGTTTCAAGTAAGATTAGATGACAATCATTTTTGTTCCAATCAGGCCCTCCAGAAGAAACGACGACGTAGATGAATCCGAAGAGACAAAAGAAGAATAAAATTCTGCCCTAATAGACTGAACCTTTGTTCTACAGTGTAGTTCTGGTTAAAATCTCCTCTAAAGGATATAAATTCAGTAAATTCCATAGTAAGAAATTAAGAAAAATGGGAATCAAAACTACCTTTTTTTCAAGTGTAATAAAAATTTGTGACTAAAGATCCTCTTTAAGTAATTTCCTGTTGTATATTATTTGGCGATGGAGAATAATGGACATAGAAAATAAACCACCCATGATAAACAAAATCAATACTGTGATAAAAAACGCAGTAGGGGACGGGCGTGATCATTTGAGTGATGCCGAATCGATATACGTGCTTAAAATCACTGATGAGTTAATCAAAGAGTATCAAAAAGTCTTGTATGCAAATCAATAATTAATTTACATAAACGAGTGATTAACTTTACAATTATTTTATTAAACAGAGTCTATTTTAGTAATTGTTTTGATTTTAATTCAGAAATTATATTTGGAATTCCATCCCTGTATGATGGAAATTTAAATTCGTATAATTGACTAATTTTTTTGTTTGACACTTTCATAGATGTCATTAGCAATTTGATTAAATCTCCTCCTATCACTGCCTTTGCTAGAAACACAGGTACATTTCCTGGATGCTTAACCCCTATTTGGTCTGCTGTAAAATCAACAAACTCCCTGAATTTTGCAGGTGAGGAATCTGCTACGATATATGTCTCGTTTTTTAGATTATTTTCTAAAACTGATATCATGCTCCCCACAGCATCTTCTATATGCACATAACCTTTGTAATAATCCCCATTTTTGGGAAGCCTGAAAGTATGTTTTAAAAGACGTTTTATTAAAAATTCGTAGAACCATCCTCTGGTACCATAAACATC
>SMUZ01008765.1_pt1 | contig 12160 bp, 10 predicted proteins | sample 2456421 | NCBI WGS metagenome assembly SMUZ01 (sample SAMN11095932, study PRJNA526329) | marine sediment metagenome | biome: Marine sediment; feature: Surficial sediment; material: Deep marine sediment; isolation source: Hadal surficial sediment | place: Pacific Ocean | collected 2014-11 | depth... | reverse complement strand
GACGACTGACGCTCTCTGCATCCGCTCAGTATACGGGTTGACGTTCGACCCGCTTGACAGTCCGGAATCCCGGAGGTACAACCGGACATTCTCGATTGATGGAATCACCATAAAGGAGCGGTATGCGACGAACCTTGATACTTGGCCTGTTCGTGGCGCTCGTGTGCGCCGTGCCAGCCTCGGCCCAGACCGGGCCGGGTGTCACCCCTGTCGAACCGTTCAAGGTCGGCACGTTCGACATCAACGGCGTGCCGCACGTCGCCCTGGTCCTGCGGGACAGCCTGGTCATCGATATCGAGGCGGCCAACATGGCGCTCGCGTCGAACCCTGACTACGCCACGGTGCCGATGCCGAAAGACATGCTGGAGCTGATCGGCCGGTATGAGTACGGGTTGAAATACCGGCTCTACGAGATCGTGAACGACGTCGTGAACAACAACCGGCTGAGCGGCAGCGGGCGAGCCGACTACGTGCATGACGTCTCCGCGCTGCGGATCCGGCCGCCGATCATGTATCCGAGCAAGCTCATGAACGCGGCGGTCAACTTCTTCACGCACGCGTGCGAGGGCTGCACCGAGGAGGAACTGCGGGCGCGGACCCAGGAGCGGCAGGAGAACCGGGGCGTCCCCTACCTCTTCTTGAAGCCCACCCGCGGCGCGATCATCGGTAGCGGCGATGACATCGTGATGCCCTACGGCCGCAACCGGATCGAATGGGAAGTCGAAATGGCTATCGTCTTCGGCCGCACGGGCAAATACATCTCCGCGAGCCGTGCATACGACTACGTGTTCGGCTACATGGTCGCCATGGATATATCCGATCGCGGCGGGCGTCCTCCGGGTGGCTACGGTTCCGGTTCGGACTGGTTCGTCGGTAAGGGCCATGACACGTTCGCGCCCCATGGGCCGTGGATCGTTCCAAAGGAGTTCTACGGCGACCCGATGGAGCGCCTGCACCAGAGCCTGGTCATCGACGGCGTGACCGTCCAGGAGGCCAGGGCGGGAGACATGATCCACAATATCCCGGAGCTGATCGAGTACGCGTCGTCGCTCATCACTGTATTCCCTGGTGACGTTCTGCAAAGCGGGACGTCCGGCGGAACCGGCGCCGGTCGCGTCGAGCGCGCGACAGGCTCTGGGTACCTGCAGGCGGGCGAGACGATCAGCGCCACCATCGAGGGAATCGGCACGCTGACCCACAGGGTCATAGCCGAGGAGAGCGTTCCGGCCGACCTGTCCGGCGCCCAGTTGCCGCCCGTCGACAGCTATCGGTGACCGAGGTAGGACGCGCTCGCATCATGGCGCCGGCCGGTGACCGCTGGCCGGCGTCTACTCATCCCGCGCTCACGCTCACTTGTGTCGCAGATCGTTCGCGGGCCCTGCGGGCCTGAAGGCCCTTGCTACGCCGGGCTTAGTCGACCAGCCCGGCCGATGCCACTAGCAGCAGGAGCGCCCGCTCGGTTCCGACGTGGGCGTCGGTAGCGGCCCACCACTCGCCCAGCGAGTGCGTGCCTCCCCCCGTGCCACCCCGGCCAATGGTGACCGCTGGAATCCCAGCGGCGATCGCCAGGTTCGCGTCGGTCGAGGCCGCGCCCAGTTGCGGTTGCAGCCCGAGAAACCTGGTCACCGCCAGCGCCCGCTGAATGAGCGGTGTACCGGGATCTACCGTCCCGGACGGGCGGTCCCCAATCAGCTCGACATCGACCTCCAGCGGCGTGCCCCGATCACGGCTGCGGTTTTGCTCGTCCACCGCCCGCTCGACGGCGCCGCGCAGGGCATCGTCCAGGCGCTCGAGCTGGTCCGGCTCGACTGACCGCAGATCGACCTCCGCCCAGCTCTCATGCGGCACGGCGTTGACCGACGTCCCCCCACCGATCCGGCCAACGTTGTAGCTCGTCGGCGGTGCCCCGTTGACGACTCTGGCCGCCGCCTCGTCGAAGTAGTAGATGGCCCGGCCGAGGGCATGCGCCGGATTGGCGAGCCCAAAGTCCCCCCACGAGTGGCCGCCCGCACCGGTCAGGGTCACGCGATACCGGCGCGAGCCCAACGCCTGGTTGACCACCCGGCTGTCGCTCCCACCATCGATTGCGATGAACCGATCCACCCGCGGCCCGCCCGCGCGCAGGAGGTGTCTGACACCGCGCAGATCACCCAGCCCCTCTTCGCCCACACTCCCGACAAACAGGATGTCGGCCACGGTTCGCACGTCCGCCCGCGCGAGCGCGCGGGCGACGTTGAGCAGCAGGATGAGCCCCCGCGTGTTGTCCCCGACCCCGGGCGCGTAGAGCCGATTTCCCTCGCGACGGACCGTGACGTCCGTGCCCGGCGGAAACACCGTGTCCAGATGCGCCACGATCGCCACGGTCTCGCCATCCCCGGATCCCGGTCTCCGGGCGAGCACGTTCCCCACCTCGTCCACGGCCACATCGTCGAGCCCGGCCCGACCGAGCAGCTCGGCGTATCGCGCGGCACGTGCCGCTTCCTCGAACGGCGGTGCCGGGATCTCGGTCAGCTCGATGAGCTCCCGTTCAGCCCCGGTCTCGAGCTCCCGCACGATCGCGAGCGCCCGGCGGATCTCGGGCCGCGCGGCGATGACAGCAACCTCTGCATCGGGGTCGAGCGCCGCCTGTCGTGACAGCGGTGGGACCGGGTGTGACAGGGGTGCGGCGGACGCGCACACCACCAGGACGATCCCCAGAGCAGCTGCGGGACTCTTCATGGGTGCGCCCATGGGCGGGCGAGCGCGCCGCGGGAGCCAGGCCTCCCCAGCCGCTGGGGCCGAGCACGCCGGACACAACCCGCACGGCGGGGAACAGGGACCGGCTACTGCGACCCGCTCTCGGCGGCGGCCTCGCGCTCCGCGGCGCGCTCGCCGGCGAGCATGCCTTCCATGCCAATGTTGCCCTCGTGGCACGCGTACTCGAAGATCGCGTCGTCAGAGCCCATGAGCGGAATCATCACCGTCCAGGGGCGCGTCCACGTCGTCGGGTCGGTGATCGTGATCTCGTACTCGAGCGTCCTCGGACCGACCCGGGTCAACCGCTCGATCATGTGCAGGTTGTCGGAGGCGCCCCGGAACCTGGCCTGGGGCGAGTAGTTGGTCGTCTCGATGACCAGCGTGTCGCCGTCCCAGTGCCCCCGGGAGTCCCCGTGCAACTGGCGCACCCGGTCGGCAAGATGCGGCTGACCGTCGATCGGGATCACCCGCGCATCGTGGATCATCTCGTTCAGGAAGACCACGTGACTGGCGCCCTGGAACAGCTGATAGAAGCTGTTGTAGCCGGCACCCAGTCGCGGCACACCGTAGCTGACACAGCGTTCCTGCAGCGGTCGGTCGGTGTACGAGTCGGCCGGGTGCTCGTCCCGTCGGACGGCCGCGTCACGCCGCCGATCCTGCGCCTCGGGGGTCAGGTCCGGAATGCGCCCATCGGGCGGGTCGATCACCAGCGAGGTCCTGTGGTCGAAGTCCCGCTCGGCGATCCAGAACTGGTTGTAGTTGCCGGTCGTCGGATCGTACGACGTGGCCTCGATGCCAGCAATCGCCGCCAGCACCAGCTGGTCTCCGAACAGCGCGTCGCCGTCGCCGACCGCGTCCTTCGACGCGACCCGCAACGCGGCCAGCTCCTCGTCGGTCAACCGCGCCTTGTCGGCCCACGCCTCGGGGCGCTCGAGCGGCGTGGCGCTGTTGTTGGCCCACACACCTTGCAGGTCGGGGTGTCCGTCCGATGTCCGTGGCAGGGTCCAGCCTTCGTCAACGGACTGAGCGGCAACCGGCGCCGGGAGCAGCAGCCCGATCGCGACGAGCATGGCCACCGCGCACAGCGACATTGAGCATCTTGGACGCATCGACGATCTCCGTGAACGCCGACCGCCTCCAGGTCATCGGCGTTCTAGCGGCGCGCGGCGGCGCGCCAATGCTCTCGTCCTACGTGAGGGCGTGAGGTGCAACACTTCCCGAATCGATCCTGGTCAACGCTAACCGGCTGAAAGGCGGTGAACTCAGACCTGGCACGTAGGACTCGAAACGCACACTGCCAGGTCGATTGTAGCCAGATAGCGGCGTGGATGCCACTACGGCAGCTTGAACGCTCTATATTCGCCCGAGTAGACGCCACCGCTGATGGCGACGACGATGTACTGCGCGCCCTCGACCATAGAGGTCATCGGCGAACCGCTCTGCTGCGCCGGCATGTAGAGGGCGCCGACCTCGGCGCCGGCCGCCTTGTCGTACGCCCGCAGCATCGCCCCCCGCTCTCCCCCTACTGGCCGTGCTCAGCCAGATACGCCCCCGACGCCGCCTCGTCCATGAGCGGCACCACCTTGTCCGGGTCGATCCGCACCATCAGATAGGTGATGTGGTCGTCGATCTTCGTGAACTGATGCCCGGTGCCGGCCGGGATGACGAACACGTCCCCGGCCTTCAGCTCGTAGGTCTGGGGGTTGCGCATATCGGCCGAGTTGTTGCCGGGGCCGTTGAGAAACTGGACGGCACGGTTGTCGGGCGGTCGGCGGCGCCGCCCGACGAGATCGGGGCCGGTCCGGTTCGTGCCGGAACCGCTCAGCACGACATAGACCTCGGTGACCAGATCGTGCGACGCCACCGAATTGGGTCGCGGCTCGCTCAGCGCACCCCGATGCGCGATGGCGATCTGCACGTTGCTCTTGCCGATGTCGATCGACCGGACCTGCTGGTCGGTGATGCGGTCTGCCCGACCCACCGCGACGTAGCGCTCGATCTCAGCGGCCGACACGTAGGTGGCCGGACACATCTCGCACGATGGCTCGACATCCTGCGCCGACACCCGACCGAGCAGGAACGCCCCGACGACCATCCCGACCGCGACGACGCCCAACGTGATCTTCCGCATGTGAGTCCCCCTCCAGAAATGCAATAACCGTCCAAAGTGTATGGCACACTCCCCCTACCGCTCCAGGCGGAGGTTTGACAGCGCGTCGTCCAGATACCAGACTAGTGGCCTGTCTTGGATGGGACTAGCGGCGGGAGAGTTCGCCACATGACCGACACGCAGCAGACGAGCCTGGCTGGACGACTCCTGTTCTGGGTCCTCGGCACCGCCCTCTTCCTCACCATTGCCATCCTGCCCTACTACATGTACTTCCAGTTCGCGGCTGAATCCACGACGCGCATGACCGTGGCGGCGGTCACGGCGGTCATCCTCCTGCTGGTGTGGCTCGCCACGGCCTACGGACCCTTGAAGACGCGACACTAGTGTCCCGCCGAACGACCACGCGCTGGCTCGCGATCCTCCCCTTGCTCGTCGGTGCAGTGCTGGCCTGGCGCGTCATCGGGTGGCATCCGCTGTCGGTGTCCGCCACCGCCGTCACTGATGGGTTCGTCCGGGTCTCCGGCGTGGCCCACATCCATACGACCCATTCGGATGGCGGTGGCACGATCGCGGACGTCGCGTCGGCCGCCGCCGCGGCCGCGCTCGACTTCGTCATTGTCACCGACCATAACAGTCTCGCGGGCAAGCCCCTGGAGGGCTACGGCGAGGCCGGCGTCCTGACGATTGTCGGCACGGAGATCGCGAACCACGAGGGTCATCTCCTGGCGTTTGGGCTGCCGGCCCCGACCTACCGCTTCTCGGGCGACGGCCTCGACACGCTGCGCGACCTCGACGATTTGGGCAGTCTGACTTTCGCGGCCCATCCAGAAAGCCCACGCGAGGACCTGCGATGGACCGGATGGCGCCTCCCGGGTGACTGGGGCATCGAGATCCTGAACGGCGACTCGCAATGGCGCGCGGCCGGATGGACCAGCCTCCTCGGCGCGGCGTTGCGCTATCCACTGAACAGCGACTACAGTCTCCTTCGCCTGATGCGGCGCCCGGCGGCGTTGTCCCGTTGGGACGATCTGCTGGCACGTCGTCGCGTGCCCGCCATCGCCGGCGCCGATGCCCACGGCACGCTGCGAGGGTCGCCGTGGTCGATCCGTCCCTGGCCCAGCTACGAAGCGGTGTTCCGGATCGCGCAGAACTACGTGCTCCTCGAGCGACCGTTGACCGGCAATGCGCCGGCCGACACGGCCGCCATCCTGGCGGCCCTGGGTCGCGGGCGTGTGTATATCGGCGTGGGCGCCCTCGCACCAGCCGACCGGTTCTTCTTTCTGGCGGAGCGGGACGGCGGCCGCTGGACCATGGGCGACACACTCGCGTCGGGAGACCCGGTACGGCTACAGGCCGGCGGCGCGCTCCCCACTGGCGCCCGGATCACGCTGTATCGAAACGGGGTGGCGGTCACGACGGCGGACGGACCGCTGGCTGCGCGGGTCACCGAGCCGGGTGTCTATCGCGTCGAGGTGCACGTACCCGGATGGGACATGCCCTGGATCGTCTCCAACCCGATCTATGTGCTGACGGAGCCGGAACGGGAGCGCCGCGCGCGGGCCGCCGAGCTGCCCGCACCGGTCGTCGCGGACGCGGCGGCCATCCTCGACCCGTTCGACAGTGACTCGACGTTCACTGCCGTCGCCGACGACTCAACGAGACAGGACCTGCCATTCATCGATCCGGACGGCGGCCCGGACGGGTCCTCGGCGGCGCGGATCGCCTTCCGGCTCGGCGAGCCCAGCACCGAGCATCCGTCGCCGTTCGCCTCCCTCGGCAGCTACCAGCCGCGGGACCTGTCCGGCCGACACGGGCTGGTCTTCGCGGTCAGAAGCGACGATACGTATCGATTCTGGGTCCAGGTGCGCGACCGGAACCCGGAGACGCCCGAGGGCACCGAGTCATGGTTCGCCTCGGTCAAAACCGGCAACGCCTGGCGGACGGTGACCCTGCCGTTCAGCCGGCTGCGCAGCATCGACCCGCACACCGACGGCACGCTCGACCTCGCCGACATCGAGGCGATCGTCTTCCTCGTCGACATCGGCGCGGTGCCGCCCGGCACCGACGGCGTCATCTGGATCGATGATCTTGGCGTGTACTAAGGGTCCGCGGAGAGAGAGCCGGCTACCACGAACGCGGGGCCGATCTGCGCCGCAGCTGCCGCCCGATGACACTGCTGTTGTCAGTTCGACCGTGTCGTCTCCCCACGCGCCTCACAGACCCGTGATCGTATCGCCCTCGGTGGCCTCACCCTCGACCACCCGGCAAATTGCCGACTGCGACAGCACGCGGGTCACCTCGAGCACCCCGACCGTGTCGGTGATCCGGTCCAGCACGTTGCCGTTCGCGTCTCGGATTTCATCCACCACCCGCACAACCTCGAAGCGCTGCCCCACCTGCACCCCGTAGTTCTCCCCCTGGTTGATGTAGATGGAGCCGTCTCGAGCCCCGACGATCTGCGCGGGCGGAGCGACTGGCTTCAGCGAGGCGAACCTGCCGGCCTGGCTCGCGATTTTCTCGGTCACCTGCTCTATAGCCGGACGCAGCGCTTCCTGGGCAACACCGGCGTCGAACTGACGTTCGAAGTTGGTGCTCCCGAAAAACCCGCCGCCGAATGTCTTTCGACCTTCGCCGCTCTCCGCCAGCATGATTTCACCGGTCGTGGTGTTGACCAGCCGCACATCGAGCACGGTTTCGGCCCGCGACACCGATCCCCCGAGGCGTCCAAACCGGCCGGAGGTACGCTCGATGGAGAACTGCGTGATCGAACCGGTGAGGATCAGCTGGACCCCGAGCAGTTGACCAATCGTCGCCGCGGTCGCCGAGTCGACCGCGCCGCTCGCTCCCAGATCCTGCTCGGCGAGCAGCGCGTCGAGCTGGGCCCGCTCGATGATGGAGAACGACCCCAGCCGAAAGAGCTGCGTGACCAGCTCGTCGGCCGCCGCTTTGCCCAGGTTGTCGCCCCAGTATGACCAGGTGCTGTTGTTCTCGAAGTTCATCACCGCGATTCGCACCTTCTCCGTAGACTGCGCCTCGGCCACTGCCGGACCGAGGACGCACCACACGGCAAGGACCAGGGTAGTCACGAGGCGGAGCATCTGTTGTCGAGTAGGCATCATCACCCTCCAGCATTTATGATGACAGCAGGGACCGGCGAACGCCACCCCGCATACCCGACGGACGGGCCACGGCCACCGCGTGGCTGGCTCGGACGTTGCGTTGTCGGGCCTCGCCAACCTGCCGCCCATCCGGGACATGTGCATGGAAGACCTGTCAGGAAGATCGTTTGGCGTCTATCGCATCGTCGAGCCACTTGGTCGGGGCGGGATGGCCTCGGTCTACAAGGCGTATCAGCCGGCCGTCGACCGGTACGTCGCGCTGAAGGTCCTCCCGAGTCACCTGGCCCAGGACCCTGAGTTTCTGGCGCGCTTCAAACAGGAAGCGAAGGTGCTGGCCCAGTTGCAGCACCCGCACATCCTACCGGTGCACGACTTCGGCGAATCGGACGGGTTCACCTACATCGTGATGCCGTTCATCAAGACCGGAACACTGGCCGCCACGCTCACCGGACACCCGCAGCCATTCGACCAGATCAAGCGCGTGATCACGCAAATCGGCGACGCGCTCGACTGTGCCCATGCCCAGGGGCTGGTCCATCGGGACGTCAAGCCGAGCAACATCCTGCTGGACGAGCGCGGCAACTGTCTACTGGCGGATTTCGGGATCGCCAAGATCCTGGAAGGGGCGGACACGCTGACAGCGACCGGTGGCCTGATCGGCACACCGAAGTACATGTCGCCCGAACAGGGGCTGGGCAATGCGATCGACGGTCGCAGCGACGTCTACTCGCTGGGTGTCGTGCTGTACGAGATGGCGACCGGCCAGGTCCCGTTCGATGCGGAGACGCCGCTGGCCGTGGTCGTCAAGCACATCCGAGACCCGCTCCCGGTGCCCAGCCTGGTCAACCCCGATATTCCGGAGCCGCTGCAGCGGATGATCTTCCGGGCGATGCACAAGGAACCGTCGGAGCGTTTCGCCACCGCGGGCGCCATGGTTGCCGCGATGTCAGCGATGACCATCGTGCCGGCCCCGTCCCCGGCCGAGCCGGCGGTGACAGTACCGATGGACGGCATCCCCCTCCCCACCGTGGCGATGGACGGCTCCGGCGGCGTCGACGACGTGACGGTGCCCAACACCGTGGCCACGGGAGCCGCACCGCCAGCCATGGCACACGATGCCGCCGCGGCGACCACAACCGGCGTCGCCCACTCCGACCAGCCGGCGGTCGCCACTGGCGAGACCTCCGGCATGCGACGACCGGTCGCGATCGGCGCCGCCGCTCTGGTCGTGCTCGCACTGTTGTTCTGGGTCATGCAAGCCGATTTCATGCAAGGAGACGACCCGTCGCCCGCACAGACACAGACCCTGGACCAGACCACACCGCAGATCGGTGACACGGCGTCAGCGTCGGGCGACCCCTCGCCTGCGTCCGAGCCGGCAGGCACGCAGCCGGCCAACCCGACGCCGCCGGCATCGACTGCGCAACCCGATGCAGCCATCGCTGTCGCGGGCGGCGCGTCGGATCCCGCGCCTGCGACGGCCGCGACCGGTGAGCTCCTGATCTCGGTCGACACACCGAGCTCGGTGACCGTCGACGGCAACGCGGTCGGCCGATTCGAGGCCGGTGTCCCGCAACCGATCACCGTCCCGGTCGGCCAGCACCTCGTCATCGCCAGCGCCGAGGATGGCGCGACACGTGTCCAGGCTGTCGTGGACCTCAGCGATGGGGCCCGGCAGGTTGTCGTGCTCGAGCTCGCAGCCGAAGTCGGACGGCTCGCGGCCATGGCCGACGCCGAGGAGAACCGCCGTCGCCGTGACGCCGCGGCAGCGGCGCGAGATCCGTTCCCGGACCAGGGGGACGGCATCTTTCTCGACAGGCAGATCGGGCTCCGGTGGACCGCCTCGAGCACGCCGACCCGAGGGCCCGCGGGACTGCTCTGGACCGACGCCAACAGCTACTGCGAGAGTCTCAGCCTCGGGGGTGCCTCGGACTGGCGGCTCCCGACCCGAGACGAGCTGGACTCGGTGCTGCAGCGTCTCGACCCAGGGCGATATCCCTGGGGGCTCACCCTGTGGAGCGCCGACCGGCCGTTCGGTGAGGCGAACCGACTGTGGGTGACCAACTCCCCCCTGTACGCGCCGGAATGGTCTGCCGCCGTGCGTGACGCGTCAGCCAGACGGTTGACCCACCGAGCGATATGTGTCGCGAGCCCGTGAGCGGCCTGCCAACCGCCACACCCCCGACTCGGTAGCAGCATCTTCAGATCGACAGCGCGATCGATGAGCATCTGCACGGTGTGAGCAAGGGCGTCTGGTACGGCATCGCGGCGAACGTCGCCTGGGGCCTGAGCCCGATCTACTGGAAACAGCTGGACCAGCTGCCGGCGCCGGTGCTGGTCGCCCACCGGGTGCTCTGGTCCGTGTTGACGCTCGGTGTCCTGTTCCTCCTGTTCCGCCACCGCTACCGGTTCGAGTCGCGACCACCTGCGCGCCGTATCGTAGGTGTCTGCGTCCTCGCGGCGGTCCTGATCTGCACCAACTGGCTCATCTACGTGTGGGCCGTCACCACCGGTGTCATCGTCGAGGCCAGCCTCGGCTACTTCATCACACCGCTGGTGAGCGTCGGTCTCGGAGTTCTCATCCTTCGCGAGCGGCTGCGTCCCGGGCAATGGGCCGCCGTCGGGCTGGCGTCAATCGGGCTGCTCTATCTGACGGCCTCCGTGGGCGGTCTGCCCTGGATCGCGCTGGCACTGGCCGCCACGTTCGGCCTCTATGGCCTGGTGAAGAAGACGTCGCCGCTCGGCGCCGTGCAGGGGCTCGCCGCCGAGAGCGGGCTGCTGTTCCTGCCGGCCGCCGCGTTTCTCCTCTGGGGACCTGACGGCACACCGCCCGGCGCCCTGGACAACGGCGTCGGGCTGCTGCTCCTGGCCGGTTCCGGCATTGTCACGGTGCTGCCGCTTCTGCTATTCGCCGCGTCGGTGCGCCGGATCCCACTGTCGCTTCTGGGGATCATTCAGTATCTGGCGCCGACGCTGCAGTTCCTGCTGGGGGTGCTGATCTACGGCGAACCGTTGAGCCGGACCCAACTCATCGGGTACGGGCTGGTCTGGGGAGCGCTGATCCTCTTCGGTGCGGAAGGCCTGTACGCGCAGCGGGCGCACCCGATGCCGACATCTCGCGCGTAGGACTGGCTCGACCGATCGAACCCACATCTGATGGCGTGCCGATGTGGCGCGGGTCTTCAGGCCTGCGAGGCAACCCTGTCCGTCTCCGCCGAAGCGACGGCACGATCTCGCCATAGGTCGCCCGCAGCACGCGCGACTGGCGGCGGACAGCCGTGCCCCACGGATGTCTACACCAGGGCGCTCCGACCTAGCGTCCTTCGATCGTCGCCCCCACGAGCTGCGCGATCGCCGCCAGTGTCGTCTGCGCCGCGCTGAGACCAAGACGGAAGTCGTCGTCGGTGAAGGTGCGGTACAGGTCGGTCGGCTGGTGCCAGTGCGGGTCCCATCCGGCGCCGATGTGCATCCCCCGTTCGTTCTCCCGTAGGCTGATCGACGGCACGAGGTTCATGAACGGCGTCGAATCGGTGTTGGTCATATGCGGGCCGACCATGGCGGGGTAGTCGGTCGCATAGGCGTCACTCGCCGCCTTGAAGACGAACGCCAGATCCCGGGACTCGTCGGCCAGGTCGGAGCTCGATTGGAACTCGATGTTCACATCGGCTTCTCGACGCTGGTCGCGGCTGACGATGCCATCCGGCCCCGGCGCGCCATGGTCGAACAGCATCATGTCGTGCTGGATCATGCCGAGCCACCGTGGCTCCGGGTAGCGCCCGGACCCGGGCGGGCTTTCGAGGCCCTGTCGTTCCCGGCGCTGCTCGACGTACGCGCCACTCCCGTTGAGCCCCGTCTCCTCGTTGTTCCACAGCGCGAAGCGGATCGAACGTGTGGTCTGCACATCCGGCGCGTTGAAGATCCGTGCCAGCTCCATGACGATGGCGGTGCCGGACCCGTCGTCGTTGGCGGCTTCTCCGAAGCCGTGACCATCCATGTGCGCCCCGATGATGTACATCTCGTCGGGATGGGTCGTTCCGACCTTCGTGCAAAAGACCTCGGTCCGCTCCCCGTTGGTCGGCTCCTCGGTGTTGAGCGCACGTAGCGCTTCATCGGGCTGCGCCATCGGATCGCGCACGACACCTGTGCGTCGCCGATAGCCGAAGATGGAACTGCCCCCCGGTCCATTGCCGTTGCG
>SMUZ01086667.1_pt1 | contig 12165 bp, 10 predicted proteins | sample 2456421 | NCBI WGS metagenome assembly SMUZ01 (sample SAMN11095932, study PRJNA526329) | marine sediment metagenome | biome: Marine sediment; feature: Surficial sediment; material: Deep marine sediment; isolation source: Hadal surficial sediment | place: Pacific Ocean | collected 2014-11 | depth... | reverse complement strand
GCATTTGTCGTGGATGCCCCGCATGGTGTCGCGAAGCAGTTTTTGCAGTTCATCCTCGGTCCAGGATATGCGGGCGCTGTTCTGGCTCATTTCCAGTCCCGACACGGCGACGCCGCCGGCGTTGGCCGCCTTACTCGGCGCGAACAGGATTTTGGCCTCCTGGTAGGCGTCGATACCATCTTGCACCGTCGGCATGTTGGCGCCTTCGGAAACGCCGATACAGCCGTTCTTGATCAGGGTCCGCGCTTCGTCGCCGGAGACCTCGTTTTGGGTCGCGCATGGAAAGGCGAGGTCGCAATCGACCTCCCAGGGGCGTTTCCCCTCGTGAAACGTGGCCTTGAATTCCTTGGCGTATTCCGAAATACGGCCCCGTTTCACCGTCTTCAGATCGACGACCCAGGCGAGCTTGTCGGCATCGATGCCGTCGGCGTCATGGACGTAACCGGATGAATCCGAAAGCGTCACCACCTTGCCGCCCAGATGGTTGATCTTCTCGACCGCATAGGTGGCGACGTTGCCCGAACCGGACACCGTGCAGACCTTCCCCTCGAAAGAATCCTTCTTCAACGCCAGCATGTCCTCCATCATGTAGACCGTGCCATAACCCGTCGCCTCGGTACGGATCAGGCTGCCGCCATACTCCAGCCCCTTGCCGGTGAGGATGCCGACGAACTGATTGGTCAGGCGCTTATACTGACCGAAGAGATAGCCGATCTCGCGCGCGCCGACGCCGATGTCGCCGGCCGGAACATCGAGATCCGGGCCGATGTGATGAAAAAGCGCGGTCATGAACGACTGACAGAAGCGCATGACCTCGTTGTTCGACTTGCCTTTCGGATTGAAATCGGCGCCCCCTTTCCCACCGCCCATGGGCAGGCCGGTCAACGAGTTCTTGAAGGTCTGCTCGAACGCCAGGAACTTGAGGATACTGAGCGTTACGCTGGGGTGAAAGCGGATGCCGCCCTTGTAGGGCCCGATCGCATTGTTGTTCTGGACCCGATAACCGCGATTGACCCGGATATTTCCTTCATCATCCTCCCAGCACACGCGAAAGATGATGATGCGGTCCGGCTCCGCCATGCGTTCCACGATTTGCATGTCGTGGTAATGAGGCTTGTCGGCGATATAGAAAAAGATGCTATGCGCGACCTCATAGACGGCCTGATGAAACTCGGGTTCCCCGGGATTTCGCTTTTTCACTCCGGCGATAAAGCGTTCCAAATATTCTTGCGTCTTTTCGGGCGATGATATCTTGGACATGTTTTTTCCTCTCTTTCTTAGGCCGCGTGCCTAGGGCCGCGTGACCGAGTTGAGTTAACAGGCACCTTCACCGTCACAATTCATCGGCACCGTCACAATTCATCGGACCGCAGGACCATCATCTTCTCTGTGCGCATGTCGTGGATAGTATGCGGGATGCCGCCGACGCCGTGCCCCGACTCACGGGCGCCCGCGAACGGCATCCAGTCGACCCTAAAAGCCGTGTGGTCGTTGACCATCACCGCGGTGCCGTCGAGACGCCGGAAGCACCGGAGCGCCGTGTCCAGGTTCGTGGTGAAGACGGCGGCCTGGAAAGACACCGGCAAGGCGTTCGCCCGGCTGATGGCTTCGTCCATGTCGGTGTAGGGATACACACAGATCACCGGTCCGAAAATCTCCCGGGCCGACACCATGGCGTCGCCCGGTGGATCGAACAGCACCGTCGGCTTGTAGCAACTGTCCGAAACCTTTTCCCCACCGCTGACCAGTCTTGCCCCGGCGTCGACGGCTTCGCTGACCCACTGGTGGACCCGGTCGACCTCGCGGTGGTTAATCAGGGGTCCGACCTCCGTGTCCGGTTCGCCAGGATCGCCGACCTTCATGGCGTCGCCAAGCACGCCGAGCCGCGCCGCCACTTCGTCGGCGATTCCGGCGTCGGCGAAAACACGCTGGACGGAAACGCAAACCTGCCCGGCATGATAGAACCCGCCCTTGGCGAGCCTCGGCAGGGCGTCGTCAAGATCGGCGTCGGCGGCGACGATCACCGGCGCGGCGCCGCCGTGCTCCAGGGCACAGCGCGTGCCCGGCGCCAATTTCGAACGCAGCGTCCACCCGACCTTGGCACTGCCGATGAAGCTGAAGAAGGCGACCCTTCCATCGGTCACCAGGGTGGTGCCAAGGTCCCGGCTATCGGGCACCATGGCGCGGCACCAGTCCTTGGGCAACCCCGCCTCGTGGAGGATGTCGACGAAGGCGAAGCACGACAACGGCGTGGCGCTCGCCGGCTTGACGATGACCGGGCAGCCGGCCGCCACCGCCGGAGCGACCTGGTGGACGATAAGATTGAAGGGATGGTTGAAGGCGCTGACCGCGACGACGACGCCTATGGGCTCGTACTGCGTGAAGGCGACACGCCCGGCGGACGCGGGGTTGATGTTCATCGGGATTACACCGCCGGCTTCGGTCCTGAGCACCTCGATGCAGACCTCGATGCCGTCCACCGCCCGGTCCAGTTCGATGCGCGAGTCGGGCAACGGTTTGCCGCCTTCCCGCGCCGATTGCAGCGCCAGCTCATCGCGCCGTTCCCTGATCAACTGCGCCGCGTTCCTGAGGATCTCGATGCGCCTGGGTGTCGGTATCCAGCCATCCCGGTCGCGGTAAAGGGCATGCGCCGTCCTCAGCGCCGCTTCCACCTCCGGGCCGGTCGAAACCGGAACCTCGCCGATCCTGGCGCCGTCGTAAGGGGCGGTAACGTCAATGGTCTTCATTATCGATGCTCCCGCCCGCAAGGAACCCGATACCGTCCGCTCCCCCGCCTTGCCAGCATGGCGGGGAAGGTAAGGTCGTCATGCAACCCCCTCGCCGAGGCCGGGCGTGGCGGCGCCGACACGGTCCGGCGAGGAGCGCATGGCGAACCGAGCCACCCGGCCTGCCGACCTCTGTCTCCATCGACCGATTAGCACACCGAACCTCCCCCGAATTGTCTTGTCGCCGACCCGACGAACGTGTTGTCGGCGGTGCAATTGGGTATTATTATAAACCCATGCGGCGTTGGCTGCATATAGTAGTTCCCCTCGCCATTCTGATCTTCAGCATCGGATTGCGCGGGGCCGACCCGTATCTTCTCCATGACGGCCGGCTCAAGATCTTCGACCTGTTTCAGGTCTTGAAGCTGCGTCCGTACGTTCCGGTGCCCGTCAGGCTCATCGACCTGGATGATGAAAGCCTCGCAAGGCTTGGGCAGTGGCCGTGGCCGCGCAACTTGGTGGCGCGCCTGGTTTCCCGGCTCCGCCAAGCCGGTGCCGCGGTCATCGCTTTCGACATCGTATTTGCCGAACCGGACCGCGCCTCGCCCAATCGGGTGCTTTCCGCATGGTCAGGCACGCCGGAGGTTCGGGCGCAACTCGATGCCACCGCCGGCGCCCTTCCCGACTACGACCAGGACCTTGCCGAGGAGATTGGCCAAGGCAGGGTTGTGACCGGCTTCATACTTACCGACGGTGATCCTGGCCGCGCGCCCGCCGGCAAGGCGAGCTTCGCGACCGCCGGGGATGATCCGCGGCTGTTCGTCGCCGCCTTCACTGGCGCGGTGACGAACTTAGCGGCGATCGGGGAGGCCGGCGCCGGAAACGGCAGCCTCAATATATTGCCGGAACGCGACAATGTGGTGCGCAGCGTGCCCCTGCTGGTCGCCCATCAGGGCAAGCTTTATCCGTCGCTGGCGATGGAGGCACTCAGGGTGGCCCAAGGCGCCAAGACATACGTCGTCAAGTCATCGGGCGCCAGCAGGACCCAGGCCTTCGGCGCCCACACCGGCGTCTCCCGGATCAAGGTGGGCTCGTTCGCCGTTCCGACCGACGCCATGGGCCGTCTCTGGCTCTACGACACTGGCAATGTTCCCGCGCGCACCCTGCCTGCCTGGCGCGTTTTGGCGGACGATTTCGATCCCAGTGCGATCGAAGGCATGATCGCCATCATCGGCACCAGTGCCGCCGGGCTCAAGGACCTCCGCGCGACGCCACTGAACCCGGCGGCGGCGGGCGCCGAGGTGCAGGTTCAGGTGGTGGAGCAAATCCTCCTGCAGACCTTCCTACTCCGCCCCGACTGGGCCGACGGCGCGGAGATCGGCTACCTGTTTTTACTGGGTGTATTCCTGATCATTCTTTTGCCGCGGCTCGGCGCCGCTTGGTGCGCGCTGATCGGCGGCGGAACCATCGCGACGGCGATCGTGTTGTCCTGGTATGCCTTCGCCGATCTCGGGATGCTGTTCGACCCGGTTTACCCGTCTCTGATGGTCCTGGCTGTGTATATGAGCTCTTCATTGATCGGTTATCTGCGCACCGAAGCCGAGAAGCAACAGGTACGCAGTGCATTCGGCCACTACCTCTCGCCCACCATCGTTGAACGGCTGGCCGCCGATCCCTCGCAACTCAAACTCGGTGGCGAGAGGCGGGACATGACGCTTCTGTTCTGTGATATCCGGGGCTTCACCACGATCTCTGAACAGTTCGACGCCGAGGGCCTGACCCGGTTGATCAACAAATTCCTCACGCCGATGACCGAGATCATCATGGAGCGGGAGGGGACGATCGATAAATACATGGGCGATTGCATCATGGCGTTCTGGAACGCGCCCCTCGAGGATTCGGATCATGCCCGCCACGCCTGCGAAACAGCGCTGGCGATGAGCGCCCGGCTCGGCCCCTTGAATGACGAACTCCGCGCCGAGGCCGAAGCGGCGGGACGAGACCACATTCCGATCAAGATCGGTATCGGCATCAACTCGGGAGAGGTTTGTGTCGGCAATATGGGGTCCGATCAGCGTTTCGATTATTCGGTCCTGGGTGATGCCGTGAACCTGGCGGCACGTCTCGAGGGGCAGTCGAAGACCTACGGTGTCGGCATCGTTATCGGCGAGAATTCCCGGGTGCGCGCGCCGGACATGGCGGCGCTCGAGCTCGATCTCATCCAGGTCCAGGGCAAGACATCGGCGGTGCGTATCTTTGCGCTATTGGGCGACGGGTCGTTCAGCCACGACGGCGCCTTCCGAAACCTGACGGACGCCCACGATCGGATGCTCGGCGCCTACCGCAAGCAGGACTGGCGGGGTGCGCGCGAACGGCTGGAGTCCTGCAGGGGCCTGGATAACGGCCTCGGGTTGGGTGCGCTTTACGACCTCTTCGCCCAGCGCATCTCGGATTACGAACAGGCGCCGCCGTCTGCCGATTGGGATGGGGTATTCATCGCCACCACCAAGTAGTCCTTGATAATGACCCCTAGAGATCGGGCAGGCGATCCGTCGGGCCATCGGGCGGGTAGGAGGGAAGCCGCCGGCCTGCCTTCGCCGAAGCGAAGCATCGGCTTCGCGCAGGCAGGCGATGCCGGGCATCGTCAAGGCTTTCCGACGCCCTCCGGCGGTTCGCATGCCCGACCGGAACGGCGGTTTCCCAAGGCTTTCGGACGGCCCAATGCTTGTGGACGGGGCGCATGGCTTCCGATGCCCCAGCATCGCCGCGCCCGGGGGTCGCGGGGGCGCCCCCCGCATTTATAGAGCCGGGGGGACACCCCCCGTGGCCCCCCGTGGCCCCCCGGGGCGCTCCTAGCCGAAAACCTTGGGAAGCCGTCTCTAGGGGTCGTTATCAAGGACCTTTGGTATCAAGGCCGACGATCGGGCGGAGCCGGCGGCGCCCGGCCGGCCAAGCCCATCGGATATCGCTCTAGGAACGCGAGTATTCAGGGTCGCGGCGGAAGTATTTGCGCGTCGGGAAAACCCGCCTGAGATCGGCATAGCCGCGGCTGGCCGCTTTGAACGGCGGCGAAGGCAGGCCGGCAGCCAAGTCATTGAGCTTGTCCACGCGTTCCCGGGTCTCCGGATGGCTCGCGAACAGCGATGTCGACCCCTCGGCGTCGGGTGGGATCAATTCGAGAAGAGTGAGGTAAAATCCTGAGGCCTGTTTCGGGGCGTAGCCCGCGAGACCGAAGACCCTCGGCGCAAATCGGGTAGGCGCCGGCGGGCATGACGGGGAAGCGCCCGCGTCACCGCGGCACCGGAGCCGGTGACGCTGGCACGGTTCCGGCGCCGTCAAATCATGATTTCGAGCTCTCCCAGGCGTTTGGTGAGCTTTACGTTCTCGGCGTAGTCGATAGGCACCGCGATGATCGCCGGGCCGTTTTGCCGGAAGGCCTCCTCCAGTGATGGTTTCAGCTCCTCCGGCGCCGTCAGGGTGCGTCCCCATATGCCGAAAGACTGGGCCAGCAGTTCGAAATCGGGATTGTTGAATTTGAGATCGCTGTGGCGGCCGTCGAACTGGATCTGCTGTTTCCACTTGATGAGGCCGTACTCGCCGTCGCACCACACCATGGCGACGACGTTGAGCCCGAGCCGGGCGGCGGTTTCGAGATCCTGCACGTTCATCAGGAAGCCGGCGTCGCCATTGATCGACAACACCCGCCGGTCAGGACAGGCGATCTTGGCGCCGATCGAGCCGGGAAGGGCGAATCCCATCGTGCAGAAGCCGTTGGAGATGAGGCAGGTGTTGGCGTCCTCGCACTGGTAATAGCGGGCGACCCACATCTTGTGGGCGCCGACGTCGGACAGCAGGATGTCACTGGACGAGAGGAACTCGCGGACATCCCACAACACCTTCTGGGGTTTCATCGGGAAGGAGCCGTCATCCTTCTCCATGGCGAAATCGTCGAGGATCCTTTGTCTGAGTTCGGCCCGCGCCGCGATGTCGAACAAGGGCAGGTTGTCACCCACGCGGCGGTCCAGTTCTTTATTGATTTGCCACAGGGCATCGGCGATATCGGACGCCAAGTCGACGGCGACCGGGTAGTCCTCGTCGACCTCCGCCGGTAAGAAGTCGATATGGATGATCTGCTTGCCGCCGTGTTTGTTCCAGTGGTTGGGGCTGTACTCCACCAGATCGTAACCGACGGCGATGACCACGTCGGCCTCATCGAGCGCGGTGTTGATATGGTCCCGGCCTTGCAGCCCCAGGGTGAACAGGCAGCACTCATCGCTCATCGGCACGGCGCCTTTGCCCATGAAGGTGTTGACGACGCCGATGCCGGCCTTGTGGGCGAGCCGCCGCAACTGCTTGGCGGCGCGCTTGCGGATGGCGCCGTTGCCGGAGAGGATGATCGGGTTCTTCGCCGAGACGATGATTTCGACCGCCTGCTGGACCGCCTTGTGGTCCGCCGCCGGCCGCCGGGTCCGGCCGACGGGCAAGGGCGGCAGGTTGGTTTCCTGCTTGGCGACGTCCTCGGGCAATTCGATGATGCAGGCGCCGGGCTTCTCGCCCTCGGCCAGCTTGAAAGCCTTGCGCATCACTTCGGGGATGTTGCCGGCCTGGTAAATCGTGTGCGCCCACTTGCTGATCGGCTGGAACATGGCGATGGCGTCCATGTTCTGATGACTTTCCTTGTGCAGGCGATCGGTGCTCGCCTGGCCGATGATGCCGACCAGGGGCGCACGGTCCATGTTGGCGTCGGCGACGCCGGTGACCAGATTGGTGGCGCCGGGCCCTAGCGTCCCAAGGCACACCCCGGCCTTGCCGGTGAGCCGGCCGTAGGTGTCGGCCATGAAGGCCGCCGCTTGTTCGTGGCGGCAGAGCACGAACTCGATGTCGCTGTCCATCAGGGAGATCATGACGTCGGCGTTTTCCTCTCCGGGCACGCCGAAAATATGGGTCACGCCCTCCGCCTCGAGGCACCGCACAAACAAATCGGAAGCTTTCATTTTTCGTCTCCCCGTTAGTGAAGCTTGAACGCAAAAATTTAGGACCGGGTGGTGGGGATACATCGAGACGGGACGGCTTGACGCCGGCGCTCACCCGACCCCTTTTGTCCCGGGACCCGCCAAGTCCCATGCCGCGAATCGCCGGCCGGGTTTCGACCACCAGACGGGCCGCGGGTGGTGGTGATGATCAAGGAACGAGACGACCGGCCCTCCCCCTTTGCCTCAATCGCCGGGATGATGATATCGGCTCGTTCAAAGACAAGGAAGCCCCAATATGAGGGCCCTGTCATCCATCTCTTCAATCCTCCCTTTTCTCCGCCTCGAGGACCTTTGGTCTTAGGCCGCGATGATCCGAACCTCGACGCACCCAAGCGTTCCGAAGTCGGCGATCAGCGTCTCCCCGGGGGCGATCGGCGTGACGCCGGTGCAGGTTCCGGTGCTCACCACCTCGCCCGCCTTGATGCCATCGCCGAGCGCGGACAGGTGGTTGGCGGTCCACTCGAGGACGTTCAGGGGATCGCCGAGCGCGTTGGCGCCGACGCCCTCGGCCACGGTTTCGCCGTCCCGCCGCAGCCCCACGCGATGGCCTATCAGGTCGATCCCGCGCCAGTCCCGGCACTCCGGTCCTTTGACCCACGCGGTGTTGGCGGTCATGTCGGCGATGAGCCGGACCGCGCCGAGGTCGTCGAATCCACCTTCGAGCCGGCAGCCGACGACCTCGATCGCCGGCAGCACCGCCCCGACCGCGGCCAGGACCTCGGCGCGGCCGTAGACCGCGCCGCGCGGCGGCAGATCACGGGCGAAGCGAAAGGCGAATTCGCTCTCGACGCTGGCGTCCTGGCCCGGGAACACGGCAATTTCGGCCGGGCTATCGACGCAATGGTCGGCGAACAACGGCCCGGTTGCTGGCGTCTCGATGCCCAGCAGCCGCTGCGCCGCCATGCTGGTCACACCGACCTTCCAGCCCAGGCGTGACAGTCCGGCCAAGGAGGTGATCCGGCGCTGGACGCCGTAGGCCATCTCGACCGAGGCCAGCCCGTCGGCGGCGGCGCGCCGGATCACGCCGCCCTCGGTGCGGGCGCGCCAGAGCGCGGTGGCTAAGTCGCCGGCGTTAAACATCGCCGCGTCGCCGGTACCGAGGATGGTGGCGTCATCTGGACGCTCATGGCGGCCTCCCTGTCGTCGGGCAACATAGCCGATCCCGCCGCCGGCAGCCAGTCTCGCCGCCGACGCCGCGAGCCGCCGTTTGGGCGGCCCCGCGATTCGGTGCCACCCCGGTTCGAGGCTGAATGAGGGCTGATACGGATGGGATTGGATGACGGGCAATACTGGCTGCTGACGGAATGTACCGAAAACCAGGGGGTTGTTGAAAAAGTCCCCCCGGCGTCGGAATCGCCGCGGTGCGCCGAAAATTTAGTCTTCCATTATTATAAGTGCCCGAGCTTTTTCTTGTCTTTATACTTCGGTCCGCGGCCCGATGGGCCTCATTGAGCCCCCAAAATCGTTTTTCAACAGCTTCCAGTCGTTTCCGTACTCGGTACGCCGAGTGGCCGGCACCGGCAAATGTGTTAAAAACCATGGATGTGGTCCAGGCTGTGCTGCTATAATGGCCACCCGGCAGGTCCTTCATTCAACTTCTGCCGCGGAAGGGGAGCGCAAATTTCATGACCGTCTTCGAGAAAAGAAAAAATGCATTCGAGGCCAAGTACCGTTTGGATGAGGAAGCCCGGTTCAAAATCGGTGTCCGGCGCAACAAGCTACTGGGGCTGTGGGCCGCGGCCAGGATGGGATTGTCGAGCCCGGCCGCCGACGACTATGCGAAGGAAGTGGTGGCGGCGGACTTTGAAAGGCCGGGGGATGACGATGTTCTGGAAAAGGTGTTTGCGGATTTGACCGGCAAGGGCTTGGACGTAACGGACATCCAGGTCCGTGAGAAGATGAACGAGCTTGCCGCTACCGCCCGTGAGCAGGTGACCGAGGGGCTTGGCAACTGAGCGGAAAAGGATAGCAAGAGAACCCCCTCCAAGCCTCCCCTCCCTGCATGGACCGTATGCAGGGAAACGCACCCTTTCCCGTATCCCGGCGATTTAGCCCCGATTCAGGCCGATTTTCGGACCCGTGGGGGGGAGTCTGAGGAGGCGGCCCGCCGGAACGTCTTCGACGCCGAAAGCAAGGAGGAACGGCGAGATGGAAGTGCTGGAAGTATTCGATCCCAGTGGCCTCACCGAGGTGACGGAGCTTCATGCCCCTCGTCTCGAGACGCTGGAGGGCAAGAGGATCGGCCTGTTGCCCGATGACATGTGGCAGGCCCACAGGACCTCCCTCTGATTGAGAAGTTGTTGCGGGAGAGAGTCCCGAGCGCGACGGTCGTCCCCTACACCGAGCTTCCCCTCGGTAACTCGAAAATCGACCGCGACGAGACCGCGGAGCTCATCGCCGAGGGGGGGTTCGACGCCGTCATCGTCGGCAACGCCGCCTGAGGCGCCGGCTCAACCGCATGCGGCCGTGCCGCCGCTAGGATTGAAGCAAAAGGTATTCCGACCGTCGTGCTCGCGCGCGAGGACTTCGCCGGCCTGGTGAGGAGTTCGGTCGCGGGCATGGGGTTTGACCGGGACATCGCCATGGTCATCTTCCCGGTGGATCAGTTCCTGGTCGAGAGCGACATCTCTCCCATTCAGCGCGCACTCGGCGAGTTCATCGCCGGCCTGACCTCCTGGGTCCCGGCGGCCAGGCGAAAGGGATTGTCGGTGCCGCCGAGGCTTCGCATCGAGGCCGGCAACCATGAGGAAGCCACCGCCCGGTTCAACCAGTTGTTCCTCAACACCCTATGGGGCGACGGATTGCCGCTGGCGCCGCCGACCGAGGCGCGCGTCGCGTGGATATCGAGGGGCACGGACATGGCGCCCGAGGCCGAGGTCGGGAGGGTCATGCCGAGGGGCGGGATCGCCACCGTCGAGACCCTGGCCGTGGCCCTGGCCATGGCCGGCGGACGGCCCGAATACCTGGCGGTGCTGATCGCCGCGATGGCGGCCATCCTCGATGCCGCGATGCACCATGACAAATGGCAGACGACGTCGGCCAGCACCTTCCCGACCGTCATCGTCAATGGACCGGTCGCCCGGGACACCCGCCTCAACGCCGGGTTCGGACTGCTCGGCCCCGATCCGCGACGGCCCGCCGGCGCACCCATAGGGCGCGCCATCAGGCGGGTTCAGCAGAACGTCGGCGGCGCCCTATGGGGCGGGTCCGGCCGAGATCACCGAACCGCGGATTTGCGGCAGTATCTTGCGCGCGACCCGGAGTGCTTCTTGGCGTTCCATGCCGGGGTAAAGACGCCGGTCATAGAGGAGCCTGACGAGAATCATGTCGTGTCCGGTCAGGTCCCTGTAGTCGCTCCGGTCGTTGAATATCGAGGGCGCGACCTCATCGGAGTCGTTGGGCAGACCAAGGGTCTGGGTCAGTTCCTCGATGATGCAGTGGAGCAACTTTCCTCTCGATGCGGCCTTGTCGGGAGGGATAATGACGACGGCCCCGACGATCTCGGATCTCCCATTGGCGGTGTAGCGGCCGAGGCAAACGCTTTTGTTCATGAGAGCCTCCATCTCGGGCGCGTCGGGGAAATATTCCTGGAACACCCGTGACAGGCCGCCTTCGTTCTCGAACACGGCGACGACGTTGGCGCCGGCGGGCTCCTCGACCACCCTGATGTCGTGCCCGGTTAACTTCGCCAGATGGCGTACGTGGCGTTTGGTGAGGCGCCGCTGCTCCCGGGCGTCGCCGGCGCGGCTATCGAGATAGATGCGTATGGGAATCACCCATTTGCGAAGATACCGGGCGATGCCGCTTGAGTGTTCGTTGTGAAAGGCGACGAGATCGAAGTCCCTGATGAGCCGCTCATCGGTCAAAACGCCGCCATCCGGACCAAGGTTGGGGCGGGCCGTGTGGCTTAGCTTGAGCTCCCGCCTGGTCTCTCCCCGCCTAAGGACGACACGATCGGACAGGATACGCTCGATCGTCCAATCTCCCACCTTCTGTCCCTCCCTGGCGCGGATAACCGTCCTCGAGTTCCGCCGCTCGAACATCGCCAGGGGGCGGCCGGGAATGATGACGATTCCCCTGAGCTCGATCCCTACGCCCTCGGGCCTCTCGGATTGGGGATTCTTGAGCTCGATCACGGTGTCCGTCGTCACCGTCGCACCGCCAAGGTTGGCGGCCGCGACGGCCACAAGCAGTATCGCTGATGCCGCTATGGGGACCATCCGATAAGTCTATATCACTTGTGGCCGATTGACAGCGCCGGCGCCGGGGCAGGCCCGGGATGATCCAGCCAACTTGGCTTGGACGGGTTTCGCCCCGAGGGGCTAGATGGGGCGGGCCGGCAGGGTCCGGGTCGGGCCGGGAACGATGAGGGAGGGGTTAGGGTGAAGGGAGTGTGGAAGATGCAG
>SMUZ01034532.1_pt1 | contig 12175 bp, 13 predicted proteins | sample 2456421 | NCBI WGS metagenome assembly SMUZ01 (sample SAMN11095932, study PRJNA526329) | marine sediment metagenome | biome: Marine sediment; feature: Surficial sediment; material: Deep marine sediment; isolation source: Hadal surficial sediment | place: Pacific Ocean | collected 2014-11 | depth... | reverse complement strand
CAGGTCCAGTTCTTAAGAGAAATTAGAGACAACACTGTAATGAGCACAGAATCTGGTATAGCATTCATGACAGGATTTAACCAATTATACTATTCCTTCTCACCAACAATTGCTGATATGGAAAGAGAAAATCCTGTATTTCAAGAAGTAGTTAGAGTTTTTATCACTCCAATGATTTCAACTTTGTCCATTATGACACTTGCTGAAGATGGAAATGATGCACAAGTATTAGGTTTAGGCATATCTGTCATTGCATTAAACTTGGGCATGTATATCGCAGCACCTGCAGCAATTGGATTTACAATCCATAGACAGCTAAAGTCCAAAAATTAATTTCTTAAAACTAATTATAATAATTTTCTTTTTTGTAATTTTTTCTACCTTATTTCTATTTACAATTGAAATAGATGTGCTAGCATTTATTGGAATAATATATTTGTTGTAGGTCTAATTATAAAAATTATAAAAAACAAAAAATTGGGAAAAACTCACTCTTTGATTTTCAAAAAAATTTCTATATAATCAAAATTTTTAAGAATTTTTACTTTAAGTTATTATAATGAAAGAATTTAGTAAAAATAATGCAAATTGAGTACGAAGAATTTGATACCATTGAAGATGTCTTTATGTATATGGCATCTGCTGCCCCTCCAATGAAAAATACAATGCCTGTTAATTCTTACAAGGGCTATGTCATGTCATTTATTCCTCTAAGCTCGTCAAATGGTGATACTTATCTAATGATTTATGCCCGAGGTACTCTCGACCCTGGTATCTATGAATTTGAACTTTCTTCAAAATCTTTCAAAAAAGTGAATTCTATTGAAAGAGCTGATAAAAATTATTTTATATCTTTGACTCCAAAAAAGAATACAATAGCTGACTCTGCAATTGAAAAATTATAATTTCTTTGTTTGAATTTTTGGCGCAGAAACTGACCTAGAGCGAGCATATTTATCCATAATTTCCTCAGGGGTTCTTCCATTAAACAGATCTTTACATAATCCTCTTAGATACCTCATGATTGCCCATGTACCAGCTTTGAGAATTCCATACATGAAAATCTTCATTGGTGGACCATAGGTTTTGTTTCTAAGAATGATTGGGATGATGTCATTAATTACGCGGAGATTGTTTTCCCAACATCTCCAGAACAAAGTAAATTGAGCTTCATTCAAGTTTCCAAAATGCATTGAATTCTTTTCACTAAAGTCTTGATAGAGTAACGGTGCAACTAACCCTCTAAATCCCATTTCCCTGAAATCACTAATCATTTCGATGGTGTATTGATTATCATCAGGTATTTCGTCTGGCCACCCAATAATTATTGTAGCAGCAGGGAACCAATGATTTTCGTTTAGTATTCTAGCTCCTTCTCTCACTACACTTCCCCATTCATCATTTGAAAATGGTTTAGTTTTTACACCTAGATGTTTTTTTACTAAATTAGGTGAAACAGTTTCAATTCCTAAGTTAGTTGCAAGCCATCTCCCTGTTTTATCCTGTTCATTAATTCTTGAGATTTGTTGTATTAATTGTTCATCTGCTGCAACTCCTGAAAAGGTCATGTGTGTCGTTCCTATGAAATTTGCTCCTATTCCTTTTAGCCCTTTCCATAAATCTGTTATCGCCTCTCGGTTTGGAATAAAATCTCTATTATCACATCCATAAAGTAACATTTCATCAGAATGCAACCATATTGAATCAAATCCATAATCTAGATTTATTTTTGCTTCATACTGCAATCTATCTAAAGGAAGATCTTTTTTGGATCTTTTATTTACATCACAAAAATCACAACCTCGGCCACAACCTCTCATAGCTTCAATTAAGGAATTAATTGTAGGTCCTTCAATAACTGGAATGTTTTGTATATTTCTTACAAAACAATGCATTAACTCTGGGGCATCTCCTTTTTCTAAGTCATGAAACAGATCCAACGCTAATTCATCAGCTTCCCCAACTACTACTGTGTCTATTCCATGAATTTTCATCCTATCTGTTTTTGCTAATTCCCAAGCGCCGTTTCCTCCGACTACAACTTTAAAATTATATTTCTTTTTAAGGTGAATTATACTAGCACACATCTTTTTGAATTTCATTGCAACGTAAGATAATTTTTCAGGCGACATAGTTGTTGTAACTGGGGCCATTCCAAGTGGATCCATGACATTGATTCCAACAACTTTTGTATCAGGTCCGATTGATTTTTCTAACATATCTGGATTTGCAATAAAAACTTCATCTCTTTTGTATTCCTGAAGAAGAGAACTCTCCACTCTTCTTAACCCCACTTGAGCAACCTTTGATTCTCCAGTTTTTGGGTCCGTTTCAACAGGAGGACAAAAAACCTTGTCAAAAACCCATTCCGGAAGAACTTCATAAGGACCACATGCAATGAATCCATAAAGAAAATTTCCTCGATAATTTGTCATTAAACTTCGATCAGCAGTAAGAACAATTCTTTTACCAGACAATATTACCAAGTTTCGATTTGGTATCTTATATATGATTTACGAGATTTATTCCTCCAAGCAGCAACAAAAATTCAATTATTTTCTAAGATCGGTTTTATCTCTTTTTCTGACTTTTCATAATTGTTCTATTCGCAATATTTGCTGCAATGGCACCAGCTGCAATTCCACCATCTATGTTAACTACTGATAAACCCAATGAACAGCTTTGTAACATTGAAGCAAGAGCCGCTATACCTTTCTCTCCATAACCATAACCAACCGAGGTGGGTAATCCAATTATAGGAATATCCACCAAAGAAGAAACAATTGTTGCCAACGCACCCTCCATTCCAGCTGCTACTACGATGCAGTCAACCTCTTCATTTATCATCTCTTTTAGTATTGGAAACATTCTGTGAATCCCAGCTACACCTACATCATAACTTGTGATACATTTGCAATTCATTGCCTCACACATCTATCTAGCTTCTTCTGCCACTCCAATATCTGAGGTTCCAGCTGTCAAGATTCCTATTTTTCCTCCGTGGAATTTAATTGGTTTTTTAAATAATAACAGAGACGATGAATTTTTACCTGTTTTTACTTTAATTTTCAATCGTTTACTAAAAGAAATAATTTTCAAGTAATCCTCTTTTTTTATCTTTGATATTACCACCGAATTTGTTTTTTTCAAAGTTATTTTGAGAATTTTTTTTATTTCTTCTAGCTGTTTAGTTTCTGCAAAAATTACCTCAGGTATTCCTCTTCTTTTTCTTCTGTTAATGTCAATTTTGGCAAAATCTTCAATCTTTTCAATTGAATAAATTGATAATAGTTTTTTTGCAGTACTTGACGAAATTTTTCCTTTTTCCAATGATTCTAAAATCTCTTGAATTTCCAATAATTATTACTTTTTTATTTGAATAAAAAAATGCTTAGATTTCTATTCCTGAAATTGCATCTTTTACACTTTTTACTCCTTCATCAAATACATTCTTTTCTTCATCATCAAGTTCTAATTCTATTATCTTTTCGACTCCATTCTTTCCAATTATTGCTGGTACCCCAATGGTGACATCTGAATGGCCATATTCCCCATCAAGATATGTTGCAACAGGAATTATTTGTTTCCTGTCTTTTACAACCGATTCAACCATTGCGGAAATTGCATTACCTGGAGCATGAACTGTAGCACCCTTTAATTCAATCACTTTGGCTGCAACTTGTTTTGTGTTTTGAACTAGCTTATCTAATTTTTCTTTAGATAAAAATGAAGAAAGGGGAATTCCAGAAACTGATGAAAATCTTGTTAATGGTAACATGTTTTCACCATGCTCTCCTATCACAAGTGCTCTAATGGAATCTCGTGAATATCCGGTTGCTTCGTGGATGAATTGTTTGAACCTTGATAAATCAAGCATTCCACCCATTCCAAATACTCTGCTTCTATCAAATCCTGATACTTTGTATGTAACATAGGCCATAGGATCAAGCGGATTTGTAACTGGAATAATCATGGATTCATTCGTATATTTTTTGATATTTTCAACTACACTTTTCACAACATTTGCATTAATTTTTAAAAGATCCATTCGAGTCATTCCCGGCTTTCTTCCAGAACCGGCTACAACAACAACTATTTTGGAATCTTTCATATCTGCAAAATTATTTGAGCCTTTTACTTCAACATCAATCCCCTGCTCGGATAGCATATGGTTAAGATCCATAGCTTCACCTTGGGGAAGTCCATCAACAACATCAAGAAGTAAAATTTGATCGTCTAATCGTTTTAATGCAGAAAATAAGGCCACTTCTCCACCCACTTTTCCTGAACCTATAATAGTAATCATGACCAGCGGTGTTAATTTTCAATAATTAAATCTAATGTAATTCTTAAATTAATTAGACAGAATTTATATGCATTTTTGGGATTTGTTATTTATGGTTACCATAATAGATCCATTTTTAGCTGGTTTATCAGGTGATATGATTTTATGTTCCTTAATCGATCTTGGAGCAGATAAAAATAAAATTATGGAGGGGGTAAAATCAGCTGAAAAATTTCTGCCAAATTCAGTAATAAAAAAGATTGATTTTATTAAAGTTAGAAAGCACGGGATAGAATCTACTACGTTAATTTTAGATATTGATGAAGAAAGTCATGAAAGAAAAAGTTCTGAGATAAAACATGCATTAAAAAATTCTCTAAATGAGATTAATCTATCTGAAAAAGCAAAAAACTTTGCAGAATCTTGTATCGACACCCTAATTTCAGCTGAATCCAGAGTACACGGTATTCCAGCAGAATCCGTTCATTTTCATGAAGCTTCAAGTATGGACACTCTAGTGGATATTATAGGAGTAGCAATTGCAGTAGAAAATTTGGCTATTCTTGATGAAGAGATTGTTTCCATGCCTATTTGTGTTGGGGGGGGAACAGTTACCTTCTCCCATGGAGTTATGACTAATCCTGCAAGTGCTGTTCTTGAAATTTTTAAAAATTCCAACTTGACAATCTATGGAGGCAACATAAAAAATGAATTAACTACTCCAACTGGGGCATGTATTCTCGTAAATCTTACAAATACCCCAATTGAATATTATCCTTTTATGAAAATAGATTCCATAGGATACGGTGCAGGTAAAAAGGATTTTGACGATTTCGCAAACGTATTAAAAATTGTCAAAGGGTCTAAAAAAGATAATTTTGGTACTGACTCAGTTATTATACTTGAAACAAATGTTGATGATGTTTCAGGGGAAATATTAGGCAATCTAATTGAAAAAATCATGCAAGATGGTGCCAAGGATGCTTCCATTTATCACGGGATTACAAAAAAAGGAAGACCAACAAATCTTGTATCAATAATTTGTGATAATAGTACATATGATAAAATAACTGATACTCTGATTACAGAGACTGGAACTTTGGGAATACGTGTGACTACAGCAAACAGACTCATTGTTCCAAGGACTATTCATGAAGTAAAATTAAATTTTGATGGAAAAATATACACTGTGAAATACAAAGTTTCAGTGTTTAAAGGAAAATCTAACTTCAAAATTGAATTTGATGATTTGAAAAAAATCTCAAATTTTCTTAACAAATCCATTAAGGAAACGGAATCATTGATTAGAAAAGAGATAACCAAGGAAGATGTATAAAATGACCAAGCTTAATGATCTGATTAATTGGTTTGAAAATAAAAGTGGTGTTATAATAGCTCTGTCTGGCGGAGTTGATAGTGCATTAGTAGCTTATGCTGCATATCAAAAATTAGGTACCTCTGCAATTGCTGTAACTGCCGATTACAAAACTTTATCCCAGGAAGAACTGGAAACTGCCAAACAAATTTGCAAAGAGATTGGTATTTCTCAAATTCTTCTGGATTATAATGAATTAGAAAACCAAGAATTTGTAAAAAATGATTCCAATCGATGCTTTCATTGTAGGCTGGAATTAGCGACTCATTTGGTAAATTTAGCAAAAAAACATAATATTGATTTTATTGTAGATGGAACAAATTTAGATGATTTAGGTGACTATAGGCCAGGATTAAAGGCCCTAAAACAAAATGGAATAAGAAGTCCATTAGTGGAAAATAATCTAACTAAAAACGAAATTAGAGAAATGGCAAAATCTGTAGGACTATCTGTTTATAATAAACCATCTAATTCTTGTTTAGCATCTAGAATTCCTTGGGGTCAAAAAATTACTTTCGAAAGATTACTAAGAATAGAATATGGAGAAACAATTGTCAAACAAACCACAAAATTAAAACAAGTTAGGGTGCGAGATCTTAAAGGTATCGCCAAATTAGAAGTAGAAAAAGAAAAAATATTTGTTCTGCGCGACGACAAAATTTTTGAAGAAATTTCAAAGAAATTAAAATTAATTGGATTTTCAGATGTTATTATAGATCCAGAGGGATACAAGCCTGGAAAAATAAACGTGATTGCGGATTGATTTATCTCGATAATGCTGCCTCAACAAAAATCCATAATGATGTCCTAGAAGATATGATGCCTTATCTTAAAGAACACTATGGGAATCCCTCGTCAATTCATAGATATGGACGCCTTGCTCGAAAAGCCATCGAAAAAGCTAGAAAACAGATTGCCTATTTAATTAACGCAGACCCCTCCGAAATCTTGTTAACTTCTGGTGGCACCGAATCAAATAATACAGCTCTTTACGGAATCGCAAAAAAGAATCCCCGATCTCGTATTATTACATCGTCCATTGAGCATGACGCTATTTTAGAACCATGCAAAAAATTAGAAAAAGAAGGTTTTGATATTATTTATTTACCTGTAAACAATTATGGATTAGTAGATCCATTAATTTTAAATGATAATCTTACTGAAAATACCTCGCTAGTATCGATAATGTTTGGCAACAATGAGGTAGGAACTGTAGAGCCTATATCTGATTTTGTCAAAATTTGTAAAGAGCAGAATATTCCTTTTCATACAGATGCTGTTCAAGCTATTGGCAAAATTCCAATTGATGTTAAGGAATTGGGAATAGATTTACTATCAATTTCATCCCATAAAATTAATGGTCCTAAAGGCATTGGAGCATTATACATTAGAAAGGGAATTTCAATAGATCCAGTAATCCTAGGTGGTGGGCAAGAAAATGGTTTACGTTCTGGAACAGAAAACGTTGCCAACATTGTAGGATTTGGAAAAGCATGTGAACTTTCAAGAATTAATCTTTTGGAGAACATTTCTAGAATGAAAGAGTTACGAGATTATATTTCTAACAAAATTATTCAAGAAATTCCAAAAGTCATCCTAAACGGTCATCCTGAATCAAGATTACCAAATAATATTCACTTCACTTTTCTTGGTGTTAATGGTGAAGATCTTTTAATAAAATTAGATGAACATGAGATTGCAGCATCTACTGGTTCTGCATGTTCGGTCCAGATACAAAAAGCATCCCATGTACTTCAGGCTATGGGCTTTTCACACGAGCAAATTACTGGCTCTCTTAGATTAACCCTTGGAATTTCAAATAATTTAGAAGAGATGGATAAAACTGTTGAAATATTAAAAAATGTGGTTAAAGAACTTCGTTCAGTTTCACCCTTTAAAGAAAAATATTCCTTCTAATTTGAAAATTAAATTTTAAATTGAAACTTGCTTTTAGTGAATCCAATTGTAATTATAACTCCAAATACTAAAATCAAGGTAATCATGGTCCCAAATTCTGGTATCGCAAATGTTCCTATGATTTCTATTTTATATGTAGGGATCGTTTCTTCTGATTCTTTTTCATCGAAATTAATTGTAATTAATCTTGATCGAGGATTAGTTTCGATTTCTTCATAAGGAAATTGGACTCCGTCAATTAAAATAATGAATTTCTTGTCTTGATCCTTGACTCCATCTGCATCTATTGATTCTCTTGGAAGGTTAAGAGAAATGGTCCCTTCATCTGGCGCTTCAATGAGAACCTGCAAGGTAAAATTATCCGGCTCAAGAATCATGTCTTTGACTATACCTCCTTTGATGGTATATTCTACATCAAAAGTTCCACCATTTGGAATTTTGACTTCAAAACTATCTGTGGTTTCTGGAAACTCTTGTTTTGGTGTGAAAGTAATGGTAATTTCTGCAATATTTCCCTCACCATGAGAAACTCTTATCAAATAATCTCCCGCATGTCTCCATAGTGGTCTTTCTGCAATTATGGTGTGGGAATAGCTTCCATCTTGTGCTGGATCAAATTGAGCAGCATCTAGTAAATTTCCTTCGTACCAAAGTTGAAGAATAATTGGAGTATCAACAATTATTGTTGCTAATTGACCTGAGATTACAACTGTGTCTCCTTCGTCATAGTGACCATCGTCGGTTTCTACTGTTAAAAATGGAACATCATCACTTTGAGCAAAAGCTGGAAAGCTAGAAAACGCCAATAAAATTAAAACAAAAAAAATCTTAAGATCCACAAAAAACATGCATTATTATTTCTATATCTCTTTTTCTATCTAAAATAAAAAATGAAAAAAAGTTGTAGGTCTAGTATCTTGGCATAATACTTAGTCTTGATTTTGCAGAAACTGCAATTATTGAAATAATTGCTACTGCTAGAATCAAAACTGCAATTGCACCAAATTCTGGGATTACGTAGGTACCAATAATTTCAATCTTTTCAGCACCTGCTAGGAACATTACTGTAATTTCATTTCCATTAATCTCTACATCATCCCATTCTTCTCCGTCAACAAGTACCATAAAGACACCGTCAAGGATATTTTTTGATGGGTTTAATATGAGTATTCCATCTTCATTTGCACTGATCATTACGATAAGGGAATTATCCTTGGTATTGACAGTTGCACCTGTTACCACTCCTCCTGAAATACTATATGGTACACAATTACCTTTTACAGAGAATTCTGATTTAGCACATTTTACACTTGGCTGTGTTGGTTGGGTAATTATTCCGTTAACTAACTCTATCAACACTTTGTTGTTTTTCTCAGCACTTCCATAGTTGGCATTAATGTAGTATGTTCCATCATATTTCCAGAGATTACCTGCTGTATTGAAGGTTGTTCTAAAATTACCATTATCATCAACAGTGATTTGGTCAATTGTGATTATGGAATACAAAGAACTCATTACAGTAAGTGTTACTGGAACCCCAGAAACTACATTTGCTACTCTGCCTTCAACAATAATTGTATCATTATGATCATATGTGGACTTATCAGTCCAAAGTGAAATTGGAATATCTTCAAGTAATAATTGCCTGGCTATTGCTCTGGGATCCTCTGGTCCACAATCAGGACATGCCATTTGAGCATATGCCGATGATACCGTTAAAGTACCGACTGCAATCAAAAGGGCTAGTAGGGCAAACGACGTAGGGTTGTTCATCTTGTATGCGATTCTAAAGAATCTCTATTTATGTATATTTAAAAAATGAAAAAAAGTAACAGATCTAGTATCTTGGCATGATACTGAGTTTTGATTTTGTAGAAACTATGATTATTGATATGATCGCTATTGTTAGAATCAAAGCTGCAATTGCACCAAATTCCGGTATAACTACTCCATCAATAATTTCCACTTCAACTGAAGCCTTATAATCTGGAGATTCTCCCTGTTGAGCCCTTACCGTATAGATACCATCTTGAGTCCATAATGGACCTCCAGTTGTAATATCTTTAGTAAATTTCCCATCTAGGCTTGGTGTAATTTGATCAACAGACACTACATTGCCATTTGGCGCAATAACCTTCAATGTAATATCTATGTTGGTTCTATCAGAATGTCCTGTTATTCCTATTGTGGTTGAACCTTCCATTGCATTAGCTCTCATGGTAAGTCCTTTAAGAGTAAGTTGCTCGAGTTCCTGCACAAAGATGCCAGTTTCCAAATTTGACTCTGTTACCAATGTCTCCATTGTAATCCCATTAATTACTTCTACCATAACTGACATTGTGTATAATGAACTATCATGTACACTTTGCATTGCAGTTATCGTGTAGAAACCATTTTGTTTCCATGATGGACCTAATTTGAATTCTGTAGAAAAGAATCCATTTGCATCAGGGGTTATTTGATCGAATGCTAATATATTGAATCCATCAGGGGATGCCACCTTAAAGGTAATATCGGTGACATGTGATGCTGTTTGACCACGAATTAAGATGGTATCTGATCCTTCGGATGCTTCTGCCGTCAAAGACATTCCAAGCATTGCACCAAAAACATCTTGTTGAAATGAAGTTACTGACATTAGTGATAATACCATTAGGACTAGAATGATTGAGGTTGTTGAACGCTTAAAATTCATCCTGATTCACCACCAATTATTTGTTATTTATATATTTAAAAAATGAAAAAAAATTGTAGGTCTAGTATCTTGGCATAATACTTAGTTTTGATTTTGCAGAAACTGCAATTATTGAAATAATTGCTACTGCTAGAATCAAAGCTGCAATTGCACCAAATTCTGGGACTACATGTGTGCCGATAATTTCAATCTCTTCAGCACCTGCTGGGAATGATATTACTAGAGTTCTATCTGTGGATGTTGTTGTTTCATCAAAGTCAACTTCTTCACCATCAACTAAGACAAAGTAATCATCATCCTCATCTCCAATCTTTGCATCAATCAATTCTCTTGGCAAGGTAATGGTGAGTTGGCCATCATCAAATGCATCAATTTTTATGATAAGTGAATTTGCATCTAAATCAGGTGTAATTGAGATGAGTTTTCCACCTGTGATTTCGTATCCTACCATAAAGTCGGTTCCTTCAACTGCAATTAAATTATCTGATACCGTTGGGGTTGATCCTCCAAATGTAAACGTGGTCTCGGCTGTTCTATTTTCGGTTGCATAGAGTACTTGAACCGTGTATTCTCCACTAGCCTTCATTAGTGATCCTCCTGCAGTTAGTTCTGTACTGTATTTTTTATCTGAACCAACCATAAGTTGGTCAATAACTACTACATTACCATTAGGAGCAATAACTAAGAGACTAATAGCATACCCGAAAAGAATTTCACTTACTTCTCCTGTCACTATGATTGTTTCACCCTCCATATAGGATGTCTTATCAGTAGTTACAACGATTGGTTCCACTATTTGTCCAAATGCTGGTGCCATTCCAATACTTGCAATCATGATTGCAAATAAAGCAAACACCGATAGATGAGTTTTCATCAATTTTACGCTCAAATTTATACTATTTAATGTTATGAAAAATATAATTGACTAAAAAGAAAAAATACTGACGAATTTCAGATTAGATATATATTAACCTCAACAGGAGTTTTGGACAGTTTGTGTGTATTATTTATCGCTACATCTAATGTTCGTTATGAGGGTGTGAATTTTGGTAACTAAGAAAAACCAAGTTCTTGTACCTGACCATGTTTATGTCCCCAAACATGAAATAATTTCTAAAAAAGAAGCTGAAGCGGTCTTAAAAAAATACAATTGTAAACCTACAGAATTACCATTAATCTTTGTAACAGATCCCGCTATCTTAGGACTTGGTGTAAAACCTGGAGATATGATAAAAATTTCAAGAAAGAGCCCAACTGCTGGTGAGAGTCTTTACTATAGATATGTGGTGGAAGTTTAGATGGTAGATCCCTCAACTAAGCGCTGGCCAATAATTCAGGATATATTAAAAAGAGAAGGAATTGCCCGACAACATCTTAATTCATTTGATGAATTCTTGGAAAGAGGTCTTCAGAGTATAATTAATGAAGTGGGACAAATAGATATTGAAAATGCAGAATACCCTTACAAGATTCAACTAGGTAAAGTAAAACTCCAACAGCCAAGAATGATGGAGCTTGATGGTTCTATAACGCACATTACGCCAGCCGAAGCTAGACTTAGAAATGTTTCATATTGTGCTCCTGTGATGATGGAGGCAAGCGTAATTGAAGATGGAAAAATATTAGAATCCAGATTTGTACACATTGGCGATGTACCAGTTATGGCAAAATCAAATGCATGTATTTTGAATAATTTTTCGTCTCAAAAATTAATTGAACATGGAGAAGATCCTAATGATCCAGGTGGCTATTTTATTATTAATGGTTCTGAAAGAGTAATAGTTGGATTGGAAGATCTTTCTTACAACAAGATAATTGTTGATAAAGAAACTGTTGGAGGAAATAATGTTTTCAAAGCAAAAGTATATTCATCAATTGTTGGTTATCGAGCTAAATTAGAATT
>SMUZ01040439.1_pt1 | contig 12196 bp, 10 predicted proteins | sample 2456421 | NCBI WGS metagenome assembly SMUZ01 (sample SAMN11095932, study PRJNA526329) | marine sediment metagenome | biome: Marine sediment; feature: Surficial sediment; material: Deep marine sediment; isolation source: Hadal surficial sediment | place: Pacific Ocean | collected 2014-11 | depth... | reverse complement strand
CTAATCGGGACTGGCCATGTACCCGAAGCGGTGCCATACCACCGGGGCGGCTATCAATGGTTGCATTCATCGCCTCTAGGGGTTCGATGACGCGATTCATTGGCCGCTTTGACAATGATTCATCCCCTGCCAGGGTCGCGTCAAACGCCTGTCCTGCGAGCAAACCTAGCAACAATCGCATCGCCGTGCCTGAATTGCCCATGTCGAGTACCCCGGCCGGCTTAATTAACCCATGCAGACCCACTCCCTGGACACGCACCCTGTCGGCATCACGTTCGATTGACACACCCATCGACTGAAACGCCCTGAGCGTATTGAGGCTGTCTTCACCCTCCAGAAAACCAGAAATCTGGCTCTCACCTTCGGCGATGGAAGATAATATTATCGAGCGATGTGATATAGACTTGTCACCCGGAACGCGGATTGTACCGGCTACAGGCCCACCTGGCCGGCATTCGATACTGGTCATTAACAATTTCCTATCAGTGAATCTCTTTCAGATTTGGCCTTGCCGAATAATTCCAGTAATCGATCCTGATCATGGTCACGGATAGCAGCCGAGAGCTGATCGAGCTCAATTTTATAATTTTCGATTAATTCCACGAGCGCCTCGCCGTTAGCAATACAGACATCGCGCCACATCACCGGGTCACTAGAAGCAATCCGGGTAAAGTCACGAAATCCACCGGCTGCGTATTTGAATATTTCATCGTGATCATTCAGGTTGGACAGGTAATTAACCAGCGAATAGGCCAGCATATGCGGTAAATGCGAGGTTGCCGCCAGTACCTTGTCATGGTGCTCTACACTGAGATATTCAATCCTTGCACCACAGAGTTGCCACATGTTATCAATTTTACCAACTGCCGCTGGATCGGTTGATTCGAGCGGGGTTAAAATCACCCTGCGGCCTTGATAAAGACTGGCCAGACCAGCCTCGACGCCACTTTTTTCGGCACCGGCTATCGGATGACCCGGCACGAATTGCGGCATTTTATCACCCAGCGCGGTCTGCGCTACCCTGACGACTGAGCCCTTGGCGCTTCCGGTATCGGTGATCACGGTATGCTCGGATACGATATCGGTGATTTGTTCGAAAACCAGTTGCATCGCTCCGAGTGGAGTGGCCAGTACTACGACATCGGCCGAACTGGCCGCCTCGGCAATCGAAGTGGTATAGCTATCGATGACACCCAGATCCACAGCTTTTTGCAGGCTTGTCTGGTTACGTCCACAACCCACTACATGGTTGACGGCCCGCGCCTGTTTCAATGCCAGGGCGAGCGAAGCGCCAATCATTCCCACACCAATAATGGCTAGCCGATCAATCATAGCAACTTGTCCAGCCTGTCCATTAATACTGCCTGCTGTTGGGGGGTGCCGATCGTGATCCGTAGAAATTCGGGCATATTATAATTAGCCAGTGGCCTCAGGATAACACCCTGTTGTAACAGGCCTTGATAGATGTCGTCGCATCGATTACCGAATCGAACCGTCAGGAAATTGGCCACCGAAGGGATATATTCGACCCCCCTGGCATCGAAATATTTGGCCAGTTGGACTAAACCCAGTTGATTATTATGTCGACTGGCCACAACGAAATCGTCATCTTCCAGGCTGGCGGTCGAGGCGGCCAGCGCCAGGGTGTTGGCATTGAAAGGCTGTCGCACCCGATTCAATAAATCACTGATCTCTGTACACGAAACTGCATAACCAACTCGCAAACCAGCGAGCCCATATATTTTCGAAAAGGTTCGGGTGACGATTAGATTCGGGTAATCTGCAAGCCATTTTAACGTATTGGGATAGCCATCTTGATCGACATATTCGAAATAAGCCTCGTCGATTATGATTGCTATGTGCCCGGGTACCGCATCGATAAAGTCCTTCAATTCGGTAGCTTGCAACCAGGTGCCTGTCGGGTTATTCGGATTGGCAATAAATATAAGCCGGGTTTTATCATTGACCATCGCCAGCATCGCGCTTAAATCGTGCCCGTAGGGCTGATTCCTGTCGGTTGGCAGAGCATTGGCGACACGCGCCTTTGCCCCACAAGACTGTACCACCAGTGGATAGACCAGGAAGGCAAACTCTGAATAGATAGCCTCGGCATGTTGATCCAGGAAGATCCTGGCAACCAGGTCGAGTACGTCATTCGAACCATTACCGATAGTTATCTGCCCCGCTTCCAGGCCGAGTTTATCGGCCAGTTTTTGTTTCAGATAATAGGCATTCGCATCCGGGTATAGCTCGATATTTTTACTCGCGGCTTTAATTGCCTGTTTGGCCAGATCAGAGCACCCCAGCGGGTTTTCATTAGAGGCTAGCTTGATCGCATCGCTAATTCCCAGATCGCGTTCGAGTTCTTCGACCGGCTTGCCTGGCGTATAAGGGTGCAGGAGTTTTACTTGCGCGAGCGCAGACTCTATTACCGACATTTTAACGCCTTTACAGTGATGCCTTGGGGTAAGAACCCAATATCTTAAACAATGAGGACTGTTGTTTAAGTTCCAGTAGAGCCTTCTTTACATTATCAGCCTGTTGGTGGCCATCGATGTCGATAAAAAATACGTATTCCCATTTTCGATCAGGTGCCGGACGCGATTCAATTTTATTCATACTGATATTGTGGTCGGCAAGCGGCTGAAGCAGTGCCAGCAAGGCGCCGGGAGTGTTTTTCGTCGATATCAGTAAAGATGTCTTGTCGTCACCACTGGGGTCAACATCCTGATTACCGATTATCACGAATCGAGTGGTATTGTCGGTTAAGTCTTCAATATTTTCGAAGCAGATCAGCAGGTTAAAAACCTCGACCGCCGGCAGGCCACAGATGGCGGCCGCGTGTTTATCCTGGCTTGCAATTCGTGCCGCCTCTGCATTGCTGCTCACCGGTATGCGCTCTACAGAGGGAAAGTTTTGATCGAGCCAATGTCGACATTGCGCAAACGATTGTTGATGTGAATATATATGCTTTATTTTCGTAACATCCTGCGACTGGTTGACCAGATGGTGATGAATACGAATTTCTACTTCACCGCTGACCTTGAGATCGGAATCGATAAACATATCGAGGGTATGGCTGATTACGCCCTCGGTTGAATTTTCAACCGGCACCAGGCCATAGTCTACATGGCCGGACTCGACCGAACTGAATACATCGGAAATACTGCTCATCGGTATCGTTGAAACCGAATTGCCGAAGTGTTTCAGCGCAGCACTTTGGGTAAAGGTACCTTCGGGGCCGAGATAGGCAATCTTTAGCGGCTGCTCCAAGGCCAGGCAGGCTGACATCACCTCGCGAACCAGGCGCCCCACTTCGTCGTCGCTAAGCGGCCCCTGGTTGATTGATTTAATGCGCTGAATGACCTGCGCTTCCCGATCCGGTCTAAAGAAATTGATCGCGTCGGCTGGACTATCACTGTCATTTCTTTTTACTTCGGCGACGCTGACTGCACATTCCGCCCTGCGATTAAACAGTTCGAGTAGTTGATCGTCGATCTTATCGATCGCATCGCGCAATTTTTGCAGTGCCTGGTCACTCATGGTTTTTGGTTAAAGACAACAGTTAGCCCGACAAACCAACTGGCTGCCGGATCAATAATTTACAGGTCATCCCGGGTTTCATTGCTGTCAGCAGAATCATCACCATTGACGCTGGCGGCCACCGGCTCAATTTGCACCAGTTGCTCCGATCCACCCAGGCGAATCAGGGTAACACCCTGGGTATTACGCGCGAGGACCGAAATATCCCTCACCGGTGTGCGCACCATGGTGCCTGCATTACTGATTAACATGACTTCTTCATCGCCGACAGTCTTTATCGCACCGACTACCCGCCCATTACGTTTCGAGGTCTTGATCGAAATAACGCCCTGACCTCCTCGCCCCTGCACCGAGAAATCCGAAACCCGGGTGCGCTTGCCGAAACCATTTGCAGTGGCAAAAAGAATCTCGCCTTCGTTCGATGCAACCGCAATCAGTGAAATCACTTCGTCCTTATTCTTGATCTTGATACCGCGGACACCTGCCGCAGTACGGCCCATTGCGCGGACATTGCCCTCGGCTATTCGAATACCTTTGCCCGCGCTGGTAAATAGCATCAGATCGAAGCTACCGTCGGTTAGCTGGACACCGATCAGGCTATCCTCGTCACGCAGATCGAGTGCAATAATGCCGTTGGTGCGTGGCCGTGAAAAGCTCGATAAAGGCGTTCTTTTCACCTTACCGCTGGCAGTGGCAAAAAAGATATATTGATCCTCTGGATATTCACGAACCGGCAGGATCGCGGTAATACGCTCGTTTTCTTCCAGCGGTAATAAATTCACCATCGGTCGACCCCGCGCGGTTCTACTGCCGATCGGCAGTTGATACACTTTTTGCCAGTAGACCTTGCCGCGTGTCGAGAAGCACAACAGGGTGTCATGCGTAGAGGCAACAAACATTTGCTCGACAAAATCTTCGTCTTTAACCCTGGTTGCCGCCTTGCCCCGTCCACCCCTACGCTGGGCCGAATAAGTCTCGAGCGGCTGCGCCTTGGCGTAACCGAGATGCGAGATTGTTACCACAACGTCTTCTTCGCTGATCAAATCCTCAACAGTCAAATCCGAGTGATCGATGATAATCTCGGTGCGACGAGGATCTGCGAACTGTTCCTTGATCGCCTCCAGTTCGAGGCGGATAACCTGTTTCAATCGATCATCGCGTTGCAATATATCGAGCAGGTCCTCTATCTTTTCCAGGATATCGCGATATTCAGTGAGTATCTTGTCCTGTTCGAGCCCGGTCAGCCGGTGCAGACGCAAATCGAGAATCGCCTGGGCCTGCTTGTCAGTCAGTCGATATTCGTCACCAACCAGGCCGCAATCCGGAGAAATGCCTTCGGGACGCGATGATCCAGAGCCGGAACGATTTAACATGTCCATTACCACACCCGGCACCCAAACTTTATCTATCAGCGCAACTTTAGCAACCGCCGGACTGGAAGATTGCTTGATCAGGGTAATAATTTCATCGATATTCGACAGCGCAATCGCCAGGCCTTCAAGAATATGCGCCCTGTCCCGGGCTTTACTCAGTTCGAAAATCGTGCGCCGTGTAACGACTTCGCGCCGGTGTAATATGAATGCCTCGAGGATAGCTTTCAGATTCAGCAATCGGGGCTGGTTATTAACCAGTGCAACCATGTTAATCCCAAACACGTTTTGCATCTGCGTCTGTTTGTAGAGATTATTCAATATCACATCGGCAATTTCACCACGGCGCAATTCGATCACCATGCGCATACCGTCCTTGTCCGACTCATCGCGTAAACCGGTAATACCTTCGAGGCGCTTTTTCTTGACCAGTTCGGCAATTTTTTCAAGCAGGCGCGCCTTGTTTACCTGGTAGGGTAGTTCAGTAACGATGATGCTTTGGCGACCGGATTTATCTTCTTCATAATGGGATTTGGCACGCAGGTATATCTTGCCCTTGCCGCTACGATAAGCCTCGCGAATGCCCCTTGCACCATTGATGAAACCGGCGGTGGGAAAGTCCGGCCCGGGGATCAATTCCATCAAATTTTCAATTGTTGATTCGGGCTGATCGAGCAGTAACAGGCAGGCATTCACCACCTCGGACAAGTTGTGTGGTGGAATATTGGTAGCCATGCCGACCGCAATGCCCGACGACCCGTTAATCAACAGGTTAGGCGTGCGCGTCGGTAATACTGCCGGTTCAAATTCGGATTCGTCGTAATTGGGCAGGAAATCAACCGTCTCCTTGTCTAGGTCGGCGAGTAATTCGTGCGCTATTTTCGACATGCGCACCTCGGTATAACGCATCGCCGCCGGTGAATCACCGTCGACTGAACCAAAGTTACCCTGCCCGTCAATCAGCATATGTCGCATCGAGAACGGCTGCGCCATACGTACTATGGTGTCGTATACCGCGGTATCACCATGGGGGTGATATTTACCAATGACATCGCCGACCACACGCGCCGACTTTTTATAGGGTTTGTTGTAATCATTGCCGAGAACATTCATCGCGTATAATACGCGTCGATGAACCGGTTTCAGACCATCCCTGACATCGGGTAAAGCACGTCCAACGATGACGCTCATGGCGTATTCGAGATACGATTGACGCATCTCGTCTTCCAGGTTTACAGGTAATATTTCCTTGGCAATATCAGCCATAAAAAACGATGCTCACGAGTTAATTTTAGCGCAGGATTGGTTTAATTCGAACCTGTGGGATTTTAACACAAACCTAAGGGTCATCACTACTGGAATAAAAGTCTTCTCAGGATTAATTTAAGGAAGTGTGACACTTATCTGGGATGACAAGGCCCGACAACAATCGGCAATCTTTAATCACCCAACCGCGCAAAATTGTTCTCATCTTGAAACTCATTTGCAGGTCGGGGAAAATCTTGTAAGGTTCGGCAATGAATAACAAATATCTGATTTTAAAACCCAAGTGGTTGCTGACGGTCAACCCGGCATTCGAGGTGCTTGACAAATATGCTGTCGTCATTAAAGGTAGTTGTATTCAGAGCCTGTTGCCTGCCGTAGAAGTGCATGAACAGGACCAATATCGCGATGCTGATATTATCGAGCTACCGGATCACGTGCTTATGCCCGGTCTGGTGAACAGCCATACGCATGCTTCGATGAGCCTGTTCCGCGGCATTGCCGATGACCTAGCATTGACGGACTGGCTCAAAAATCATATCTGGCCGGCTGAGGCCCAGTGGGTCGACCCGCAATTTATTGCCGACGGTTTTCAACTCACCGCCGCGGAAATGATTCGCTCGGGCACTACCTGCTTGAGTGATATGTACTTTTATCCCGATATAGTCGCACGCGAAGCGCAAAACCTGGGCATACGAACAGTGGTTGGCCTGATCGTTCTGGACTTTCCGAGCGTGTGGGCAAAAGACGCCGAAGATTATCTACATAAGGCCCTCGCCGTGCACGATGAAATTAAACAGTATTCACTGGTGCGCGCCACGCTAGCGCCCCATGCACCCTACACTGTTTCGGATGGTCCGTTGAAAAAAATAGCCATGTACAGTAGTGAACTCGACCTGCCGGTACATATGCATATTCACGAAACTGCATCTGAAGTTGCCGAGGCTGAAAACAATTCCGGGTCACGACCGCTCGATCGACTGGACCAGTTAAACCTGCTGAATCCGAATTTGATTGCGGTGCATATGACCGAGCTCAACGCATTCGAAATAGATCGACTTGCTGAAACAGGGGTTCAGGTCGTACATTGTCCCCAGTCCAATCTGAAACTCGCGAGTGGTGTCTGTCCCGTTGCCGAGTTACAGGACAGGGGTATTAACGTTTGCCTGGGTACCGACGGTGCCGCCAGCAATAATAACCACGATATGTTTGCAGAAATGAAATGCGCCGCGCTGCTGGCAAAATCGGCCAGTGGTAACGCCAGTGCCTGCAACGCAATACAGACAATACAAATGGCGACCATAAACGGCGCGAAAGCCCTGGGACTTGGAGATATAATCGGATCGATCGAGGTAGGTAAACAGGCTGATCTGGTAGCGCTTAACCTGTCTCAAGCCAACACGCAACCAGTGTATGATCCAGTTGCACAACTGGTCTATGCCGCTAACAGTCAACAGGTTTCGCATGTCTGGATAGCGGGTGAATGTCAGTTGCGCGATTACCAGTTAACCAATCTGGACCAGGATGCGATAATCGGCAAAGCACAATCCTGGGCAGACAAGGTTAGTAAAATACAATGAAACAACAAAACGTAGACCCGGCCGAAATCGAAAAATTTCAGTCTATTGCCAGTCGCTGGTGGGACCCGGAAAGCGAATTTAAACCGCTGCACGATATCAACCCGTTGCGGGTTGACTATATAGAATCTCGTAGCGGTAACCTGTCTGCTAAAAAAATTCTCGACATCGGATGCGGTGGCGGGATCCTGGCCGAGGCCATGGCGCTAAAGGGCGCCAGCGTGACCGGCATCGACATGGCTGAAATGTCGTTGAAAGTCGCAAAATTACACCTGCACGAGTCAGAACTCGACATCGATTATCAATTGGTTACGGCAGAAGAATTTGCCCAACAAAATGCCGGCGAATTTGATATTGTCACCTGCCTGGAGATGCTTGAGCACGTCCCGGACGCTGCCTCTATTGTTGCCGCCGCGGCCAGTTTGTTGAAACCCGACGGACATTTATTCTTCTCGACCATTAATCGCAATCCGAAGGCATTTGTTCTGGCAATACTCGGGGCCGAGTATATTTTAAATATGATTCCCCGGGGCACCCACGACTACAAAAAATTTATCAAACCCTCAGAACTGGCATCGGCGGTTCGCGCTAACCAGATGGAAGTAATCGATATCACCGGCATGACCTACAATCCGTTGACCAGGCATTACAGGCTGGACCCTGATGTCGATGTTAATTACCTGATGCATTGCTCTCATCAATGATCGGAGCGATCCTGTTTGACCTTGACGGCACCCTGGTCGATACCGCTCCCGACATGGGTGCGGCACTTAACAACCTGTTGATCGAAGAGAGCCTGGCGCCTATTCCACTCGAGATTATTCGCCCCTATGTATCGCAGGGTGCACTGGTGCTTACCCGGCTAGGATTTTCCGAGCAGGTACCCGAGTCAGAAATCGAACCCCTGTGGTTACGTTACCTCGATCACTATCGCGCCATCGTTGCCGATGATTCGGTATTATTTGACGGCCTTGAAGAGGTCCTGAACACTCTCGAGAAGCGTAGCATACCCTGGGGGATAGTCACCAATAAGCCGAAATGGCTTACTACTCCGCTACTCGAACAGATGGCTCTCGATAAACGCGCCGCGGTTGTCATCTGTGGCGATACACTGGATAAAAGGAAGCCACACCCGTTACCGCTGATCGTTGCAGCCGAAACCATCGGCATAGCCTGCGAAGACTGTGTTTATATAGGCGATGACCCTCGCGATATAGCCGCTGGAAGAGCGGCCAGGATGAAAACACTGATAGCTTCCTATGGTTATATCGACAGGGATGCCAGGCTCGACGAGTGGCAAGCTGGGGGCATCATCGCGCATCCATTAGACCTGTTGTCCCACCCCTTTATAAACTAGTTACATGGTACAGATACCCGAAACATTTTCACCCGGTCAGGGCTTATTAGATGACAAAATCATTCTAGTCACGGGCGCCACCGGTGGATTCGGAAAGGCAATTTCGCTGGCCTGTGCCGGGCATGGAGCGAGCGTTATACTCCTCGCCAGGAACCTACGCCTGACCGAAGCGCTCTACGACGAAATCGAAAATGCCGGGTATCCAAAGCCAGCGATTTATCCGATGAACCTGGAGGGCGCGACCGAGCACGATTACCAGGAACTGGCAAAAAATATCGACCAGGAATTTGGCCGTCTCGATGGATTGATCCACTGCGCGGCGATGCTCGGCACACCGACGCCGTTTGAGCACAGTGATACCGAAACCTGGTACCAGGTACACCAGGTGAATTTGCACGCGGCTTACCTGTTAACCCGCAGTGTAATTTCACTACTTAAACAATCGAAACGGGCCTCGCTGGTATTTATCACAGACGATAAAAAAACCGCCTACTGGGATGCTTATATGGTCAGCAAGCAAGGAGTAGTCGCGATGGCCCAACTACTCGCCGCGGAGTTCGAAGGTAGTTCGCTCCACGTCAACTGGGTAAACCCGGGTAAGACCAGGACAGCCTTGCAGTTAAGCGCTTTCCCTGCCGCCGATAACAATCTTCTGCCTGTACCTGCTGACCATGCTAAATTGTTTCTTTACCTGATGAGTGATGAATTAGAAGAAAACGGGGACAGCTTCACACCGTGATACAAAATTCGGGGCGATAGAACCCTCACCCTTATGACGAGCAAAAAGATATGACAAATCTAAGTGTAAACATGAATAAAATTGCGTTGCTAAGGAATTCCAGAGGACGCGACTATCCAAATATTATCGAGTTTGCAAATAAGTTGATTGATCTCGGTGTCCAGGGAATTACCGTCCATCCGAGGCAGGATGAACGTCATATCACCAGGAGGGACGCTAGTGAACTGGGCGAACTACTATCCCATCATTCAACAGTAGAATTCAATATAGAGGGTTACCCGTCAGAAGATTTTCTAATCCTGGTTGAAAAAATCAACCCGACGCAGTGCACCCTGGTGCCAGACAGCCCGCAGCAGTTAACCTCCGACCATGGATGGGATCTGGAAAAAGAGGGTGATTTTATTCAGGGTATCTGCGCACGACTGGGTGCCGCGGGCATAAGGAGCGCTCTGTTTCTTGATCCGGATATCAATCAGGTGAAGCTAGTACCAAGTACGGGTGCTCGAAGAATAGAGCTATACACCGAAGAATATGCGGCAAGCTTCAACACCGCAGATCATGCGGCAGTGTTTGCAGGTTTTAAGGCTGCAGCGCTTGAAGCCCAAAGACTAGGGCTAGGGGTTAATGCCGGGCATGACCTGGACCTGGTCAACCTGCCTGAATTCCTGACTATTGAAGGGATCCTGGAAGTTTCAATTGGCCACGCGCTTACAATTGAGTGCATAGAGCAGGGGATGCAAAATGTAATTGGCAGGTATCTGGAAATTTGTGCTGCCGCCTGATTACCATCTTATTGACGGAGAATTAGTTCCGGGCTTCACCTGCGATTTCCGGCGGTAGAATCTTGATTTCGATTCGCCGGTTACGTTGTCGGCCCTCGGCTGATTTATTACTGGATACCGGGTGGTATTGACCATAACCGACAACTTTCAACCGCCTGGGATCAACCTGGCTGTTTTGCTGAAAGTAATTTACCGCGGCTAACCCGCGGGCTGTTGATAGCTCCCAGTTTGATTCGTAGCGAGTATTGAGCACAATTGGCAGGTTGTCCGTGTGGCCTTCAACGCTAATGAATCTATCCGGGTAGGCATTCAGTGATTCGGCAATGATCGATAACACCTTCTGTCCGTCCGGCTTGATCCGGGCAGAGCCGGGGCTGAACAGGACATCGCTGGTCAGCTGAATGACGGTCATTTGATTTTTGAGTTGTGAGATTTCGACTCGACTATCATCGAGTTCCCGCTCAAGCCGACTTTTTAGACTGGTAATATGTCGCTTACTTTCCTGCTCCTGTTCAAGCTGATCAAGTAACTGTGAATTTTCTCCACTCACGGTAATAATTTCATTGTGCAGAGATTTTTGCTCAGCCCTGCGTTTTTCCAGTTCAGCTTCCAGCTCAGCCGTGGTCAATATGACTTTTTTTACCTCTTGCTGCAGCCTGGTTTCCATCGCCTTTTTATCGGCTACGGTTTTTTCTAGCGAGTCAGCCAGTTCACCCTGTGATTCTTGCTCTGATACCAGCCTGGCTTGCAGCGCAGCTCCATTTTCTAACAATATGTTGATCCTGGTTTGTAAATTTTCCAGGTCAGTCTTCGATATCCCCTGTTGTGTACTAAATTCCATGCTCAGGATTTGATTTTTATCGACCTCGGCATAGTAATAGTACCATCCGGCACCGGCTACTGAAGCCAACACCAGTATGGGAAAGGCGATCGCGATCAGGTTACCGTGGCTATGTTTCATATTGCCCCCAACTTTGACAAATTAACCCGGAATCGATCCTTTAATCGCAGGCATAGAAAAAATTCCAATATATATCATAACCGTAAGGATTCAATGATTTATTTGATCAGCACAACGCGTGGATTCGAGGTCGGCGGCCCATTGCCACAGATCAGGTTGAGTGGGAATGATCACCTGGCAGTCTGTCGGACTTGGGGAATCGTCCCGAGCATGGTGGGAGAGTGAAACCAGATTTTGCCTAAGTCCGACAGACTGCTAGTCGGCGTCAGGAATGATATATGCCTCTAGATCGATGGACTTAATTTGTGAGCCAAACAGCACTATTATTCCCTGGTTGCGCCGTTCTCCGGTTGAAGTAAACTCGAATTGATAGGTGCGGCGTATGACGATAACACCATTGGCGTCCCTGGTGGGCCAGTAGCCTGTAATTACCATACTGTAATCCAACAACTGTAAATTCAACTGCTGGCAGTGCCTGGAGGCTAGGTCCCGCGCCCTGCCCTTAAATTTTCCGCTTTGCCACCAATAGTGAAGCAATAATCCGACAGGAACCAGCCAGAGTAAATTACTCGGGTCTGGCATAGCAGGATGGGCTAAAGACGAT
>SMUZ01014176.1_pt1 | contig 12196 bp, 13 predicted proteins | sample 2456421 | NCBI WGS metagenome assembly SMUZ01 (sample SAMN11095932, study PRJNA526329) | marine sediment metagenome | biome: Marine sediment; feature: Surficial sediment; material: Deep marine sediment; isolation source: Hadal surficial sediment | place: Pacific Ocean | collected 2014-11 | depth... | reverse complement strand
TTATCTCTAATAATCGCACATTTCCTTTTGGTGCCTACAACAAATTTTCCTGCTTCTTCAAAATTTCCAACGGTAGCGGATAGTCCTATTTTTGTGAGAGGATATTTTGAGTTAATTTCTAATCTTTCAATACTTAAGGATAGTTGAGAACCTCGTTCACTAGCTAGTAACTCATGTACTTCATCAATTACAATCCATTCTAAATCAGATAATGCATTCAGCATTTTGATTTGTGTTAAGAGAATTACAAGAGTTTCAGGTGTTGTAATTAGAATGTCAGGAGGATCGTCTCTGATTTTTTTTCTATCTTTTTGAGAAGTATCTCCATGCCTGATTTCAATAGATAATTCATTTTCATGTGCATATTTTGTAATTCTTCGAAATACATCACGATTTAATGCCCGTAAAGGTGTGATGTAAAGAACTTTGATTTTTCCGCTCTTCTTCGATTTTTTTAATAGATAAAAAATTGGAATTACAGAACATTCAGTTTTTCCTGAACCTGTAGGTGCAATTACAAGACAATCTTTTTTTTGTAAAATAATTGGTGAGGCTTTTTTCTGAATTTCAGTTAATTTGGAAAATCCGAATTTCTCAAATAGAGATTCAAGAATCTGATTCGTCTGTTGATTTTGATCTTGATCTTTCATAAACCATTATACCTACTAGGCCAAGTGCAAATAAAACTACAGTAATTATTGGAATTGAATCAAAAATTGTTGCCATTGGTAAACTTCATAATTGTCTGTTAAATATCTTCAGTATAATCAGCTAATCCTGAAACATGTATTTTGTAAGAAAAATATTCTTTGTTTAATGCCCAGTAAATTTTTCCTTTAAATTTTGATTGATTTTTAGAAAGTTTAATTTTGATATGGGTAAAAGGATCAATAGCGCTTTTCATATTTTCTATATCTTTACCGTCTATAGCTCTAATCATATTTGTAATAATAATAGGAATTTTTTTTGTAATTGCAAATTTTGATAATTCATGCATGTATTTCATGAATAATGAATTTTTTTCAAAAATGGACTCATCTTTTTTATATTCATAAGAAAATAAATCAGTTATATTATCAATTACGATTAAAGAAAAATCATTGCTTGTAAGATTTTTTATAGATTTTATTTGTTCTGAAGTATTCGTTATTCTAGATACTGTGATTTTTTCGAGAAAATTAAACTGTTTTTCAGATTGCTTTTGAATTTCCAGTATTCGCTCAGGTCTGAATCCACCTGTAGTGTCTAAATACAGAACATGACCACCATTTTTAATTGAATTTATTGATAATTGTAGTAATAGCTGAGTTTTTCCCGTTCCATTTCCACCAAAAATATCTACAATCACACCGTTAGGAATTCCTCCAGATAAGAATTCATCCAATTTTTGTAAACCAGTAGAGATCATTTGTATAATTATTAGAAAAATAAGAAAAAATTTAAGGAATTTCAATATTCGTTAAGGAGGTAAGGCTTTTATTCTAGAGAACAAAGTTGCAAGACAAGTGAATAATTAGTGTCACAAACAACTAGTGCAAAAAGACCTTTAACAATTCTGCAAAAAAGTACCAAAAAGAAAGTTACTGTAAGACTGAAAAATGAGGTAGAATATAAAGGAAAAATGGAAAATGTTGATTCATACATGAATTTGATTATGACTGATGCTGAAGAAGTACTTAATGGCAAAACAATTGCAAATTATGGAAGAGTAATTGTTAGAGGCAATAATGTGTTATTTATCAAACTAGAAAACGAACTCTAGTTAGAGATTCTATGACCAATAATTTTCTATTTACATCAGAGTCAGTAACAGAAGGACACCCAGACAAAATATGTGATAATATTTCTGATGCATTATTAGATGAATATCTCAGACAAGACCCAAATTCAAGAGTGGCAATTGAAACAATGGTTACTACAGATTTTGTAGCAGTGTCTGGAGAGGTTACATCTAAAGCAGATTTTGATCAAAAAGCTCAGGAAGAATTAGTTAGAAAAATAATTAGAGAAATTGGATATGATAACAAAGACTTGATGTTTGATGGAGATACTTGTCAAGTTAATTTAAGATTACATTCACAAAGCCCTGATATTAGTCAAGGTATAACATCTACTGAAGAGAAAGAGCAAGGGGCTGGTGACCAAGGAATAATGTTTGGTTATGCAACAAATGAAACTGAAGAATTGATGCCTATGCCAATTTTACTAGCACACAAACTTATTCAAAAATTATCAGAAGTCAGGAGGGACAAGACTTTACCATGGGTTAGGCCAGATGGTAAATCACAAGTGTCTGTAAGATATGAAGATAACAAACCAACAAAGATTGAAACAGTTGTAGTTGCAACACAACATGCACCAGAGATTTCTCAAGAGGAGATTTCAAGAGAAATCATTGATAAAGTAATCAAACCAGTTTTAGGAAATCTTTGGAATGATGAAATTAAAATTCACATAAATCCTACTGGAAAATTTGTAATTGGTGGTCCACATGGAGATACCGGTTTAACAGGAAGAAAAATTATTGTTGATACTTATGGTGGATTTGGAAGACATGGTGGTGGAGCTTTCTCAGGAAAAGATCCTTCTAAAGTTGATAGATCTGCATGCTATATGTGCAGGTACATTGCAAAAAATCTTGTTGCTGCAGGATTAGCTGATAGATGTGAGGTACAACTTGCATATGCAATAGGAGTATCTGAACCAGTATCACTTTATGTCAATACATTTGAAACAAACAAAATTCCAGAAAATCAGATCGAAAATCTAGTTAGAAAGAATTTTGATTTGAAACCAACAGGAATAATCTCACAATTAGATTTGAAGAGACCAATTTACAAAAAAACTGCATCATATGGTCATTTTGGAAGAAATGAGCCAGAATTCACTTGGGAAAAAACAGACAAGGCAGAAATATTAAAGCAATCTGCCGGACTCTAACAATTCCATAACTGAGTGAAATTTCATTTTAGTAATTTTTCTTAATTTATTATGATTTCCTTTAAAACTACCAATCAGAATATTGAGATCATCAACTCCAAAATCAGATTTTGAATTAGTTATTGCATTATGATAAACATTTTCTAGATTGGTTTTTTTAATACTTGTTTTAGTTCCTTTAGAAAAAAGTTTAACATATTGTTCAAAAGTAATGCAATCAGGACCAACAAGATTAATAATTTTGTTTCTAAATTTTGTTTGAAGAACTGATTGAAGAATAATTTTCACGACATCAATAATGTAAATTGGTTGAATTGTATAAGTTCCAGATCCTGGAATCACAATTTTCTTCTTCTTAATTTGTTTTTTTAAATATTTTGTAAACAGATCATCTTTTCCAACAATATATGAAGGTCTGAAAATTGTATAATTTAGTCCAGAATTTACAATTAGTCTCTCTGCTTTATATTTTGAAATGAAATATCCTAAAGAAGAATTAGGTGTAACCCCAAGACCGCTTGTAAAAACAAATTTGTTGATTTTTGCTTTTTTAGTTAAATTTACAATATGTTTTGTAAATTCAACATTTACCACATCATAATTAGTCTTAAAAGATTGTTTTCCAATTCCAACAAGATGAATTATTGCATCTGAATTTTGAATTTTTGGAAGAAGGCTTTTTTCATCATAATTTTTTGAAACAATTTTTAACTCATTTTTAAATTGTTTAAAGTCATTTCGTGATATTGAAATTAATTTAATGTTTTTTTCAGATAAATATTTTCTGAGATGTCTTGCAACAAATCCATTTGCTCCAGTAATAACTATTTGATTACCTTTAACCATAAGAATCCCAAGTTATTTTTTATTTTAAATCTATTTAGAAGATTTTGAACATTAAGCAAACAAGAATTAATACAGTAAAATGAATACAGCAGATGTGGAAGAAAAAAAGACAAAATTAAGAACAGGTTATACTACTGGAAGCTCAGCAACTGCTGCAGCCAAAGCTGCATTATTGTCAATAATTAATCAGAAAAAAATAGAAAGTATAGAAATTCTGTTACCTAAAGGAACTTTTATTAAAATTCCAATACATTCTTGTGAATTTGAATCCAATAAAGCAAAATGTTCTGTAATTAAAGATGGGGGGGATGATCCTGATGTCACTCATGGTGCAGAAATTATAGTTGAACTATTATTTACAGAAAAAGTAAATGAAATTGATATTGATGGTGGAGAAGGAGTCGGTATAGTTACCAAGCCAGGTTTAGGTTTGGAAATTAACAAGCCAGCAATTAATCCAGTTCCCAAAAAAATGATTGTTGAGAATTTAAGAGGAGTTACAGGAAAAATTCTTGCAAAAAAAGGAATCAGAGTTGTGATTTCAGTTCCTAAGGGAAAAGAATTAGGACCTAAGACAGATAATCCAAGACTAGGAATTCAGAATGGAATTTCAATTTTAGGAACTAGTGGAATTGTTATTCCATTTTCTACAGCATCTTATGCAGCGTCAATTAGACAGAATTTGGATGTAGCAATTGCAATGGGAAATGATACAGTGGTGCTGACAACAGGTGGAAGAAGTGAAGATTTTGCAAAGAAGATAGTTGATTTACCAGAACATTGTTTTGTGCAGATGGGTGATTTTTCAGGATATACAATTCAACAGTGTGGTAAAAAAAATATCAAAAAAGCATATGTTGTTGGTTTTATTGGAAAACTTGCAAAGATGGCTACAGGGATAAAACAAACTCATGTTAAAGGTTCAAAGGTAGACATGGGTTTTCTAGCAGAATTGGCAAGAAAATCAAATGCAGAAGAAACAGTAATTCAAAGTATTAAAAAAGCAAATACAGCAAGACATGTTTCTGAAATAATTCAGGAAAATAATGTGGAAGGATTTTTTAAGTTAGTCTGTAGTGAGACGTACAAACACATGAGAAAACATTCTGAGGAAAAAGTTTCAATTGATGTAATATTATTTGATTTTGATGGAAAAATTCTGGCTAGAAAATCAGTAGAGTAAGGTATTTTATGAAATTTAGAAAGTTTTGATTATGGAAAAAACTGCAGTACTTGCAATAACCAAAAATGGAGTCAATATAGGGCAAAATCTGAAAGAACTATTTCCTGACTGGAGTATTTATGCACCTTCTAAATTCTCAAACGAGAATAGTGGAATAATATGGTACTCTGAGCCTACATCAGATAAAATTATCGAACTTTTTAAAAATAATAATGCATTAGTTTGCCTATTTTCTTTAGGAGCAGTAATTAGATTAATTGCGCCACATTTGAAAGATAAAAAAACAGATCCGGCTGTAATTGTAATTGATGATAAAACAAATTTTGTAATTAGTGTATTATCAGGACATATTGGTGGAGCTAATGAGCTAACTCAAGAAATTGCAGAAAAATTAGGTGCTTTACCAGTAATAACTACTGCAGCTGATGTTAACAAAACTATAGCAGTGGATCTGGTAGGAAGAGAATTTAATTGGAAAATTGATGATGATTCTACTGTAACTAAGATTAGTGCATATATGGTAAATGAAGAACCTATTGGTATTTTTCAAGAAACAGGTAAAAAAAATTGGTATAAAGAATTACCAAGAAATGTCTCTATTTATGAGAGTTTAGAAGACTTGAAGAATTCAAGTTCTAAAGCGTATCTTATAATTTCTGATAGAATTATTGATAAGGATTTGTATAAAGAATCTGTAATATATCGTCCTCCAAGTTTAGTAGTTGGTGTTGGATTACACTGGGATACCTCAAAAGAAACAATCAAAGAAGGAATTGAAAGTTGTTTGGAAAAATTCAAACTTAGTTCAAAATCTATTGCAAAACTAGTATCAATAAAAAAATCACAAGACGTTCAAGGATTAATAGACATTGGAAAGGAAATGGGAATTCCTGTAGAATATGTAAACAAAGAAGATTTATCTGAGATTTCTGCTCCAAATCCTTCAGAAACTGTAAAAGAATTTGAGGGAACTGCAAGTGTATCTGAAGCTGCAGCAATCAAAGTTTCTGGAGGAGAATTAATTGTAGAAAAGCAAAAATTCCCACCAAATTTAACTATAGCAATTGCGAGGATTGTAAATTGAAGCGAGGATTATTACTTATTGACAGAGGAAGTAGAGAAAAAGAGGTTTCTGAAGAATTAGAGACTATTTGTGAGGGAATTAAGGCAAAACGAGATTATGTATTCACTGATTTTTGTTTTCTAGAGGTAGTACCGCCATATATTAAAGATAGAATTACTAAATGTCTCAAAGAAGATATTGACTCGTTAACTATAGTTCCTTACTTTTTGTACCCTGGTAAAAAAGTAAAAAATGCAGTTACTGATGTAATGAAGTTTCAAAAAGATACCAAAGTGAAATTTGTTGTTACAAAGCAAATGAGTATGCACAAAACTTTAGTTGATATAGTTGAAAATAGAATATCTACAACACTCAAAGAAAATCAAGTAACTCTTCCAAAAAAAGATGTAGATGTAATGATTATTGGGCATGGTAGTAAAGATCCTAATGCACAAATGTCACTAAACTATATAGTAAATGAACTAAAAGATTCCTATAGAAATGTGAGTCGGTGTTGGTTGGAAATAGAACAACCAGATATTTTTAAAGGAATAAAAAAATGTGAAAAAGATAAACCTGAAGTTCTAATAATTGTTTTTTACTTCCTGCATGAAGGAGCACATGTGAAAACTGATATCAATAATGATTTAATACCTGCACTTAAAAATTCTAATTTGAAAAAAACCTACATTACAAAACATTTAGGAACAGATGAAAAAATGATAGATTTGATAATAGAGAGAGCGAAAGAGGTAGAAGATGCAAACTGAAAAAGGTCAATCAATTGAAGATGCAAGTATGCAGATGATTGAAGATGAAATTGGTACACATCAATATAATGAAAAAGAATGGCCTATTGTTAGAAGAGTTATTCATTCAACAGCAGATTTTGACTTTGCAGGTAAAAATAAAATAATTTTTCATAAAGATGCAATTGAGAGTGCCATGAATGCTTTGAGAAATGGTTGTAGCATCATAGTCGATGTTAATGGAGTGATTGGAGGATTGAACAAGCAAAATCCCAAGGATTTTGGAAATAACATAGTTTGTAATATTTCAAATCCAGAAATAATGGAATTGGCAAAAAAGGAAGGAAAAACACGCTCCCAAGTCTCTATGAGAGCAGCCATATCCGATATTGATGGAGGGGTTGTAGCCATTGGAAATGCGCCTACTGCACTAATTGAAGTAATTCGGATGGTAAAAGAAGGCATAGTAAAGCCAGCATTGATTATTGGAATTCCAGTAGGATTCATCTGTGCTGCAGAATCAAAAGTGGAATTATCAAAAGTGGAAGAAGTGCCATTTATCACCAATATAGGTAGAAAAGGAGGAAGTTCATCAGCATCTGCCATAATTAATGCAATCTTCAAGTTAATTAGAGCAGAATCAGCTTCTTGAATACTTTAAACAATTTTTGACAAAAATTTTGGCATAGTTGGAGCTATCAAAATAGAGATGGCCGTATGAAGCAAGTGTGTTATACTGTATCATTCCGTCCTGATGTTTTTTGATTCCCTCACCAATTTCTAAATCATAAGCAAATTTGGAATCAGAAGAGACTGAATCTAACTGTGAATAATGAAATTCATGACCTTGAAAATTATGTGATTTTTCTGAGATGAGAGTTTTTGCAGTAATCTTACCTTTTGTATAATTGAGTATCATTTTCTTTGTCATTTTAGTTTCAGCATCAAACACACCAACCATTTTGTGTTTTTTGTTATGAGAAACAATAGATTTTGTTAGATACATTAATCCACCACATTCAGCATAAATTGGAAGATTGTCTTCAGCCAATTCCTTGATAGTTTTTTTCATAGTTTGATTTTTTTCAAGTAAATTACCTAAAACTTCAGGAAAACCACCACCGATATAAAGTCCATCACATTTTGGAATTTTCTTATCTTTAACAGGACTAAAAAATTTTAGATCTGCACCTTCTCTACGTAATGCTTCTAGATTATCTTGGTAGTAGAAATTAAATGAAGTGTCAAGAGCAACTGCAATTGTAGTTTTTATTTTTTTATGAATAGATTTAGATTTATTTGGAAGATTAATTGGATTTTTTAGAATTTTAATGATTTGAGAAACATCTAGAGATTCTGAAATTATTTTTGATATTTTTTCAATTTGGCTTTTTAGATTTTTGTTATCTAATGTTGAAATTAACCCAAGATGTCGTGATTCCAAATTTAATAGAGGGTTTTTTGGGATTACGCCAATTATTGGAATTTTCATTTTTTCGAATGCGTTTCTACACAAAATTTCATGCTTTTTGCTACCTATTTTGTTAAGAATAATTCCAGATATACGAGAATTTCTATGAAATTTTTGAAAACCTAGAGCAGTTGCAGCAATAGAACGAGCAGTTTTGCTTGCATCTAAAACTAAGAGTACTGGGGATTTTGTTATTGAGGCTACATGATGAGTGCTTGCATAATTAGAATCTCCACCAAAACCGTCATAGTAACCCATTACACCTTCAATAACAGATACATCAGATTTTGAATTAGAAATAAAACTATTCAAAAGTTGATTCTTTCCCATCAACCAAACATCCAAGTTGTATGTCTCATGTTTTGAAATACTTGATAGATAACTAGGATCAATATAATCAGGTCCGATCTTAAATGGTTGGACTGAATAACCTCGTTTTTGTAAGGCATGAATAATAGAACATGTTATGGATGTCTTTCCAACTCCACTGGTAGTGCCTGCTAATACGATTCTTGGAATTTTCAATTTGCATGATTAGAATCATTTTTTATTTAAATTGGTTTATTTTTTAAAAATGCTCAATGTTTTTAGTGAGATTATTTGAATATTATCTATGGAAAAAGATGGTTTAATCATTGTTTATACTGGAAAAGGTAAAGGAAAGACAACAGCGGCATTAGGAATTGCATTACGCGCTACAGGTTATAAAATGAAGATTTGTATGATTCAGTTCATTAAGGGTTCATGGCATTATGGCGAAATGGATTCATCTAAAAGGCTTGAACCAGAATTTGAAATGATTGCTGTAGGTAAAGGATTTGTGGGAATTATAGATGACAAGAGTCCAAAAGAAGATCATGAAAAAATTGCCAAAGAGGCAATCAAGATTAGCAATGAAAAAATCCAATCAGGAATCTACGATATTGTCATTTTAGATGAGATTAATTATGCAGTAAATCTTGACTTAATTTCAGTTGATGATGTTCTAAATTTAATCAAATCAAAACCACAGGAGATGGATTTAGTACTTACAGGAAATTATGCCAAAGACGAAGTTATTGAAGCAGCAGATCTAGTTACAGAGATGAGAGAGATAAAACATCCATTTCAGCGTGGCATTAAAGCTAAAAAAGGAATTGATTTCTAACCAGCAACATTAATTTACACATTTAAAAGAGTTTTAGAAGAAATGTCTACTGAAATTCAAGAGATGCCGGAACAAGGAGAAATTGTTCTTGCTACTGTTTCGAAAGTAATGGATCATGGGGCTTATGTGACATTAGATGAATATGATGATATCCAAGGATTTTTACACATCTCAGAGATTGCCCCAGGTTGGATTAGATCAATAAGTAGATTTGTCAGAGATGGGGAGAAAAAAGTTCTACTTGTAAAGAAAGTAAATTCTAAACGAGGAGATATTGATCTGTCATTGAAACAAATCTCAAAAGATCAGAAAAAACAAAAACTAAAGGAAGTTAAAAAATATGAAAAAGGTAAAACGTTATTACATAACGTTCAAGAAAAAGCAAAATTAACAGATGAGGAAGTTGAAAAATTAGAAGACAGTATTTATTCTAAATTTGATTCAGTTTATGATGCATTCATAGAGATTGGAAGAAATGGGATTGAATCTGTAAAGGAACTCAAACTTGCAAAGAAAACTACAGTTGTAATTGAAGAAATTTGCTCTAAAATAAAACTCCCATCAGTTGAAATTAGAGGAATTATGGAAATTACAAGTGGTAGAACAGATGGGGTAGAAATTATTAAAAAAATATTATTAGATGAACTAAAAAAAGATTCTACTATTGATATTACATATTTGGGAGCACCAAAGTATAGACTATCAATTACTTCAGATAATTTCAAATCTGCTGAGAAATTACTAAAGCCAATTATTGCTGAAATTCAAACTAACATTGAAAAGAAAAAAGGTTCATTCAAATTTACTAGAGAAGAATCAAAGAAAACTAGAGAAAATTAAGATGAGATTTCAATTAAGAAAGTGCTCAAAGTGTTATCATTATACTTTAAAAGAAAAATGCCCTAAATGTAATGAAGAAACAATTACTGCACATCCAGCAAAATTTTCACCTGATGACAAATACATGAGATATAGATTAGCTGAAAGATATTCTTAGAAGATCAAGACGCAGGTTTGTACTCTTTATTTATTTCATAAATAAAGACTCCAATCATTGGTCCAGGTTTTTCTTCAACAAAGCTTGAAGATGCATAAACTAATCTTAGTGGTCCGTCACCATCAGAAGGAAATTTGACATCTTTACCATAAATTGCTATTGTTCCAGGTACATAAGTTGAAGATTGTTGTGAAAAATCATTAGGATTAACATACGCTAATAGAGAAAAAGGAAACATTTTACCAAGTAAAGTTTCATTCCAGAAATAATCAGTACCACTAGAACCATCAGAATGTAAGTATTTTGATCCGTCATATCCAGCTATTTTTATGAACCATTGTTTCTTAGATTCATCACCGCCTCCACGCAACGTATAGAGAGATTCTGATGAATCAATTCCTAACTTTTGACCTGCGACAAAAACAAGAACATAATCTGCCTGCATCTCTTGTAATAAATGCCAAGCTTCATCAGGATTGCTTAGTAGCATTTTTGCAATATTTTCAATGATACGGGTAGAAATAGTTGAATTATCCGCTAATGTGGCTCTTTCTCCCATTGTAGAAATCCAATAACCATAATCCCACCAAGCTGCAACTACAGCATCTTTTGGGGTGTTATTTTTTATCCACTCCATTGAATCAAGCCAGTCAGTGGTACTTATTGTAAATGCACTTCCACCATTCAGAATAGTAGGAGGAGCCTTAGATAGAGTAAATAGATCTGCACCTACAGGATAAATCATAGGAATTATCAAAAGAATGATAATTCCTGCAACAAATGGTAGTTTAATCAATTTACCAATTGGTTTCTTATTGTCAGATTTATTTTTGAAAAATTCTTTTGTTAAAGCAGTTAAACCCAAAGATGCTAAAATAATTACAGCAACTGATGCAAATACTTCTAATCTAACAAAAGTTGAACTCACATATACGCCAACAAGTCCTAAAATTAATGAAAAAGATAACATATCATTTTTAATAAAACCAGAATTTTTGTTTTGAATATTTTTAATAATTAACCATATTCCTATACCTGAAAAAATCATCAAAACTGAATGAAACATAAATGATTGTGCTTGTGTTGTTGTTGCATGTTCCGCTACAGAATCTACCAGTGGATCAGTGGTAGTCAAAAAAGGATTCAAGGCATTAAGATATCTGTGACTAGGTAATGGTAAAAATTGAGAATCAGAATTAACTATCATTATACCGGGGGCAATAATTAAAAGTGCCATCAAGAACAACAGACCATTTCTTGTTTTATTTTTTGAACTTTTATTTTGAATAAAAATACAAGACACTAAAAATAGGGTAGAAACCATTAATGAAATTCCTCCCATCCCAAAAAGGAAATTGGAACTTACTCTTTCAATTCCTAAAGAAGTCAGAACAGTAGTAATTGTATAAAGAGGAATAGCCCATATGATAAATTTATGATCAGTTCTTAAAAATGGTAATGCAAGGAAGAAAAGTCCTAATGGAATAATAAAGAATTGATTGCCTCCCCAAGCTGAAATAGAAAGTGTGGTAAAAATTCCAGCTCCAATGAGTTTTGCAAATGCTACTTTTTTATTTTGAGAATTTATCCCACTTAATAGTAAATATACTGCCAAAAGACTGAAAAACAATCCTAGAGGTTCTGATTTGAACCACCCAATTGGACCTCGAATGAGTATCGGTAATGAAACAGAAAACAACAGAGCAGAAAATAATCCAGCAGTAGTGCCACCTATGACTCTAACTAATGCAAAAAGAACAATTGCAGATAAAGAACCAAAGACTACTGGGAATAGTATAG
>SMUZ01046125.1_pt1 | contig 12199 bp, 14 predicted proteins | sample 2456421 | NCBI WGS metagenome assembly SMUZ01 (sample SAMN11095932, study PRJNA526329) | marine sediment metagenome | biome: Marine sediment; feature: Surficial sediment; material: Deep marine sediment; isolation source: Hadal surficial sediment | place: Pacific Ocean | collected 2014-11 | depth... | reverse complement strand
TGGACTCATTCCCGCAACCATCGATGTGGCCGCGTTCGCGGTCGAGAACGCCTTCGAGCTGGAGCTTGCGAAGGTCGAGCATCCAGCGCTCGATCGAGATCTGGTTCAGGACGTCGCCGATGCTGGCCGCTGGAAGCAGCACCAGGCGCGGGCCATCCGCTTCGAAGCGAAGCCAGGTCGCTCCGAAGCGCTGCTCGGGCGAGAGCCGCGGAAGAAACGTCGACAGCGAATTGAACGGATTGCCCGAGTAGGTGAGGATGACGCCTTCGATGCCCTCGTCGGCCAGCACACGACCCATGCCGGTCGTCGTCGTGTACTCCTGCGGTCGCAGGATCGGAACGAAGTCGCCGAAGAGATCGCGCACACCCGAGCCCCAGGGATTGGAGATACTCCAGCGCACGGCGGCGCGCATCTCGTTCTCGGTCGCACCCGCCAGCAACGTGTTGCTGTACGACAACAGCAGGACTTCGTCGTGACCCTGCTCCACGCGCCGGCGGATGTCCTCGATGATGTCGGGCGCATACTCCGGAAGAATGGTCTCGAGTGTGAAGAGGTTGTCCAATTCCCAGTAGACCTTGGCGTCGAGGCCGGATCCGTTGGCCTCATCGAGCATCTCGAGGATCGCGCGCACGATGCGGATGTCGGTGCCGAAGCCGGCTTCATCGTTCGTATCGCCGCGCCACGAATGATAGAAGTTCGCGTGCATGCCCAGCATCACCTGGACCTTGTGCGGCGAGCCTTCGTAGTCGGATTCGCTCGCGCAGGCCGCGGCAAGAAGACAAGCGACGACCGCGATTCGCAGCACGAAGGAGGGACGGTTCGCCATGCTGCCGCGACTCTAGCAAGCCGCGCAGGGCATTCTTACGTTCACCTGACGATCTGTTGCTACAGTCTGCCGACCCGCCCAACCCGGAGTCTGATTGGCCCGCCTGGAATTCTTCTTCGATTGCTCGAGCCCCTGGACCTACCTCGCCTTCCACAAGATCGAGGAGGTCGCCGCCGAGGGCGACGCGGAGCTCGTCTGGAAGCCCATCCTCGTCGGTGGCGTCTTCAACGCGGTCAACCCCAGCGTCTACGAGATGCGCGCCAATCCGGTCAAGGGCAAGGCGAAATATCACGCCAAGGACCTCCAGGACTGGGCGCGCCTCTACGGTCTGCGGATCGGCTGGCCCAGCATCTTTCCCATCAACAGCGTACGCGCCATGCGCGGCTGCTTCGTGGCCGAGGAGCAAGGGCGCTTGCCGGCGTGGTCGCGCGCGGTCTTTGAGGCCTACTGGGGCGAGGACCGGGACATCAGCCAGGACGACGTGCTGCGGGACGTGGCCGAGCGCATCGGCCTCGAGGCCGGCGAGCTGTTGGAGAAGATCGCCGACCCTGCGATCAAGCAGAAGCTTCGCGACAATACCGACGAGCTGATTGCACGTGGCGGCTTTGGATCGCCCACGATCTTCATCGACGGCGACGACATGTACTTCGGCAACGACCGCCTCCAGCTCGTCCGCGCCGCACTCGCGGAGGACCGCTGATGTCGCGTCTCAAGGATGCCGAAGAGTCCCCGCTCGACGAGCTGCTGCGGAATCTCGATCTCGATGCTCTCGACGCCGACCTCTTCCTGGGAAATCCGGGTGAGGGCGAGGGACGGTTGTTTGGCGGCATGGTCGCGGCCCAGTGCGTCATCGCCGCCGGTCGTACGGTCCAGCCCGATCGCCGCCTGCATTCGCTGCACGCGTACTTCTTGCGTGGCGGGCGACACGACTCACCGATCCGATTCGTGGTCGACCGCATCCGCGACGGCAAGACGTTTACGACACGACGCGTGAAGGCGCACCAGGCCGGCGAAACGATCTTCAGCCTGGCGGCCAGCTTCTCACGAGACGAGGAGGGAATCGAGCACCAGGATCCGATGCCCGAGGCGCCCGAACCCGATTCCCTCCCCGACTGGGAGACGCTGCGGAACCAGTCGAACGATGCGCCCAAGCTCCCGCCCAGTCCGATCGAAGTGCGCATGGTGGATCCGTGGACCGACGAGCCGAGCCCCGCGCGCCAGCGCAACTGGATGCGTCTGCGCGGCTCGCTGCCCGAGGATCCGCTGATCCACACCGCCATGCTCGTCTACGCGACCGACCGGACGCTGCTCGCCACCGCGTCGCGACCCCACGCGATCCCCTGGAGAGAACGCATGGCGGCGAGCCTCGACCACGCCGTGTGGATCCACCGTCCGGTCCGCATGGATGACTGGCTCTACTACACGAGCGAGAGTCCGGTGGCATTCGGGGCCCACGGCATGGTGTTCGGGGCCATCTACTATCCAGATGGACGACGCCTCGCGTCGGTGGCCCAGGAAGGTCTGATCCGAAGGCGGCGTCCGCAGTAGGCTTGGGGGCTTTGGCCTGGGTGCGAGGCCGAGAATGTTTCGGATTCAGGCTTTGGCGGTCTTCTCTGCGAATGTTGCGTCGCGGATCGCGAAGGCGCCGTCATCGAGAGTGGTGTCCTCGGCGAGCTCATGGGCATGGCAGCGCGCCGCGAGCAGTACGTCCGACAAGCCGGGCGCGAGTCGTGCCAACGTCGAAGAGCGGGCCACGATCGTGAGGCTTTCGACTTCGCGACCCATCGACACTTCCGCGTCAGCTTTGGCCTTGTTGATCGCGCGCCAGCAGTCGGCAGCGATTGCGAAGCTCGATGCGTCGGCCGGCGCCGGCAGATCGGCGAAGTCGGCCTCCGAGGGCCATGCCGCACGGTGGATGCTGGCGCTACCGGTCTGCTGGGCAAAGAGCCACGACCAGACTTCCTCGGTGATGTAGGGCAGCACCGGCGCGAAGAGTCGCAGCAGGACGTTCAGCGCGAGCCGCAGCGTCGCCACCGCCGAGCCCTGGCCCGACGGATCGCCCTCGTCGCGTGCACGCACCTTGGCCAGCTCGATGTAGGTGTCGGTGAAGTGGCTCCAGAAGAAGCTCTCCGTCTCCTGCAACGCCTGGGCGTGGTTGAACTCGTCGCAGCAGAAGGTCGCACGGGCAACGAGATCCTTCAGTCCGGCCAGAAACGCGAGGTCCAACTGATGGGTGATCGGTGCCTCCTCGGCGCTCTGAGACAACACGAACTTGGCCGCATTGAAGAGCTTCGTCTGGAGCCGCTTGCCGATCTTGAACACCTTCTCGTCGGCGGCGGTGTCGACGCCGAGTCGCGCACTGGCCGCCCAGTAGCGCACACCGTCGGCCGTGAATTTTTCGAGCAGTTCCGTCGGGATTACGACGTTTCCCAGACTCTTGGACATCTTCTTGCGCTCCGGATCGAGCACCCAGCCCGAGATCGTGACGTGGTGCCACGGGATCTGGTCTTCATGGAGCATCGCCTTGGCGATCGTGTAGAAGGCCCAGGTCCGGATGATCTCGTGGCTCTGGGGGCGAACGTCCGCCGGGAAGAGCTTGGCGTGGCGCTGGGGGTCGAGCTCCCAATGCGAACCAATCTGGGGCGTCAGCGAGCTGGTGAACCAGGTATCGAAGATGTCTTCCTCGCCGAGGAAACCGCCCGGCTTTCCGCGCTGCGACTCGTCGAAGCCGGTGGGCACGTCCGTGGTCGGATCGATCGGCAGCCGGTCCGCTGTCGGCAGAATCGGGTTTTCATGGTCGGGCTCGCCGTTTGCATCGAGCGGATACCACACTGGAATCGGCACACCGAAAAAGCGCTGACGACTCACGCACCAGTCGAACGAGAGATTGTCGGTCCAGTCGCGGTAGCGGATCCCCATGAACTCCGGGTGCCATTTCACTTCGGCGCCCTTGGACAGGAGTGCGTGCTTCTTGTCGAGCAGACGAACGAACCACTGCCGCGTTGGAACCAGCTCGAGCGGTCGGTCGCCCTTCTCGTAGAACTTGACCGAGTGTTCGATCGGCTCGGGCTCACCCTGGAGGGACGCGCGGTTGCCGGTCGCGCCCCCGTCAGCGTCGCGCAGCAGCTCGACGATGGCCGCGCGTGCCTGGGTCACATTCTTGCCGGCGAGACCGGCGTAGTAGCGGTTGGCCGCGTCGGCATCGGCGCTCGGGAAGGCTTCGCTTCCGAAGCTCACCTCTGCAAGGCGCCCATTGCGGCCGATCAGCTGTCGCAGCACCAGGCCCTCGGCCCGCCACCACTCCAGGTCCGTCTGGTCGCCGAACGTACACACCATCAAGATGCCCGACCCCTTCTCGGGGTCGGCCAGTTCACTGGGGAAGATCGGCACCGGCACGCGGAAGAGCGGCGTCACGGCGTTCTTTCCAAAGAGATCGCGGTAGCGCTCGTCGTCGGGGTGCGCGGTCACACCCACACAGGCGGGCAGCAGTTCCGGCCGCGTCGTCGCGATCACGAAGCTGCGGTCGCTGTCCTCGACGCCAAACTCGATGTGGTGGAAGGCGCCGGTCGTCATGCGGTCGACCGTTTCGGCCTGCGCCACCGCGGTCTGGAAGTCCACGTCCCACATGGTCGGTGCGTCGGTGTTGTAGAGATGGCCCTTCTTCGCGAGATCGAGAAACGAGAGCTGGGCGAGCTGCCGCGGCCACTTGCCGATCGTCTCGTAGGTCTGCGTCCAGTCAACCGAGAGCCCCACTCGGCGGAACATTCCCTCGAAGGCCTGCTCGTCCTCGGCGGTCACGCGCTCGCAGAGCTCGATGAAGTTGGGGCGCGAAATCAGACGCACCGGCTGCTTGCGCCCCTTCGCGCTGGCCGGCTCAATCTCGAGTCCCTGTTCGTACGGCTGCTGCGGATCGCAACGAACGTGGAAGAGATTCTGGACACGGCGCTCGGTGGGCAGCCCGTTGTCGTCCCAACCGATGGGATAGAAGATGTTCATCCCGGCCATCCGCTTCTGGCGGACCATCACATCAGCGTGGGTGTAGGAGAAGACGTGGCCGATGTGGAGCGCGCCCGAGACGGTCGGGGGCGGCGTATCGACCACGAAGGTCTCCGCCCGTGGGCGATTGGGATCCCAGCGATAGGTCCCGTGCTCGTCCCAGAAACGGTCCCAGCGCAGCTCGGCCGCTGGGGCGTCGAAGTGCTTGGGCAGCGCGCTGGGATCGAGGGTCTTGTATCGAGCCATTTGCGGGCCCGTAGCCTAACCGACCGAGAACACGACGAAAGCAGAAAGAAGGACGAGCAGGGCAGGGGCGTTGCTCCCAGTTTCAACCTCTCCCCCCGCGGGGGAAAATCCAGATCCAGAACCCCGTCCTTACAATTTCGACAGGGAGGGCGGGGACTTGCGTCGCCGGTCGCACCGGGATACCGTCCGTCGCCCTGAATCCGGAGAAGGTGGGTCCCATGGCCAAGGCCAGTCAGATCAATCGTGACAACAAGCGCAAGAAGCTGATCGCCAAGCACGCTGCGAAGCGCGCCGAGCTGCGCAAGCAGCTCAAGGACCCGAACACCTCGATGGAAGAGAAGTTCGAGATCCAGAAGGCGTTCGCCAAGCTGCCGCGCAACTCGTGCCCGACCCGCTACAACAGTCGCTGCGCCATCACCGGACGGTCGCGCAGCTATTACCGAAAATTTGGCATCTCGCGCATCGCACTGCGGGAGCTGGCGCTCCAGGGCATGCTGCCCGGCGTCCGAAAGTCGAGCTGGTAGGCGAGGAGCAAGACCGTGAAGGATGGCATCCATCCCGACTACCACAAGGTGCTCTTCATCGACACGGCGACGGGCAGTGAGTGGGTGACGCGCTCGACGCTCACGTCGAAGGAGAAGCGCAAGGTCGACGGAGAAGAAATGCCCGTCGTGAAGCTCGAGATCTCGTCCTTCAGCCACCCCTTTTGGACCGGCAAGATGCGAGAGCTCGACACCGACGGAAAGATCGATCGGTTCCGACGCCGCTTTGGTGGAGGCAAGAAGAAGGAATAATGTCTCGCCGCTGCCAGCTCACGGGCAAGGGCCCGCAATCGGGACACAACGTCTCCCACTCGAACGTCAAGACCAATCGCCGCTTCGAGCCCAATCTCCAGAAGTCCACGTTCTACAGCGACGCGCTGGGCCAAAAGGTGGCGCTCCGCGTCTGCACCCGGGCCCTGCGCACGGTCTCGCACCACGGCGGTCTCGATCGTTTTCTGCTGAAGACGAACGACGCCAAGCTGGCACCCGAGGGCCTGCGCTTGAAGCGCAAGGTCAAGAAGGCCCTGGCCGGCACCTCAGCCCGCAAGGCCTCCTGATCGCCTCGTCGAGAGCGGACAAGCGACTCGCAGGAGCCGGGACGGTGAGGCGCGTTCACGCCCAAGTCGGCTCCCGATCGTTCCTGCCGGTTCAGCGCTGAACGTTCACCAAGGTCCCCGTCTGAGCCATAATGTTGGCGCACTGGACGGAGGAGAATCCGATGGCATTCCACGGCACGGTTGCGCTGATCACGGGCGCGGGAAGCGGAATGGGTCAGCTGGCCGCCAGACGACTGGCGGAGCAGGGCGCCAAGGTCGCGGCGCTCGATCTCAACGAAGAGGGTCTGCGCCAGACCCAATCGGGCCATGACAACGTCCGCAACTTCGCCGTTGACGTCACCAATGCCCAGGCCGTCGATGCGGCCGTGAAAGAGATCGAAACCGATCTCGGCCCGATCGACCGCGTCTTCAACGCCGCCGCCATCATGCCCAGCGCGCGCATCCTCGACCAGGACCGTGAAGAGATCCACCGGATCATGGAGATCAACTACGGTGGCATCGTCAACGTGACCCTGGCCGTGCTGCCGGGCATGATCGAGCGCGGCTCGGGCGACATGGTGAACTTTGCGTCGATGGCCGGCTGGCTGCCAGCCCCCGACCTCGGCGCGTATCATGCCTCGAAGTTCGCCGTCGTCGCCTTCTGCGAAGTCCTCTACTGGGAGAACCGCAAGAAGGGCGTGCGCTTCGCGTGCGTCTGCCCGCCGGTGGTCAACACGCCACTGCTCGAACAGGCCACCTCGAACCCGGCCTGGCTCGCAACCGCCCCGAAGATCGAGCCCGAAGTGGTGCTCGACGCCATCGAGAAGTCGCTCGAGAAGGGCCAGCTCTTCGTGTTCCCGGGCTTCGGCACCAAGTTCGCCTGGCGCCTGCGCCGCTTCTTCCCGGGCCTGATCTGGTGGCGCTTCAAGAACACCGACAAGCTCTAGGGCTCCGCATCCGCCACCAGAACCAACGCTCGATGCTCCCGCCTTGGGCTGGAAGGCGCGGAAACTGCGGCCTCGGCCGTGCCCATCGCACCCGACCCAGGCTCTGCAATTTTCCCGTTCTCCGAATCGAGAACAACCTGAATTGAGGGGCCTCTGCCTCGGGGGCCGGTGCAGGCTCCGGCTTGCAGTGCAGTCTGGAGCTTGCGCTGGCAGAGCCGCACAGCGGCCTGAAAACGCCGCAGACGACGCGCGGGCCCCAGCCAAGGGTGGCATACAGCTTGCTTTATAGCCGGGACAAGGAGGTCGAACCCCAAGATGTACGCCTACGAAGAAGACGTCGTCGTCCGACGCGCACCCCAGCCCGGCATCGCGGCCGTCCTCTCGGTCCTGATCCCGGGTCTGGGCCAGGTCTACGCGGGCCGGCTGGTGGCCGGTGGAATCTGGTTCCTGGCTACCGGCATCGCCTACTGGGCCGTGCTGCTGCCGGGCTTCCTGGCCCACGCCCTGTGCATCTGGTCCGCCTATCACAGCGCCCGCTACTGGAGGCGCGATTAGCGACCGCGAATTGCGCGTTTTCGCGAACGGCGACCAGCACTTGCAGTGTGACCGCATTCGACATGCCGGGAATCGATGGTGCCCCCTATATAATCTGCCGCAGGGGGAAGAACGATGCTCGAGCACTGCCCAACGCGGTCGCCCCGCTGCTGGGCATCGTCATCGTGCTCCAGATCGTCTCGCTGGTCCGTGCTCGCGGGCCGGCCCACGAACTCGTCTCGCGCCTCGACCAGCTCGAGAAGTCGGACAACCGCAGCGAGAGCACGTTGCGCGAGGAGTTCGCCAAGAACCGTGACGAGGCGGCGTCGAGCGGGGGGACGCCGCGGCTGCCGAGGAGGCGCGCCTTGGCCTGGAAGCACGCGTCCTGGGCGAGGCGCGCTCGATTCGCGACAAATACGTGAACCCGCCGCAGACGACCGACTTCGGCATCCTCTTCTTGCCGAGCGAGGCGCTCTACGCCGAGGTGCTGCGCACGCCCGGAATCATCGAGAAGCTCCAGCGCGAGACTCGCGTGGTCGTGGCAGGCCCGACCTCACTCGCCGCCATCTTGAACAGCTTGCAGATGGGCTTCCGGACGCTGGCCGTCCAGAAGCGATCGAGCGAAGTCTGGAAGACGCTCGGCGCCGTCAAAAACCAATTCAGCATCTTCAGCGGGCTGCTCGACAAGGTGAGTGACAAGCTGCAGCAGGCCTCGAACACGATCGATGAAGCGTCACGCAAGAGCCGCTACATCGAGACGCGCCTCAAGAAGGTCGAGGAGCTGCCGGTGGGCGAAGCCCAGAGCCTGCTACCCGATCTCGTGAGCTCGGATGAAGACGACGAAGGAAACTAGCGGGCGCTACGCGCTGAGCTGCTGACAGGCCTCGTTCAGGAACTCGAGTGTGGAACGCTCGTCCTGGACAATGGTTCGCCAGCAAGGACTGGGTCTCCGGGTCGTGGTCGAGGCGATCAGCCAGGTCGTGGATGGGTTTCAGCGCGACGTCGATGTCGGGGAAGCGCGAGATGAACTCCTGAAGCTTTTGGATGTCGGTCTTCTCTGTCGACGCCAGGCTTTCCATGGCCACAGCGTAGATTGCCTGGGACACCTCGGTCGTGGGCGTGCCGCCGCTGTCGGCTTTGCGCTCGAGCTGCTCGAGCTTTTCGCAGATGGCTTCCTGCTGCTTCGAGAGCTTTTTCAGCGCCTTCTCAATTCGCTCGAGAGCTTCGTCGGACATGAGGATTCTCCTTCTGACACCGACGGCCCATTCTACCCGCCGGAGCACCCTCGCATCGCGTGCGAGCGGCTATCCCTGACTCGGCGTCCCGCCTAAGATGGGGGCCGCAGCGCAATTGCCACGCTGCCCGAGAAGGAGACGCCATGGAGCTTCCCAAGACGGGCGTGCCGAGCCGCCAGGTCATGGACCAGATGCGCGAGCGCAAGCAGCGCGACGCCGACTGGCGCGGCGGGCGGACCTGGAGCCTGGTCTATCCGGCCGGCGAAGAGGTCGACGCCATGCTGAAGCAGGCCAATGACCTCTATCTCTACGAGAACGCACTCAACCCCTTCCGGTTTCCGAGCCTGCGCGAAATGGAGATCGACGTCGTCGAGATGACCGCGGGGCTGCTCCACGCTGGCGATGACGCCGGGGGCGCCATGACGTCGGGCGGGACCGAGAGCATCCTGCTGGCCGTGTTGTCGGCGCGCGAGCGGGCCAAGGCCGAGCGCGGCGTCGACCGGCCGAACATGGTGGTTCCCTTCTCGGCGCATCCTGCGTTTGCGAAGGCCGCCAAGGTACTCGGGCTCGAGCTGCGCCAGGTTCCGCTGGATGCGGACCATCGCGCCAGTGTGAGCGAAGCCGAGGCGCGGATCGACGACCAGACGGCGCTCGTGGTGGGCTCGGCGCCCAACTATCCATTTGGCACCGTGGATCCGATCCCTGAACTGTCGGCCCTCGCTGCCGCGCGCAGCATCTCGTTTCACACCGACGCCTGTCTCGGCGGATTCCTGCTGCCCTTCTACGAGCGGCTCGCCGAACCGGTTCCGCCCTTCGACTTCCGCGTGCCGGGCGTGACGACGCTGTCGGCCGACGTCCACAAGTATGGCTACTGCACCAAGGGCGCGTCGGTGATCCTGCACCGGGATGCCGAGCACCTGAAGAAGTACCAGCTCTTCTTCTTCGACCAGTGGCCGGGCGGAATCTACGCGTCCTTCGCCATGGCGGGCGCACGCCCGGCGGCCCCGATCGCAGCGGCCTGGGCGATCCTGAACCACCTGGGCGAAGACGGCTACGTCGCCCAGGCCACACGCATCCGCGACACGACCCAGCAGCTGCGCGCCGGCATCGAGGCAATCCCGGGCCTGCGGGTCTGGGGCGAACCGGTGATGAGCGTCTTCTCGTTCGGATCCGACACGCACGACATCATGGCGGTGGGTGATGTGATGGACGAAAAGGGCTGGCATCTCGACCGGCAGCACGGTCCCGATGCACTGCATCTGATGATCTCGCCCGAGCACGACCGCGTCGCTGACGAATTCCTGGCGGACCTGCGCAAGGCGGTGGAGACCCACGGAAAATCCCAGGGCAAGCAAGCCCGCTACAGCTAGGAGCACCCGATGGTCTACGAAACGATCGAAGTGAAGCAGGAAGGCGGGACTGCCTGGCTGACCCTCAATCGCACCGAGTCGTTGAACGCCATGAATCCGCAGCGGGTGAACGAAGTGCGAGATTTTTTCGGCGGACTCCCGCAGGACACGCAGACGCGCGTGGTCGTGATGCGCGGTGTACGGCGCGCCTTCCTCGAGAAGCGGCCACCGCGCGACTCCGACGCCTGACCGCGCGTGGAGGCCCGCTCGCCGGACCTGCACCCGTTCAACCAGCATCCGCACCGGACGCTGGTGACGCTCACGATCCCGGTCCTGCTGTCACTGGTGGTGGAGCCGCTGACCGGGATCGTGGACACGGCCTTCGTGGCGCGCCTTGGGCCGGCACCGCTGGCCGGACTCGGTGTAGGCGCCGCGCTGCTCTCGAGTCTTTTCTGGATCTTCAACTTCCTGGGGATCGGGACACAGACCGAGGTGGCGGCCGGGCTCGGTCGCTCCGCGCCGAAGCATGCGCGGGACGCGGCGAGCCTGGCGCTCTTGCTCTCGGCCGGCATCGGGGTCTTGTTGGGTCTGCTGCTGTGGCCCTTCGTCGGCGAGCTGGCGGCCTTGATGAGCGACGACGCGCCGGTTCAAAAGGCCGCTGCGACCTATTTCGAGATTCGCCTGCTGGGCGCCCCCGCCGTGCTGCTCACGCTGGCCTCGTTCGGTGCGCTGCGCGGCCTGCAGGACATGCGAACGCCGCTGTGGGTGGCAGCGACGGCGAACGGGATCAACGCGCTACTCGATCCGGTGCTGATCTTTGGGATGGGACCCTTTCCGGCGCTCGGCGTTGCAGGAGCGGCCTGGGCCACAATCGTGGGCCAATGGATCGCAGCACTCTGGGCCGTCGTCGCCGTGATAAATCGCCTCGGACTCTCGGGCCACATCCCCTGGCGCAATGCACCGGCGCTGCTCGTCGTGGGGCGCGATCTGATCTTCCGCACCGCCCTGCTGACGCTCTTCCTGCTGATGGCGACGCGCGTCGCCAACCAGCTCGGCGCCGAGGCGGGCGCCGCCCATCAAGTGTTGCGACAGATCTGGCTCTTCAGCGCGTTCCTGCTCGACGCCTACGCAGCGACGGCCCAGAGTCTGATCGCCTACTTTCTCGCTGCCGCGCGCGTCGACCTCGCGCGCAAGGTCGCCAGCGTGTCGTGTATCTGGGGAGGAGGAAGTGGAGTCGTTCTTGGCGTAGCCCTCGGACTCGGCACCAGCGCCGTCTCGGCGCTACTGGTTCCACCGGCCTCCCACGAACTCTTCATCGAGAGCTGGTGGATCCTGCTCGCAAGCCAACCTCTGTTCGCCCTCTCCTTTGTGACCGACGGCATCCACTGGGGCACGCGCGACTACCGCTACCTCCGCAACGGCATGCTCGCCTCGACCGCGACCGGCCTGGCCCTGCTGTGGGCACTGGTGGGCCTGGGTTCCGAAAGCCTGACCGCTGTCTGGCTCGTCACCAGCGTATGGGTCTGCGTCCGAGCGGCCTTCGGGATGCTCCGCATCTGGCCGGGGCTGGGCAATGCGCCCCTGAAGCGGCGCTAGATCGGGGCAACCGGAACGCTCGACGGGGTCGCCACCCGTGTCGACCGACGTAACCCCGAGGATGCCCCCCGTTCCGGCTGCAACTCGACTGCAAATCCCCGCAGCCTTTCCCCACGCCCCCCTCGCCACAACGCTGTGAGCCCAAAGCCATTTCTTCACCCACCCTGCTACTTTTCCTGCGAACTCCCGCATCTCGCTGGGTGATGGTGGATGCAATCCAATACTAGTTAGGCGGCAGAGGCAGCGCACGCGCCTTTCAGACGAAGCCTTCCTGAAGGAGCTGATCGCTGTCTGGCGCGCGCCGCATGAGTCCGCATGGTCTTCTTCATCTCAAACCGTTGCGACGATACGGAAACATCCAGGTCGCTGGAGCGTCACAGTCATCTCACGCA
>SMUZ01034720.1_pt1 | contig 12201 bp, 12 predicted proteins | sample 2456421 | NCBI WGS metagenome assembly SMUZ01 (sample SAMN11095932, study PRJNA526329) | marine sediment metagenome | biome: Marine sediment; feature: Surficial sediment; material: Deep marine sediment; isolation source: Hadal surficial sediment | place: Pacific Ocean | collected 2014-11 | depth... | reverse complement strand
GAGAAATCCTGCCCAAGGTTGAAAAAATCGAAACCGCGATCGAGCCAAAGTTTCAGGAATATTTTATCGAAGCGATGGCCTTGCCACACAAGGTTGATCCCTATGAAGAATTATCAAAAGTGGTCAAGCTCCCCCCACCGAAAGCGAAGCTTGAGAATGGAAGAGACGATGGTCGTAAGCGCAAGTCGCGGAGACGACGGAGCCGGGTCTAGGCTTTACCGGTTTTATTCGCTATTTATTGATTCGTATTTAAATATTAATTCGCGCACCATTTTTCTGCGGGCTTGAAAGGGGGGGTTAAAACATATGAAATGTCATTCCTGCGTAAGCAGCGGTCCGGCGTCCCGGAATCTTGCAACGAATCGGGTTCACGAGATTCCGGCTCTACGGCCGGAGTGACGGCAGTTTCTTTTAATCTCCCTTTCCTTGGGTACTTCCTTTGGGCAGCAATGGAAGTGACTCGCGCACTTACTCGGTAGAAACAAGCCCGTTCAACCGGTCGCCTTGTTACCCAGGTCAAAATTCTCCACATTGTGCGCGAGCTGCAACTTCCGCCGCTCATCACGCGGCGGAATGCCAAACATATCGCGGTAGCATTTACTGAAATGGGGTGCCGAAATAAAACCACAGGCGAGGGCGATGTCGACGATCGATTTACTGGTTTGTAATAGCAGCAATCGGGCTCGATTCAAGCGCAGATTTAAATAATAGCGGGTAGGCACGCAACTCAAATGCTTCTGGAATAGCCGCTCGAGCTGGCGTCGTGAAATACCGACATATCTGGATAGTTCGTCGAGGCTGATCGGTTCTTCGAGATTGGCTTCCATCAGGGTAACTGCCTCGGTAAGAATTGGCTGGTTGGCGCCGAGGTGAAGCTTTAATGGTATCCGTTGCCGATCTTCCGTGCCGCGAATGCGTTCGCAGATAAACTGTTCGGAAATTTGCGCGGCTAGTTTAGGTCCGTGGGAATTGCTGATCAATTTCAGCATCATATCCAGCGACGACTGCCCCCCGGCGCAGGTGATTCGATCGCGATCGATACGGAACAAATCATCTGTAAATTGGATCTTCGGGTATTCTTCACGCATGCTGGCAATATTTTCCCAGTGTATCGTGCATCGATAGCCATCGAGTAGGCCAGCGCGTGCTAACAGGTAGGTAGCTGTACAGACTGCCCCCAGGGTGATATTTCGACTGGCAATTTTGCGCAGGGCAAATTTCATCGATTTGCTCCAGCAGTCAGAAATATCGATACCACCGCAAACGAAGAGTATGGACATAGCACTGGTGTTATCGATACTGTGATCGGGTGTGATCTCGAGCCCATTGCTGGCCTTAACAGGATTGCCATCCAGGGTGTATATGGTCCAGGTATAAAGCGCCGCCTGCGCCGCCCGATTGGCCATACGCAGCGGTTCGATTGCCGAGGTAAATGCGATCATCGAATAGTTTGGGACCAGCAGGAAACCGAAATGATCTGGTTTCAATCCGGTCTTTTCATCGCTCATGGATCGGGCATCCAGCATTTTGTTAATGGCAAATATTGGTCAATAAATGACCAATGACTGACAAAATACTAGTCTTTAATCGAAGTTATTGCACGAAAATATTATTCACCTACGGACATGGTTCCAATACGAAACCAGCCATACCGGATGTTGAGCGGCCTTCAAACAAACGAATCGGGCATCGAGTCCTTGCGTTGTTTAATATAGTCGAGCAGGGCTTCGTCGATCGCGGGGTCGAGTGGCGGTGCCTGGTATTCGGCGAGTACTTTTTTCCACTGGGCGTTAGCGCGTTGCGAGAGATCGAGCCGGCCATCCAGTTCCCACTGTTCGAAGCTGTTATTGTCGGTGATCGGGGAGCGATAAAATGCTGTTTTGAAGTTGTTCTGCGTATGGTTACAGCCGAGGAAATGCACGCCAGGCCCGACTTCGCGAATCGCGTCCATGGCTTGACCATTTTCAGACAGGTCGACGCCGCCGAGTAAGATTTCCAGCATATTGGCCTGGTCGACGTCCATGATAAATTTCTCATATCCCATCGAGAGTCCGCCTTCCATCCAGCCAGCAGTATGGAGGATGAAATTCACGCCCGCGAGGACGGCCGGCAACATGGTATTAACCGCCTCCGCGGCGGCCTGAGCGTCGGGTAATTTTGAGGCACAAAGACCACCACCTGACCGAAATGGTACACCGAGGCGACGCGCCAGGGCGGCCATGCAGTAAAGCACCAGAGCGGGTTCTGGTGTACCGAAAGTCGGTGCACCCGATTGCATCGACATCGAGCTCGCGAAGCTGCCCATGATCACCGGTGCTCCGGGATTGACCAGCTGTACAAATGTGAGTCCCGCCAGGGCCTCGGCCAGTGATTGTGCTACGGTACCGGCAACGGTAACCGGTGACATCGCTCCCGCCAGAATAAAGGGTGTGATGATACAGGCCTGGTTATTTTCAGCGTAAACCTTGGCGGCGCCGAGCATGGTGTCGTCAAAGGTCATTGGTGAATTAGCATTGATCAGGCTTGAGGCGTAGGTTCGCGGTCTTCCTGTTTCCGGGTCGATATAATTGTCACCGGCGAGAATTTTGATCATTTCGACAGTGTCCTGGGCACGCTCCGGTGCAGTAACCGAACCCATAAAACCCTTGTCAGAATATTTGATATGCGTGTAGACCATGTCCAGGTGACGCTTGTTTACCGGGATATCGACTGGCTCGCAAATGGTGCCGCCAGACAGGTGCATGGACGGCGAGGAATAAGCGAGTTTGACGAAATTCTGAAAATCTTCCAACGTGGCATAACGTCGGCCTTTATCCAGGTCGAATACGAAGGGACTACCATAGGCGGGTACGAAAACCGTGTTTTTACCTCCTATCTGGACGTTACGATCGGGATTGCGGGCGTGCTGGGTATACTCGGCGGGTGCCGATGCCTGGATAATGGACCGACACAGGCCACGCGGGAATCGTACCCGTTCGCCGTCAATCTTGGCGCCCCCTTTTTGCAGAATATCCAATGCCACGGGCATATCGCGGAAGTCGATTCCAATCTCTTCAAGAATGGTATCGGCATTATTTTCGATGAGTTCGAGGCCCTCTTCATCGAGTACTTCAAAATAGGGAATTTTGCGCGTGATATAAGGTTTACTGACGCTGACAATCTCGATTCCGGCACGATGTGCGCGAGAACCTCTGCGACCGCGACGTCCGCGATCTGGCCTGGTTGATCCACTCATTGATGACTCCAAAATACGCCTAACCTGCTGGCGATTCTACCAAACAGTATGATTTTAGCACCCCGAAAAGGCTGACCTAGGGGCGACTTCGAACTGTTCGCTAGCGTCATAGGAAGCGTTGACGCGATTAAATCGAGTTGTCGATGCTAAAGATTAGGATAGAATACAGCTAGTGAGGTCGCCTGATATTAAAAATAACTGGCGGTTGGAGGTATTCTGATTCCGTTAAAAACTGAAAAAATCGGTATTCTGCTGATCGATGGATACCCGTTGATACCATTTAGCTGCGTGATTGATTCGATGCGAACGGCAAATCGATTATCCGCGAATGAATTGTACCGGTGGTACTATTATGCGCCTGATAATCAGCCAGTTTCAGCCAGCAGCGGGATTACGGTACCAACCCGGTCACTGGCTGAAGCCAGGAACCTTGAAACCCTGTTCATCTGTGCGCCTAACTCGGCGCAGCATTTTGATGACCCCAATACGATTAAACTATTAAAAAGGTTCGACAGGCAGGGGGTTAATCTAGGTAGCGTCAGTTCGGGCAGTTTTATCCTGGCAAAAGCATCTTTACTGGGTAACTGCCGCTGTACGATTCACTGGGAAAATATTCCGGTTTTCAAGGAAATCTATCCCCAGTTAGCAGTGACCTTCACCCTGTATGAAATTGACAACAAACGATTTACCTGTTCGGGTGGTATTGCAGCGCTCGATATGATGTTGAAGCTAATCGAAAAAAAACACGGCCGGGTACTCGCACAGCAAATTTCGCAGCAATTTCAGCACGACAGGATTCGTACCACAGTTGATACACAGCAGATGGCCGACCGTATCGATCTGGCGATGAGTGCGCCAAAGCTAATCGACGTCATCAACTTGATGGAATCCAATATAGAGGAGCCGTTGTTGTTGCCTGATATCGCGGATAAATGCAATCTCTCCTTGCGCCAGATTGAACGCTTGTTCCACAAGCATCGAGGTATGACGCCGAGCCAGTATTATTTATCGCTGCGCCTGTTGCACGCCAAGCAATTGCTATTGAATACTAAAAACAGCGTGATCGATATTTCCATTGCTGCCGGATTTGAAACCCAGTCTTACTTCACTGCCTGTTACCGTAAATTTTATGGTATTTCGCCTCGCGTTCATCGGTCACAAATTGCAACCGAAAGGCAGTGAAACTATTTTTCCGCACCCGGAAAATATAAACAGGTATCTCTATACCCTGTTCAGAGACTGGTAAAATAGTCTTTAAATATCCCGATAGTCTTCCCTATGTCATCGCTACTGATATCCAGGTGGGTGACCATGCGCATAGTTGGCGTGTCCGCAGTCATGCTAATCCCATTGCCGCGAAGATGCTCGCACATTGGCGCAACATGTTCGGCTGGTGGGCTGATAAATACCATGTTGGTGTGTTGCTCAACCGGCATGACCTGAAGCGAAGTAAGGCCTTTCGCCAGTCGTTCGGCGTTGCTGTGATCGTCGGCCAGGCGTTCGATATTATTTTCCAGGGCATAGAGCCCACAAGCGGCGAGGACACCTGCCTGGCGTGTTCCGCCACCGAGCATCTTTCTATTTCTCCGTGCCTTATCGATAAACTCGTTTGAGCCACAGAGTACCGATCCTACCGGTGCGCCAAGGCCTTTCGACAGGCACAGGGATATGCTGTCGAAAGGCGCGCTTATTTCTGATGCACTGATTCCCTCCGCAATAGCCGCATTCATTAACCGTGCCCCGTCCAAATGGGTGAGCAGGCCGGCTTCGTGCGCCAGGTCGCATAGGGCCTGTAAATGAGATTGCGACTGTACCCGGCCATGTACGGTATTTTCGAGGCATAACAGGCGCGAGATCGGATAGTGAATATTATCGGGTTTTATAGCCTGGCGTAAGCTTTCGACCGGTACTTCAAACTGATCCCCGGTTGCCAGTACGGTTGAGGCAATTCCACCGAGTACCGATGCGCCCCGGGCCTCGGAAAGGTACACGTGATATACATCGCCGCTGATATATTCGTCGCCACGTTGGCAGTGACCCAGCATCGCGAGCAGGTTTCCCTGTGTGCCACTACTGACAAAAAGCCCCGCCTGTTTACCGAGTAATTGTGCAGCGGTTTGTTCTAGCTGGTTGACACTCGGGTCTTCGCCATAAACGTCGTCCCCGACGGTAGCCTGGGCCATACATTCTCGCATCTCGGCAGTCGGTTGGGTCAGAGTGTCACTGCGATAGTCGATGGATTTGTTCATAGTTTGCTCGATGAATTATATGGGCAGGGCAGTAGAGTACTTTTTTTCCTTCAATACGAAACTGGTGTTTGCGGATCGAACCGGCTCCAGCTTTAACAGTTTTTTCATCAAGAAGAACTCCAGCGCGTTAACATCTGCCGCTACTACTCGGAGCAGATAATCATATTCGCCGCTCACAGAGTAGCACTCGAGGATGTTGGTTGACTGTTCGACGAAACGATCAAAGACTTCCACCGTGTTCGCATTATGGTCATTCAGGCTGACGTGGATATACACCATAACGGAAAGTCCGACCCGCTCTCGGTTCAGTAACGCGACGTAGCGATCGACAACTCCCCGATTCTCAAGTTTACTCAATCTGCGCCAGCAGGGTGCGGTAGACAGGTTGACCTGCTCGGCGAGGCTCTGGTTGGTCACCCTGCCGTCGCGTTGAACCACCGAGAGAATAGCCTTGTCAATTTTATCAGTTATCACGGCTTTTAAGAAATATATTGTCGAATAAGGGTAATTTATATCATTTAAATTGCCTAAATTCCAATTTTTCGGCACCAATAAGCAAAATAATGTCTCAGGTTCGAGTCTATACTAGCCGTTATTACCTTGTTCCGGTCAAACCATCAGCGAGCTTTTGATATGGGCAGCAATTCGAATTACCGCGCAAAGCAAGCCGACACAAACGGTTATATTCATTACACCGACGACGAACACTCGCGTTGGCGGCAATTATTCGCACAACAGCGCCCAATCCTGGAAAAATATGCCACGCCCGCCTATCTTGCCGCACTGGAGCGTCTGCAGCTACCGCAAGACCGCATACCCCAGTGTGAGGAAGTTTCGAGTCGCCTGCTGGAGGCCACCGGCTGGCGTGTAGTAGCCGTTCCGGCGCTGATTGATTTTCCCACTTTTTTTGATTTGCTTTCAAGGCGGCGATTTCCTGCGGCTTCGTTTATCCGCTCAAGGGACGAAATGGATTATCTCGAGGAGCCCGACATATTCCATGAAATACTCGGCCATGCACCGCTTTTGTTAGACGAGTCTTATGCTGATTTTGTGCAGGCTTACGGGGCGGCTGGATGTCGGGCCTCAACGCAAGAAAGAGTCTGGCTTGCCCGGCTGTTCTGGTTCACAGTGGAATTTGGTCTGCTTCGTACCGGGGATTCGTTGAAGGCGTTTGGCGCCGGAATCGTATCTTCGAAATCAGAGTTGCCCTATTCGATCGAGGATAAAACTGTCGAAAGGCGACCCTTCGAGATTATCGATGTACTTTGTACGCCCTATCGTATCGATATCTTACAAACCGTTTATTTTGTGCTCGAAAGTTTGGAGCAGTTATATGAGCTTGCCAACCAGGACTTAATCCCATGGGTACAAAAAGCACGCACCATTGGGTTGAAGCCTGCCACTTTTAATAATCGAGCGCTTGGCTAACAAAGGCTGGGAGAGGAACATGAACGCATTGATAGATAATCCGATGAATCTGGATGGCTTCCAGTATATCGAGTTTTGTGCACCGGATAAGGGTCCGCTGGAATCGGTGTTTGAAATGCTCGGATTTGTACAGATAGCCAGACATCGCTCGAAGGATGTATGCCTGTGGCGGCAGGGGGATATTGATTTGATCATTAATTATGAACCCAATAGCCTGGCAGCTTACTACGCGGAGGAGCATGGGCCCTCGGCCTGTGGCCTCGCGTTTCGGGTAAAAGATGCACACCATGCTTATAATCGAGCGCTTGAACTGGGTGCCCAGCCAGTGGACATTCCAACTGGGCCGATGGAACTTCGCCTGCCCGCGATCCGCGGCATCGGTGGCATACCGCTATATTTGATTGATCGTTATAAACCCGGCAACAGTATTTATGATATCGACTTCGAGTATCTCGAAGGAGTCGATCGATACCCGACGGGCGTTGGCCTTGAGCTGATAGATCATCTCACCCACAATGTTTACCGTGGTCGTGTGGACTACTGGGCGAAGTATTATGAAAGACTGTTTAATTTTAGAGAAATCCGCCAATTTAAAATTAAAGGGCAGAAAACCGGGCTATTTTCTCGAGCCATGACCGCACCGGATAACAAGATCAGGATTCCATTGAATGAGGAATCTTCAGTTGGCGGTGCGGGCCAGATCGAGGAGTTCCTGATGCAGTACAACGGCGAAGGCATCCAGCATATCGCATTTTCGGCGCCTGATCTGCCGGGCGTATTGGACAAGTTGAAGGCGAGGGGCCTGCCAGTCATGGACCCGCCGCCTGATACCTACTATGAATTGCTCGATGCGCGGCTGCCCAATCACGGCCAACCCCTGAATGAGTTAAAGGCGCGGGGTATTTTACTCGATGGCAGTACAGAAGATGGTGATATTCGGCTGCTGTTACAAATTTTTTCAAAGACGCTGATCGGCCCCATTTTCTTTGAGTTTATTGAGCGTAAGCGCGATGAAGGCTTTGGTGAAGGTAACTTTCAGGCGTTATTCGAGTCTATAGAACAAGACCAGATGCGGCGCGAAGCGCTGGAGTCTAGAGCATGAATCTTCACGGCTTTCATCATGTGGCCTACCGCTGCAACGATGCCAGGGAGACGGTAGATTTTTACCGCGAACACCTGGGTATGGCGTTTCAGTATGCCTTCGCCGAAGACCATGTACCCTCGACCGGCGAATACAATCCTTACATGCACGTGTTCCTCGACGCGGGTAATGGTAACGTCCTCGCATTCTTCGAGTTACCCCAGTCGCCAAAGATGGGACGCGATGAAAATACCCCGGTCTGGGTCCAGCATATTGCACTCAAAGTTGAAAACAGGGAGGCGTTGTTGGCGAGTAAAACCCACCTGGAAGCAGCGGGCATTGAAGTACTGGGCCCGGTCGATCATGGCATATTTGACTCGATCTACTTCTTCGATCCGAACGGTCATCGCCTCGAGCTTGCCGCGGACAAGGGTACCGATGAACAACTGCAGTCATTGAACCAGGTCGCCGAGGATATGCTAGACGAGTGGTCGCGCACCCGGCAGGCACCGCGCCACGCTGCCTGGCTGCACGAAAATAAAAGCCAGAAATAATGAAACTGGCAAGCCTGAAATCGGGGCGTGACGGAAAACTCATTGTCGTTTCTGGTGACCTGTCGATAGCGGTATCGGTAGCCGATATCGCTCCCACATTACAGGATGCGCTAGACCGATGGGATGAGGTATTCGACGATCTAGAACTAGTCAGCGAGGCTATCAATAAGGGAGGGTTGAAAAATTCATTTGATTTCGACGCGCAGAAGTGTGCGGCCCCCCTGCCAAGGGCGTACCAGTGGGCAGACGCCAGTGCTTACCTGAACCATGTCGAGTTGGTGCGAAAAGCACGCGGAGCAGAATTACCGGAAAATTTCCGGCACGAGCCGCTGATCTACCAGGGCGGCTCAGATGACTTCCAGGGCCCTACCGACGATATCCCGTTTCACGACGCGGCCTGGGGTCTCGACTTCGAAGCGGAAATTGCGGTCATTACCGACGATGTCAGTATTGGCGCTACAACCGACGAGGGTTTTGGCCACATCAAGTTGCTGATGTTGGTAAACGATGTGTCGTTGCGCGGGCTGATACCCGATGAGTTGGCAAAGGGGTTCGGTTTTTACCAGTCAAAACCGGCAACCAGTTTTTCCCCGGTGGCAGTGACAACGGATGAACTTGGCGGGCACTGGGTCGACGCGAAACTGCAACTCCCGCTGGTCAGCTACGTCAATAAGCAGATGTTTGGCAGACCGGATGCCGGCAAGGACATGGCCTTTAATTTTGCCCAGCTAATCCAGCATGTGGCAAAAACAAGAAACCTCGGAAGCGGCACCATCATTGGTTCCGGTACGGTATCCAACAGGCAAGGTACCGGGCAGGATACTTCGATTGCAGCAGGGGGTGTGGGTTATTCCTGCATCGCCGAATTGCGCATGATAGAAACTATTCGGCAGGGCAAGCCATCGACCCCTTTTCTGAAGGCAGGCGACAGGGTAAAAATAGAAATGCTGGATAACCGTGGCATCAATATATTTGGCAGCATCGAGCAAAATGTCGTGCTAGCATCATAGCCCGTAAATTGCATGAATTGACCAAAGAGTATGACTAAACCAGTCAATTTTGACAGCTTGATGGATCGCGCAAATAGCGACAGCGTAAAGTGGGGGCGATATAAAAATACCGATATATTGCCCATGTGGGTTGCCGATTCCGATTTTGCGGTTGCCCCGGGCATTGCCGATGCTCTGTCTCGGCGTATTGAGCACGGGGTATTTGGCTATGCGGAAGCGCCAAAAAAGTTAATTGAAATTGTAGTCGAGCGTATGGCGCGATTGTATCAGTGGCAGATCAGGCCGGAGTGGCTGGTCTGGCAACCAGGGGTCGTAAATGGACTAAACCTGGCCTGTCGTATCGTAGGTTCGAGTGGAGATGGCGTTTTCACTCCCTCGGTCGTCTACCCGCCTTTCACCGAAGCGCCGGAACTTAGCGACCGTAGCCTGCGGCCAGTCCCGATGATTCTGTCCGACCAGCGCTGGGTGATGGATCAGGAATGGCTGGCGAAAAATGTAGCCGATACCGACAGACTTTTGCTCCTGTGCAATCCCCATAATCCCGGTGGGTCGGTTTATACGAGCGAGGAGCTAACTCGCCTGGCCGAGCTGATAGTGGCCAGGGATATGATCGTCTGTTCGGATGAAATCCACTGCGATCTGATTCTCGATGCGGATAAAAAACACGTACCGATAGCCTCGCTGAACAGCGAAATTGAAAATTGCAGTATTACCCTGATGGCGCCGAGCAAAACCTTTAACACGCCCGGACTCGGTTGTTCATTCGCAATCATCTCGAATCGGGAGCTGCGACGTCGATATAAAAAGGCGAAACAGGGGATTGTGCCCTACGTGGCCGGACTGGGATATGTTGCAGCACAGGCTGCCTATGAATTGGGTGATGACTGGAACCGGCAACAGCTCGCCTACCTGCGGGCCAATCGCGATTATTTGCTAGGCGAAATCAATTCGATTCGGGGCCTCAGGCTTGACCCGGTCGAGGCGACCTACCTGGCCTGGATCGATGTGTCTGAACTCGGGCTCAAGAATCCGGCAAGGTTTTTCGAGAAGGCCGGGGTGGGCCTGTCGGCAGGCCGTGAATTCGGTGACGGGCGATTTATGCGTCTGAATTTCGGTTGCCCACGATCGATTGTAGAGCAGGCAGTGACCCGTATTCGGCTGGCAGTGAGTGATTACTGGGCCAGTTAAGCGGGCAGATAAATAGAGGTGACGAGAATTAAGTGATGTTTAGTAAAGCAATTGTGCGTACACCGCCAAAAAGCCTGGTCGATGGTATCACCACGGCAGGACTGGGTGAGCCGGATTACGCGCTGGCACTGAGACAGCATCGGCAATATATCGAGGCGCTGGAATCCTGTGAATTAGAGGTCACGGTGATGGATGCGGACGAACGGTATGCCGACTCGATGTTTGTCGAAGATACGGCTTTATTAATGCCGCGTTGCGCGGTTGTGACCAATCCGGGCGCCCGGTCACGACGGGGCGAGGTGGTTGAAATTTCGACCCTGCTGCGGGAATTTTACCACCGGGTTGATTCGATTCGACCACCGGGCACAGTCGATGCGGGTGATATCATGATGGTCGGTGATCACTGCTATATTGGTTTGTCTGAACGCACCAGCAAGGATGGTGCATCGCAAATGATTGAGTATTTACAGGCCGCAGGCTACAGTGGATCGACGCTGTCGATCAGCGAGGCACTGCACCTCAAATCATCCGTTGCCTATCTGGAAAATAATAATCTGGTGGTAAGCGGTGAGCTAATCGATAGACCGGAATTTGTCGATTTCAATCGGATCGAAATTGAGCCGTCTGAATCCAGTGCGGCCAATTGTGTCTGGATTAATGGCCGCGTATTGATTGCAACGGGTCACCCGCATGCCAGCGAAAAAATTCATACACTGGGATACTCGGTGATCGAACTCGATGTATCCGAATTTGAAAAGCTCGATGGCGGATTGAGTTGCCTGTCATTGCGATTTTAACCGACCAGGTGTTCGTCGGATAAACCCGAAAGGAGTTCGTATGCAAATAAGGCCAATAGAGATAATTTCGGACGATGTTGACGCCCTGATTCAACTTTCACGTCGGTATATGGCCGAGCTCTATCCGCCCGAAAGTAATCACCAGGAAGATCCGCAGCGGTTACTGGCAGCAGATATTTATTTCATCGGTGCTTATCTTGAGCGCAAATTACTCGGTATTGGCGCGGTTAAAAAAGTTGATGCGTCTCCGCCCTACGGTGAAATAAAAAACCTGTTTGTCGACCCCCGCCAGCGTGGTCAGGGGGTTTCCCGGTTGATCATGAGCGCGTTGGAACAGTTTTTGATCGACAGTAAGATAATGCTCTGCCGGCTTGAAACCGGTTCAGGGCAGGCGGAAGCGATCGGTTTATACCAGGGTCTCGGTTATCACGAATGTCCGCCCTTCGGTGACTATAAACCCGATCCGCTCAGTGTGTTTATGGAGAAAAAGCTAGAGGGTTGAAAGATTCCGGGTCTTGCGCCCGGAATGATGGGGGATTTTCTTTTGGTTACTTGGCTGTCATTCCGGCCTCCTAGCCGGAATCTAATAAATGACGGATCCAGGCGAGCACTACGCGATGTATTTCCATGTCGTAATTTTCTCTCGAATGGTCGTTCCT
>SMUZ01066683.1_pt1 | contig 12202 bp, 9 predicted proteins | sample 2456421 | NCBI WGS metagenome assembly SMUZ01 (sample SAMN11095932, study PRJNA526329) | marine sediment metagenome | biome: Marine sediment; feature: Surficial sediment; material: Deep marine sediment; isolation source: Hadal surficial sediment | place: Pacific Ocean | collected 2014-11 | depth 0-1... | reverse complement strand
GAAAACTCACCGTTGCCGTGGGTCAGTCTTGAAGACCTTAACGTCGTTGTGTTGGGCGGCGGCGATACCGGCATGGACTGCGTGCGCACCGCGATCCGTCAGGGGGCAGCAAGCGTAACCTGCGTGTATCGGCGAGATGAGGAAAACATGCCAGGCTCGCGTCGCGAGGTGAGAAACAGTAAGGAAGAAGGCGTCGAGTTCCTGTTCAATCGCCAGCCACTTGAAATCATCGGACCAGACCGTGTAACCGGTGTGAAAGTCATCGAGACACAATTGGGCAAACCAGGCGCCGACGGACGCCGCCAGCCTGAGCCCGTGCCCGGCACGGAGGAAACCTTACAAGCCGACGCGGTCATCATCGCGTTCGGCTTTCGGCCCAGTCCGCCGGAGTGGTTCGATGATTTTTCGATCCAGACATTGCCGAGTGGCAAGGTTCGAGTTGCCTCGCTGGGTGCACACCCGTTTCAGACGACCAACCCAAAGATTTTTGCAGGCGGCGACATGGTGCGAGGATCGGACCTGGTTGTTAAGGCCGTGTTCGAGGGCCGCGAGGCGGCCAAGAGCATCGTCAATTACCTTGACGTCTGAACGGCCGCTTTCGGGCGTATAGCAGTCACCCAGAGGTCGATCTTTTTTGCGGGCGGCGACATAGTGCGGGGTCTTAGATTTCCCTCAATCCAACGGGGCATGCAACGTTGTGTGCTTAGTAATGATGCCTCCGCGCTTTCCAACCTCTATTGATCCGTATCGTTGCTCGAAACATTTTGGCAGCGGCCTGTCGCCATCAATAGACAGCCATAAGCGGAATAAATGGCGTCGTTCATTTGGGTCTGTCCAGTCCTTGGATGCCGTGCGGTCATGTAGCTGGGAATGGTTATAGACAAATTGCATATCACCTGCCTCCAATCGCATTGAGAAATGAACGTCAGGGTCATTCGCAAGCTTGTCAAAATAATCGAGCGCCTCGACATGCTTGTCGGTTAGTTTTTTCGCATCGGAAAAGCGCCGGGCGCTATCGATATACTGGCGTTGATACATCGCAGTCAGCAAACCTGCGTGCCAACTTAGGACAGGAATTTCAAAGAAAGGCTTGGCGCCTTCTGGTACTTCTCCGCGGCGATCCGTGGCGACAGGCCCAAACAGGAGCGGTAACAGGTCAGGTCGCTCTTGCTGAAATCGGTTATAGATTGCCTCTACGCTCACCAGCAATGATTCGCCACCTTCCATTGCTTCACGGAGGCACAACAAGCCAACTACATCGGCTGAGTCGGTGTGAAAGGTCTGCCGCTCCGATGTCTGGTATATGCGGGCATTGACATCGCTTGCTGCCACGCCAGTATCCCGGACATGCCCGAGTACGTGTCCCTGGGCGTTCTGCGAGCGTGCACTCCCCAGATGCGCACCGATACCGCAGAAAACAGTAGCAGCAAATTCCTGACTGTATGAGGCGATAGGCAATCCCCTGATGACCTCGACGCCTACGCCGTGGAGCAGCTTTTCTTGCAAATTCTGTAGATGGTCCGAGAAGTGTAATAGGGGAAAATCTTCGCCTCTGATTTCGCCAATGTCACGTGAGAGGCTAAGGAAATGTTTGGCTGCCTTCTCCAGGTCCTGCAAATCTGCTGCTGTCAAATTGTAGAGCCATTTTGAGTGGTCACTCGCCATGTCTTTGCCCAGCCACGCGGAGGGTCGCTTTATACAGGCGGGCAAACCGTCCAATGTTTCAGTCATTTTTTATCGGATATGCCAATACATTCGTTCTTTGACAATAATCTTAGTGTAGTTCCGGCAATGTAACGGCAAATTCAACACCGCTGTCAGTGTTGCTTGCTGTGATTTTTCCACTATGACCTTCGGCGATGAGATTCGCCACATAAAGCACCAGCCCCAGGTGCCGATTGTCCCCGCCGCCGCGAACGGAAACCATTGAGTCAAACAGCTGTGTTCGCATGTGTTCAGGTAACGGCGGTCCCGGATTGTTAACTGTCAAAATCAGGCCGTTGGTATCGCGCCCAAGACCGATCTGGATCGTGTCGCCGTCCGCGCTGAACCCCACTGCGTTGTCGACCAGCTTATCGAGCATTTGAATGATCAACTCCGGCGCACCGCTCATCGGGCCCGCGGTGAGCTCGGTGACAAAATCGAATTGTCGGCCCGGGTAGACGTCGCGGTACGCGCCGGTCGTGGACTGCAGTACCGCGAACAAATCGAAGGATTCAGGCTCGACGTGTTGCATGAGTTCCTCGACCCGGCTGGCTTCGCTCATTGCAGTGAGAATTCGGCGCAGGCGATCGGCCCCACCTTTGGCCCTGGCCGCGTAGTCTGCAGATGCTTTGTTCAGTGGTTCATGCTCAAGATTGTCCAGCGACGAGGAGACGATCGCGAGCGGTGTGCGCAGCTCATGTGACAGTTTCGAGGCCAGCGTTCGCAGGTATTCGTTGTAATCACCGAGCTGGTGCAACACGTGTGAAAAGCTGCGTGACAGGTCGCCGATCTCATCGCCGGCCGAGGCGCTTGGTAGTGTCTTGCGCAAGTCGTCGCTTTCCAGCGCATCCTCGGCCGCGAAGCTCAGTCGGCGAATTCGGCGCGACAACCACGTCGCATAGCCGAGCAAAGCAATCGCGACGAGTAGCGTCGCGGCGACGGTGACGTACATCAGTTGCGCCAGGCCCTGGTTGGTCAGACTTAAGATAGCGTCCGTTCCTTGCTGCAGCACGACGGCACCGATGATCGCATCGCCGGCCATGACGGGTTGTGCGACAGCGACGATCGCTCCGCCGCTATCGGTGCTGCGGAACCAGTCGAACGATTCTTCGCCACCGAGCGCTTGCACGATGTAAGTCTGCCGTTCGCGGCCGCTGGGATCGGGCTTCGCGAGCTCGGCTTCCTGACCGGATTCGACCAGCGCCTCGTAGGCGATGCGTAGCCAGGCCGAGCCGACGCCACCGTCGCCCACTGCTGGTGTGGGAACATCGCCCGCTGTCGCGATACGCCAGCCCGCAGCGTCGGTGATCGTGAGGCGCATCGCCTGCTGTGCCAGGTTTGCTGCGATTACAGTCAGTTTCCGGGAGGTGCTGACCAATGCGCCGGGCGCGCGTGCGCTAAAGCTCGCACTGCGAATGGCCGATTCGAGCGCATTGTTTGTATTGCTGACGATCAGACCAAGATTCGTTCCCAACTTGCTGGCCGGAATGCGCGCTTCGAGCTGGTAGCCGCGCGGACCGTCCTGCCAGTACGCGGCGATCGTCGGATCAGGCGCGAATCCGTAGGCGGTCCGAATGTAGGTGATGATTGGGCCGGGTGCTTCGGCACCAAACACGAGGGTTTCCTCGAGGTACGGAGGGCTCGCGCTGATCAGGCCTATCTGGTCGGCGAATCTCGATCTGTCGTCAACGGCTATCGTGCCGGGTGCGGCATAGATAACATTCTTGTCGGTAACCTCGACATACAAATAAACGGACTGTTCCCGAATTCCGATAGCGAAACGTATTGGCCCGTCTATGCCGCGCAGCTCACGAAGGGAATCCCGGTCGAGATTCCAGTCGTCGAAGTATCCATCGATAGTGGGTTGCGTCTCGAGTCGGTGGCCATACAGCTGATCGCCAATAAGATGATCGCTTTCCTGGGCGAGCGGAAACTCTTCTTCGTATTGCGCGAGCGAGTCGGCAATCGCGCGCGCGGTGCCCGCAAGCATCTGCTGCTGGGCGGTGCGCAGTGCCGACTCAGTCTCCCGGATGAACTGGCAACCCGCCCAGGGCAGCACAAGGGTAAGCAGGCTGACGAGAAGCAACTGCCGTTTGAGATTCATTGCAGCCAGCGGTAGCCCATGCCGTAGACCGTCTCGATCGCGCTGAATTGCGGGTCTATAGCGACAAACTTGCGCCGAATCCGCTTGATGTGAGACGTGATCGTATTGTCGTCGAGGACGGCCTGGGCTGCATCCATTAGCTGCTGTCGGTTTTTGACATGGCCCGGGTATCTTGCCATCGCGTGAACGAGCCAGAATTCCGTCAACGTCAGCCCGACCGGCTGTTCTTGCCAAAGCACCGTCATGCGATCGGTGTCGATTGCGAGGTCACCACGCGTCAATCGCCGGTCGGCGGCTTGTGGTTGTTGCATCGCCTCGAGACGCCGGAACAACGCTGCGATTCGCGCCATCAGGTGCGGCAGGCTAATGTCCTTGGTCAGGTAATCGTCGGCGCCCAGGCGCAGTCCCGAGACAGCATCAAACTCGCTGTCGCGCGCGGTCAGGAAAATAATCGGTAGCTCGGCGGCCCGGGAGCGCAGTTCGCGGCACAGTTCGAAGCCGCCCTCGACGTCATCGCGCAAGTTGATATCGATAATAACCAGATCGGGTAGCCGGGAAGCGAATGCCTGCATTGCCGGCGCCCGGGAATCATAGGCATCAACGACATAGCCTTCCCGTTGGAATGCGGCGACATAGTTGTCGCGAATAGCGGCTTCATCTTCGACGATCGCAATGCGTTTGGCCACGGTCGGCTCCCTTGGTTGTTGGCATAATTTGCCACAATACGCCGGTGCATTGCCATGCCGCAGTCCCGGGTACGGTGTTTTGACTTGTTGCAATGGGTTTCAGACGACAAGGAGAGCATTGATGCCAAATCGAAAGTGGAACCTGGTGATTGCGGCCATCCTGTTGCTGGGGCCGGTTTTGGCCACAGCAGAGGGACCTACGCCGGGCACAATGCAGACGGGCAGCTTGCTCCTGCGAATGAGCGACGGTTACGTCACCGCCACCCTCTTGAACACGGATGTGAACATCACCGTGAATGGGCTCGTGGCCCGGGTCTCTGTGATGCAGGAATTCGAAAACGATGGACAGGAGTGGGTTGAGGGCGTGTACGTATTTCCGCTGCCCGGCAAGGCGGCGGTCGATCATATGCGCCTGTATATCGGCGACCGATTCATTGAAGGAGAAATTCGCGAAAAAGAGCAGGCGAGGAAGGAGTATGAGCAGGCGAAGTCGGAAGGCAAGAAAACCAGCCTCGTTGAGCAACAACGCGCCAATATGTTCACAACATCGGTGGCGAATATCGCGCCCGGCGAAAAGGTCATCGTCGAAATCGAGTATCTCGAGGATCTGCGCTACGACGAAGGAATGTTCAGCCTGAGATTCCCGATGACGCTGACGCCGCGCTACATTCCGGGGCAGGCGTTGCCCGATCGCCAGGGTAATGGCTGGTCACCCGACACGATGCTCGTCGAAGACGGTTCTCTTCTGACGCCGCCGATGGTTTCGTCCTCCAGGGGCCATCGAATTTCTCTACAAGCCACAGTAAACGCCGGTATGCCGCTGGAAATTATTGCGAGCCGGTACCATCCGGTCAATGTCAGCGAGTCTCATGGCCAGTACCTGATCTCTCTCGCGGGCGGCCAAGTGCCGATGGATCACGACTTTGAATTGCTTTGGCGACCGGTGCCGGCAGCAAAGCCCCGCGCAATGGCATTTGCTGAGACAATCAATGGCGAGCCGCACTATCTACTCATGGTCGTGCCGCCAGAATCGGACCTTGTGCCTGCCGCACAGATGCCGCGCGAGATGATTTTTATCGTCGACACGTCGGGTTCAATGCACGGGGTCTCGATTGCGCAGGCAAAGCAGGCATTGCAGCGGGCGATCAAAGGGCTGCGGCCTGGTGACTTATTTAATGTTATCGAATTCAACTCGCACACAAGACGCCTGTTCGCCGATAGTGTCGAGGCAAACTCAGTGAATACCGAGGCGGCTAAAAACTTTGTCCGCGGCCTCCGTGCGAATGGCGGTACCGAAATGTATCCGGCGTTGGATCTCGCGCTCCGTACGCCGCCCTCGGAAGCATACCTGCGGCAGATCATATTCATCACGGACGGCGCGGTCGGTAATGAAGAGGGACTCTTCAAACTCATCGACGAAAAACTGCAAGGCGCTCGTCTGTTCACGGTTGGCATCGGATCGGCCCCGAACAGCTGGTTCATGCGCAAGGCCGCCGAGGCGGGACGCGGCACGTTCACCATCATCAGTGCACTGCACGAGGTCGGGGAGAAAATGGATCGCCTGTTTCGAAAGCTTGAGAATCCGCAAGTGACGGATATCGATGTGCAATGGCCCAGCGGCGTCATCGTTGACAGCTATCCGAGCGTCGTTCCTGACCTCTATCTCGGTGAACCGGTGACGATCAGGGCCCGGGCATCAGGTGCTTTCCTGCCAGGCGCCGTCGTTCGCATCACCGGAAACGCCATCGGCGGTGCATGGACGAGTGAGCTTGAGCTCACTGGCAACACACAAAGCGCCGGCGTCGGTGCGCTTTGGGCGCGAGCGAGAATCGCCGACCTGGCGGACCAGCTACGCCGCGGCGCCAACAAAGACGAAACGCGAAGTGCCGCGGTCAAGACTGCACTCACTCATCATCTCGTCAGCAAATACACGAGTCTCGTCGCTGTGGACAAAACACCGGTTCGCCCTGCCGGTGCGGGGCTTACGAGTGAGCAAGTCGCTAACCTGATGCCGTACGGCCAAAGCGGTGCAGTGATCTTCGGTTTGCCCGCAACGGCGACCAACGCCGAGATTCTCAGACTGACCGGGCTGGCGGCACTGCTGGCGGCACTGCTGCTGATGGCGTTGCCCGCATTCGGTAGAAAGGAATCCCATGAGCTGGCTCACTAGCTCGCGGCGGGCCTGGATCGTGTCCTGTCTATTGTGTCTCGGCTTTTGGCAGTTGGGCCAGGGTGCGTACATCCCAGCCAAGGCCTGGCTGGCGCAGGAACTGATGCAACGCGCGTGGGTTCGCGGGTCCCTCGGCACTGAGCGCCCGGTACCGTGGCCGTGGGCCGACACCTGGCCGGTTGCGCGGTTGGTAGCCAAGTCCGGCAATGTGGATCTGATTGTCCTGGCCGGCGGGTCGGGCCGTACACTGGCCTTCGGGCCGGGTCACCTGAGTGCGAGTTCCTTGCCGGGTGAGATTGGCAACACCGTGATCGCCGGTCACCGTGACACGCACTTTAGTTTTCTTCGCGACGTGGAGATCGGTGAGTTACTCGTCATTGAAACAGTGTCCGGCGAAAAGCACCTGTACGAAATCTTCGATATCGACGTCGTTGATTCGCGTCGTAGCAGTCTGCTACTGGACACGGATACCGCGATTCTCAGTCTCGTGACCTGTTATCCGTTCGAGGCAATCGATCCCGGCGGGCCGATGCGTTACGTCGTCACGGCAAAAATGCTGTTCTAGTCGTCGTTGGGGAGGATTGCGCGACGCCGGAGGCTGCGTCATAGTGGTTCCCGGCTGCGCGACCGGCGCGGACTGAACTCCCGAGAAACGATGCAAGAACCTAAAGCCAAACTCACCGAGGGACCGGTGGGTCGACATCTGGTGGACATGACGCTACCCGTCCTGCTCGGCGTTGGCACGATGATGGGCCAGGCGTTTGTTGATGCCTGGTTCCTTGGTCGTGTCGGCGATCGGGCACTGGCAGCACACGCCTTCAGTTTTCCGATCCTGATGATCGTCACCAGTGTCGCGATTGGTCTGGGCGCAGGAACATCGTCGGTTGTTGCGCGAGCAATTGGCGCGCACGATTTGCGGCGAGCACGCCGGCTGGCAACCGACAGCCTCTTCCTGTCGTTTCTCATTACTGCGGCTTTTTGCATTCTTGGCGTACTGACGATCAACCCGTTGTTTCGGCTGCTGGGCGCGCCGGACGACATGATCCCGATGATTCGAAGCTTCATGCTCATACTGTATTCGGGCGTGCCGTTCGTCGTCGTCGGTATGGTTGGAATGGCAAGCATGCGGGCAACCGGTGATACGCGGTTGCCAAGCAAACTCATGATCCTCGGTTCGATTCTGAACGTCCTGCTCGATCCAATTTTTATTTTCGGTATTGGGCCGGTACCCGCTCTAGGATTGAACGGCGCGGCCGTAGCTGCACTGTTGGCACGCGGCGTGATTTTCGTTGGTGCGCTCTACCTGCTGCGCGGACGGCTGAACATGATCAGCTTCAATCGGCCGGACCCGGGTGAGCTGCGGCAGTCATGGCGGGATATCCTGCATGTGGGCATACCGGCCGCGGGTACCAACGCGATCGTCCCGATCGCGACGGCCATCATTATCGCGATGATTGCGGGCTACGGGCCCGAAGCGGTCGCAGGGTTTGGCGTTGCAAGCCGCATTGAGTCGCTGGTACTCGTCATGTTTTATGCGTTGTCCGCAGTCATCGGTCCATTCGTTGGGCAGAACCTCGCTGCCGGCAAGGAGCCGCGCATCATGGAAGCGCTGCGCCTTTGCATGATTTTTTGTGTGGGGGCCGGGCTGATTGGTGCAGGAATCCTGGCGTTGTCCGCGGGATTCTTGCCGACACTTTTTAGTGACAACGATGATGTCATCCGCGTGACGAGATTGTTTCTCTGGATCGCACCGCTGGGCTATGGCGGCTACGGACTCGTTATGGTGATTAACGCGTCGTTCAATGGCCTCGGAAAACCGATGCCCGGCGTCGTCGTCAGTTTGCTGCGAACCATCATCTTGTATGTACCCCTGGCGCTGATCGCGGAGCACTACTACGGCATGGTCGGCATATTTGCGGCTTACACTGCCGCGAATGTGTTTACGGGATTCGTGGCATACGCCTGGGCGAAAAGGACCGTGCGCAGCTTGTGCAAATAGCTAGCTGAAGTCCGGTTGCTCGCTAGCTTGCTCACTCGGTTGCCCGGCCGGTTGTTCCGATTTTTCTTTAGCAACATGCGGGTTCCTGCGAGTGATTGCGCGCATCACGGAAATGCAGAAACTCTGGCCGACACAGACGAAGCCAACGGCGAAGTAGAGGAAGGACAACGAAAATTCGAATCCCAGGCGGGTTCCCAAGGACATGAACAACAGTCCGAGCAATATCCAGAATTGCGGTAAACGTTCATAGACAGGTGTTGGCAGCCACATGGTGATTCTCACAAGTTGTCGATAATTGCTACAACCACAAAAATGCGCCAGAAAGGCACAACTCGTCAGGGACTCCGGTCACAAGCGGACGAATTCGTGTCTGCCAGCGTTGATAACTGTGACCTGCATCACAGGATGGTTGGGCAGGCGTCTCGCATTTACTCTAGCGTGAGTGATGGCAGCACCTTGCGTCGATACCAGAGGTGCATCCCAATACCGCGGCTCGCCATGAATAGCGTGAAGGCCAGCCACAGCCCGTGATTGCCGAAGCCCTGCAGCAGGTACCAAGCGGGAATGAAAACGGCGAACGCAGAGATCAGCATGATATCTCGCATCTCCCGGGAGCGAGTGGCGCCGATGTAAACGCCGTCATACAGGAATGACCACACTGAGACGAGTGGCGAGATAATCAGCCAAGGCAGGTAGCGCATCGCGGTGCTGCGGACATCGGGCAAATCGGTTAGCACACGAATCAGGCTCGGCCCAATGACCACGTAGAAAAGACAAAAACCGACCGCGAAAATCAACGACCATTTCAACGCGAGCTGCACCGAACGTTCAAGTGCATCCCGTCGCTTTTCTCCGACCGCCTTGCCGACGAGCGCTTCTGCGGCGTGTGCGAATCCATCCAGCGCGAACGCGGTGAGATGCTGCACGTTCATCAGGATCGCGTTGGCAGCCAGCACCAGTCCGCCAAACCTGGCACCCTGCGCAGTGACAAAGGCGAAGGTAAACATCAACGCCATGGTGCGAACAAAGAGATGCCCGTTGACGGCAAAGAACGCTGCATAGGCACGGGCGTTAAGTAATCGAGCGAACGGCCAATGACCTGAGCGCGCGCGTAACGCTCGTGCCACGAAAATGAGTCCAACGGTGAGCCCGGTGTACTCTGCAATGACAGATGCGAGTGCAATGCCATCGACTTTCATGCCGAGGCCCAGGACAAACCACAGGTCGAGGACAATGTTCGTGAGGTTGATTGTCAGGAATATCAGCAGCGGTACGCGCGCATTTTGCAGGCCCAGGAACCACCCGATCAATACGAAATTAGCCAGTGTTCCCGGTGCGCTCCAGATGCGAATGGAAAAATATTGCAACGCGAACGACTCAACATCCGGTTCCGCGCCAATCAGGCTCATTGCCAGGTGACTAATAGGCGACTGCAGAGCAATGAGCGTCAACGCAATCAGCAGCGACACAATCAGCGCCTGACCGAGGGAGACTCGCAGTCCGTCGTTGTCATTCGCCCCGTATCGCTGTGCGGTGATACCCGTGGTGCCCATGCGCAGGAAATTCATTCCTGTGTAGAGGAAACCGAACAGGATTGCGCCGATCGCTACCGCGCCGAGATAGACGGGGCTTTCAAGATGCCCGGTGACTCCGGTATCAACCATGCCGAGCAGCGGCACAGAAATGTTCGACAGAATCATCGGTGCTGCGATGCGCCAGACGTCCCGATCCCCCGGCAATCGCTGGTCGTTCATGTGGAAATCATCCGAAGGCGTTTACGCCAGTGAGTTCCTGACCAACGACGAGCTGATGCACGGTCTCGGTGCCTTCGTAGGTGATGACGCTCTCGAGGTTGAGCATATGTCGAATTGGCACATACTCAGCACTGATACCACTGCCACCCAGAATGTCACGGGCGTCCCGGGCAATATCGATTGCGGCACGACAGTTGTTCCATTTTGCGAGCGACACCTGGGTGGGACGAAGCTCGCCGCGGTCTTTGAGACGACCGAGCTGGAGTGACAGCAATTGCGCCGTGGTGATGCGACGCGCCATATCGGCCAGGCGAATCTGGATTGCTTGTGTGTGTGACAGTGGCCGATTAAACAACACTCGATCCCCGGTGTATCGAATGACTTCATCGAGGCAGGCCTGTGCCGCGCCAATGACACCCCACGTGATGCCATAACGAGCCTGCGTGAGACAGCTCAACGGCCCTTTAAGTCCGGTAACGCCAGGCAACACGTTGGCCGCCGGTATCCGCACATCGTCGAAAAACAGTGCTGCGGTAATAGAGGCGCGCAAAGAGAATTTGTTGTCGATTTCCTGTGAGGTAAAACCGGGCATGTCTTTCTCGACAATGAATCCCTTTACTCCCTCGTCTGTCGTTGCCCAGACGACTGCCGCATCTGCGATCGTGCCATTGGTAATCCACATTTTCGAGCCGTTCAGAATCCAGTCGTCACCGTCCTTCTTCGCATGTGTTTTCATGTTGCTGGGATCGGACCCGCCTTGCGACTCGGTCAGGCCAAAACAACCTATCGCCTCACCCTTTGCCATGGCAGGTAGCCAGCGCTGTTTCTGTTCCTCTGAGCCATAAGCGTGAATCGGGAACATGACCAGGCTGCTTTGCACCGAAACGAAACTCCTGAGGCCACTGTCACCGCGCTCGAGCTCCTGGCAAATGAGCCCATAACTGATGCTATTCAGTCCGGCGCATCCATAGCCATCAATCGAGCTGCCGAGCAGCCCGAGTTCGGCAACCTGGGATATCAGTTCACGCGGAAACCGATGCTGTTCGAATGCTTCGCGCATAACGGGGATTGCCTGCTCGTCAACGAAGCGGGCGACAGAATCCTGAACCATGCGTTCGTCGTCCGAGAGTTCTGAGCGAACGTCAAACAGATCGAGAGGATCAAGTGCGGATTTACTGGCAGTCACGGATGTTCCTTGTGAGCGATTCAGGTCTTCAGGGGGCGTCGATTCTAAACGAACTCGTGCGTCCGGGTAACTATCCTCATAATGGTATGCCGATGCGCCGGTACAACACGGACATCAGCCAGGCCGGCCCAATCATAATCAGTTGCAGATCCTGCAGAACGGCCCTGATGCTGCGCTGCCTGTGATGTCCCAGCCAGAGGCCGATCACGCCTGCGGCTAACAGGCCCGCACAGACGTGAATCGGCGAGTAGTCGGACTGCTCAAGCCAGAGCTGAAGCCACGCGACACCCAGAACAAACGGCAGCAAGCCGATCGCCAGCGGGATCGAAATAATAAAGTAATACACGGCCGTAGCCATCAGGAATGCGCTGCCCCAATTGAGCAGTGGCGAAATTTCGAAAAACTCTTCGGGAATCGGCAGAGACCAGAGCAGCCCAATGACGCCGAGCACTGTCATCAGCACGGCTGTCCAGTACACGGCCGGATAGCTCAGGTCCCGATGGGTTTTCTCGTAATGCTCGAGCCAGCCGTCAACTTCGCTCATTGCCACTCTCGAATCTGGAACTTGGTAGCCCGCTATAATACGCAAGCCGACGGTG
>SMUZ01046033.1_pt1 | contig 12220 bp, 8 predicted proteins | sample 2456421 | NCBI WGS metagenome assembly SMUZ01 (sample SAMN11095932, study PRJNA526329) | marine sediment metagenome | biome: Marine sediment; feature: Surficial sediment; material: Deep marine sediment; isolation source: Hadal surficial sediment | place: Pacific Ocean | collected 2014-11 | depth 0-1... | reverse complement strand
GCGAAAGCAATGCCGGCGCAAAAGACGATAAGGATAACTGTAGGAGCGCCTGAACTATTCATGTCTTCCCCGGGTACCGTCTGCCCAACCGTCCCAAACGGCAAAGTTTTTCATTTGCTGCTCCAGATCGGTACTGTCGATCAGCGCTTGCACTTCGTCATGTGATTGCCGTGGCAGTCGCGCCGTGTCATTGGCAAATCCCCATATAACGGCGGCTGCAATGGCCGAGTTCAGTCGCAGTTGTTGCTGATCCACTTTGTCGAACGTGTCTGACTCCGCATGATAGTTCGATGCGTAATTCGCATCGGCCTGGTTGGCGATAAGATTCGGTACGCCTTCGATCATAAAATCGAAGTTGTCTGTGCCGACAAGCGGGATGTCGACCTGGCTGAATGGGCCAAGCCCGGCAACCGGCGCGAGATACTCGTCGACCAGCGTTACCAGGTCGGGGCGCCCACCCGTGAAAAACCCGGTCGTTCGCCCGCTGCCGATATCAAACGATGCGGCAACAATATGGTTGTCGAGTTCGGCTTCATGTTGCTCGGTGTACTTCCACGAACCGACAAAACCTTGCTCCTCGCCGTTCCACAGCACGAATCGAATCGTGCGCGCTGGCTGTAGCCCGAGTCGGGAAATCTGGCGCGCGATGTTCATCAGCATGACGACGTTTACGCCGTTGTCCAATGCGCCGGTGCCAAGGTCAAACGAGTCCAGGTGCGCGCCGAACAATACGATTTCCTCCGGACGCGTGCTGCCGCGAATTTCACCGATCACATTCGTCGCAGTGTAAGCATGTCCATTCTCAATGCCGACCGTGCCGGTCAATGTCAGGTTGTGGCCGGCACGGAGCAACCGCATGATGCGCTTCGCGTGTTCGCGCTCCATAACCAGTAATGGATGCTCATTCTTGCCGCCCATGGCCGCGTTATGGCGAAAGACGAGATTCCTGGGCCGCGAGGACATGAAAATGACGCCGGCAACACCGGCGGCGAATGCGCGAGGCTCAATTGCCGCGGCGTCATTGTATTCAGCGAACAGGCCCGCGAGTCCAATGTCATCGTCAAGCACCGGAGTCTCGACAAGGACCCACGCGCCATCCGCCGCATCGCCAAGCCGAGCGAAATCCTCTTCGCTGCCACCGCCTGCATCGAGCAATGGCGCATTGAGGGCGTTCGCCGCCGCAGAAAACGGTTTTGCGACAACACCGACATCAAACTCGAAATCGCCCGCGACGCTTGCGTAAACAACACGTTCCTGCCACTGGTAGGGCATCTCGAAGTCTTCAGTGGATACGGCGACTTCGGCTTGGCGAAATTTTGCGGCGGCCCAGGCCACTGCGTTTCGATTTGCCTTCGTGCCTGTGGCGCGTCCACCAATAGTGTCGGTCAGTTCGTGCAGGTCGTCGACGATCGGCGTGTCACCGAGCAATGCTGCGATCAGGCGCTCGGTATCGGCATCGGCGACTGCCGGAAGCGAAAAAATGTTACTGGCAATAATCAGGCACAGGCTTCGGAGTAGCGTTATTCTCATTATTTCGCTCCCGGGGAAATTCATGATCATGCGGATTTATCTTACGGCATTGGTGTTGCTTGTGTCTGGGCAGGCGACTGCCGTCGAGGGGCCGCCCCTTCGGCCGGTCAACACCTATTCCATCGTCGCCCGTGATGCAGATACCGGCGAACTTGGCGTCGCAGTCCAGTCGCACTGGTTTTCGGTCGGTTCGTCGGTGCTGTGGGCAGAACCGGGCGTCGGCGCCGTGGCGACGCAGTCGTTCATCGATCCGAATTACGGTCCGCTGGGATTACAACTCATGCGAGGTGGCAAGGACGCCTCCCAGGCGCTGCGGGCACTGCTCGCTATCGATGCGCATGCCAACGTACGGCAAGTCGGCATGGTCGATGCGAACGGTGTCGTTGCAAATCACACGGGCGACTTGGCGATCGCTGAGCATTGCGAAATCGCGGGCGATAACTTCACGGTGCAGGCCAACTTGATGTGGAAGCCCACCGTCTGCGAAGCGATGGTGGCGGCGTACGAGTTGTCGGAGGGCGATCTGGCCGAGCGCCTGATGGCCGCCCTCGAAGCGGCCCAGGATGAAGGCGGCGATATTCGTGGCAAGCAATCGGCTGCGATGCTCGTCGTCAACGGCGACCGATCGTTGCCGCCGTGGAGCGGACGCATTATCGATCTGCGCGTCGAGGATCTGGCCGAGCCACTGGTTGAACTGCGGCGCCTGCTGACGATGGCGCGTGCCTACAACCTGATGAACGCTGGTGACGAGTTCATGATTGTCGGCGAGATTGAGCAGGCCGTCGAGGCGTATGGCTCGGCAGAAGCGTTGGTTCCAGAAAGCCACGAGATGATCTTCTGGCATGCCGCGACGTTGGCTGGGGCAGGGCGGGTTGACGAGTCTCTGCCGCTGTTCGAGAAAGCATTCATGATGTGGCCGCAATGGCGCGAACTTGTTCCGCGTCTGCCGGCGTCGGGATTATTGCCCGATGATGAGGAATTGATGCAAAAGATTCTCGGCGTCGATTAGATTTGTTGGAGCGCTCCTCGGAGCACGATATACTGCGCGGCTGGCAGGCGAAAGTGGCGGAATTGGTAGACGCGCTGGCTTTAGGTGCCAGTGGGGCAACCCGTGAGAGTTCGAGTCTCTCCTTTCGCACCACATCCCTTGTACTTAACTTATTGTTTTAATTATTATTATATGTCACGAGCGGCCGAAAAGGTCGCTCGGCAACTGTTACAATACTGTGAAAGGAATATCAAATGCAGGTGAGTGTTGAGTCGGCGGGAAAACTGGAACGACGCATGCGCGTTGAGCTCCCGGCTGCGCGTATCGACCAGGAAGTGAGCTCCCGGCTCAAGTCGGTCGGCAAGACAGCCAAGATTAAAGGCTTTCGTCCGGGCAAGGTACCCGCCAAAGTTGTCCAGCAGCGTTACGGCAAGAAGATCCGTGAAGAAGTGCGGTCCGAACTCATTCAAAAGAGTTACACGGACGCAGTAATCCAGGAAAAACTGAACCCCGCCGGCGGGCCGCGTATCGAGCCTCAAGAAACTAAAGACGGCGGGGGGCTCGCTTACGTTGCGACGTTTGAAATCATGCCGGACGTCAAGCTTTCCAATCTTGACAAGATCGTAATCAAGAAGCCCGAGGTCAGCATTGGCAAGAAGGATCTCGATGCAATGGTCGAGAAACTTCGCAGGCAAAAAGCGACCTGGGAGGAAGTGGACCGCAAGAGTGCAGAGGGTGATCGCGTCGTCGTCGACTTCGAGGGTACGCTGAAGGGCGAACCAGTCACCGGCGGCAAGGGGTCGGAAACGGCGGTCGTGCTTGGCGAGGGCCAAATGCTGCCGGACTTTGAAAAAGCGCTGTACGGCATCCAGACTGGCGACAAAAAAACGTTCAAGGTCAAGTTTCCGAAGGACTACCAGGCTGAGGAACTGCAGGGCAAGAAGGTCGACTTTTCGATAACGACACACCGCGTTGAGGAGCAGGTGCTGCCGCCTGTCGACGACGAACTGGCCAAGCTGTTCGAGGTATCCGATGGTGGCCTTGAGCGGTTTCTGCAAGACGTCAAAGAAAACATGCGTCGTGAAGCCGATGCGAAAATCAACGCCGACGTGCGCGAGCAGGTGATCGATGCGTTGATCGAGGCGAACAAAATCGATATTCCACAGACCTTGAAACACCAGGAAATGCACGCAATTCAACGCGAAGCGATGCAGCGAATGGGCATCGAGGACGTAGAGCAGGCGCCGCCGCTTGAGAATCTTGCGGAGCTCGCCGAAAAACGCGTTCACCTGGGTCTCTTGATTCGGCAATTGATCGCGGATCAGGGCCTGACGGTCGATGAGCAGAAAGTTCGCGCGCGCGTTGAGGATATGTGCGCGGGCTACGAGAATGCGGCTGACATGGTCAGCATGTACATGACCAACCCGCAGATCGTGCAGCAGGTCGAACCGATGGTACTCGAGCAGCAGGCGATTGACTGGCTCATGGATAACGGCAAGATCACGGTGAAGAAAGTGGCGTTCGCCGAATTTATGGATACCTGATTTACGTCAATCGTGAGAACATTACAGCCGCATAGCAGACAACAAAGGAAGAAACGGAAATGAGAGCAGAGTCATTGAATCTCGTACCGATGGTCGTCGAACAAACGGCGAGGGGCGAACGGGCCTATGATATTTACTCGAGGCTACTGAAAGACCGCCTTATCTTCATTGTCGGTGATGTTGAGGATCACATGGCCAACCTGATCGTGGCGCAGCTCCTGTACCTCGAATCGGAGAATGCCGAAAAGGACATTCACCTGTACATCAATTCGCCGGGCGGCTCGGTGACGGCGGGTCTGTCGGTCTACGACACGATGCAATTCATCAACTGCGACGTTTCGACGATCTGTTGTGGCCAGGCGGCGAGCATGGGTGCACTGCTGATGGCGGGTGGCGCCAAGGACAAACGATACGCACTGCCGCACTCAAGAATCATGGTTCATCAGCCCAGCGCGGGCTTCCAGGGGCAGGCCACCGACATCTCGATTCATGCCAAAGAGGTGCTCGAGCTCAAGGCCCGGCTCAATGCAATCATGGCCAAGCATACCGGACAGCCGATCGAGAAAATCGAGCGGGACCTCGAGCGCGATCACTTCATGAGTGCGACCGAGGCGCTCGAGTACGGGCTTGTGGATACAGTGCTCGCACAACGCAAGGAAATGGACCGCGTTGAGAACGATTGATTCCTTTCATATCAATCAGTTATGTCCTAACTTGGCGCTTATGGGACTCAGTGCTTTGCACCCCGAAAAGCTGCGTGTTATATACACTGGCAGTCGTAAGCGATTGATTTTGTTGTCACAGAGGCGACCTGTACATGAGCGATGATTCCCGCGGTAAGAACGAGGACGGCAAACTCCTCTATTGTTCTTTTTGCGGCAAGAGCCAGCATGAGGTCCGCAAGCTGATTGCGGGTCCATCCGTCTTTATTTGCGACGAATGCGTTGAGCTCTGTAACGACATTATTCGTGAAGAACTTGAGGACACGAGCGAGTCCGGGCACGACAAGCTGCCCAAGCCGCAGGAAATCAAGGAAATCCTCGATGAGTACGTGATCGGCCAGCAGGAAGCCAAGAAAGTGCTGGCGGTCGCGGTATACAACCACTACAAGCGCCTCAATGACCGGCTCGACGAGCGCTCCAAGGACGATGTCGAGCTCGCCAAGAGCAACATCCTGCTGATCGGTCCAACGGGCTGCGGCAAGACGCTGTTGGCCGAGACGCTGGCAAGACTCCTTAACGTGCCGTTCACGATCGCGGATGCGACGACGCTGACCGAAGCCGGCTACGTCGGCGAAGATGTCGAAAACATCATTCAAAAGCTGCTGCAGAAGTGCGACTACGACGTCGAAAAAGCGCAGACCGGGATTGTCTATATCGACGAAATCGACAAGATTTCGCGCAAATCAGACAATCCGTCGATCACTCGCGACGTGTCGGGTGAGGGCGTGCAGCAAGCACTCCTGAAACTCATCGAAGGGACTATTGCATCGGTGCCTCCCCAGGGCGGTCGCAAGCATCCGCAGCAGGAATTCCTGCAGGTCGACACGAGCAATATCCTGTTTATTTGCGGCGGCGCATTCGCCGGCCTCGAGAAGATCATCCTGAGTCGCTCGTCAAAGAGCGGTATCGGCTTCGTTGCGGACATCAAGACCGAAGAGAACAAACGGAGCATCGGCGAGTTGCTACACGACGTCGAGCCCGAGGATCTGATCCGTTACGGTCTGATCCCCGAGTTCGTCGGCCGCTTGCCGGTGGTCGCAACGCTGGAAGAACTTGACGAGGACGCGCTCATGCGAATTCTGGTTGAGCCCAAAAACGCGCTCACGAAGCAGTACCACAAGTTGTTCGCGATGGAGGGTGTCGAGCTCGAATTCCGCAAAGATGCGCTGGAAGCCGTGGCGAAACGCGCAATGAAGCGCAAGACGGGTGCACGGGGTCTGCGGACAATCCTTGAAACCGTATTGCTCGACACGATGTACGAGCTGCCGTCTGCAACCAATGCGAAAAAGGTGGTTGTCGACGAAGCTGTTGTCACGGGCGAGACCAAACCGTACGTCATCTACGAGTCCGATGAGGTGCCGACTGTGAACATCGAACAGCCGCCACGGGTCGCTGGCTCGGACGCTAAGTAGTTGTTGGAGCGCCTGTTGGAGCGCTCCTACTACTAATAATAATAATCACTTGAATTTTTGAGTTGGCGGACGCATGTCCGCTGACACCGTCAGCAAACAAGGATTAGCCTGGTGTCTGAACAAGATTTGAAGACCGATGTTGAATTAGCGGATGAGACGTCCGGTATCCCGGTAATGCCGCTTCGCGACGTTGTCGTCTACCCGCACATGGTCATTCCGCTGTTTGTCGGTCGCGATAAATCGATCGTTGCATTGGACAAGGCGATGACGGCTGGCAAACGCATTCTGCTCGTCGCGCAGAGAAAATCAGACCTCGACGATCCACAACCTTCTGATTTGTATGAAGTTGGTACGCTCGCGACAATCTTGCAACTGCTGAAATTACCGGACGGTACGGTCAAGGTGCTGGTCGAAGGTGCCGAGCGCGCGCTGATTGATCGTATCGATGTCAGTGATTATTTCTCTGCCGAGATTACAATTCTTAAAGAAGAAAACGATCTCGACGAACGCGAAATTGACGTGATCGTGCGTTCGATCATTGCCCAGTTCGAGCACTACGTAAAACTGAACAAAAAAGTGCCGCCGGAGATTCTGACCTCGTTGACCGGTATCGACGAGCCAGGGCGGCTGGCCGACACGGTTGCGGCGCACATGGCGCTCAAACTCTCCGAGAAGCAAAAAATTCTCGAAATACAGGACGTCAAGGCCCGGCTCGAACATATCTTCGGCATCATCGAGGGCGAAATCGACTTGCTGCAGATCGAAAAACGCATTCGCGGCCGCGTCAAGCAACAAATGGAGAAGAGCCAGCGCGAGTATTACCTGAATGAACAAATGAAAGCCATTCAGAAAGAACTCGGCGAGATGGACGATGTGCCTAACGAGATGGCGGATCTCGAGAACAAGATTGGAAAAGCGGGAATGTCAAAAGAGGCCAAGGAAAAGGCCACCTCGGAACTCAACAAATTGAAGTTGATGTCACCGATGTCTGCCGAGGCGACGGTGGTACGCAACTACATTGACTGGTTACTGAAGGCACCGTGGAAAAAGCGCAGCAAGGTGCTGAAGGATCTCAAACGAGCCGAGGAAATACTCGAGGAAGATCATTACGGACTGGAAAAGGTCAAGGAACGCATTCTTGAGTACCTGGCCGTGCAGTTGCGTGTGAAGCGCCTCAAAGGACCGATCCTGTGTCTCGTAGGCCCGCCGGGCGTGGGCAAAACCTCACTCGGGAAGAGCATTGCTCGTGCGACCCATCGCAAGTTCGTGCGTATGTCCTTGGGCGGCGTTCGGGACGAGGCCGAGATTCGTGGCCATCGACGCACCTACATCGGGTCGATGCCGGGCAAGATCATTCAGAATTTGGGCAAGACCGGCGTTCGCAACCCGCTGTTCCTGTTGGACGAAGTCGACAAGATGGCGATGGATTTTCGCGGCGATCCGTCGTCGGCATTGCTCGAGGTTCTAGACCCGGAGCAGAACTCGACTTTCCAGGACCATTATCTCGAGGTCGATTTCGACCTGTCGGACGTCATGTTTGTGTGCACGGCGAACACCCTCAATATTCCGCCGCCGCTATTGGATCGAATGGAAGTCATCCGAATTCCAGGTTACACCGAGGATGAGAAGCTCAATATCGCCATGCGCTACCTGGTGCCCAAGCAATTGAAGGAAAACGGTCTCAAAGAGAAAGAATTGCGCATCACCGAGAGCACTGTGCACGATATCATTCAGCATTACACGCGCGAAGCCGGGGTGCGTAACCTCGAGCGTGAGATTTCGAAGATCTGCCGCAAGGTCGTAAAAATGCTGCTTCTGAAACCGCGTGACGGCCGCGTCACCGTCGCGCCGAAGAGCATTGAAAAATACCTCGGCGTGCGCCGATTCCGATTCGGCAAGGTAGAGGACAACGACCAGGTCGGACAGGTAACGGGTCTCGCCTGGACCGAAATGGGTGGCGAGCTCCTGACGATCGAAACGGCCGTTGTCCCGGGCAAAGGCAAGCACAATTTCACAGGGCAACTGGGCGATGTCATGACCGAATCGATCCAGGCCGCGATGACCGTGGTTCGCAGCCGTGCGACTGTTCTGGGTATCGACGAGGAGTTCCATCAGAAGCTCGACGTGCACATTCACGTGCCCGAAGGGGCTACGCCAAAGGATGGTCCGAGTGCGGGAGTTGGCATGTGCACTGCCCTCGTGTCGGTATTAACCGGCATCCCCGTGAGGAGCGATGTGGCTATGACTGGCGAGATCACGCTGAGGGGCGAAATACTGCCGATTGGCGGGCTCAAAGAGAAGCTCCTGGCGGCACACCGAGGGGGTATCAGCACGGTTCTGATCCCGCACGAAAACGAAAGGGACCTTGTCGAAATTCCGAAGAACATCAAGGACAAACTGACGATTGTTCCAGTGAAATGGATCGATCAGGTCTTCGAACGGGCACTGGTCCATATGCCCGTGCCCCTGGCGTCCAAAGGCAAGGCGGAAACCAAGTCCAAATCGCCTCAAAAAGAGCCGAAATCCGGAGATAATGTCCGACCCCACTAATGCGCTGAAACCCGCGTGGTTAAAGGAAAGTTGACGGTGTTTAGGCCAGTTGGTATAAGCATCGCAGCTGTTGGTGGGCGCACGGAGCCGCGAACAGTGATTCAGCGGATTGTGACTCCTCGGGAGGGCTCGCTGGATTGATGGAAATCATTGGATATCTTTAATCAATCTGCAAGGGTGAAATCATGAACAAGGGTGAACTGATCGACTCGGTTGCTGGTTCGGCAGGACTGTCGCGCGCGGACGCAACCAAAGCAGTAGACGGAGTGCTTAGTGCTATTCAGAGCACACTGGCAGGCGGCGGATCTGTCGGGCTGGTTGGCTTTGGAACTTTCCAGGTCAAGGCACGTGCAGCACGCATGGGACGCAACCCGAGAACCGGCGAAGCGATACACATCAAGGCAAGCAATGTTCCCGGATTCAAGGCTGGCAAAGGCCTAAAGGATGCCGTAAACTAGCGCGCCGCTCGCCCCGGGGGTCGTTAAATCCGGGTGCTTAGCTCAGCTGGGAGAGCATCGCCCTTACAAGGCGAGGGTCGGGGGTTCGATCCCCTCAGCACCCACCAAAGTTCGGAGTGGTAGTTCAGCTGGTTAGAATACCGGCCTGTCACGCCGGGGGTCGCGGGTTCGAGTCCCGTCCACTCCGCCAAACAAAAAGTGCGGGGCTCTCACGAGCCCCGCACTTTTTTGTCTGAAGGCCCTCCTACACATTGTCGACTGGCTCAAGTAGAATCCTCCGCCTCTCAAAAGGCTCTGTACAACTATGCTCACCCAGATTCGTGAAAAATTCTCCGGCGGCATCGCCATTGCCATCCTGGCCGTCATTGGCGTTTCGTTTGTCTTCTTTGGCGCCAACCTGGACTTCCGCGGCTCAAGTTTTGTAGCCAAGGTCGACGGCAGTGAAATTTCTGTTGGCCGGTTCGAAAACACGTACCGACAACAACTCGATCGTAACCCGGCCCTGACGCAGTTACCGCCGGAGTATCGGCGGCGGGTTCGTGAGGGCATCCTGGACGCCCTGATTCGCGAACGACTGGTCGACTTGCATCTGGCTGACGCGGGCTACCAGATCAGCGAGGCGCAAGTGGATGCAGCGATACAGCGAGTCCCGGAGTTTCAGGTCGAAGGCGTATTCGACCTGGAAACGGCAGAAACCAAGCTCCTGGAAATCGGCTACACCACCAGTGAGTTCAGAGCATCCCAACGTCGCCAAATGCGGGAAGCACAGTTGCGCAATGCCATCGGTGCTACAGCACTGGTTACGCCGGCAGAGTATCGCCGTTACCTCAATCTTATCGCAGAGCAACGCCTCATATTTCTTGCCACGTTTGACCTCGAAGGTGTCGCTGCCGACGTCGAAGTAAGCGATGAGATGATCGCCGCGTTTTACGATGCGGATGAATCACTGTTTCTGCTGCCGGAGACTGCGACTATCGAATACATTGAGCTGAGTCGTGCCGCCGTTGCAGAAACAATTGAGATATCGGAACAAGCAATCAACGAACACTACCTGGATTCGCAGAGCCGCTATGTGCAGGACGAACAGCGCCAGGCTCGGCATATCCTGATCCTGTTCAATGATGATGAGGCCGCGGCTGAAGCAGTCGCGCTGGATTTACTAACGCGCATCAACGCGGGTGAATCGTTTGCGGAGTTGGCCACTGAATACTCGATGGACGGCGGCACAGCGACGGCAGGCGGTGATCTTGGCACGTTGACGCAATCCCAGCTGCCCGGAGAACTCGGCGGCGCAATTTTCACAATGCAACAAGGCGACGTGGCCGGCCCGATCAGGAGCGACTTCGGATTCCACCTCGTGCGCCTTGACGTGATACTTGAACAGGGACCCCTGCCACTCGATCAGGTTCGCGGAGAACTGCTGGTCGAACTACGAGACCGCGAAACCGAGGGCCTGTTTCGTGACCTCGAGCGTCGGGCGTCCGACGCGGTGTTTGATAATGCCGACATGCAGACGATTGCCGATGTCATCGGCCTCGAAGTACAAACAACCGAGGGATTTCAGCGCACGGGCGGTGAGCCGTTCGGCAACAACCAGGCGGCCATCAATGCCGTCTTCGATGAGCGAGTGCTGAAAGACGGCGACGTATCGGAAGTCATAGAGCTTGATGCGAATCGCTCGGCAATTTTCAAAGTCGTTGAGCACATCGAGGCGTCGAAACAGCCGCTTGAGGATGTCCACGACCAGATTGAGACGGTTATTCGAAATCGGGAAGCCGAGATGATCGTGTTCGATCAGGCCACGCAACTGATGCAGGCACTGGAAAACAATTCGGAGTTCGCAGTCACTGCGGAATCGCTGGGTGCGACGGTGTCAGGACCGCGCCTGATTACGCGGCAGGACGCGGAGATAGATCCGCGTGTCAAAGCGCAGGTGTTCCAGTCACGCAAACCAGGCCAGGGCGCCTCGGTGCGAGGGCAGGTGGCGAATGAGGGCGGCGGGTACACGGTCTTCAGTCTCGAGGCAATATTGCCGGGCAGACCCGAATCGATTCCGCTGGCCGAGCGCGATGCTGGCAAAGAGCGGCTCGCGCAGCAGGCTGGTGGTGCCGCCTACGTCGCATTCGTGCAGTCGCTCTACGAGGATGCCGACATCGTCATCAATGAGGCCATAGTAGCCGCCTCGGACTCGTTCCAGTAAGCTGACTTCACAATAGAATATTGGTGGGGGGAGTTATGCGTAAGCTCGAACTGCACTGGCAGATTCTGATTGCGATCATTCTCGCGGGCATTGCCGGCACGATAATCTTCAGTTATCGCGAATCGACCGGGCTGGAGCCCACGATCCTGACGATCCCGTACATCAGTATTTTTGACTACAGCGGTACGATGTTTCTTAACGCCCTTCGAATGATCATCGTGCCGTTGATCATGTCGTCGATCATTGTCGGTGTTGCGGGAATTGGGTCCGGTGGCAATCTCGGCTCGCTTAGCGGCAAGACAATCCTGTTCTATGCGACTACGACGCTGGCCGCTATTCTCGTCGGCCTGCTCGTTATTAATGCGATTGGCCCGGGGTACGATGGGAATGGTGACCCGGTGGGGGATCAATTGGCGTTGTCGGCGGATACGGCAGAAATTGAGGCGTCAGTCGCCGGCAAAGGTCCGGGTGACGTGGCCAAGGTGTTTCAACGCATGGTGCCGCCGAATATTGTTGCCGCCGCCGTTGAAGGCCAGATGCTCGGCATCATTTTCTTCGCAATCCTGTTCGGTTTCTTCATGACCAAGCTCTCGCACGACTATGCGGACCCGTTGTTCAAATTCTGGGATGGCATGTTCCATGTCATGATGAAGATGACCGAGTGGATCATGACGTTCGCGCCTATCGGCGTGTTCGGATTGGTCGGGGCGGTAATCGCTGAAGCCGGGCTCAAGGCGACCGGGCCATTGGCTGTGTTTTCAATTTCAGTGTTGCTGGCGCTCGCTATTCATGCGTTTGTGACACTGCCGCTGTTGC
>SMUZ01045656.1_pt1 | contig 12232 bp, 16 predicted proteins | sample 2456421 | NCBI WGS metagenome assembly SMUZ01 (sample SAMN11095932, study PRJNA526329) | marine sediment metagenome | biome: Marine sediment; feature: Surficial sediment; material: Deep marine sediment; isolation source: Hadal surficial sediment | place: Pacific Ocean | collected 2014-11 | depth... | reverse complement strand
TGGGATCTCTCCGCTTTCCTCGACGAGAAACCCGAAATCGGGACGCGCCCGGCCGAGCTCGCCCACAAGCACCTCTTCCGCCTTGAGATCGGCGGTGGTGACGAAATCCGCCGGTCCCTTGGTCGACACCTGGAGCTGCTCGACCTCGCCGAAATCGTGCAGCAGGCCGCGGGTGGCCTTGCGCGCCGCCTTTTCCATGACGTTGATGAGGGCGGATTTGACGGCCATTATCAAGGACCCTTGGTATCAGTCCTTGGCCCGCTCGACGTAGCTGCCGTCGGCGGTGTTGACGACGACGCGGGTGCCGACCTCGATGTGGGGCGGCACCATGGTCTTGGCGCCGTTCTCCAGTATCGCCGGTTTGTGGGACGAGGCGGCGGTCTGGCCCTTGATCACCGGTTCGGCGTCGACGACGGCCATGACCACCGTGTCGGGCAGTTCGACCCTGATCGGCGAATCCTCGTAGCTCTCGATCGTCACCGTCATGTCGTCGGTCAGGAACTGGGCCCGCTCGGCGCCGATCATGTCCCGGCTGATGACGATCTGTTCGTAGGTCTCGTTGTCCATGAAGGTGTAGTTGCCGCCTTCGGCGAAGAGGAACTGGTAGCGCTTCTGATCGAGCCTGACACGTTCGACCGATTCGGAAGCGCGGAAGCGTTCATTCAGCTTGGTGCCGTCGCGGATATCCTTCAGCTCGACCTGCTGATAAGCCCCGCCCTTGCCGGGCTGGGTATGCTGGACCTTGACCGCGACCCAGAGGCGTTCCTTGTGCTCGATAACCATGCCGGGACGGATGGTGTTGCCGTTGATCTTCATGGCTCTGACCGTCTTGGAAACATCGGGTGATTTAATGGACGTCGCGCCCCCCGCCGCGCTTCCAGGCGCGCGGAACCTAACAACTTATCATGCGCGCTTCCAGGCGCGCGGAAACTAACAACTTATCATGCCGCTGGCAATGGGGCGGGGCGGCCGATCCTGTCGAATTCGTCGTTGAACGCCTTGACCGCCGCCGCCGGGCCGGCGTCGAACGTCCACACATAGGAAAGCACGGCGATGAAATCGGCCCCCGCCCTCACCAGGGGGGCGCAGTTCTCGACCGTGATGCCGCCGATGGCGACGCAGGGCACGGTCGTGGTCTCGCTCCACCAGGCAAGGATCTCCGGCTCGGGGTGGCCGATCGCATCCTTGGTCGCCGTCGGGTAGAAGGCGCCGAAGGCGACGTAATCGGCGCCTTGCTCTGCCGCCACCATGGCGAGGTGGCGTGAATCATGGCAGGTGACGCCGACGGTCCTATCATCGCCAAGCAGCCTTCGCGCCTCCTCATAGGAGGCGTCCTGCTGGCCGATATGGACCCCGTCCAGCCCCGTTGCCGCCGCCAGGTCGGGCCGGTCGTTGAGGATCAGGGCGACGCCCCTCTCGCCGGTGACCGGGGAAAGGATCTCGGCGGCGCGCCTGACGTCGTCGTCGCCGGCCCCCTTGAGGCGCAGCTGCACGCAGGCAACGTCGCCGCCATCGAGCGCCTGGGCCAGGGGGTGGCGAAACTTATCGGGCTCGATCTCGGCCGGCGTGATCAGGTAAAGACGGCACCTTTCGGTCATGGCGGCCGGTTCTCCGGCTCACGCCTTGCCCTGGCTCCGGCTCACGCCTTGCCCTGGTATATCTTTATAACCGAGCCGAGCAGCGCCAGGGCCTCGTCACGTGGCCGCTGGAAAGAGTTGCGGCCGATGATCGATCCGGTGCCGCCGCCGTCGCGGATCGCGCGGGCCTCGTCGAGGATGCCTTCCGTGTCCTTGGCCTCGCCGCCCGAGAACACCACCATTCGCCGGCCGTTGAAACAGCTTTGCACCACATGGCGGATACGCTCGGCGAGTGTCGAGATGGGAATCTGGCGATCTTCATAGACCTTCTTCGCCGCCTCGAGCTCGAGATGATCGCTCGGCGGCTTGACCTTGATGATGTGCGCGCCGAGAAGCGCCGCCATATGGGCGGCGTAGGCGACGATGTCGATCGCCGTTTCGCCGGCGCGCGTGAGATCGCCGCCGCGCGGATAGGACCAGACCACCACCGCCAGTCCCACCGCCTTGGCTTCCTCCGCCAGTTCGCGCACCTCCTCGAACATGTCATAGGCCGCATCCGATGCCGGATAGATGGTCATGCCGATGGCCGAGCAGCCGAGACGAAGCGCGTCCCCGACCGAGCCGGTGACGGCGGAATCGGCCCCCTCCTTGTCGCGCGCCAGCGAATTGGCGCTGTTGATCTTGAGGATGGTGGGAATGGCGCCGGCAAAGGTGGCGGCCCCGGCCTCGATCATGCCGAGCGGCGCCGCATAGGCCGAGAGCCCGGCGTCGATCGCCAATCCGAAGTGGTAATGCGGGTCATAAGCCGGCGGGTTGGGGGCGAAACTGCGGGCGGGTCCGTGCTCGAATCCCTGGTCCACCGGAAGGATCACCAGCTTGCCGCTGCCGCCCAGCTTGCCGTGCATGAGGATGCGGGCGAGGTTGGCCTTGGTGCCCGGGCTGTCGCTTTCATAACCGGCGAGGATTTTCTTGACGCGGCGGCTGATTCTCATCGTCCTGTTCCCCCTGTTTTCGGTTTCTCAATAGACCAGCAGGTTCTCTTTTGCAATGTCACACCCGGGCGCCGCCGGGCGGGGGTTCAACGTCGCTTCGCCAACCACTCGAGGCAGGCCGTCCGGGCGTCCTCCACATCGAGAAGATCCAGCACCCGGTATCTCGAATTGTCCACCTTTGCGCGCGAGCGGGCGGCGATGTCGGCGATCTTGACCCGCGAGGCGCGGGGCCCGGTGTAACGGATGGCCGGGCATCCGGCGCTAAGCGCGCCAAGGGCAAGCCCCGGCTCGGCGCCGCAGTCCAGTACCGTCCTGGCCTTGGACTCGGGGTGTTCAGCCATGGCCCGGCCGGTGAATTCGAGGAAATAAGGGGCGCCGGCATAGGCGGCGGCGGCGGCAGCGCTCATCAGCACCACGGGCACGCCGAGCGTCCCGGCGGCGCTGAGCGCGGCGCGCGCATGGGCGAGGTTATGGACGATCAGGGCACGGGCTGTCACTGGCGTTTCCAAGGCGCTCGATCGGGCCTGACGGAATTAAGAATTAAGGGGACACCATACTTAATTCCCCAAATCACCGAGACGGGCCAAATCACCGAGACGGAGAATTAAGTATGGTGTCCCCTTAATTGCGGTGTCCCCTTAATTGCCCGACGCCGACCGCCGCCCCGCCTTCCATGCCCCCTTTTACGCCATGGCGCCAAATGAGCGCAAGAAGCGCGGAACCGAGTGCAATTGTGGCCGTGGCCGGTGGGGCTGTTGACGGCCTCGGCGGAGGCGGCGTATCCTAATCCGGTAAGGGGAGTTCTTTCACCTCGCCGAGGACGCCCGTGGCAATCGCGGCTATTCCCATCGTGATCGACATCGCATGAACGACATAGAAGCCGCCAAGGATCGTCTGGAAAAGGCCATCGCCCGCCTCGACAAGGCGGCCGAGGCGCGTCAGCGAGGCAATGGCAAGGGGGCCAAGGACCTGGAGAAGGCGCTGGCGAAGGCCGAGGCCGAGTGCGGCGAGTGGAAGAAGCGGGCCGCGACCGTCTCGACCCGCCTAGACGCCGCCATCGGCCGGCTCAAGGGCGTTCTGGAGGGCTGACATGGGGCAGGTCGCGGTTACCATCAACGGGCGCAGCTACGAGGTCGCCTGCGACGACGGTCAGGAAGACCACCTCGTCCGGCTTGCCAGTTATATCGACAAGAAGATGGCGGAGCTTGTCACCTCGGTCGGCCAGATCGGCGATACGCGGCTTCTGGTGATGTCCGCCCTGTTGCTCGCCGATGAGTTGTCCGAGGCCTATAACGAGCTCACCAACCTGCGTGGCGGCGACGACGATGTCCCGGACAGCCGGGTGCCGGACAGCCCGGTGAACGAGACGCTGGTCGCCGGCATCGAGACCCTGGCCCAGCGCGTCGAGGATATTGCGGCGCACCTCGAACGCGGCTAAACTCTTTCCCAGGGCGGGTGCTGCCCGGTTTGTTAGGCGCCTTTATCCCTGGGACCAACACTACCTCATGGGAGCTGTCCCTGCCGGAGCCGTGGTTCCGGTATATGGCGCCCACCTTAACCGTGGGGTCGCAGAGGATATCCGGAGCCGACGGCCGACGCGGCCCCGTCCACCTTTGGTGTAAGCCATCGAATCACACATCACTTGGACGGGGGTCGGGTCGGTGAATGCTGTCGCCGGCAAACGGGGCTTGAGGGCGTTGGCGCGGTCGAAACGCCGCGCGGCGGCGGCGTCGGGAAGCGAGGCCGGTGAACGGCTGCGGGAAAGCTTTCTTTCCGCCTTGCCCTTGCCCCCCGCCCAAGTGGTGGCCGGCTACTGGCCGCTGCCCGAGGAAATCGACGTGCGTCCGCTGATGACAAATCTGCATCTCTCGGGCCACGTCCTGGTCCTTCCGGTGGTGGTGGGACGGGGCCAACCCCTGATCTTCCGCCGGTGGCGTCCCTCCTTACCCCTCGATGCCGGCGTTTACGGCATTTCCGTGCCCAGCGCCGAGGCGCCCGAGGCGACGCCCGGCGTCCTGTTGGTGCCGCTTCTCGCCTTCGATGGCGAAGGCCGCCGCCTCGGCTATGGCGCCGGCTATTACGATCGGACGCTGGCGACGCTGAGGCGCGCGGGCGATATCCTCGCCATCGGCGCGGCCTATGCCGCCCAGCGCATGGACTCCCTCCCCGAAGAGGCGTCGGACCAGCGGCTCGACTGGGTGGTGACCGAGGAAGGGGCGATCAGGACCGGCCGGGTGGCGGCATGAAGGTGCTGTCATGAAGATGCTGTTCTTGGGCGACGTGATGGGACGGAGCGGCCGCGAAGCCGTCTTTGAGCGCCTTCCCGGTCTTCGCGACCGGCTCAAGATCGATTTCGTCATCGTCAACGGCGAGAACGCCGCCGGCGGTTTCGGCATCACCGAGAAGATCTGCCGGCAGTTCTATGACGCCGGCGCCGACGTCATCACGGCGGGGAATCATGTATGGGATCAGCGCGAGATCATCTCCTACATCGAAACCGACAAGCGGCTGTTGCGTCCCGGCAATTACCCCAAGGGCACGCCGGGAAGGGGCGCCGGAGTGTTCGAGACCGAAAAGGGACGCAAGGTCCTGGTGATGCATGTGCTGACGCGGCTGTTCATGGACGCGATGGACGACCCCTTCGCCTGCGTCGAGCGCACCCTCGAGGGCTACCGCCTGGGCGCGACGGTCGATGCCATCGTGATCGACGTCCATGGCGAGGCGACCAGCGAGAAGATGGCGATGGGCCATGCCTTCGACGGCCGCGTTTCGCTGGTGGCGGGGACCCATTCCCACGTTCCCACGGCGGACGCCCAGATTTTGCCCGGCGGCACCGCCTATCAGACCGATATCGGCATGTGCGGCGATTACGATTCGGTGATCGGCATGGAGAAGGCGGCGGCGATCGCGCGCTTTACCACCAAGATGCGCCGAGAGCGCCTGCAGCCGGCCAAGGGCGAGGCGACCCTGTGCGCGGTTTATCTCGAGACCGACGATGGGACGGGCTTGGCGAGGCGTCTCGAGCCCGTCCGTATCGGCGGGCGTCTCGCCCAATCGGCACCGGTGTAGCGCCGGAGGGGCCGGCGGCGAAGTGCCTAATTATGCCCCCCGCGGGCATGGATAACGCCGGCCCCGAGGGCCTTCATCGACGAGCGTCAAATTTTCGCCATATTCCGTTGTTAAGAAAACTCGCACCGTTCGTGCGTTTGGCCACAATATATGGTATAGGGGTGGGGATTTACCTCACGGCCTAGGGGAAAGTCGGTGGATGGCGGGCCATTCCCAGTTCAAGAACATCATGTACCGCAAGGGCGCGCAGGACGCCAAGCGCGCCAAGGTGTTTTCCAAGCTGATCCGTGAGCTCACGGTGGCGGCGCGTTCGGGCCCTGATGCCACGGCCAATCCCAGGCTGCGAACGGCGATCACGGCGGCCAAGGCGGCGAACATGCCGAAGGAGACGATGGAGCGGGCGATCAAGCGCGGCGGCGGCGGCGATGACACCGACTTCGAGGAGATCCGTTACGAAGGTTACGGGCCCAACGGCGTCGCCGTCATCGTCGAGGCCCTGACCGACAACCGCAACCGCACGGCGGCCGAGATACGGACGGTGTTCAGCAAGCATGGCGGCGCGCTCGGCGAGACCAACAGCGTGAGTTTCATGTTCGACCATGTCGGCAGCATCTGCTATCCACCCGGTGCCGGATCGGGCGATGAGATATTCGAGGCGGCGCTCGAGGCCGGCGCCGATGACGTGTTCTCGAATGAAACCGGACATGAAATCATTTGTGCCGTCGACTATTTCAGCGCCGTCGCCGAGGCGCTGGAAAAGACCATCGGATCGCCCGCGAGCGCCGGTCTCGTCTGGAGACCCGAGACCACCGTCGCCATCGGCGACGACGCGGCCGAGACGCTGTTCAAGCTTCTCGAAGGTCTCGATGAGAACGATGACGTGCGCGCGGTGTCCGCCAATTACGAGGTATCCGAGGACGTAATGAAAAGCCTGGGCGCATATTCCGAGTAGGTGAGAGAAGTTTGACCGAGATGAGATTGTTGGGACTCGACCCGGGTCTGCGGGCGACCGGCTGGGGGGTCATCGATGTGGAGGACAACCGTCTGCGTCACGTCGGCAGTGGTACGGTGCGTTCCGACGCCGCGCTCGACATCGCCGACCGGCTGGTCGAGTTGTTCGAAGGTATCTGCCGGGTGATCGCCGAGTTCGAACCCCATGAGGCGGCGGTGGAAAAGACCTTCGTCAACCGCAACGCCGAATCGACCCTGAAGCTCGGGCTGGCGCGGGGCGTCGTCCTTCTGGCTCCGGCCCGGGCGGGTCTGGCGGTCAGCGAATACGCCCCCAACATGGTCAAGAAGTCCGTCGTCGGCAGTGGCCACGCGGCGAAAGGACAGGTAATGATGATGATCAGGACCCTGTTGCCCGGGGCCGAGATGGAAAGCGCCGACGCCGCCGACGCCCTGGCGGTGGCGATCTGTCACGCCCATCGGCGGGCGACCAACCGCCACTGGAACGCGCCCGGCGGCGAACGCCGCAAGGGCGAAGGCGATGGGGTTCGCGGCGGACCCGGAGACGGTCCCGGGAACGCCCAGTCCCTTGCGCCGGAGACGCGGCCGGACCGGGGGCAGGGGCGGTGATCGCCAAGCTCACAGGGGTCGTCGATGGGTGCGGCGAAAGCTCGGCCGTCATCGACGTCGGCGGCGTCGGCTATCTCGTGTTCTGCTCCGGGCGCACGCTCGCCGGGCTTCCCGCCAGCGGCCGCGCGGTCAGCCTTCATATTGACACCCACGTGCGCGAGGACCACATCCACCTCTACGGATTCGGCGACACCGCCGAACGCGACTGGTTCCGGCTGCTGACGACGGTGCAGGGCGTCGGCGCCCGGGTGGCGCTGGCGATCCTCACCGCACTGCCGGCGAACGGGCTGGCCCAGGTGATCGTCGCGGCGGACAAGGCGGCGTTGTGCCAGGCCAACGGCGTCGGCGCCAAGCTTGCCGGGCGCATCCTGAGCGAGTTGCAGGACAAGGTCGGCAAGCTTGGCGCCGACGCCACGGCGCCGGTAGCGCTGGCGGCGGGCGCCGGTGGCGTGGTCACCGACGGGACACAAGCGGATGCGATCTCGGCCCTCGTCAATCTCGGCTACCGGCGGGCGGAAGCCGTCGGGGTCGTCGCCTCCGCCGCCCGCCGTCTCGGCGCCGGCACGCCGGTGGAGGAGTTGATCCGGTTGGGTCTCAGGGATCTCGGAGCGGCAGGGGAAGCATGAGCGAGGCAAGGTCATGAACGACGCGCGCACCGTCGCGCCGGAAGTTTCCGCCGCCGACGGCGAGGAAGCGACCCTTCGCCCGCGGACCCTTTCCGAGTTCACCGGCCAGGCCAAGGTGTGCGACAACCTCCGGGTGTTCATCGCCGCCGCCGCCGGCCGCGCCGAGGCGCTCGATCACGTCATGCTGTCGGGGCCGCCGGGTCTCGGCAAGACGACCCTGGCCCAGATCATCGCCCGCGAACTCGGTGTCGGCTTTCACGCCACCTCCGGGCCGGTCATACTGAGGTCCGGCGATCTCGCCGCCGTCCTTACAAATCTCCAACCGAGGGACGTGCTGTTCATCGACGAGATGCACCGGCTCCAGCCGGCGGTCGAGGAAATCCTCTACCCGGCGATGGAGGATTTTCAACTCGACCTCATGATCGGCGAGGGGCCGGGCGCGCGGTCCGTGCGCATCGAGCTGCCGCCCTTCACCCTCATCGGCGCGACGACGCGCACCGGCCTCATCACCAATCCCTTGAGAGAGCGCTTCGGCATCCCGCTGAGGCTCGACTTCTACGATGTCGACGAACTGGAGCGGATCGTGCGGCGCGGCGCCCGGGTGCTGGGCATGGCGCTCGAGGATGACGGCGCTAGGGAGATCGCGCGGCGCGCCCGCGGCACCCCCAGGGTCGCCGCCAGGCTGTTGCGCCGGGTGCGCGATTTCACCTCGGTCTCCGGCGCGTCGCCGATCGACGCCGCCGCCGCCGACGCCGCGCTCAAACGGCTGGAGGTGGATGAAAGCGGTCTCGACGCCATGGACCGGCGCTATCTCAGATGCTTTGCCGATCACTATGGCGGTGGACCGGTCGGCGTCGAGACCCTGGCGGCGGCGCTTTCCGAGCAGCGCGACGCCTTGGAAGAGGTCATCGAACCCTATCTCCTCCAGCAGGGCTTCATCCAACGCACCCCGCGCGGGCGCATGCTGGCGGAACGCGGTTGGCGTCATTTGGACCTCGAGCCGCCACCCGCCGATGGGATGCAGCTCGGACTTCTCGACGCCGCATCCCCCAACGGAGAGGCGCCGGAGGAGTATGACGATGCCTAGTACTTATTTTCATAGGAGGATGGCACATATGATCGTCTTTTCGCGGCCTCCGGGGTGGAAGCGTCGCGCCGGCGACCCTGGCTCCGCCGGAGGCTTCGCCGAGGCGAGTGTCTGGACATCGTCAAGCGGCGCATACGCCCTCCGGAGGCCGCGAAAAGCGACCCGCCGGGCGGCCTTGCGGGCCCTTACGCTCACCTCGCGCGGCCCTTGTGATGCGCCCCCGTCACGGCGGACCACGCTCCTAGCCGAGAGAACCTGCAAGGCCGTCAGATGTGCCATCCTCCTATGAAAGTAAGTACTGGCAGTGGCGAAGGCTTCGGTGACGGCGTTCACCTTCATCCCCTGCGGGTCTATTACGAGGACACCGACGCGGGCGGCGTGGTTTATGACGCCAACTACCTTGAATTCGCCGAGCGCGCGCGCACCGAAATGTTGCGCGACCTCGGGTTCGATCCGCCCGCGCTGGCGGCCTTCGAGGGCGTCGCCTTCGCCGTCAGCCGCCTGGAGGTGGATTACCTGGCGCCGGCGCGCCTCGACGACGAGTTGATGGTGCAAACGAGAATCGTCAAGATATTCGCCGCGACACAAGAGCACGATCCGGCCAGATGGAAGCGATTTGATGGCGGCAAAACGGTCCCTCGGGTAGGAGCGGCGCGAAGCGCGATGCGTCGCATCGGGCGAGCGTCGCGACGCATCCGAGGGGCCGTTTTGCCGCTCCTTCGGCCGGGTGCTTTTGCGCCGTGGCGTCGTTGCGCCCCTTTGCCGAAGCTCGGCATCGCCATGCGGCGCGCGCCTAGCCACGGCGCAAAATCATCCCGGTCAAACGATTCCATCTGGCCGGATAGTGCTCTGAAGGCCGAACAGATCATCAGCCGCGGCGCTACCCAGTGTGCGCGTCTCATCGTGCGTCTCGCCTGTGTCAACAGGGCGGGGCGGCCCGTCCGTCTGCCGGAATGCATCCTCACCGCGCACCGGTCCGTAACCGGCGCGCCGCGGCCCGGTGCGCCGAAGCCGGACCAACTTCAGTCCCAAGCCAAGAAGCGAGCATAGAACCATGGATCCGACCGCCATCGATCCATCCGTCATCGAATCCGTCACTTTGGGCGGCTCGATCACCGCCGCCGACCTCTCGATCTGGAGCCTGTTCCTGCGCGCCGATCTGGTGGTCAAACTCACCATGCTGATCCTCGTCGTGGCCTCGTTCTGGTGCTGGGCGATCATCTTCGAAAAGTACCTGCGCATGCGCCGCCTGGTGGAGGAGGCCAGCCAGTTCGAGGACGCCTTCTGGTCGGGCGGATCCCTCGAGGACCTGTACGAGCGCATCGGCGGCCGTCCCAACGACCCGATGGAAAGCCTGTTCGCCGCGGCGATGCGCGAATGGCGGAACTCGATCGCGAGGGGGATGCAGGTGAACGAGACATCGCAGGTTTCTCTCCAGCAGCGCGTCGAATGGGTGATGGGCACCGCGCTTGGCCGCGAGATGGAACGGCTGGAAAAGCACATGTTCATCTTGGCCTCGGTGGGCTCGACGGCGCCCTTCGTCGGTCTGTTCGGTACGGTGTGGGGCATCATGAACAGTTTCCAGGCCATCGCCATGTCGAAGAACACCTCGCTTGCCGTCGTCGCGCCCGGCATCGCCGAGGCGCTGTTCGCGACCGCCCTTGGCCTGGTGGCGGCGATCCCGGCGGTGGTGGCCTATAACAAGTTTTCCAATGACCTCGGCCGCTACGCCGAGCGGCTCCAGGGGTTCATCGGCGACTTCAACGCCATCTTGTCCCGTCAATTGCAGGAGAAGGGTTGAACATGGCGATGACGATGAATGGCGGACGTAGCGGCGGCGGCAGGTTCACCAGGGGCCACGACTACCGCCCGATGAGCGAAATCAACGTCACGCCCATGGTCGACGTGATGCTGGTGCTCCTCATCATATTCATGGTGACCGCGCCGCTCTTGACCGTCGGCGTGCCGGTGGATTTGCCGAAGACCAAGGCCTCGTTGATCCCCGGCAAGGACGAGCCGCTGGTCATCACCATCGACGGCATGGGCCGCGTTTTCCTCCAGGAAACCGAGATCGAGCTCGACAAGCTGGTGCCCAGGCTGAGGGCGATCACGGCGAACAAACGGGACACGAGGATTTTCGTTCGCGGTGACCGATCGGTGTTCTATGGCCAGATCATGCAGGTCATGGGCACCGTCAATGCCGCCGGCTTCGCCAAGGTGGCGCTGATCGTCGAGTTGCCGAAGGACCTGGCGAACTCGAAGACGGGCAAGAAGGGAAAATAGATTATGCGCCGGGGCATGATATTTTCCGCCGGACTGCATATCGCGGTGATCATCCTGGCCGTCCTGGGTCTGCCCGTATTGTTCGACCGCGCCCCGACGGCCGATCCCCCGATCACCGTCGAGATGGTGCGAATATCGGATAAGACCAGGATGCTTCCCGCGCCCCCGAAACCGAAACCGAAGTCCTCACCCAAGCGCCCCGTCAAGCCCAAGCCGGAACCGGTGAAGCCCAAGACCGCCGCTCTCCCGCCGCCGCCACCGCCCGATCTGGCGAAGCTCGAACCGGTGCCGGTGCCCAAGCCCAAGGCCAAGCCCAAGGCCAAGCCCAAGGTCAAGGTCAAGAAGCCGCCGCCCAAGCCGAAGATCAAGAAGCAAAAGCGCCGCCAGCCGCGGCTGGCGAAGATCAAGCCCCGGCACAAGCCTCTGGCCCCGCGCGAGGACTTCGTCGATTCGGTGCTCAAGGACGTGAGCAAGGAAAAGCCGCGCGAGAAAGAGAAGAAGCCGGATAAGAAAATCGTGAAGAAGGCCGAGCCGGCGCCGCCGCGGCCGAGCCTCGACCAGCGTCTGACCATCAGCGAACTCGACTCCATCCGCCGCCAGATCGAAGCCTGTTGGAGCATTCCCGCCGGGGCCCGTGATGCCGAGAACCTCATCGTCGATATCTCGGTGGTGATGAACCCGGATGGCACCGTGCAGAGAGCGGAAATCGTTGACCGGTCCCGGTTGACGGGTGATCCTTTCTACCGGGCCGCCGCCGAGAGCGCCCTTCGCGCGGTTCTCCACCCACGGTGCAGCCCGCTGAGACTGCCGCCGCAGAAATACCAGCCGTGGAGAAGATTCACCCTGAGCTTCAATCCCAAGGAACTCATTGGATCCTAAGAAGACGAAGAGTGTCGTGAGAAAAGTGAATGCACCTGGTAACGTCCGGGGAACCTGGACAGGAGCGGTCTTGGCAGGCGCCATATTGGCGGTGTCGCTCGGGCTCGGCGCCGGCAGCGCGAAAAGCGAGCCCAAGATCGA